>WPCI01484121.1_pt1 | contig 45483 bp, 47 predicted proteins | sample 5399871 | NCBI WGS metagenome assembly WPCI01 (sample SAMN12869469, study PRJNA574797) | sludge metagenome | isolation source: wastewater treatment of pH7 | place: China:Beijing | collected 2019-05-20 | reverse complement strand
CCCCGGACTCGAGGTATTCGGGATAGGACGGGCGGTAGCCGCGCCGGCGGGCGATCGGCGCCGGCACCGAGACGATGCCCGCTTTTTGACGGGTGGATGCCAGAGGCCTCCAGCCTTTCGCTGGCCAAGCCCTTCGGCGGGTCGTGCACAGGGGCCTCCAGACGTGCGCAGCCGAGGAGGCAAGCGAAGGCGGTGAAGGGGGCGTACTCACGTACGTTCCCGAACCGTCGAGCGACCGACGAAGGCAGCGTGCGGCTGGTGGCTCCTGGGCGCGTTGCCCGGGTCCTACGTCGTGCCGGTCTGACGTAGCAGCGCGCCGGTGGTCTGTTCGAAGATCCGGCGCCAGACCGATGCGTCGGAGCTTTCCTGCTCCTTGACCTTTCGCACGACCCGGCGCAGGCGGGTGGCGGAGATCTCGATGCCATGCTTCTCGGCGACCTCCGTGTAATGCGCGTAATCCTCAGCGAGATGGGCGGTCACGGTTTCGAAGCCGTGGGTCGCGATGTCGAGGCGGCGGGAGTAGTCCATGATCGAAGTGCCGAACATCAGTTCATCATCCGGCTCTGGCTCGAGCAGCAGAATGTCCACCCCGGGGTAGCGTTCCTTCCACGATTCAACCGCGATTGCGAGCCGCTGGTGAAGCAGGAGGCGAAACGCCTGATTGGCGATCGCGGGAAGGCCCATGTCAACGATCCGGCGGACCCGGTTGCCGGAAACCATCGGCAGACCGACGTTGCGGTCATTCGCATAGGGAACGAGCGGATTGACAACCACTATGAACTCGGCGCCGCGTTCAACCGCCACATCAACGTTTGTGGTCGAGTAGATGCCGCCGTCAACGAGGGTCCGGCCGTTTACCTCGACGGGCTCATAGACGAGAGGCAAAGCAGTCGAACATTCAACCGCCTTGGAAACCGGTACACCCGCCCAGTCCCCGTCCTTGTCCCCGAAGACAACTCGTTCCCCGGAATCGAGGTCGGTGCCGGTCAGGTAGAGCTCGCGGGGAATCGCATCGAACGAATCCACGATGCCCTTGGTAGCCAGGGCTTCACGGACGTAGGCGGCGATACCGGCATTCGAGTACATGCCGGTCGGCAGATGCTCGGCCAGACCGTAGGCGATATCGATCACGGAAACATCACGAAACCGCGGGACCATGCTCTTGACCATGCCGGCCACGTGAACGGGCAGGGTGGCGATCCGGTTGACGTACTCGCCAAGATTCGGGCGCAGGACCGTGTCCTGGCCGATCCTTTCTATCGGCGACCCTTCCTCATCGGTCAGTACGCGCATCATCTCTTCTGGCGTGACTCCGGCCGCGAGCATGCTGCCGATAAAGGATCCCGCGCTGGTTCCGACGTACATGTCGAAATCGTTGACGGTTGAATTGACCGCCAGCAGATCCAGGGCCCGCAGGGCTCCGATCTCGTAAACGCCGCCGGTGAACCCGCCACCACCCAGAACCAGGGCAGTGCGGGAGCGCTCGCGCTTTTTGGCATTGCTACGCCGTTTCTGGGATTCCTCGATGTTCACAACTTTGCCCATCAAGTGTCAATTATGTCAGCAATCCATGTCAGGTTCCGCTACCTTCGCCTCCGAGCTTGTTGCAACTACCGATGAAACGTGCCCTGCTGACCCTCGCCGCGGCTTTCCTGCTTACCGGCGCAGCCCCGGCCCTGGCCACACAACCGGCGCCATTGCCGAATCCGGACCTTCCTGCGGTTACGCCGGTCACGCCCGGTTCCGGCAACGCCGACTCCCCTGACGCTTCGGTGAGTTCCACGCGGGCATGTGGCGCGATGAGGCGATTCGCCCGGCGTGGAAACGGTTCGGTCGGTCTGAAGGTGGTGAATCTCCGTTCGGGCAAGAGCATCTGTTCGCTCGGTGCGGACGCCCGCCGTTCGCTTGCGTCGAACACGAAGCTCTTCACCACGGCCACCGCCCTCGACAGGCTCGGCAGCGAAGCCACATTCCGGACCCGGGTCTTTGCTGCCGGCAAAGTGGAGAATGGCACCTTGAACGGCAATCTCTTCCTCAAGGGTGGAGGTGACCCGAGTTTCGGAACCAGCGCTTTCGTCGATTCGTACCTGGCCGGTGAAGGCTCCGAGGTGGAGAAGCTGGCAGTCCAGGTCCGGCAGTCCGGGATACGGAAAATCACCGGGAGGGTGTTCGCCGATGACACGGTTTTCGACCGGCTTCGGGGGGTGCAGGATTCGGGCTACGCAACCAGCCCGTGGATCGGCCCGCTTTCCGGCCTTTCGTTTAACGCGGGATTCACGTCCGCCAGCCTGAGCAGGTTCAGCTCCGATCCTGCCCGGCTCGCTGCCAGGTCACTCGCACGGGCGCTTCGTGTGCGCGGAGTGAACGTGCGCCTGGAAACCGGCCTGCGCCGGACTCCGGGCCGTTATCTGTCGAATCAGGTGGCCCGCCAGATCTCGCCGGACATGGCCTGGATGGCCCGGGTGACCAATCTCAATTCGGTGAACTACTGGGCCGAGATGCTGCTCAAGGATCTCGGTGCTGAAATCCTCGGTTCCGGAACCACCGCCTCCGGTGTCAAAGTGGTCCGGCGAAGCATGGCGAAATACGGGGTTGATGTGTGGCCGATAGATGGCTCGGGCCTTACTTACGGCAACCGTTCAACGGCATCGAATGTGGTCAGGTTGCTGGCCCGGGCGCGCAAGCTCCCCTGGGCCCGGGACTTCCTCGCTTCTCTGCCGACTGCCGGTGTGGACGGAACCCTCGCCTCACGCATGAGGGGCTCGGAAGCGCAGGGCCGCTGCCACGCAAAGACCGGGACCCTGACCGGCGTCACCGCCCTCTCCGGCTACTGCTTCAACCAGTCCGGGCGCCAGTTCGCTTTCTCGATCCTGATGAATGATGTGAGCGATGTGACCACCGCCCGTGCCGCCCAGGACCGCATCGCGGCCCTGATCGCCAACCTCTAGATCGGTTCTCCGGCGAGGAGGCGGTCGAGTCCGTCGCGGTCGAGCACCGGCACTCCAAGCTTTTCTGCCTTGGCGAGTTTGGACCCGGCTGCTTCACCCGCTACGACGTAATCCGTCTTTTTTGAAACCGAGCCGGTGATCTTGCCCCCGGCCCTCTTCACCAGGGTCCCGGCTTCGTCCCTTGTGAGGTCAGGCAGGGTGCCTGTCAGGACCACAGTCTTGCCCTCAAGCGGCCCTCCTTCCGGCCGTCGCTCTTCCTCACCCAACTCCATCCTCAGCCCCGCCTTGCGAAGCCTTTCAATAACCAGCCAGGTTCGATCATCCGCCAGTGACTCGGCGATCTGCCGGGCCATGACCGGACCGATCCCTTCGGTCTGTTCGATCCGTTCCGGGTCGGCTTCACGGAGCAAGTCAATCGAACCGAACTCGTCAGAAAGGACCTCCGCCGTCGCCGGACCGACGCCGATCAGACCCAATGCGAAAAGCACCCGGGGGAAGGGAACCTCGCGGGACTTCTCGATTTCCGCGATCAGGTTTCCGGAGGAAGTCCTGCCCATCCGGTCGAGAGCTTCGAGTTGTTCCTGCTTCAGTTCGTAGATGTCAGCCACATCCGCGATCATCCCCTCCTCCAAAAACCGCGCCACCTGCTTCTCCCCCAGGCCCTCGATATCCATCGCGCCACGGGAGACGAAATGCTTGATGTGCTGGAAGATCTGACCGGGGCAGCCGGCCCGGTTCGGGCAGATCGAGAAGACCGAATTCTCGGGCTTCACGACCTCGGTCCCACAGGCCGGGCACACTTTAGGCGGGGTCGGCTTTTTCGCTCCCGCGGGTCGTTTCTGGGGTAGGGCCGAGACGACCTGGGGAATCACGTCGCCGGCCCGGAGTACCACCACCTCGTCGCCTTCCCGTACATCCTTGCGTTCGAGGTCCTCCTCGTTGTGCAGGGTCGCGGTCGAGACCGTAACCCCGCCGACCCGGACCGGCTCCAGCAGTGCCCAGGGAACCAGATGCCCGGTTCGTCCCACGTTCCAGTCGATTTCCAGCAATTTTGTGGTTGCGGTAGTCGGCGGGAACTTCCAGGCGATGGCCCAGCGGGGCTCGCGGCCGGCCACCCCGAGCTCATTCCACAGGCCGATCGCGTCGACTTTCACGACCACCCCGTCAATCTCGAAGTCGAGGTCCTCGCGTCGGTCCAGCCACCATTCACAGCGTTCCAGTACCTCATCGATTGTTTCGTGGACCGCGATGTCAGGGTTCACGCGAAAGCCGTGGTCCCGGAGCCATTCGATCTCTTCCGAATGACTGTCGAAACTGATTCCTTCAACCGTGCCGATCCCGTATGCCCAGACCGCGAGTGGGCGTTCCGCGGCAGCTTTCGGATCGTTTTGCCGGATCGAACCGGCGGCGGAGTTCCGCGGATTTGCGAATGCCGGCAGGCCCGCATCAACACGCTTCTGGTTCAACTCTGCGAAATCCGGAATCGGCAGGTAGACCTCGCCCCTGACCTCGATCAGCCGGGGGGCACCCTTGATCCCGGTCGGCACGGTCCGGATGGTTTCGACGTTGAGGGTGACGTCTTCACCAACCCGGCCGTTCCCTCGGGTGGCCGCCTGAGTGAGCTTGCCGTCTTCATAGGTCAGCGAGATCGCGAGACCGTCGATCTTCGGCTCGGTCACGTAGGTGAGCCGACCGGGGTCAACGTCACGGCGGGCGAGGTGGTTGCTGATCCGGGTCTCCCACCCGGCCAGTTCCCCGGCAGTCCGGGCGTTGCCAAGCGAGAGCATCGGGATCCGGTGTTCGACTGGCGCGAAACTGGTCGAGGGAGCAGAGCCGACGCGCTGGGTTGGTGAATCACCGGTAGCCAGCTCGGGGTGTCTGGCCTCAAGCTCCTGGAGCTCGGCGAAAAGCGCGTCGTACTCTTCGTCGGATATTTCCGGGTTATCCTGCTCGTGGTAGAGGTAGATGTGCCGGTTCAGCTCTTCCTGGAGCTCGGCGATCCGCTGCGCCTCCGCGCTTTCGGAAGTACCGTCACTCAAGAGGAAGCGGCCTCCAGCAGACGTTCGAAGTCACGACTTCTCAGACCCTCGATCTTGTCGTGATGGGTCCAGTCGAGACTCAGCGGAGTCACCGTGAGCCGGTTGCGGGCGATCGCCCCGATGTCGGTATCCGGTTGATCGTCCATTCCCGGTTCGTAGCCATAGATCCGGTAGTGGGTGCGACCGTCGTCCACCTCCTTTTCGACCTTCTTCAACTCATCGCGGTAGAGGCGCTTGCCAAGCCGGGTCACGTCCACCCCCTCGACCTCGCCACCGGGAACATTGACGTTGAGGAGAGTGTCGGCCGGTAATGGATTGTCAATCAGCTGGCGAACTATCCCCGCCGTGAATCTCGCCGCAACCGCAAAGTCGTAGTTCTTCTGCGGCAGGTATCCGAGTTCCCGCTGCTCCGACTGTTGGGAAACGGCAATGCCGGGCAAACCGAGCAGGATTCCTTCCAGAGCGGCAGCGACAGTGCCGGAATATGTGACGTCGTCACCCAGGTTCAGTCCGTGGTTGATTCCGGAAACGATCAGGTCGGGCTGCTCGCCGAGCAGCCCGACCTGGGCGAACCGCACGCAGTCGACCGGGGTACCGTCGGTGGCGTGGCCCAGATCGCCGTCCTCGAAGCGGATCTCCTCGACCGAAAGTGGAGCCCGAGTGGTGATCGACCGGGCGGAGGCACTGCGGTTCGAGTCAGGTGCGATGACGTCCAGGGTCACCCCCTCGATCAGCCGAAGTTCCCGGCGCAGGGCGTGAAGCCCCTGGGCACCGATGCCGTCGTCATTGGTCAGGAGGATCCTCACGCTGTTCAGGATATGTAACGGAGCCCGCTCGCAGGAGATTCCGGGGGCGGGTGGTCAGCCGGCGACCGCTTTCGGCGGCGGGTCCGGATAGTCGACCCGCAGGAAATAAAGGCCCTGCGGAGGAGCTGTGATCCCGGCCTCGATCCGGTCGGCCCCCTCCAGAAGTTTCCGGAAGCTCTCGATGTCGCGGCTGCCATCGCCCACCTCGATCATCGTCCCGACCAGGATCCGGACCATGTTCCGCATGAAAGAATCACCGGTTATCCGGAACTCGAGGGTGTCACCGCCAAACAGTCCTCCCTCGAAGGTCCATCTGGCCGAGTGGATGATCCTTTCGAATCGCGTGTGGTAGGTGTCGGCCGGAGTGAACGCCGTGAAGTCATGCCGCCCGCAGACCGCTTCGGCACATTCGTCGAGCAGGCTGGTGTCTATCGGCCGGGTCAGCCACCAGGCGCGGGCCGCAGCGAACGGACTGTCCGGATAGCGGTTGAGAATCCGGTAGCAGTAAGTTCTGGAAACGGCGTCCCGCCGGGCATCGAAACCGGATACCGCGGTAACAGCACGAACCGCGATCTCCCTCGGCGTAAGTCCATTCAGGCTGCGAACGATAGATGAAGGCATCTCGCCATCAAAGCTGAAACTGGCGACCTGGCCCAACGCGTGAACCCCGGCGTCGGTCCGTCCCGCCACGATCAGTTCAATTGGCTCGTCGGCCCGCAAGGCAATCTTCAGGGCCTGTTCGAGACGGGCCTGGACGGTATCGACCCCTCCTTCCTGCCTGGCCCAGCCTCGGAAGGCGGAACCGTCATATTCGATGTCAAGCCGCCAGGTCAGGGACAATTGAATCTCGCTTCGAGGTTCGGATCACAGGTCGGCTGACATGGTTTCACCAAATTGACGGAAAGCGCTTGCCCACTGGGATAGGCTTGCGGAACCGCCGGGTTGTACCGGCCACACAACGAGAGGGGAGTCGAGTTGAGCCAGGACCAGGAAGGTACGGATGTCGCCGGGGCCGGACAGGATGAGTCCGAGGGGTGGAAGCAGGTCAGATACCGACACACGCCGGAGTTCGGCGATCTCCTGCGGCAAGCTGGCTGTTCGCTGATGATCTCGACCTACCAGGCAGGGGAGCTGGTCGCGGTCGGGCAAAGTGAAGGCGAGTTCAGCTGCTCGTTTCACAGTGTGGACCGGGTAATGGGGGTTGCTGTCGGTCACGACCGGATAGCCGTCGGTGCCAGGAACCAGATCTGGTTCCTGCAGGAAAACCGCGAGGTCGCTCCGACCATCGAACCGGCCGGGAAGCATGATTGTGCATACCTGGCCCGGACCGGATTCACCACCGGTGAGATCCGCTGCCATGAACTGGCCTGGGGCGAAGACGATCGAGGGGTTCCTGAACTCTGGGTTGTCAACACGCTGTTTTCCTGTCTTGCGACGGTGCACCCGCAGTTCAACTTCGTGCCTCGCTGGCGCCCTCCCTTCATCAGTTCTCTGGCCGCTGAAGACCGCTGCCACCTGAACGGTCTGGCAATGCAGCGCGGCCGGCCATCCATGGTCACCGCAATGGCGGCGACAGACACCGAGGGCGGCTGGCGTGAGGACAAAAACAACACCGGCCGAATTCTCGACGTCGCATCGGGCGAGGTGGTCACCGAAGGGCTGGCGATGCCTCATTCGCCAAGGTTCCATCACGGGCGGCTGATGGTCCTGAACTCCGGATACGGCACTCTGGAAGTCGTGGACGAACAAACCGGCAAGCGGGAAACTGTCGCCTCGTTGCCCGGCTACACGAGGGGTCTGGCCTTCCGGGGGAATCTGGCATTCGTCGGACTTTCCCGGATTCGCGAAACCGCGGTTTTCGGCGGGGTACCGATCGCCGAACACCATGAGGATCTTCTCTGTGGAATCGGTGTGATCGACATCACGACCGGCAACACCGTTGCGACCATGGTCTTCGAATCCGGGGTTGAGGAGATTTTCGATGTCCAGCTGGTGCCCGGTGTCGGTTGCCCGGCGATTTCAGGCCCGAACCCGGACCGGGATCAGTCCGGTGAAGTCTGGGTGGTCCCGCCGGAAGCGCCACCGGCCGGAAAGTCGAACTAGGAACCAAATCCCTTGGGCTTGCCCGGGGATATCCCTTGGCCTTGCGCCGAGGGATGTTTAACCAAGTCGGGCCCGCTGGGGCGGGCCCGACTGGTCGTTTAGTCTGGCGGAACCTATTTACGCTTGAATGGGTAGTTACGCGTCTGCGTGTTCGGGTCACCGCCGGTCGGGGTGAACGTGAAGCGCATCAGTGCCTTGAAGGAGCGGGCCTTGGCTTTCTTGCCGGCCTTCTTCAGCTTCTTGAGCTTCTTCAGACCAGCCTTGGTCGGCTTCAGCAGAACCTTCACGTTGCCGGCCTTCTTCACCTTCACCTTGGTGGGCTTGACCAGGGTCGGCTTCTTCTTTTTGGGCTGCTGCTTGGCGGCGAGAGTTCCCGGTCCGGGTAGTTTGATCGTAACCGTCACTGTGCCCTTCTTCAGGTTCACCTTGCCCTTCTTTGGCAGCTTGAACCTGTTGTCGGGCTTGTTCCCGCCGGGCGTCACCGGGGTGACCGGGGTGACCGGGGTGACCGGGGTGAGGCCATCGGCATTGCCTGTCCAGAGCTCCGTGCCATGGGTGCCGTCACTGGCGCTGAAGAAGAGCTTGCCACCGGAAGCCGTGAAGTTGGCGGGATACGAACCTTCCGCGCCGGCTGCCAGTTCCTGGACCAGAACGGTACCGGCGGCGGTTCCATCCGACTTCCAGACCTCCGTACCCGCCGCGTCACTGCCGGCAGCGGCAAAGTAGAGCGTGCCGGCGATGTTTGTCGGCCCGGATGAGCCGGAATAGGACCCGTACATGGAACCGTACGGACCGGGCATGATGTCCTTCACCATCGAGGTGCCGGCTGCGGTTCCGTCACTGGCCCAGAGTTCGCGTCCGTTAGTGCCATCGGTGGCGCCAAAGAAGATCTTGCTGCCCAGCACGGAGATTTCGGTCCCGCTATAGCTGGATATTGAGCCGGATCCACCGGTACGTATGTCCTTGACCATCACCGTGCCGGCGTTGGTGCCGTCCGACTTCCAGAGTTCCCGGCCGCTGCTGCCATCATCTGCGGCGAAGTAGACCGTTCCGGCCATTTCCTTGAGGTCGGCCGGAAAGGAACCGAAGGGGCCGTAGTAGTTGCCTCCGGTTCTTATGTCCTTGACCATCACCGTACCGGCAGAAGTGCCGTCCGACTTCCAGAGTTCCCCGCCGTTGGTGCCGTCATTCGCCGAGAAGTACAGGTTGGTTCCAACGGCGATTATTTCGGACGGACTAGAGCTGGAAGACCCCGGACGGATGTCCTTGACCATCACCGTTCCGGCCGTAGTGCCGTCGGTCTTCCAGAGTTCCGTGCCGCTGGTGCCATCATCGGCGGCGAAGTAGACCGTTCCACCTATCGCGGTGAATCCGTACGGGTACGAACTGTTGTAGTAGCCGCCTCCGGGTTTGATGTCCTTGATCAGGATCGTTCCTGCGGCCGTACCGTCGGACTTCCAAAGCTCGCGGCCAGTTCCCGCACCCTTGGCCGAGAAGTAGAGCGTGCCTCCGATATCGGTGAGCCCCGACGCATTGGAAGCGCCGCTTGCCGAAAGCACGCTGTCAATCCCAACGGTTCCGGCAGCCGTGCCGTCGGACTTCCAGAAGTCGCCTGCATCTCCATTCGCAGTGAAATAAAGCGAATCCTTGAAATTCGTGAGGTTATTCGGGTTTGAACCTACCGTCCGGGTGTTGATGTCCTTCAGGAGGCTGGTCCCGCCTGCAGTTCCGTCCGAGGTCCAGGGTTCGGTCCCGATCGTACCGCCGCTTGCGGCAATGATGAGCTTGCTTCCGACGACTCCAATCGGGTCACCGGAGTAGTAGCTGTAAAGCGATCCCGTTGAACCGGGACTGATGTCTTTGACAATCGCGGTGCCGGCATTGGTGCCGTCGGTCCTCCAGAGTTCGCGGCCGCTGGTGCCGTCATTCGCGCTGAAGTACAGGAAGCCACCCAGGTTCTCAAAAGACCTGGGTGAGGATTCGTAACTACCTGGACGGATGTCCTTGACAATCGTCGTGCCGGCATTGGTCCCGTCTGACGACCAGAGTTCCCGGCCGTTGGTGCCGTTGTTCGCCGCGAAGTAGAGCTTGCCGCCCATAACCTCGAACTCCGTCGAGCTGTAGGTGTAAAACGCGCCGGAGCTGCCTCCTCTGATGTTCTTGACCAGTGTCGTTCCGGCATTGGTGCCGTCCGACTTCCAGAGTTCCCGGCCATTGGCGCCGTCATCTGCGGTGAAATAGACATTGGAGCCAAGTTCTTTGAAGGACCGGGGATTTGAACCGTAGCTCCCGACATCGATGTCCTTGACCAGTGTCGTTCCGGCATTGGTGCCGTCCGACTTCCAGAGTTCCTGGCCGTTGGTGCCGTCATCCGCCGAGAAGTAGAGCGTGCCGCCTACAACCGTAAGACTGAATGCATCCGAATCAAAGGCGCCCGGGCGAATGTCCTTGACCATCACCGTTCCGGCGGAGGTGCCATCCGACTTCCAGAGTTCCCGGCCATTGGTACCGTCATCTGCGGTGAAGAAGACATTGCTGCCCATTGCGACCATTGTGCTGCTGTAGTAGCCACCGGAACTGAGGCTTCCCGGTCGGATGTCCTTGACCATCCCGGTCCCGGACGCAGTGCCATCGGAGGCCCAGAGTTCGGTGCCGTGTGGGCCGTCGTCGGCGAAGAAAAAGGATTTGCTGCCGGCCGTAGTGAACCCGGAAGGGCTGCTTCACTTGCCCGAAGGTGTTCAGGTCCTTGACCATCGTGCCGTTGAAATCGGCAGCCGAGGCGCCCGCGCAGGATGCTCCCACCGTGATCGCAGCCACCGCGACCACTCCGGAGGTCCGCTTGACCGCCCGGGTCGAATTCGGCCTGCGGCCACTGCTCAGCTTCTTGGCTTTCGCCCTCCGCTCACGCCTGCTCATAATGCCCCCTTCGCTTCATGCTAGAAAATTCCCCAATATTTGGACCTGCACTTCGACCCGACCCCCCAAGGCTATCTGTGAGTCCGGTTGCTGTCAAATAGCAGGACGCTGAAGAAGGCCATTTTCTTCCCTGATCCGGCAAAAGTCAACCGGACAGGCCGTGGACCGCTTTCGAACCCGGGCCTCACCTGCGGATATGGAGAATCTTCCTGCCCCAGTTCCCCCAGGCCTGCGCCGTGATTGCGACCTTGCCCCGGGCCTTCCTGCCAAAAACAACGGTGACCGTTCCGGTGACTGTCCAGCCCGGAGTCAGTGTGCGGATGTTGAAACCCCGCTTGATCTGAACGCTGGGCCGGCCGGCCAGGGCTTTCTTGCCCATGTAGACGAAGACGTTGCGAGCGGTGAGATCACCACTGTTTTTGACCGAGACCTTCATGTTGACCGACGAGCCGGGACGCACGACACTGCCGCCGCCCTCCATCCAGACCTTGACCGGTTTGATCACAGCCTGTTTGGTCTTCTTCTTGTTGTTGCCGCCATTGCCGGAGTTGTTCCCGTTGCCGTGGCCGCCGCCGTTATTTCCGTTGTTGTCGTTGTCTTCAGGCTTCGGGTTGATCACGGGAACATCAGTCGTTCCGGTGGGCCCCGTCGGCCCGGTCGGTGTGGTGGTTCCGGTCGAACCCGTCGGCTGGGTTGGCCCGGTGGGCCCCGTCGGCCCGGTCGGTCCGGTCGGCGGATCCCAACGATCAACCCGGTTGTTCATAAAATTCGCGACGTTGATCGTTGTGCCGGGACCGACCGCGACGGAGGTCGGGGAGGCGGTCGCATGCGGCGACGGGACTATCCATTCGCCGAGGAACGCCCCGTTGGCGGACAGCCGCTGAACGCGGGCGTTGCCGGTGTCGGCCACAAAGACAGTGTTGCCCGCTCCGACCGTGAGCCCATGGGGATCGTTGACCTCGCCCTGGCCCGCGCCATAGGTGCTCCAGACGGCGATCACATTGCCATTCGAGTCACTCTTGACGATCCGGCTGTTTCCAGAGTCGGACACATAAACATTGCCGCTCGAATCGGTGGCGATGCCTTGCGGACCGGAAATCCCCCCGATGTCATTGATACCGGTGTCGAAAGTGAAGACCGCATGGCACCAGCCCCAGGCATTGCATTTTGTGATCCGGTTGTTGTCCGTATCAGCGATGTAGACGTTGCCGCCACCATCAACCGCGACATCTGCCGGCTGTTTGAACTGACCGACCCCGGACCCGAAGGTTCCCCACTCGCGGTCGAAAGAACCGTTCGAATAGAAGCGCTGAATCCGGTTGTTTCCGGTGTCGGCAACGAAAATCGCCCCGCTCGAATCCACCGCAATGCCGCCCGGAGTGTTGAACTGGGCCTGGCCACTACCAGGAGTGCCGAAAGCCATCAGCTGGGTTCCGGTCGGGCTGAACTTCACGACGCGGTTCCCCATCCTTTCGGTCACGAACAGGTTGCCCGAACCGTCGGTCGCAACTCCGTAGGGCGCGTTGCCGTAAATCGGCGTACCCCAGGCTGCTTTCACGGGAGACGGCCCTGCCAGCGACAGCAGCACCGCCAGGAAGGCAGCCAGAAGCGTGGCAGTCACACTCGCCCGATACCCGGACCTTCTGTTCTCGTGCCCCCTGGCAGAAATCAAGTATTCGATCCCATCGTTCGAAGAAATTCAGCGGTAGCCCAGTATAGGCGCATTCCAATGAACACCCGAAATCCTGGAACGGTTCGCTCCCCCGCTATTCCGGGGGTCCGGGCAACCGGTTCCGGGACGAGGTTCGGGCCGCTCCGAACGACGAAAGGCCCCGCAGGGCCCCTGTCTCAAGTGGAACTCGGCGCCGGTCAGACGAGTTCGAGAAAGACCATTTCCGTCGAATCCGACTTGCGCGGGCCGATCTTCACGATCCGGGTGTAGCCGCCGTTTCGTTCTGTGTAGCGCGGGGCGATCTCCTCGAACAGCTTGTGCACCGCGAACTTGTCCTGGCGTAGAACCGAAAGGGCCTGCCGGCGAGCATGAAGATCGCCACGCTTGCCAAGGGTGATCAGCTTCTCGATCTCCGGCTTGGCGGCCTTGGCTTTTGCCTGGCTGGTCTTGATGCGCTCGTGCTCGATGATCTCCTTCGAGAGATTGCTGAGCAGCGCCTTCCGGTGGGCGGAATCCCGACCGAGCTTGTTCCTTTTTTTTGCGTGGCGCATCGTTTCTCCTCTGGATTACCGGGTAATTCTAGTCTTGGCGCAGCTGATGGCCGCGACCCTGAAGATTCTCAATAACCTCTTCGATTGACTTCTGACCGAAATTCGGGATCGCGGCAAGCTCGGATTCGGACTTGACCAGAAGCTGACCGATCGTCTCGACGCCCGCCCGCTTGAGGCAGTTGTATGAGCGGACACTGAGCTCGAGCTCGTCGATCAGGATGTCGTTTTCGCCACCAGTTGCGGGGGCCGCGCCTTCAGCGACAGCAACACCCTCGGTGATGACAGGCTCACGCGCCGTGAGTTCCTCGACCCGGTCCGGATCACTGAAGATGGCGAGGCTCTTGATCAGAATCTCGGAAGCCTCGCGAAGCGCTGTGTTCGGCTCGATTGAGCCGTCGGTCTCGAGCTCGAGGGTGAGCTTGTCGAAGTCGGTGCGCTGACCGACCCGGGCAGCTTCGACGGTGTAGGAGGCGCGACGAATTGGCGAGAAGATCGAATCGATCGGAATGACCCCGATCGGCTGGTCGTCATCCTTGTTCTCTTCAGCCGGACGATATCCGCGGCCGCGACCAATCGTCACGTACATCTCGAGACGGGTCTTCTTCTCGAGGGTGGCGATCGGAACTTCCGGGTTCAGGATCTCGACTCCGGCCGGCAGGTCGATGTCAGCGGCGGTTACGGTGCCGGGGCCGGTCGCGACGATCGGGGCTTCGACCGCGTCGGCATCGGTGTGCATCCGCACGACGAGGTCCTTCATGTTGAGGACAATGTCGGTGACATCTTCCTTCACCCCGGCGATGTTCGAAAACTCGTGTGAGACGCCCTCGATACGGACGCTGGTGATTGCGGCACCACCAAGCGAGGAGAGCAGCACCCGACGCAGGCTTGAGCCAAAGGTGTAGCCGAAACCCTTGTCGAGGGGCTCGATGGTGAAGACACCCTTGTTCTCGTCAACCTGTTCAGAGGAGATGGTCGGTACCTGGAAATCAGTGCTCATTGGATCCTTTGCGTTGCTGGGGAAGGGGAAGGCGGGTGACGGGCCGAAGATCAGACGCGGCGACGCTTGCGCGGACGGCAACCGTTGTGGGCCTGCGGCGTGACGTCCTTGACGCTGGTTACCTCAAGCCCGGCGGCCTGAAGCGAACGGACCGCTGTATCCTTGCCGGAGCCGGCGCCCTTGGCGAAGACTTCAACCTTCTGAAGGCCGTGCTCCATGCCTTTCTTTGCGGCGGCGTCAGCGGTGACCTGAGCAGCGAATGGAGTCGACTTCCGCGAGCCCTTGAACCCGGCGCTTCCGGCCGACTCCCAGGCGATTACGTTGCCCTCGGGGTCGGTCAGAGTGACGATGGTGTTGTTGAACGAAGTCTTGATGTGTGCCTGACCGACCGCAATGTTCTTGCGGACGCGACGGCGGTTACGGGACTTGACTGGCTTGTTGGCTGCCATGGAAAGTTCTCAGCTCCTTACTTTGCGGGCTTCTTCTTGCCCGCCACACTCATGCGGCGCGGACCCTTGCGGCCCCGGGCGTTGGTCTTGGTGCGCTGGCCCCGGACGGGCAGGCCCCGGCGGTGACGGAGGCCGCGATAGGAACCGATTTCCATCAGGCGCTTGACGTTCTGGGAGCGCTCACGACGCAGGTCACCCTCAACCTCGTGGGCCTCGATCGCGTCACGCAGCTTGATCACTTCATCCTCGGTCAGATCCTTGACCTGGGTGTTCGGGTCGATGCCCACCTGGTCGAGAATGTCGGCGGCGGTCGACTCGCCAATTCCGTAAATGTAGGTGAGGCCGATCACGGCCCGCTTGTTTAGAGGGATGTTGATCCCGGCGATACGCGCCATCTAATTAGCCCTGCCTCTGCTTGTGTCGCGGGTTCTCACAGATCACCAGGACGCGTCCGCGCCGGCGAATAATCTTGCACTTCTCACACATCGGTTTTACCGAGGCTCGGACCTTCATCGTCCAGTCATTCCTTTGGAAGAGATGTCCCGCAAGTCCCAGTAAACGGACTCCGGGCGTGAAAAATCGGCCAATTTTGGCCGCTTGGGAACAATAGCAGGCTGAGCAACCAAGGGCTTGGCAGCGTCGATGGATCTCACCCCGGTTGCCCCCGCGCCTCGTTCAGACGTTCGATATCCCGGCATGTGGATACGACTGGGTTGGAGTTATTCGCACATGGAACGAATACCTTCAATGCGGATGCACTCTCGGAGCGGGCCAATCCTGGTATCCGGTGCCGTTGGAGCCGTGAAAGTCGCCTGTGGAGACGTGACAGTTGCCTGTGGAGACGTGAAAGTCGCCTGTTATGGTTGCGTAAGTCGGAGGGGAGTATCCGTGTCTCGGGACTCGGCCGGGCCCGCCAACGTCAATCATGCGAACGGAGGGTCGATGCGGTCGGTAAACAGGCAGTCCGGAAGGCCGGTTTTCACCTTGCTCGCCCTCGCTTTGGCGGGCATCGCGGCGGTCCTGTTGCCGGGCTCCGCTTTCGGGGGGCTTGTATTTTCCCCTGCCACGAACTTCGGGGCTGGCGCTTATCCTCAGTCGGTGACCACGGCCGACTTCAACGGTGACGGCAAGCAAGACCTCGCGACAGCGAACTCCGGCTCGTACGACGTGTCGGTGCTGCTTGGGACCGGCACCGGGACCTTCGGGTCCGCCACCAGCTTCGGGGCTGGCACTAATCCTGAGTCGGTGACCACGGGCGACTTCAACGGTGACGGGAACACCGACCTCGCCTCTGCGAACTACAACTCCGGCAACGTGTCGGTACTGCTCGGAACCGGAACCGGGACCTTCGGGGCCGCCAACAACTTCGGGGCCGGCGCGCAACCTATGTCGGTGGCCGAAGCCGACTTCAACGGTGACGGCAACCAGGACCTCGCCGTCGCGAACTCCGGCTCGTCCAACGTGTCGGTGCTGCTCGGGACCGGCACCGGGACCTTCGGGGCCGCGACCAACTTCGGGGTCGGGTCGTTCCCCATTACAGTGGCCACTGCCGACTTCAACGGTGACGCCAAGCAGGACCTTGCGACCGCGAACAGCAACTCCAACGACGTGTCGGTGCTGCTCGGGACCGGCGCCGGGACCTTCGGGGCCGCGACCAACTTCGGGGCCGGCGGGGGCACATGGTCGGTGACCACGGCCGACTTCAATGGTGACGGGAACACAGACCTCGCCACCGCAAACAACGCTTCCGACAGCGCCTCGGTGCTGCTAGGTACCGGAGCCGGGGTTTTCGGGGCCGCCACCAACCACTGGGTTGGCTGGAGTCCCAGATCGGTGACCGCCGCCGACTTCAGCGGTGACGGACACAAGGATCTCGCCGTCGCGAACGCCATGTCCAACAACGTGTCGGTGATGCTCGGAACCGGAACCGGGACCTTCGGGGCCGCCACCAACTTCGGGGCCACCACATGGCCGCAGGACGTGACCACGGGCGACTTCAACGGGGATGGCTACAAAGACCTCGCGACAGCGAACTCCGCCTCCAGCAGTGTGTCTGTCCTGCTCAACATTCCGGTCGCCACTGCCGCTCCGGGCAGTCTGGCATTCGGTTCGATCGGAACCCCGGTTGCGCAGGGAACCGTGAGTGCTCCGCAGGTCGTCACGATCACCAACGAGGGCTCACCGCCCTTGAAGGTGAAGGGGTTCCAGTTCGCGGGCACGAACCCGGATGATTTCGACACCGGAGCCCACACCTGCGGACAGCCGATACCCGCCGACGAGAGCTGCCAGCTCCGGGTGCGGTTCTACCCGCAGGCAACCGGGGCGAGGACCGCCACTTTGACGGTGCTCTCCAACGCTACCGACGTGAGCGTCTCACTGACCGGCCACGGCGGCGGCCTGCCCCAGGGACCAACCGGAGCAACCGGCCTGATCGGACCGACGGGCGACACTGGTGCGACGGGAGCGACCGGCTCAACCGGGGTCACTGGAGCTACGGGCAGCACCGGAGCAACCGGTTCGACGGGTCATACCGGCGCCACCGGCCCGACCGGAAACAAGGGCCCGACCGGTCCCCAGGGCCGCGGCACCATCCCTCGCGTCAAGAGGATCGCCAGAGGACCGCTGCGAATCCCCCGATCCGGTCGAGCGGCCATAGCCGAGGTTCGCTGCCCGAGAGTCAGCTGCCGGATCACGCAGGTCCAGGGCCACCTCCGGATCGGCGAAACCCGCCGACGGGTCAAAGTTGAGTTCCCGACCAGGCTGGCCGCTAACCGCACCGGAAATGTCCGACTGCGCATCCCGACCCGCCTCAGAAACCAACTGCTGAGAAACCGCCGCTCCGGAGTCGCCACACTCTCACTAGCGGTCACCTCCGCCGACGGTGGAAGGCTCACCCGCACCCTGATCCGCATCGGCGTGATGCGCTAGCGAGTTATCACCGGCCCGGCAACTTCCAGCGGGTGGCGCACAGGGCCTACCTGTCCCAAGGGGTGAGGATGCGGGGGCCGTCTTCGGTTGCGGCCACGGTGTACTCGAAATGGGCGGCCATTGAGCCGTCGTCGGAGAAGACCGACCAGCCGTCATCGTCCATGTAGACACCGGGCCCTCCGACGTTGACCATCGGTTCGATCGCGAAAACCATGCCTTCTTCAATCAGCGGTCCCCGGCCCGGGGTTCCGTAGTTCGCGATTTGCGGTTCCTCATGCATGTTCTTTCCGACACCATGACCGACCAGGGTGCGGATGACCGAGAAGCCGTTGGCTTCGACATGGGACTGAACCGCATGGCCGATGTCCCCCACCCGGTTGCCCGGGACCATCTTCGCCGCGGCGAGATCGAGGGATTCCTTGGTCACGGTCAACAGCTTCCGGGTGGTTTCATCAATCCTGCCAACCGGGATAGTTGAAGCACCGTCGGCAACCCAGCCGTCGAGGGTTACCCCGATATCGACTGAAAGGATGTCCCCTTTCTCCAGCTTGTAAGGGCCGGGGATGCCATGAACAACCATCGAATTGGGTGACGCGCAGATCGAACCGGGAAAGCCCCGAAAGCCCTTGAAGGTCGGAACACCGCCTTGCGAGCGAATGAACTTTTCAGCCACTTCATCGAGCTCGGCCGTGGTTACTCCGGGACGTACCTTCGCGGCCACCATCTTCATGCAACGGGCGTGAATGGCACCCGCAGCTGCCATTTTCTCGATCTGATCGTCCGTCTTGCGGATGATCACCCGGGAGTTCAGCCTTCTTCGAGGCTGAGGGTGGAAACCAGAGTGCGAATCTTCTCGCTGACCCGATCCGGGTCATCGGTCCCGTCAACCCGGTTCAACAGGCCCTGCTTCTTGTAGTAATCGACCAGCGGAGCTGTCTTGTCGTGATACTGCTCGAGCCGGTGCCTGACCACATCGGGCCTGTCGTCATCCCGGATGTAGAGCTCGGAACCGTCAATGTCGCAGATGCCTTCTTCGGCAGGCGGATTGAAATCAACATGGTAGACGTGGCCCTTTTCCTGACAGACACGCCGGCCGGAAAGCCGGTTGACGATCTCGTCATCATCAACATCGATCAGCACCACCGCAGTCATCTGGCGTCCGAGCTCCCCGAGCTTGACATCAAGCGCTTCGGCCTGGATGACCGTCCGCGGAAAGCCATCGAGAATGAAACCGTGGTCCGCCTCACCGGACTCGAGACGCTCGGCGATGATTCCGATGATCACATCGTCTGGAACCAGATCCCCCCGGTCCATGTATTCCCTGGCCGCCTGGCCGACCTCGGTACCTTCCTTTACCGCGGCCCGGAGAATATCCCCGGTTGCGTAATAGGGGTATTCGAGATCCTCCTGCAGACGCTCCCCCTGGGTGCCTTTGCCGCTCCCGGGAGGCCCGAGGAGAATGAGGTTCAGTTCAGCCATTGATAAGGGTGGCGCGGCCTACTTGAGGAAGCCCTCGTAGTTACGCATCATCAGCTGGGCTTCGAGTTGCTTGACCGTGTCAAGCGCAACACCCACGACGATCAGGATCGATGTACCACCGAAGAGGATCGCACCACCACCGATGTTGTTGAAGAGGATGGTCGGCAGGGCAGCGACGGCGCCGAGGTAGAGAGCGCCCGGGAAAGTCAGACGGGAAAGCACCCGGTCCAGGTATTCGGCGGTCGGCCGGCCCGGACGCACGCCGGGAATGAACCCGCCGTACTTCTTGAGGTTGTCGGCCTGGTCCACCGGGTTGAAGGTCACCGCTGTATAGAAGTAGGTGAAAATGATGATGAAGAAGACTTCACCCACGACATAGGCCCAGCTGGACGGGCTGAGGAAAGCAGCGAAATCCAGGGCGGCAGGGGTGTTGATCAACTGGCCGATCGTAGGCGGCAGAGCCATGATCGAGGCGGCGAAGATGACCGGGATGACACCGGCCATGTTCACGCGGAGCGGCAGGTAGGTGGATCCGCCCTGGGTCATCTTTCGACCGACGACCCGCTTCGCGTACTGGACCGGAATGCGCCGCTGGCCTTCCTGGACGAAAACGATCGCGACAATGACGGCCAGTGAAATGAACGGGACGAGCACGACGAAGACCTGATCCGGGTTGTTCCACCAGGTCTGGATGCCCGGGAGCACCCCGGAAACGATCGAAGCGAAGATCAGCAGCGAAATACCGTTGCCGATACCGCGCTGGGTGATCAGTTCGCCGATCCACATCAGCAAGGTGGTTCCGGCAGTGAGACAGATCACGATCAGAAAAACGTTGGACACGTTCATGTTCGAAACCACACTCTCGCCACCGGCGGAAAGTGAATTGAAGAGGAAGACGTAGGCGAAGGACTGCATCGCCGCAAGCGCGACGGTGAGGTAACGGGTGTACTGCGTGATCTTCTGCTGCCCGACTTCGCCCTCCTTCTGGAGGCGTTCCAGGGAAGGGACGACGACGGTCAGGAGCTGCAGGATGATCGACGCCGTGATGTAGGGCATGATGCCCAGCGCGAAAAGCGAAAGTCGCGAAAGTGAACCGCCGGAAAACAGGTTCAGGAACCCGAGGATGTTCGAGCCTGTGAGCTGATCCTCAAGTGACTTGACGGCATCAATGTCGATGCCGGGAGCCGGAATGTAGGCACCAAGCCGGTACAGGGCCAGCATGGCCGCTACAAAGAGGAGCTTCCGGCGAATCTCCGGAACCGAGAATGCTTTCGCGACGGTTGCGATCATCAGTCGATCAGCTCGCAGCTTCCACCTGCGGCCTCGATCTTCTCTTTGGCCGCAGCCGAGAATCCGTGGGCCTTGACGGCCAGGCTCTTGCTGATCTCACCCCGGGCGAGAATCTTGACCGGGTCCTTGCGGGTTGCGAGACCGGCAGCCCTGAGCGTCTCCGGGGTAACCTCGGCTCCAGCCTCGAAGCGATCTTCGAGATCCGTGAGATTGACCGGCTGGGTGGCCGTCCGGAAGTTCTCGAAGGGCATCGACTTCTTCATGTGCGGTCCGCGCAGCTTGCGCATCCGCATGTGAATCGGGGTCTGGCCACCTTCGAGGTTGACCTTGCGCCGGTTGCCCGAACGCTGACCCTGGCCGCCATGTCCACGACCTGAGGTCTTGCCGGTACCCGAACCGGGTCCGCGACCGATCCGCTTCTTCGGACGACGCGAGCCGGGCTTCGGGCTCAGGTTGTGAAGGCCGATTTCTTCTTCGCGGCTTTCCTGTTTCTCAGCCATCAGGCCTCCTCCACCTCTACCAGGTGGGAAACCACCTTGAGCTGACCCTGGAGCTGGGGCGAATCATCGCGTTCGACCTTGCGGCCGATCTTGCCCAGACCCAGGGCGGCAAGCGTGCCCCGCTGGCTCGGGTTCGTGTTTATTTCTGAACGAATCTGGGTGATCGCGAGCTTCGCCATCAGGAACCTTCTTCCTCGGCCTTCTCGACCTCGGCCTCACCGAGCTTTTCCTCGGCGGCTACTTCGGCTTCAACTTCGGATGTGGCCGGCTCGGTCGGCTCGGGACTGACCGGCACATCGGCCGTCTCGTCGGCAGCCTTCTCCTCGATCGCGGCGATATCAGCCGGGACCTCGGTTGCAGCCTCTTCAGCGGGAGCTTCCTCAACCTTTTCGCCCGATGGCTCAGGCGCTACCTCGGCCGGCGCTTCAGCCGGAACCCCGGTAGCAGCCTCGGCCGGAGCGTCAGCAGTGGTCGCGGCAGCGGCGTCTGCGGCTTCTTCCACAGCGGCTTCGCTCGCGGCATCAACGCCGTCACCGTTGACCGACCCCTCCTCAGGCTGGTCATCGTGGTGGATGCCAAGCACCTCGGAGATCGTCAGGCCACGCAGTTCCGCGACTTCTTCCGGCCGACGCAGACGGACGATTCCGTCCATTGTCGCCTTGACCAGGTTGATCGGGTTCTGGGTGCCGACACTCTTGGTGAGGATGTCACGCACACCACCGAGTTCAAGCACGGCACGGACGCCACCACCGGCGATAACGCCGGTTCCCGGGCTGGCCGGGCGCAGCACCACATGACCGGCGCCGAAGCGGCCGATGATCTTGTGGGTGATCGTGTCCCCGTACTTGGGGATCCGAACCAAATTCTTGCGGGCGTTCTCAACGGCCTTCTGAATGGCCAGGGGAACTTCCCGGGCCTTGCCGTAACCGATGCCGACGACCGACTCTTCATCGCCTACAGCGACCAGTGCTGTGAACGAGAAACGACGACCGCCCTTGACCACCTTGGCCACGCGGTTGATCTCGATCACACGCTCCTGCAGGTCGAGTCCCTTGGGACTGACCATGTCGATGCGGGCTGTATCCATTCCCTTCATATGAGTTCTTCACCGAACTGGAGTCCTAGAACTCCAGTCCACCCTCTCTCGCACCTTCAGCGAGGGCCTTGACCCTGCCGTGGTAGCGGTAACCGCTTCGGTCGAAGACACAAGTCTCGACTCCTGCCTTCTTTGCACGTTCAGCCAGCAATTCACCGGCCTTTTTCGCCTGTTCGGCGCCCCGCAGCTTGGAAAGCTCCGGTTCGGTCCAGTTGGCCGCGGCCAGCGTCCTGCCATCAACATCGTCGATGAGCTGGGCGAAAACGCCGCGGTTGGACCGGTAGACAGACAGACGGGGCCGCTCGGCGGTTCCGGACACCTTGGCCCGGACCCGGTAGCGGCGACGCTGCCGTCGCTGACGACTGGTAATGACGGTCATACTCGCTTACCGACCTTCCTGAGGACGTGTTCGCCGCGATAGCGGATGCCCTTGCCCTTGTAAGGCTCTGGCGGACGGCTCTCGCGGATATTCGCCGCGACCTGACCGACCTTCTGCTTGTCAATCCCCCTGACGATGATTTCCGTCGGTTGGGGAAGCTCGAATTCAATGCCTTCCGGTGCCTCGATGCTGACCGGATGCGAATAGCCGAGTGCCAGTTCCAGGTTCTTGCCCTTGGCCGCGGCACGATAGCCGACACCCTGGATCTCCAGCACCTTCTGGTACCCGTCGGTGACTCCGACGATCATGTTGGCGATCAGGCTGCGGGTCAGGCCGTGGAGCGCACGGTGGTTGGGCCGGTTCGTCGGCCGTTCAACCGTGATCGAACCTTCCTCCGTCTTCACGGTCATGTCGGTCGAGATCTCCTGACGGAGCTCGCCCTTCGGCCCCTTGACCGTAACCAGCCCGGGCTTTATGTCGATCTCGACCCCGGAGGGGAGATCAATTGGCTTTTTTCCAATTCGACTCATTGATTCCTCGTTACCAGACGTAGGCCAGGACTTCGCCGCCGACGCCTTCCTTCTTGGCTTCGTGACCGGTCATCACACCATGGGAGGTCGTGATGATCGCGGTGCCGGTACCACCATGAACCCGGGGAACCTCACCGTTGCCGACGTAACGGCGACGGCCTGGACGGGAAACCCTTTCGATGCCGGTGATTACCGGCTGGTGATCCTTCGTGTACTTGAGTTCAACCGTGATCTTCTCGCCCACATTGGCAGCGCTCTTCTCATAACCAGAGATGTAACCCTGCTCGGTGAGAATGCGCGAAACCTCAAGCTTCAGTTTCGAACTGGGCACCTCTACGGTGGAAAGACCGGAACTGAGACCGTTGCGAATGCGGGTCAGGTAGTCGGAAATCGGATCGGTAAGCATCAGTTCACCAGCTCGATTTCGTCATGCCGGGGATGTAACCCTCATGGGCTGCTTCGCGCAGGCAGATTCGGCAGATGCCGAACTTCCGGTAGTACGCCCTGGGGCGTCCGCACCGGCGACACCGGTTGTATTCGCGAGTCGAAAACTTCGCCTTGCGCTGCTGGCGCACCTTCTGTGACGTCTTGGCCATAAGGGCCTAGTCCTCCTGCGTTTCTTCGGCGGCGGCTTCATCAGTTGCCTCTGCGGCCGGCCCGTCATTGTTACCTTCAGCACCCTCGGGGACCGGGCGACCTTCCTTCGCGAAAGGCATGCCCAGGCCGAGCAGCAGCTCGAAAGCCTCGTAGTCCGTCGGAGCGGACGTGGTGATCGTGATGTCGAGACCCCGGGTCTCGTCAACCGAGTCGTAATCGATCTCGGGGAATATCAGCTGTTCGCGGACACCCATCGAGTAGTTGCCCCGGCCATCAAAGCTGGATGCCTTGAGGCCGCGGAAATCCCGGATACGCGGGATCGCTATCGAACAAAGCCGATCGAGAAACTCCCACATCCGGGCGCCCCGGAGAGTGACCGAAGCACCAACCGGCATGCCTTCACGAAGCTTGAACGAAGCGATCGACTTCTTGGCGATGCGGGTGTTCGGCATCTGGCCGGCGATCGTGGCGAGTTCGCCGATCGCCTTCTCGCGTGACTTGGCGTCCACCGACGAGCCGAGACCCATGTTCAGCGTGATCTTCTGGAGCCGCGGGGCCCGCATCGGCGTCGTGTAACCAAACGTCTCGATCAGCTTCGGGAGCACCTCCTGGTTGTAGGTGTCTCGGAGCCGGGGCGGCGGAACTGCCTGCTGGGATGTCGTAGCTGCTTCCATGGTGCTCACTAAATGGCCTCGCCCGTGCGCTTCGAAAAACGCTGGCGAACGCCGTCGTCGGTGGTTCGGATCCCGATACGGGTCGGGCGGTTGTCGGTCGGGTCGATCAGCATCACGTTGGAAACGTGGATCGGACCCTCCATCTCGATAATCCCGCCTTCCTTGCCCTGACCCCGCCCGTCGGGCGAAGGCTGGGCGCGCTGGTGGCGCTTGATCATGTTGAGGTTCTCAACGTACACGGTCTGCCGGGTCGGGTTGGTCCGGAGGACCTTGCCCTGCTTGCCCTTTTCCTTGCCGCTGATCACCTGGACCTGATCGTCAGTGCGAATTCTCATCAGAGCACCTCCGGGGCCAGTGAAATGATCTTCATGAAGTCCCGGTCGCGCAACTCACGTGCGACCGGCCCGAAGATTCGGGTGCCACGCGGGTTGTTCTGGGCATCGATCAGAACCGCTGCGTTCTCGTCAAAAGCGATGTAGGTGCCGTCCTGGCGACCGATCTCCTTCTTGGTCCGCACGATTACGGCCTGAACGACCTCGCCCTTCTTGACGCTCCCCTGCGGGCTCGCCTGCTTGACGGTAGCGGTGATGATGTCTCCGATCGAACCGTACTTGCGGTGCGAACCACCCTTGACCCGGATGCATAGGAGTTCACGGGCGCCAGAGTTGTCAGCGACCCGGAGTCTGGATTCCTGCTGGATCACCGGTTACCTCGCCTTCTCCACTACCTCGACCAGGCGCCAATGCTTGGTCTTCGACAGCTTGCGGGTCTCGATCACGCGGACCACATCGCCTTCATTGGCTTCGTTGTTCTCGTCATGAGCGTGAATCTTGTGGGTCTGACGGACGATCTTCTCGTAAACCGGGTGGCGACGGGCGGTGTCAATCTGGACCGTGATCGTCTTGTCGGTTTTGTTGGAAACGACCTTGCCCTGACGCTCCTTCGGCTTGCCGGTGCGGGTCCTTTCGGCCCGCGGCGTGCCGACGCCGTCACCGGAGCGAGCTTTCTTGATCTCTTCACGGCGATTGCGGCGGATGGCGGCTTTCTTCGCCCGGGCAGCTTCCCGGTCAGCCTGGCGTTCCTCACCGGAACGTTCAGGGGCGGCTTCGCCGGACTCGCGGGATTTGAGCACACGACGTCGTTCCTTCCAGGGAAGGTCGGAAAGCGGATCCTCTTCAGCCGCAGGGGCTTCTTCGGCCGGAGCCGGAGTCTCCTCGACGGCAGCTTCGGCTACTTCTTCCGCTGGCGCTTCAGTGTTTTCTGTGTTTTCAGTTTCTTCTTCAGACATGGTTCCTACTTGTGGCTCGTCTCGCGCTCGAGATCGATATTGCGCTGCTTGGCGATGGTCAGAAGCCTGGCCAGATCCTTCCGGGCCCGGCCGAGAGCGGACGTATCCTCGAGCTCACCCGTCGCGTGGCGGAGGCGAAGATTGAAGGCCTCTTCGCGGACTTCCTTGAGCTTCTCAACCAGCTCGACATCATGCATGCTGTGAGCTTCTGCGGATTTCACTGGTCTGCTCCTTCGCGCTGGACAAACTTGGTCTTGAGCGGAAGCTTGTGTCCGGCCACGCGCATTGCTTCACGGGCAAGCTCTTCCGGAACACCGGAAACCTCGAACATCACACGCCCCGGCTTGACCACAGCGACCCAGCCTTCGGGGTTGCCCTTGCCCTTGCCCATGCGGGTCTCGGCAGGCTTCTTGGTGACCGGCTTGTCCGGGAAGACGTTGATCCAGACCTTGCCGCCACGCTTCATCTTTCGGGTCATGGCAACACGGGCCGCTTCGATCTGACGGTTGGTGATCCAGCCGCGTTCGACGGACTTGAGCCCGTACTCGCCGAAGGTCACGGCGGTGCCGCCCTTCGAGTTGCCTTTGCGCCGGCCACGCATGACCTTGCGGTGCTTTACCCGCTTCGGCATCAACATCAGCGACGGCCTCCCCTGCGGTCGTCACGACCACCACGGCGGTCCGGACGGTCAGCCGGCGGTTCATCGGAGGTCCGGGATGACTCGAAGCCTTCCGGCATGACCTCGCCCTTGTTGATCCAGCACTTGACGCCGATCCGGCCGGTACCGGTCTTGGCCTCGACAAAGCCGTAGTCAATATCGGCCCGAAGCGTGTGGAGCGGCACCCGGCCATCCGAGTAACCCTCGGTGCGGGCCATTTCGGCACCACCCAGCCGGCCGGAAATCTGGACCTTTACGCCCTTGGCGCCGGACCGCATGGCGGAAGTCAGGGCGCGCTTCATGGCTCGGCGGAATGCCACCCTGTTCTGGAGCTGCTCGGCGATCGACTGTGCGACCAGCTTGGCGTCCAGTTCGGGGCGCTTGACCTCACGGATGTTCACTTTCACCGGCGAGCCGGTGATCTTGTGAAGGTCCTTGCGGAGCGCATCGACCTCGCTGCCCGACTTGCCGATCACGATGCCCGGACGGGCCGTGTGGATGTCAACGGCTACTTCACCGCGACGTTCAATCGTGATGTTTGAAAGTCCGGCGTGAGCGAGCTTGTTCTCAATGTGATCGCGGATCGCCAGGTCCTGCATGAGCAGGTCCGAAAATTCCTTGTCGGCGAACCAGTTGGACTTCCAGTCGTGGATGTAGCCGACTCGGAAGCCTTCGGGATGGATCTTCTGTCCCATAAGTCTTCTATTCCTCGTCTTCCGGGGTCAGCGCCACGGAAATGTGGCAGGTGCGCTTGTGGATCGGGGTCGCCCGGCCCATCGCCCGCGGCCGGAACCGCTTCAGGGTGGGTCCTTCGTCAACCCGGATCTCGGCGACGATCATCTCGTCCCCGATCAATTCGTGGTTGTTCTCGGCGTTTGCAGCCGCAGATTCGATCACCTTGGCGATGTCGTCAGCGGCGGAACGGGGGGAGAACTGAAGCAGCGAACGGGCGTCGTCGATGTGCTTGCCCCTGACCTGATCGGCGATCAGGCGGGCCTTGCGCGGCGACACACGAACGTACTTGGAGGTGGCCCGAACCAGCACCGGTTCGGCCGCCTCTTCCTTCTGTCTGGTCTTTGCCGCCATCAGTCCTTACCACCGGTATGGGACTTGAAGGTGCGGGTCGGGGCGAATTCACCCAGCTTGTGACCGACCATTGATTCCGAAACGAAGACAGGCACGTGCTTGCGGCCGTCATGTACCGCGATCGTGTGACCGACCATCTCGGGGAAGATCGTCGAACGACGCGACCAGGTCTTGACCATGTTCTTGTTGCCGGCCTCGTTCATGGAGTTGATGCGGCTCATGAGCCGCTCTTCCACGTACGGACCCTTCTTGGTTGACCTACCCACGGTCTACCTGCCCTTCTTCTTCCCGCGGCGACGGCCGCGAACGATGTATCGGTCTGATTGCTTGCCCTTCTTGCGGGTTCGGTACCCGAGCGTAGGCTTGCCCCAAGGAGTGACCGGGTGGCCACCGGGAGTCTTGTGAGCCTCACCACCGCCATGCGGGTGGTCGACCGGGTTCATGGCGATACCGCGCGTCTGCGGGCGCTTGCCCTTGTGACGGTTACGGCCGGCCTTGCCGATCCGGACATTCTGGTGTTCGGAATTCGAAAGCGAACCGATCGTGGCGCGGCATTCCGCACGGACCAGCCGCATTTCCGAGGACGGAAGCCGGAGGGTGACCATGTCACCCTCTTTCGCGACCAGCTGGATCGCGGTGCCGGCGCTGCGGCCCATCTTTCCGCCCTGGCCGGCCTTCAGCTCCACATTGTGGACCGTGGTGCCGACCGGCATGTCGCCGAGGGCGAGGCAATTCCCTGGGCGGATATCCGAACCCGGACCAGAGTTGACCACATTGCCGACCTCGATCTGCGAGGGAGCGAGGATGTAAGCCTTCTCGCCGTCCGCATAGTGAAGCAGGGCGATGTAGGCGGAACGGTTCGGGTCGTACTCGATGGTCGCGACCTTGGCCGGAATCCCGTCACGGGTCCGCTTGAAATCTATCTTCCGGTAGCGGCGCTTGGCCCCTCCGCCGCGGTGGCGAGAGGTGATACGGCCGTTGGAGTTCCGGCCACCGGACTTCTTGATGCCCTCGACGAGGCTCTTCTCCGGCTCGGTGGCCGTGATCTGCTCGCGCAGCTGATAGGTCGCGAAGCGGCGACCTGGGCTGGTGGGTTTTGTCTTGCGAATAGCCATTGTTCAGTCCTTAAGCCCTTACTCGACCGCTGCACCTTCGAACAGCTCGATGCTGTCGCCAGGTGCGAGTTCAACGATTGCCTTTTTCCAGGAGCGGCTGCGGCCCTGATGCAGGCCCCTGCGCTTGGGCTTGGACCGAACCCGCGAGGTCCGGACCTTCACCACTTCAACTCCGAACGCCTTCTCGACGGCGTCCTTGATTTCAAACTTGTGGGCCCGGTCATCGACCCGGAATGTGTACTTGCCGGCCGCGATCAGGGCATATGCCTTCTCGGAGATGACCGGACGGATAATCACGCTGCGGGGATCCATCAGTCGTCACCCTTCTCGTCGGATTTGTCGTCGCTCACCTTCGCGGTTCCGGCCTGACGGGCAAGCACCTCGAGCGCACCCTCGGAGATCACAATGGAAGCGGCGCCGATGATGTCGACGACACCGGTGGCTCCGACCTCAAGCACATTGACCCGGGGGATGTTGCGGAAGCTCTTGAGCAACCCGGTTTCTTCGCCGAGGATCACGACCAGAGTCGAACGCTTCGCTCCCCACTTGGTCAGGGCCGCCGCGGCTTCCTTGGTCGAAGGAGTCTCGAAGTCCGCCGCCTTGACCACGGCGACACTGCCACGGTCGGCATGAACCGAAAGAGCGGAGCGCATCGCCTTGCGACGGGCCTTGCGGTTCACCTTGACCGTGTAGTGACGCGGCTTCGGGCCGAAAGCGGCACCGCCGCCGTAACGGTTCGGGACGCTGAGAGCGCCGACCCGGGCACGACCGGTGCCCTTCTGGCGCCAGGCCTTGGCCGTGGTCATCGAAACCTCGCCGCGGGTCAGTGTTGAAGCGGTGCCCTGACGGCGCGCATTGGCGTCGGCACGGGCGGTTTCGTGAACCAGCGACTGGTGGAAGTCCTCGCTGAAAATGTCAGCCGGGAGATCGGCCTTGGTTGTCTTGCCCAGCACGGGGGCCTTGGCGCTAGCCATCAGTACGGATCTCCAGAATCGAGTTCTTGGCTCCGGGAACAGAGCCCTTGATCATGAGCAGGTTCCTGTCGGCATCGATGCCCGCGATCTCCAGTCCGAGCTGGCTGCGTCGCTTGTTGCCCATCTGGCCCGGCAGGCGCATGCCTTTGAACACGCGGGCGGGCCATGCCGAAGCCCCGATCGAACCGGGAGCGCGGACGTTGTGAGAACCGTGGGAAACGGGACCGCGGCCGAAGTTGTGGCGCTTGACGGTGCCCTGGAAGCCCTTGCCGATCGTGATGCCGGCGACCTTGACCTTCTGGCCTTCCTCGAAAGCATCGACGGTGACCTTCTGGCCGAGCTTTACCTCGCCATCCCCACCATCTCCTTCGGCGGCTTCCTCACCGTCGGCATCGCCAGACGCAGCCGGGAGTTCCACATCGCGGAATTCGACCAGCACGCGCATCGGAGGGGCATCGGCCTTGGCCAGGTGGCCAGCTTCGGCCTTGCTCAGCTTCGACTCCTTGACTTCGTCGAAGGCAAGCTGAATCGCCGAGTAGCCATCACGGTCTTCGTTGCGGATCGCGGTGACCGGACAGGGTCCGGCTTCAACCACAGTTACGGGCACGACCTCGCCGTCTTCTCTGAAGATCTGGGTCATGCCAAGCTTTTTTCCGAGGATCGCGGACATGAGTTCTACAGCCGGATCTCGATGTCGACTCCGGCCGGGAGTGAATCCAGGCGCTGGAGTGAATCGACCGTCTTGGGGGTGGGCTGTTTGATGTCGATCAGACGCTTGTGGGTGCGGATCTCGAAATGCTCACGAGAGTCCTTGTCCTTGAACGGTGAACGGATCACGCAGTAGATGTTCCGCTCGGTCGGCAGCGGGACGGGACCGGAAACGGTCGCGCCGGTGCGTTCGGCCGTATCGACGATCTCGCGGGCAGCGCGATCGATGGCGTCGTGATCGTAGGCCTTGAGCCTGATCCTGATTTTCTGTGCAGCAATAGCGGCCACTTTGGCTTCTCTTCTTACTTTCTTCTGCTGGCGTTGAGCAGTCGATATGACTGCCACGCTGATGTCAAGGTCCCCTGCCGCCTGCGGCTCAGTCCCAACCCTGCGGGCTGATCCAGTGCCGTGGTTCGACAATCCGGGGTACTTCAAAGGTCGTATCTGTTACTGGTGCTGCGAATACTTCAGTTGATGCGGATACTGCGGTACTGCCGGTACTTCAAGCCCGAAGGCGCAAAAAACGGGGCGGGTCCGAAAACTCTGTCTTCGGGACCCGCCCCGGGTAATCCAGTCGCTACTCGATGATCTCCGAGACGACACCGGAACCGACCGTGCGGCCACCTTCGCGGATCGCGAAACGGAGGCCCTGGTCCATGGCGATCGGCTGGATCAGCTCGATCGTCATCTCGACGTTGTCACCCGGCATGACCATCTCCGTGCCCTCGGGCAGGTTGGCAACACCGGTCACGTCAGTGGTCCGGAAGTAGAACTGCGGCCTGTAGCCGGAGAAGAACGGGGTGTGACGTCCGCCTTCTTCCTTCTTGAGGCAGTAAACCTCGGCCTTGAACTTGGTGTGCGGAGTGATCGAACCCGGCTTGCAGAGAACCTGGCCGCGCTCGATTTCCTCGCGCTTGGTGCCGCGGAGCAGACAGCCAACGTTGTCGCCGGCACGCCCCTCGTCGAGAATCTTGCGGAACATCTCGACACCGGTGATGGTGGTCGTCTCGGTCTTCTCGTGAATACCGACGATTTCGACTTCGTCACCCGTGTTGATGATGCCCTGCTCGATACGGCCGGTGGCGACGGTGCCGCGCCCGGTAATCGAGAAGATGTCTTCGACCGGCATCAGGAACGGCTTGTCGAGGTCACGTTCCGGCTCCGGGATGTAGGAGTCGAGTGCCTCGCCGAGCTCGACGATGCGCTGCTGCATGTCGGCATCACCGTCGAGAGCCATGGTGGCCGAGCCCTTGATGATCGGAGTGTTGTCACCGTCGAACTCGTACTCGTTGAGGAGGTCACGGACCTCTTCTTCGACCAGCTCGAGCAGCTCCTCGTCGTCGACCTGGTCGACCTTGTTGAGGAACACGACGATATGCGGCACGTTGACCTGGCGGGCAAGCAGGATGTGCTCGCGGGTCTGCGGCATGACGCCGTCGGCGGCGGAGACCACGAGGATAGCGCCGTCCATCTGGGCGGCACCGGTGATCATGTTCTTGACGTAGTCGGCGTGGCCGGGGCAGTCAACATGGGCGTAGTGCCGGTTCGGGGTCTCGTATTCGACGTGAGAGGTCGCGATGGTGATTCCGCGTTCCTTCTCTTCCGGCGCGTTGTCGATCTCCTCGAAGCTCTTCTTGTCTTCGGAGAGAGTGTTGGTGATGGCCGCGGTAAGGGTGGTCTTGCCGTGGTCGACGTGACCAATGGTGCCGACGTTTACGTGCGGCTTGTCGCGTTCGAACTTCTCCTTGGACATGCTCTCCTGGGACCTTTCTCGTCTGTTTCTCTTGGAACTTGGTTTCTACGTCTGGTTGGACTGCTAAAGCTTGGTGGCTGCGGGCATCCGCCCATTTTGGGCGAACCTCTGAAATATAGCCATTCAGAGGTGTGGGGGTATTCCGCCCTAGGAGCCTGCCCCGGCCTTTGCGCCGGAACGGCTCTCCGCGATCTCCTCCGCGATATTCGAGGGCACCTCTTCGTAGCGCTCGAACTGCATCGTGTACTGCGCCCGGCCCTGGGTTGATGAGCGCAGGTCCGTCGCGTACCCGAACATCTCGCTGAGCGGAACAAAGGCCTGGACAGCCAGCGCATTTCCTCGCTGCTCCTGGCCCTGAACCTTGCCCCGGCGCCGCGAAAGGTCGCCGATCACGTCACCGAGATACTCCTCGGGAGTCGTGACTTCCACTGCCATGACCGGCTCCAGCAGGGCCGGATTTGCCTTGCGGGCCGCCTCCTGGACCGCCATTGAACCGGCGATCTTGAAAGCCATTTCGGAAGAGTCGACATCGTGGTAGGAACCGTCGATCAGCTCAACCTTGACGTCAACCATCGGGTAGCCGGCCTTGATGCCGCTTTCCAGCGCCTCGACGATGCCCTTCTCTACAGCCGGGATGTACTCGGTCGGAATGACGCCGCCCTTGATCTTGTTGTCAAAGACAAAACCTTCGCCCGGGGCCGGCTCAATGTTGATGACCGCATGGCCGTACTGGCCGCGGCCGCCGGTCTGACGGGTGAACTTGCCGCTGACCTTCGGGACATCCTTGCGGATCGTTTCGCGGTAGGCAACCTGGGGCTTGCCGACGTTCGCCTCGACGTTGAACTCGCGGATCATGCGGTCTACCAGCACCTCCAGGTGCAGCTCGCCCATGCCGTGAATGATCGTCTGGCCGGTTTCTTCATCGGTTTCGACCTTGAAGGTCGGGTCTTCTTCGGCCAGGCGCTGAAGGGCCATGCCGAGTTTCTCCTGGTCTGATTTGGTCTTCGGCTCGATCGCAACCGCGATGACCGTGTCAGGGAAGTCCATCGACTCGAGCTCAATCGGAGCATCGGGCGCTGAAAGGGTGTCTCCCGTTCCGGTCTGTTTCAGACCCACACCGGCGCAGATGTCACCGGAGTAGACCCTTTCGATTTCCTCACGCGAGTTGGCGTGCATCATCAACAGACGGCCGATGCGTTCGGTCTTGCCGGTAGTGACGTTGAGCACGCGGCCACCGGCCTCGAGCGAACCCGAGTAGACACGGAAGTAAGTGAGCTTGCCGACGAAAGGATCAGACATGACCTTGAAAGCGAGAGCGGCGAAAGGACCGGAATCGTCGGCCGGACGGGTTGCCTCGACGCGTTCTTCCTCACCCTTCTTCAAGGGCAGCATGCCTTCGACCGGCGGAACCTCGAGCGGCGAGGGCAGCAACGCGACGATGGTGTCGAGCAGCGGCTGCACACCCTTGTTCTTGAAGGATGAACCACAAAGCACCGGAGTGACGGTGATCGCGAGAGTGGCAGCCTTGAGCGCCGCCAGAATCTTCTCTTCCGAGATCTCCTCTTCGGCCAGGTAGAGCTCCATCAGCTCGTCGTCCATGTCGGCGCAGGCTTCAAGCAGCGCAGCACGGTATTCGTCGGCCTGTTCGGCCATGTCGGCCGGAATGTCGACAACTTCGAGGTCCTGACCGAGGTCGTCCTTGTAGATGGTGGCCTTCATCGTGACCAGGTCGATGATCCCGGCGAACTCGCCTTCAGCTCCGATCGGGAGCTGAATCGGCACGGCATTGGCTCCGAGCCGGTCCTTGATGGTCTCAACCGAACGGTAGAAGTCCGCGCCGGTGCGGTCCATCTTGTTGATGTAGGCGATACGCGGCACCGAGTATTTGTCAGCCTGGCGCCAGACAGTTTCGGACTGCGGCTCGACACCGGCAACCGAGTCGAAGACGGCGACGGCACCGTCGAGCACGCGCAGCGAACGCTCCACTTCCACGGTGAAGTCAACGTGGCCCGGGGTGTCGATGATGTTGATCCGGTGGCCAAGCCACTCACAGGCGGTCGCAGCGGAGGTGATGGTGATGCCCCGCTCCTGCTCCTGCTCCATCCAGTCCATGGTCGCGGCACCCTCGTGAACTTCACCGATCTTGTGAGTACGGCCGGTGTAGTAGAGGATGCGCTCGGTCGTCGTCGTTTTACCGGCGTCGATGTGAGCCATGATCCCGATGTTGCGGGTCTTTTCGAGGGTGAAGGAGCGCGCCACGTTTTCTCTCTGATTCCTGGAAGTTTCCGTTGCTTGACCGGCTGGACTCCCGACCGCCTTGCGGCAGGGCCAACCTCTTGAAAATCGAACCGGCCAAACCCTGCAGGAGCCGGGCCGATGGGCTCCGGGCCAAAAAAAAGCCCCGCCGAAGCAGGGCAGACCCGAGCGACGGGCGACTATAGCAGGTGGACAGTGCTCCGATCAACCCCCCGGCCGCCTCCCACTCCAATAGTCTGGATCGGGCTCGATCCCCGGAGGAGAGACACAGTGGACGCGGAAAAACCCAGATCTGAAAATCGCGAAGACGCCCGCAAACGGGCGGAAGCGCTGACCACCCCGCCACCGGAGAGCAAGAAGGCCGAAAGCCCCGCCGAAGAAGGCACCGGGCGGGCGCTGACCGAACGGCAGCGGATCGAGGCAAGAAAGCGGCGCCAGGCCCGGCGTCGGCGACCGTTCAAGGGCAACCCCCTACAACGAGGGTTGAAGGCGACAGGCTTCGAGATCCGCCGGACGGCCTCGTTCCTCGGCAACGCGGTTCTCGCTGCTCTTGCTTCGCTCGGCCCCGTTTTTTCGAAGTTCGGCATGGCAGTCGTCTGGCTCACCGAAGCCGCAGGAAAAGGGCTCGGGGTCCTGCGCCGGCTCTGGATCCGCCTGCTGGTTGCCATCGGCGGGGCGATCAGGGCCGCCGACCGGGTCGTGACTCCGCAAAGGGCCCTGCTCGTTGTCTCGGCGGCAGCCGCAATTCTGCTGGCCGTCTCCCAGTTCAAGGGGCTCGGAGCGATCGAGATAGGCCAGCCCGGCTATGCCGGAATCGAGGACCTCGCCCGCGCCCCCACCATCGACCACACCACCCCGGCCGGCGTGCACACAAAAATCATGGTGCCGGTCGCTATCGCTGCCCTGCTCGCGGTCGTCGTGATCGCACTGGGGAGCCTTCGCGCCCAGGCCCGGCGGTTCTCCCGCTGGCGGCGCCTCGCCAGCATGGTGCTGGTGACCGTCGGTCTGCTCAGTCTCGTCGTGACCCTGCTGATTGATCTGCCCCGTGCGATGGACACCACCGACGCCGAACTCGCCTACGCCGATGTCAGTGCCGTGCTGCTCTCGGGCTTCTGGCTTGAACTGGCTTCCGGCGCGGCACTTGCGATATCCGGTCTTGCCCTGCTTTTCGAACCGTCGGCCGACCGGGTTCGACGGCGCGAGAGAGAGCCCCGGGGCCAGGACCGTAATGCTTCACGGGTCCCGAAGGAGGCCAGAGTGACCGGGAGCAGGGCATGAACGGCAGACTGGCCGCGATCACCGCCTTGCTCGGCGCTCTGATCGTGATCATTTCGCAGGTTGTGACCGCATATTCGCTCGAGAACGAGCTCGGTGAAGTGCTCGAGACCGTGACCCTGCTGAGCAAACACGGAGCTCTCACCGCGATCATCGGACTCGCTTCCGCGATCGCACTCGTTTTTGCGGTGGCCACCGGCTCACGTTCCGCCCTGATCGTGATGGTGGGTCTGGGTGTCGCGGTGATCATGATCTTCCTGATCGTCGATGTGCCGGACATCGGCAGCACCGGCATGTTCAACACACCCACCGCCGGCAATATCGACGCGACCGGCAAAGCGGAGGCCGGATTGTGGCTGGAGTTGATCGGCGGCGTGATCATCGTGCTCGCGGGACTCGCCCTGTTCTCGCTCGACCCCGACCAGTTGCGATCGATTGGCCCACAGACCGCAAATGACACTGGCCGCGAGGAACGTCGGTCGGGCAGAAAATCCGATTCATCCAGGGCATCTGTCTCGTCCGGCAGAATCACCCGCTCGTCCAAGGAGGACTGATTTCATGAGGAAACTGCGCAGTTTTGCCCTCATTGCCTGCCTCTGCTTTTCTGCCGGTCTGGTTGTCGCAGGTTGTGGTGAAAGCGAGGAATGGGAGGGTGAGCAGATCACCTTCGGTTCCCTTTTCTCTACCACTGGGGACGGGGTTCCTTTCGGTCCGCAGCAGGTCAAGGGAGCACAGCTCGCGATCGACGAGATCAATGAAGACGAGGGAATCAACGGTGCCGAGGTTTCGCTAATCCAGCGAAACGACGAATCCGATCCGGTCACTTCAGCTGAAGGAATGCGCGGACTGATCGAGCAAGGTCGTGCTTTGGCGGTGCTCGGCCCGACGTTTTCCAATTCCGCGGCAGAGGCCGATCCGGTAGCCAACCAGTTGAAGACTCCCGTCCTCGCCGTGTCGAACACGGGCCCCGGCATCGTCGGTGATTGCGACTATCCCTGCGAGTTCATCTTTCGCGATTCGCTCGGCGAGGCCGCCGCGATCCCGGCCAACATCAACAATCTCGTGGCCCGCGAGGACCCGCGCAACGCCACTGTCATTTACCCGGAAGGCGATGACTTCGGCAGAACCAGCGCACTGACGGCGGCAGGGGCGTTTCGTGAAGACGGAGTCAAGGTCAAATTGTCCAGGCTGAACCTCGATGGTCTCCCCCTGCCCGCAGGAAAGGACCCCGATGTGATCATGATCACCGCCTCCTCGGGCGAGACCGGCGCGGCCCTGATCACCGACCTGAGGTCAGCCGGATACCAAGGGCCGATTCTCGGCGGGAACGCCTTCAACTCGCCGCTGGTCGCCCGCAGTGCCGGTAAGGACGGCCGGGGTGTCCAGTCTGCCGCGGCCTGGTACGCGGGGAACACCTCGGAAGAAAACCAGGAGTTCATAGCGGACTATCGCAATAGCTACGGTGACCTGCCCGACCAGTTTGCCGCGCAGGCCTACACCGGCGTCAAGCTTCTGGCCGAAGCCGCCGAGGACGCGGACCTGAAGTTCGACGACATTGCTGCCGATCGCGAAGCCCTCCGGGACGCTTTGGAGAAGGTCAACGAGGAAACGCCCCTCGGTCGGTTCAGTTTCACCCCTGACCATGACGTGGTCCAGCCGATCTGGATAGTCGCGATGGACGGCCAGGGCGGCTACAGCCTGGTCGAAAAGGCCAACCCGGGGAGCTGACCGCGGTCGGCGAGTTTCGTCCCTCCTCCCCGGTCAAACCCGCCGGCTCACGAAACAAATGTTGAATGTGCCGGACGCTGCCCGGCCCTGCTCAAGCAGAGTGGTCCCGGGACGAGCCCGGCGCCTCGTGTTACCAGCGGTAGTGGGCGAAGGCCTTGTTGGCCTGGGCCATGCGGAAGATGTCGTCCTTCCGCTTGAAGGCGTTGCCCTGCTGCTTTGTCGCGTCGAGGATCTCGTTGGCGAGACGCTCGGACATCGAGTATTCGTTGCGGGCCCGGGCGAAGTCGACCAGCCAGCGGACCGCGAGGGTGCGGGCGCGGCGGGAGGGGACTTCAACCGGTACCTGGTAGGTGGCACCACCGACGCGGCGGGAGCGGACCTCAAGGGCGGGTGTGAGCTGCTTGATCGCCTCTTCGAGGGTTTCGACCGGATCCTCGCCAGAGCGTTCCGCGACGATCGCGAGCGCGTCATAGGTGATTGCTTCAGCCGTGGACTTCTTGCCGTGGCGCATGGTCTTGTTGATGACCTGCTGAACCAGTCGGCTGCGGTACTTGGTGTCGGCCTCAATTGGCCGGATTGTCGCTGCGGAACGACGCGCCATTAGCTTGCCTTCACTCCGTAGCGGGAACGGGCCTGCTTGCGGTCGGAGACGCCGGCCGCATCCAGGGTGCCCCGGACAACCTTGTAACGGACACCTGGCAGGTCCTTGACTCGGCCACCTCGGATGAGGACGACGGAGTGTTCCTGCAGGTTGTGCCCCTCACCGGGGATGTACGCGGTGACTTCCATGCCGTGGGCGAGACGCACACGGGCAATCTTCCGGAGTGCAGAATTCGGCTTCTTCGGAGTAACGGTGGCAACACGGGTACAGACGCCACGACGCTGTGGTGCGGCGACCTTTTTCTTGTTGCCCTGACCGGACTTGAGACCCGGCGTGGTCACTTTCTTCTTGGGCTTCTTGCGGCCCTTGCGTACGAGTTGATTGGTATTAGGCACGGCGGGGGATACTACAGGTCCCGTGAACTTGGCGTCTTCTCATCGTGATAATGAACATTCCGCTGGCCTCCCGGAAATCCGGCCGATCCTGGCGATCGATGTTGATGGCGTAATCAGCATTTTCGGCTTCGATCAGCCGCCATCTCCCGAGATTGCGAGTTTCGAGTTGATTGACGGAACGCCACATTGCATTTCGAATGCCGCCGCGGCGCGAATTCTGCGGCTTGCGGATCGTTTCGAACTGGTCTGGGCGACCGGCTGGCAGGACCGGGCCAACGACCGGCTTTCGTTGATCACAGGGATCGGACCGCTGCCCGTGATCGAGTTCGACGGGCATCACGAACCTGGTGTGGCGGCCGGCACGACCGCTGCTCACTGGAAGTTGTCCGCGATCGGCCGGTTTTGCGGGAACCGGCCACTAGCCTGGATCGACGATTCATTCGACCGGAGTTGCTATAGCTGGGCCGAGCGGAGGGAAGCCGGCGGCCACCCCACACTCCTGGTCCCGACCGAACCGGAGATCGGGTTTGAGGAAGCCCAGGCGGATGCAACCGCCGACTGGGCCGATTCCCTCTCAACCTCATCCCGATCCGGTGCTGCTTCACCGTGACCCTGTCCGGCGATCCTTCGAACCATTTACACTGATCAGATGTCCGGCTACTGGCCTGTCCTCTTTATGCTGATCGCGCTCAAGGTCCCCGCGATCGCAATGATCTGGCTCCTTTACTGGGCCTCGACCAACGAGGCCGAGGATGGGGTGCTTGACGAGGGCGAAGACGACGGCGGCAGCAGGCGCAAACCGCGTCCGCGATTGCCACGGGGGCCGCGGCGCGCGCCGCACGGCGGGGGTGCTGCCAGAGCACCACTGCCCCGTTCTCCCCGAGCCGAACCGGTAGTCGGCATGCGTGTCAGGTCGGGCAGGCAGCCGGCAGGTCCGGCCCGCGCCCGCGAGCACGAACCAGGCCGGTCCTGAGCAATCGCTTTCGGGCAGCCGACCTCGAGCGGCTGGTCCTGAGCAGCTCGACTTGAGTGGCCGGTCCTGAGCATCCCGACTTGAGTAGGCGGTCATGAGCAAGCGGACCCCAGGCTGGGTTTGACCGGCGGGACCTAACGGCCGACGGCTGCGGGGATGGACCTTGCCCGCTCACGGGCTGTCTTCCGCTCTTTCTTCAGTTCCCTCAGGTAATCCGCAAAGTCGACTTCAACTGTGTGGCGCTTCGACTTGACGAAGCGCCGGCTCATCTTCGCTTGGTCGAGCGCGATTTCACGAGTCATTTCGAGCCGATCGGGAACCGCCCCGCTACCGTCGATCAGGTCGGCTACCCAATCGCATTGAACTTCGGCGAGGGGCATGATCGCGCCGAGAGGCTGGATCAGCCCGATGAAGTAGAGACCCTCCTGATCCGGCGCGACGACATGCCGGTACAGGTCGACCTGGTTGTCCTTCGCATGGAAGATTTCCGGGGCAAGGAAGGGGAAGGTGATCTTGTAGCCGGTGCAGTAGACGATGACGTCGATCTTTTCGCGACTGCCGTCGTCAAAGATCACCGAGTCGCCATCGAGCCGCTCGATGTTGGGCTTCACCTTTATGTCACCGTGGCCGAGCCGGTTGTAGAGCTCCTGGGAAACGGTGGGATGGGCGTGAAGGAGCTTGTGATCGGGTTTTGGCAGCCCGTAGTCGGTCGGTTTGCCGACGGCCATCCTGACCATGAGGTTCAGCCCCAGGCTCTGGAGCCAGATCGGTGTCCTGGAGATGAGCCCGGTCGTGTGTTGATCGGTCGGCTTGCTGCCGATGTATTTCGGCACCACCCAGGCCCCACGGCGCATCGCGAGAAAGGTCGCCTCGGCATGGCGCGACGATTCAACTGCGATGTCGGTTGCCGAATTTCCGATTCCAAGAACCAGGACCCGCTTGCCTGCGAGGAAGTCCGGGGTCCGGTAGTCATGCGCGTGCATCTGGACTCCCTCGAAGCTGTCCGAACCGGGAAACGCAGGTTCCGGCCAGCGTTTGTCCCAATGATGTCCGTTGCAGACGATTACGTCGCTGAAGTGTTCAGTACCAGATTGGTCTTCGCGGTTTGACCAGGACACATCCCAGCCTCCGCCCTCTGCCGGCACGACGGAGACAACCTCGGTCTGGAAAGCAATCGAGTCCCGAAGGCCAAAATGGTCGGCGAAGTCCTCGAAGTACTGCTGGATCTGAAAGTGATCCGGATAGTCCGCGAAGTCCTTCGGCATCGGAAACTCCGCGTATTCCATCATTTGCCGTGAAGTATTGATGTGGAGGGACCTGTAAGCGGCAGACTGTCCGTTGTCGTTGTCGTACTTCCAGTTGCCGCCGATCCAGGAACCCTTCTCGAAGCAAGTGAATTCGATGCCTTTCGCCTTGAGACTCCGCATCGCAGTGAGTCCCGAAGACCCCGCACCGATCACGCATACCCGCCGGCCACCACCATTTGGCCCGGCTCCATTGAGCAATGCGCTGTCAATCGACTTCAAGTTGGAAGCTTCCATGCGAAAATTGTAGAGCAAATCTGACATTGGTTCATGTCAGTTGATTTAGTGCGTAGATGCGGGTCGTTGGGACCACTCCGCCAACGAATCCAGAGTGAAGAATGGAGCTGTATGGCCGAATCTTCAACCCGGATGCGAATGACGCGGTCCGAGCTGAACGTGGGCGAGCAAGCAGGCCGGGACGGCAGACCGGGCCGGGTGGCAGACCAGGCCAGATAGCAGGCCGGACCGGACGACTCCCGCTTAACAACGAAGGGCGCCCGCGGGCGCCCTTCGTTGGCCTGGCCGGTGAAACCGAACCCCCGTACACCCGGCGGATTCAGTTTCATCGTGCCCGAGTGGGATTACTTTTCGGCGCCGGCGTCGATCTCCTGTGAGATCTCGTCGAGCTCATCGGCAAACGAATCACCGAAACCGTCGGCTCCGTTCCCCGACGCACCGTTCTCGGTCAGCAGATCCTCCTCGAGCAGGACCGCTTCCTCCGCCGGAGCGAAAGGCTCGGTCGGCTCAATCGTCATCGAGCGGTAATGCTTGAGACCGGTTGCGGCCGGAATCAGCTTGCCGATGATGACGTTCTCCTTGAGGCCGACCAGGCGATCACGCTTGCCTTCAAGCGCGGCGTCGGTCAGGACCTTGGTCGTCTCCTGGAAGGAGGCGGCCGAAAGGAAGGACTTGGTCGCGAGTGACGCCTTGGTGATACCGAGGATCTTCTCGGTTGCCTTGGCCACTGCGCCACCGTCAGCCTTGACCTGCTTGTTGATCAGCTTGAGAGCCTGACGGTCCTCAAGCTGGCCGGGCAGGAGTTCGGTTGCGCCCTTGGTCTCGACTTCCACCTTCTTCAACATCTGGCGGACGATCACTTCGATGTGCTTGTCGTTGATCTCGACGCCCTGGGCCTTGTAGACCTTCTGAACCTCGGCCACGAGGTACTGCTCGACAGCTGTGCGGCCACGGATCGAAAGCACATCAGCCGGATACAGAGAACCTTCGTTCAACTGCTGACCGACCTCTACCTTGTCACCCTGCTTGACATTGAGCCGGGTACGGGGCGGGAACGTGTAGGAACTCTCTTCACCGTTCGATTCCAGAACCGTCACCACCGCTTGCTTCTCGGTCTGTTCGACCGAGACCTTGCCGGCAACTTCCGTCATCTGGGCGAGGCCCTTCGGCTTGCGCGCTTCGAACAGCTCGACCACTCGGGGGAGACCCTGGGTGATGTCCTGTCCGGCGACGCCACCGGTGTGGAAGGTACGCATGGTCAGCTGGGTTCCGGGCTCACCGATCGACTGGGCGGCAATAGTGCCAACCGAGTCACCGACTTCAACCATGAATCCGGTTGCCGGCGCAACGCCGTAGCAGGAGCGGCAAAGCCCCCGCTCGGACTCGCACTTGAACGCGGAGCGAACCGGCACGGTGGCTTCCATGTCACCCTCGTACGCGTCGACGATCTCGGCCAGATCGGCCTTCGAGATCAGCTGGCTCTTCTTGAGCAGCTCCCGGCCTCGCGGCGTCTCGAACTTCTTGGCGGCCAAACGGCCAACCAGGTTCGGGTTCGGCGCATCATCGATGTAAACCGGCATCTCGATGAACTCCTTCGTCTTGCAGTCCTCGTCCAGAACGATTACGTCCTGGGCAACGTCCACCAGGCGACGGGTGAGATAACCGGAGTCAGCGGTACGGAGTGCCGTATCCGCCAGACCCTTACGAGCACCGTGGGTCGAGATGAAGTACTCGCCGACCGACAATCCTTCAATGAAGTTGGACTTGATCGGGCGTTCGATGATCTCGCCCTTCGGATTCGCCATCAGACCACGCATGCCGGCGAGCTGGCGAATCTGCTTGAACGAACCACGAGCGCCCGAGTTGGCCATCATGAAGATCGGGTTCAGCTGACGGAGGTTGTCCTCCATCGCCTGACCGACTTCCTCGGTGGCCGCATTCCACTTGTCAGTGACCTGCTTGTGGCGCTCTTCGGCAGTGTGCCAGCCCTCGTCGAACTCGGCCTGGATCCGCGCGGTTTCCTCGTCGTACCTCGCGAGGATCGCTTCCTTCTCCGGCGGAGGCACGACATTGTTCTTCGACACTGTGATGCCGGCCCGGGAGGAGAAGGTGAAACCCAGCTCCTTGAAGGCGTCGAGCACCTGCGAGATCGCTGGGGCACCATAGGTGTCGACCAGCCAGCCGACCATGTCGTTGATGTCCTTCTTCTTCAACGACTCGTTGACGAAGGAGTAGACCGTCGGGTCGTACTCGTCTTCCAGCGCTTCGGCGAGTGCCCGTTCGATCCGGTCGTTGAAGATGATCCGCCCGACCGTGGTCAGGAAGTGCTCTTCCCCGTGACCCCTGTACTCGGCGAAGTCGTGGAGCTTGACGACGCCGTTCTCATAGGCGAGTTCAGCTTCCTGCGCGGTACGGAACGGATGCGGCGGCTTCTCGAGCTTCGACGGGTCGAGCTCGGCCACATCCACTTCCGAGTAGGTCAGGTAGTAGAGCCCGAGCACCATGTCCTGAGTCGGGGTCGCCAGCGGCGAACCATGGGCAGGCGAAAGGATGTTGTTCGCCGACAGCATCAGAACGCGGGCCTCGGCCTGGGCTTCAGCTGAAAGCGGCACGTGGACCGCCATCTGGTCACCGTCGAAGTCGGCGTTGAAGGCCGAACAGACGAGCGGATGGACCTGGATCGCCTTGCCTTCGACCAGGATCGGTTCGAAGGCCTGAATGCCGAGACGGTGAAGCGTGGGGGCACGGTTCAGCAGAACCGGGTGCTCCTCGATCACCTCTTCAAGCACATCCCAGACCTCAGGCACCATCGATTCGACCATCTTCTTGGCGGCCTTGATGTTCTGGACGGCCTTGCGTTCGACCAGCTGGGCCATGATGAACGGCTTGAACAACTCGAGAGCCATCAGTTTCGGCAGACCGCACTGGTGCAGCTTGAGGGACGGACCGGCCACGATGACCGAACGGCCCGAATAGTCGACGCGCTTGCCGAGCAGGTTCTGGCGGAACCGGCCCTGCTTGCCCTTGAGCATGTCCGAAAGCGACTTGAGTGCCCGGTTGCCCGGTCCGGTGACCGGACGGCCGCGGCGGCCGTTGTCGAACAGGGCGTCAACCGACTCCTGCAGCATGCGCTTCTCGTTGTTGACGATGATTTCCGGCGCACCGAGGTCCAGAAGCCGCTTGAGGCGGTTGTTCCGGTTGATCACGCGGCGGTAGAGATCGTTCAGGTCGGAGGTGGCGAAACGGCCACCGTCGAGCTGGACCATCGGCCTGAGCTCCGGTGGAATCACCGGAACGCAGTCGAGGATCATCCACTCGGGCTTGTTCTCGGATTTGAGGAAAGCCGAGGCGACCTTGAGCCGCTTGACCGCGCGGGCCTGCTTCTGCCCCTTGGCCGTATTGATCTGATCCTCGAGTTCCTCGCAGGTCGCTTCGAGATCGATCTGCTCGAGCAGGTCACGCACCCACTCGGCGCCCATCCCGCCACGGAAGTACTCGCCCCAGCCGAATGGGCTGCCGAAACGGTCCTTCAGTTCACGGAAGACAGTCTCGTCGTTGATCACGTCCTTCGGCTTCATGGTCTGGAAGATCTTCCAGACTTCCTGAAGCCGCTCGATCGCCTCGTCGATGTAGGCCTCGGTGTCGCTGATCTCGGCCTCGAAGTTCTTCGTGAGCTCCTTGATCTGCTTGGCCCGGTCGTCGTCGCTCAGCTTGCGCAGCTGGGCGGACGTCAGCCCGAGCGAATCAGCCCAGAGGTGATCCTCATCGTTGAACTTCGTCTGGGTGCCGTCCTCCAGGTACTTGGTCCGGCGCTTCAGCGCCTCGCTGAGTTCCTGGGTGGCCGACTGACGCTCGGCCTCGTATTCGGCGACCACATTCTCGACTTCCTTCTCGAGCGTGCCCATGTCCTTCGCGCGGGCCTCTTCGTCGACCCAGGTGATCATTGAAGCGGCGAAGTAGAGAACCTTCTCCAGCTCCTTCGGGGCCATGTCGATCAGATAGCCGATCCGCGAGGGAACACCCTTGAAGAACCAGATGTGCGAGACGGGGGCGGCCAGATCGATGTGAGCCATACGCTCACGGCGGACCTTGGACCGGGTCACCTCGACGCCGCAGCGTTCACAGACGATGCCCTTGTAGCGGACCCTCTTGTACTTGCCGCAGTAGCACTCCCAGTCCTTGGTCGGACCGAAAATACGCTCGCAGAAAAGGCCGTCCTTTTCCGGCTTCAACGTCCGGTAGTTGATGGTCTCGGGCTTGAGGACTTCCCCCCAGCTCCAGGACCGGACTTTCTTCGACGAGGCGAGACCGATCTCGATTGCGTCGAAGTTGTTGATGTCAATCACGTTACTCATCAGTTAGCACCTGCTTCCTCGGCGTCGCCGGCACCATCGGCAGCGGCATCACCGCCCTCTTCAGTGAGGGATTCATCTGCGGCACCGTTACCGGCACTCACTTCGGTCAGGTCCATGCCGAGATCCTGGGCGGCCTGGAGCAGGTCGTCCTCTTCTTCGGCGAGATCGCCGACGCCTTCCTCCGACACCACGTTGGCATCGAGCGAGAGCGCCTGCATCTCCTTGAGCAGGACCTTGAACGACTCGGGGATCGACGGTTCGGGGATGTTCTCACCCTTGACAATCGACTCGTAGGCCTTGACGCGGCCGACCGTATCGTCGGACTTGACCGTGAGCATCTCCTGCAGCGTGTAGGCAGCTCCGTACGCCTCGAGCGCCCAGACTTCCATTTCGCCGAAACGCTGGCCACCGAACTGCGCCTTGCCGCCCAGCGGCTGCTGGGTGACGAGCGAGTATGGGCCGGTTGAACGTGCGTGGATCTTGTCGTCTACCAGGTGATGGAGTTTCAGGATGTACATGTAGCCGACCGTGACCTTGCCCTCATACGGCTCGCCAGTGCGGCCGTTGTAGAGCTGCTGGGTGCCGGAGCAACGGGCGCCGGGGCGCTCGTCCATGTCGACACCCATGTCGATCCCGCGGGCTTCGCCATGCTCATTGGCCCATGCGACCAGGGCGTTGTCGACGTCCTCGACGGATGCACCGTCGAATACCGGGGTCGAAACGTAAACACGATCACGTGTCTCGGCCTTGTTCTTGTAGGCCTCCGAACCGTCGTCGTACCAGCCCTCACCGGCGGCCCACCCGAGGTGGGTCTCCAGGATCT
>WPCI01162437.1_pt1 | contig 45567 bp, 49 predicted proteins | sample 5399871 | NCBI WGS metagenome assembly WPCI01 (sample SAMN12869469, study PRJNA574797) | sludge metagenome | isolation source: wastewater treatment of pH7 | place: China:Beijing | collected 2019-05-20 | reverse complement strand
TGAACTTAAGCCCCAGTAAACGGCGGCCGTAACTATAACGGTCCTAAGGTAGCGAAATTCCTTGTCGGGTAAGTTCCGACCCGCACGAAAGGCGTAACGATTTGGGCACTGTCTCAACAATAGACTCGGTGAAATTGTAATCCCGGTGAAGATGCCGGGTACCTGCGACAGGACGGAAAGACCCCATGGAGCTTTACTGTAGCTTGATGTTGGGTCTTGGTACTACATGTACAGGATAGGTGGGAGACTATGAAGCATGGACGCCAGTCTGTGTGGAGTCATCCTTGGGATACCACCCTTGTAGTACTGGGATCCTAACCATAGGCCTTGAATCAGGTCTTGGAACACCGTCAGGTGGGCAGTTTGACTGGGGCGGTCGCCTCCTAAAAAGTAACGGAGGCGCTCAAAGGTTTCCTCAGCACGGTCGGAAATCGTGCGAAGAGTGTAAAGGCAAAAGGAAGCTTGATTGCAAGACATACAGGTCGAGCAAGGACGAAAGTCGGACTTAGTGATCCGGTGGTACCGCATGGAAGGGCCATCGCTCAACGGATAAAAGCTACCCTGGGGATAACAGGCTTATCTCCCCCAAGAGTCCACATCGACGGGGAGGTTTGGCACCTCGATGTCGGCTCGTCGCATCCTGGGGCTGTAGTCGGTCCCAAGGGTTGGGCTGTTCGCCCATTAAAGCGGCACGCGAGCTGGGTTCAGAACGTCGTGAGACAGTTCGGTCCCTATCCGTCGCGGGCGTTGGAAATTTGAGAGGATCTGTCCTTAGTACGAGAGGACCGGGATGGACTTACCGCTGGTGTACCAGTTGTCTCGCCAGAGGCATCGCTGGGTAGCTATGTAGGGAAGGGATAAACGCTGAAAGCATCTAAGTGTGAAGCCCACCTCAAGATGAGATTTCCCATTTCTTTAAGAAAGTAAGATCCCTGAGAGATGATCAGGTAGATAGGTCAGGAGTGGAAGTGCAGTGATGTACGGAGCGGACTGATACTAATCGATCGAGGACTTAACCAAAAATTGATTCACGGTTGTTTAAAAGTTTCTGATCCAGTTTTGAGTGAACGAAGTTTACTCAAACAAATAGTGTGGTGGCGATAGCGAGAAGGATACACCTGTTCCCATGTCGAACACAGAAGTTAAGCTTCTTAGCGCCGATTGTAGTGAGGGGTTGCCCCTTGTGAGATTAGGACGTCGCCACGCAGTTAAGACCATTCACATTGTGAATGGTCTTTTTTTGTAATTAAAAAAGTGCGGGACTATTTAAATATGTTTTTTTAGGATTTATTATTTGAAGATACTGTTGGTCTTTTTTTATAAAAAATATTCATGCTATACTGAAAATATGAAGAATATTGGAGTTGGTAGTATGAAAAAGAAGCGGTTTAAAGGTGGAATTGATCTCCATAAAGATCGGGCCTTATCTTTAAGAGGACTTGTTGATTATAAGAATGTCGAGTATATCCACCCCAAAAAGGTTTATATCCCAGTTCAGCAACACATTGGTGAACCAGCAGAAGTGATTGTTTCTTTAGGGGAAAGGGTCTTTTTAGGACAACCAATTGCCCGGATGGAAGAGGGATTAGGTGCAAATGTCCATGCAAGTATTTCTGGAGAGATCATTGGTATTGAAGAGATCGATCAAGGCCAAGGGGATGAAATGACTTGTGTAATTATTGAAAATGATTTTAGGGAACAGCCGCGTGAGATTCATCATGAAACGATTGAAGAGTTGACGTCAGCAATGATTGTTGAACGAGTCGAAGCGGCAGGTGTAGTTGGATTAGGAGGAGCGACTTTCCCAAGTCATGTAAAATTGAATCCTAGAGAAGTCATTCATACGTGTATTTTTAATGGAGCTGAATGTGAACCTCTGTTGATGGCAGATGCGGCCTTGATGGTAACGGAGGGTGAAAAATTACTTAAAGGTTGTGAATTGGTTTTAAAAGCCGTGACAGCAAAAATAGGAATTATTGCAATCGAGAATGACAAACAAGAGGCAATTGATGTCATGCAAGCTCTGTGCCAGAACAACCCTAAAATTACAGTGATGGAAGTTCCCTCGATATACCCTCAAGGAAGTACGGAGCTGCTTTTTAAAGAAATCACTGGCAAAGAAGCTCCAGCAGATGGTTCGACAAGAGATCTAGGATACTTGATTATCAATGTCGCCACTACTGTTGCTGTTTTTGAAGCGATTGATCCAGGGATCCCATTGAGTCATAGAATTTGTTCCGTTGTGGGGGATGTGAAAGAACAAAAAAATGTTTATTTTCCAATCGGAACGTCGATAGAAGAGATGATTGATTTTTGTGGCGGTTTTGATGGTAAACCCTCCAAAATAATTACTGGCGGATTTATGATGGGAAAAACAGTCGATACACTGGCTGCTTCTTTAACAAAATCGGCTAATGGTTTAATTGTCATTAATGAGTTTCATGATCAAGATAGTACACCGAGTCCTTGTATTTTATGTGCCCGCTGTGTTGAAGCCTGTCCCATCGGATTGTTACCTCATCAGCTTGAGAAAAGTTATCTAAAAGAGAATTGGCAGCGTTTAGAAAAATTATATGTGACCAGTTGTATCAATTGCGGTTGCTGTACGTATATCTGTCCAGCTCGACGTCATTTAGCTGAACACATCATTGCCGGACAAAAAGTAATCAAAGAAAGGCGGGGATAGTTATGACTAAAAGTTCTTTTGAACAGATTAGGAGTAACCGTTATCCTATGATCGAAGCTTCGCCGCATTTGTTATCCAGCGTGCAGACGGATCGAATTATGCAATTAGTTTTATGGGCTTTGTTTCCGAGTGGACTGGCCTCGATTTTCTTCTTTGGTCTGCATTCTTTACTTTTATATATCATAGCTGTGGGAAGTTGTTTACTTGCTGAATTTTTGTGGTTTAAATTCCGTAGACAAAGCCGACCTAAAGATTACTCAGCGGCTGTTACTGGGGTTTTATTGGCAATGAGTCTACCCGCAAGTGTTCCATTATGGTTTCCAGCATTGGGTGGAGTAATTGGGATTATTGTGGCAAAGGAATTATTTGGCGGAATTGGTCGTAACCTGTTAAATCCGGCATTAACTGGTCGAGCTGTTTTAAGATTAGTCTTTGCCAAAGAAATGGCTGTGAATGTTTTACCTAAACCCTTCTTTTCTACTGATGGGCTGGCGGTGGTTACTTCAGCTACCCCATTGATGGAAGTGAAAGCAGGTGGAAGTCTAAATTCCAATCAACTATTGGATAGTCTAACGGGATTAATAGCAGGGAAAAATGGTGAGACTACTGCAATCTTACTGCTTTTTGGCGGTTTGTTTCTATTATATAAGGGCGTGATTACCTGGGAAATTCCATTTTGTATGATAGCAAGCATTATTGTTGCTGCACTCTTTATCGGAAAAGGGGAGTTGACTTTCGTTTTTGCACACGTTTTTAGCGGAGCCACAATGTTGGGAGCCTTTTTTATGGCGACGGATTACAGTACTTCCCCAACAACTTCTAAAGGGCGAATTATTTATGGGATTTGTTGTGGGGGCTTTCTGATGGTTTGGCGAACGTATAGTTCAATGTCTGAAGGATTGACGTTTATCCTATTAATCATGAATTGTTTGGTTCCGTTAATTGATCATCTGATTATTCCTAAAGCTTATGGCGTGAAAAAGTAGCAAATATTTTCAGTAAAAAAGTGGACGTTCTTTCAATCTAATGATAAAGTAGTAACAATACTGGCTACTACCAGTTTATCAGGAAGCTTAATATAAAAATCAATCATGGTGCATACCTATGATTTTTATTTTTAGGATAGAGAGGATTGTTTAAGTTGCTTTATGTAGCGAGACATGGAGAAACGGAATGGAATCAAAAAGGGATCATTTCAGGAAGAAGTGATATTGCTTTGTCTGAGAAAGGGTACGAACAAGCGGCTTTATTAGCAGAGGAAGTTGCCAATCTTTCAACCCCAATTACTCAGATCATTCATTCTCCGTTAGAAAGAGCTCGGGAAACCGCCCGAATTGTGGCTGATAAAAATCAGCTTTCCCTGAATATGGATGAACGTTTGCTTGAGTTAGATTACGGAGATTATGATGGAACAAGTGATCAGCAAGAGGGGTACCTAAAAACCAGAACACAATTTGCAGTTCGCTACCCGCATGGTGAATCTTTAATGGACGTTTATGCACGAGTCGTTCCGCTTTTGACAGAATTGGAACAGGATTCTGAAAACATTTATTTATTAGTTTGTCATAATTCTGTAATTCGTGCGATCAAGAATTATTTTGAACCTCTAGAAAATGAAAAAGTCTTTGACTATCGTACTCCAAATGCCAAATTAATTGGATTTGATTGGAAAAAAATTGTATCGATTAGTAAGAGTGCATAAAAAGCCTTTCTTCGTAAGTTTAGCTAAATTTACGAAGAAAGGCTTTTATTGGTTAGTCATGGGCAATCGTAGCATACATGGCGTGGATTCTTTGGATGGTCTGTTGCCACTTAAGTTGTTCTGAGGCGGAAAGCATCAATGGAAATGGTTCAATGAACCCATCTCGGGAAATCTTAGCTGGAAAACCAGCATAACAGTTGTCAGACTCTTGATAGTAGCTGATGGGAACGACAAGCGTTTGATCTCCTAGTAAAACTTCAACGATCCGAGCAGTTTGGGTGGCAATTCCAAAGGAAGTATAGCCTTTGCCAGTAAAAGTGATCCACCCCCCACGGCGGGCGGCATCATTCAGCTTTTCTAACTCATCAGGAGTTAAGCATTCGGTGATGGGCTGTTGATTGATCTTGACACTAGACCAAGCGACAAATTGGCTCTCACCATGTTCACCAATTACATAGCCTTCGATAGTTGAAGGATGGATATTCAGATAAGTACTAACAGCATGTTTCATCCGTCCGGTATCCAAAGAAGTTCCAGTCCCCAAGACACGTTGACGTGGAAGACCGGTCAGCTCTTGTAAATATTGAGTAATTACATCACAGGGGTTAGTGATACTTAACAGGATTCCGTTAAAGCCAGATGCTTTAATTTTAGGGGCCCATTCTTCAACGATTGTTTTTGTCCGGTTTAATTCGGCAAAACGATCGGAATTTCTTTCAAGCATTGAAATCTCACCAGCACAAAAAATAAGCACATCGGTATCTGCTAACTCGGTTAAGTTTCCTTCAATTAAACGAACTTGTTGTTCTTGTTCCATCTGTCCATCCATAAGATCATTCAATTCGGCTTCAAGAATCGCTTCTTTGGAGTCAAAAAGAACTAATTCATCGACGATATTTTTTAAAATTAGCGTGTAAGCAGTGGTACTACCCACATGACCAACACCAATAATTGCGACTTTTCTCATTTGCAACACATCACTTTCGTAGAATTTCTTATTTTAAAAAGAATGCCTCTAAGATGAGAAAAAGTCAATAGAATAATTAGTAAATGATTAATCTGCTGATTTATCTTTTAAAATTTGGTAGATTCTTTGACAATCAGCAACAGTTCCCCGCAGCTCGTAATCAGCGATAAAAGGGAAGCCAAACGCTTCACTATATTGTTTAGCTGTAAGGCAATATTGATAGTTGAAATTTTTATTTCCACTGCCAACGACACCGAGACATTGTTTGTAATTGTCTTCATATTCTAAATATTCACGCATGACCTCAGTCAGAATTTCGGTATCCCCATTATCAACCCCATTGCCGCCTTCTAAGTAGGTCGGAACAAAGGTAAAGAAGTGCTTCGTTTCAACATTAAAGGGGCTGTTTTCTGAGATTTCTTTTGCTTTAATCAATGGATTGGTCGAATCAAGTTGATGCTGTTCCTCCGCATAAGCAGTTAGTCGCTCAACAAAAGCACGAGTATTTCCCGAGATCGATATATATAAAATGTTCATGGTTGAATTCCTCCTATTTTAAGAATTATAACACGAAAAAAATAGAAGCATCTAAATGTAAACGCTTGCATAAAGCTGTGAAATATGATATAAATATGGTGTAAGGGATAGATCCCTAGTGTTGTTAATAAAACAACAGAAATGAACGGAAGCAGTGTTCATTTCAAAGTGAATGCCGAAATGGCAGAAAGGAAGTAGGGATTTGAAATCTCCTTACCAAGTATTTCTATTCTAGCGGGGAAGAGAAATGTAGACAGTAGAACCATTTCTCCACTTAATGGTGAGGCTTAAACGGAATTCAACCACAAAAAGCGTTTAAGACCTATTACAAGGGTGTAAATATTCTAGAAATCTGGAATGAAGAACAAACACTTAACCATTAGACCTGCTAGATTTATTTTTTTTGCCCAAAAAAGGGAAAGGGACAAAATTATTTGTCGCTTTCCCTTTTCTCTTTTTAGGAATTATTTATTATAGTAACGAATATCTTCACTGATTTTATTAATAGCAAAGTCGCTGGAATCGGAGAAAGAATAAGTTCCTCCATCAGTCGGTAATTTTTCACTAAACATTTTTTCATATTCTGCAATACTTAGCGCTTGACGATCTGCTAATAGAGCATAGTTGGCTTCTACAGTAAGCGATTTTTTGTAATCCTCCATTAAAGTCATCGAGAAAAATTCACTGACTGCTCCTGAGCCATAACTGAACAACCCGATTTTTTCCCCAGCAGCTAAGTCACTATTATCCAATAGTGAAGCTAGTCCAAGATATAAGGAACCGGTGTAGAGATTCCCTACTTGGCGACTGTAACTGATGGCTTCATCGTAACGCGCTTCTAAGCGTTGCTGTTCTGCTTCAGACATTTCGGGATAAATCGCCCGCAAGGCTTTACGGCCCATTTTTGTATATGGTAAATGGAAAGTCAGCGCAGCGTAATCGGTACTGTCAGTCTGGTTAACTTTTTTATTTTGCTCCCAAACACGAGTGAATGAATCGATATAGATTTGGTTAGACATATGTCCGTCAACTAGTGGATAGTCATGTCCAGCTGGACGCCAAAAATCATAAACATCTTCAGAATAAAAGACACTGTCATTATTAAAGGCTAAAATATGCGGATCTTTGGTTACTAACATCGCTACCGCTCCGCAGCCTTGAGTCGGTTCGCCACCCGAATTTAGGCCGTATTTTGCGATGTCAGTGGCAATCACTAAGACTTTCCGCTCAGGGTGTAAGGCAACATAATCGTGAGCTTGTTGCAATGCTGCTGTTCCGCCATAACAAGCCTGTTTTACCTCAAATGAACGAGCAAAAGGCTGGATATCTAATAAGCGATGGATAATCACCGCAGCCGATTTTGAAAAATCAGTGCTGGATTCAGTTCCAACAATCACCATATCGATGGCCTGTTTATCCTCGGTAGTTAGTATTTTAGCTGCGGCACAGGCACCTAATGTTACGATGTCTTGTGTTGCAGGAATAATTGCCATTTGGTCTTGGCCAAGACCAATGTGAAATTTGTTAGGGTCAGTCTCACGAGCATTTGCCAAATCTGTCATATCAAGATAGTAATTTGGTACGTGAAAACTAATCTTATCAATTCCTATATTCATATTGTTCCTCCTAGTTTTGAATAAAAAAACGTTAAAGCCTGCTAGTTGTTAAGGGCATTTCCCACGGGGGTGCAATGCTTATCAATCAAAGCTTCGTGGAATTGCTCACCTTTCTTCCAAAAGTAAATATATCATAGAAAGGTCAAAATTGGTTGAGTTTGAATCTTAAGAAATTATAAAACTATCTATGCTATACTTACGCCTGATTTTAAATGAAATTATTGGAGGTGCACCCTTGGAAGAAGTAGTTATTTTAAGCGCTGTACGAACACCAATTGGTAAATATAAAGGAAAACTGGCAACGGTATCCGCTGTTGATCTTGGTGCAATTGCGGTAAAAGAAGCGATTAAGCGAGCACAGCTTGAAGCGAAGCAAGTGGAAAAGGTCTTTATGGGCAATGTTTTGCAAGCCGGAAATGGGCAAAATGTGGCGCGTCAGTCTGCCATAAAAGCCGGGGTACCATATACTGTTCCGGCAACGACCATCAACGAGGTTTGTGGTTCCGGAATGAAAGCAATCATTTTTGCGATGCAGCAGATTTTACTCGGTGAAGCTCAGGTCGTGGTGGCCGGTGGAACAGAAAACATGTCTCAAGCGCCGAAAGTCAGCCGTTTCGATTATTCAGCCCAAGAGTGGCAAGCACCTAGATCTAGCATGATCTACGATGGGTTAACCGATGCGTTTAGCGGGGAGCACATGGGGTTAACCGCTGAAAAAGTCGCCGAGGAATATCATGTTACTCGTGAACAACAGGACCAATTTGCTTATGAATCACAGCAAAAAGCCGCCCAAGCTAGTAATGCTGGTAAATTTACCGCCGAAATCGTTCCTGTCCGATTGCCAGATGGTAGCACGTTAAGCAACGATGAAGGAATCCGTTTTGATTCGACGTTGGAGAAAATCCGTTCGTTGAAACCGGCCTTTAAAGAAAATGGTGTTGTCACAGCCGCAAATGCTTCAACCTTAAATGATGGTGCCTCAGCTTTGGTCCTAACTTCAAAGTCCTACGCGCTTGAACATGGATTGGCCTATTTGGCAGTTATCGACGGCTACAGCGAGGTGGGAATTGATCCAAGTATCATGGGCATGGCGCCGGTTGCTGCCATTAACAAGCTGTTAACTAAAGTGAAGCGCAGCATTGATGAAATAGATGTTTTTCAAATAAATGAAGCCTTTGCGGCCGCTTCGGTGGCGGTCCAAAAAGAATTGAATCTGCCAGCTGAAAAGGTCAATCAATATGGCGGAGCGATTGCCTTAGGCCATCCGATTGGCGCGAGTGGGGCACGGATTGTCGCTACCTTAGTTTCGGAACTGATTCAAGAAGAAAAGCAGCAGGGGATTGCCAGCCTATGTATCGGTGGCGGTTTAGGTTTAGCGTTGATGATTAGTAAAGCGGAAGCGCAAGAAATTGGTGAAAAGAAATTTTATCAAATGAGCCAAACGGAGCGTTTAGCCAAATTAGTCAAAGAAAACAAATTATCGACAAAAGAGGCCGCTCAATTAGCGACTGAAACGGTTTTACCTGAAAAAATTGCTGAAAACTTGATTGAAAATCAGATTAGCGAATATTCGACTCCTTTGGGGGTAGCTCAGAATTTTGTGATCAATGGACAAACAAAATTAATTCCGATGGCGACAGAGGAACCCTCTGTGATTGCGGCCGCGAGTAATGCTGGAAAAATAATCGCAAAAGCTGGCGGAATCAAGACTCGCGTGATCAATCAAAATATGATTGGCCAAATCGTGTTACGTAATGTGGCGGACTTTGACAGCATCAAAAAGACGATTAAGGAAAATGAATCACTTCTTTTTGCAACAGCGCAAAATAGTTATCCTTCGATTTATCAGCGCGGCGGTGGCTTGCAGAGCATCACTATTCGGACTTTTGAAGCCGGCTACCTCTCAGTTGATTTGACCGTGGATACTAAAGATGCGATGGGAGCCAATATCTTGAACACCATGTTGGAGGCTGTTGCACAAGAAATTCGTGAATTACTGCCTGATGTCGAAATTTTATTTAGTATTTTAAGTAATTATGCAACGGAGGCTTTGATTGAAGCCCAGTGTGAACTGCCACTCAATCAAGTAGCTCCGGCGATTGCTGAAAAAATTGCGGCCGCTAGTGAATACAGCAAATTAGACCCTTATCGGGCAGCGACTCATAATAAAGGGATTATGAACGGCATTGATGCCTTAGTTTTAGCTACTGGCAACGACACGCGGGCAGTGGCAGCCGCTTGTCATGCTTATGCGGCTAGAAAGGGTCGTTATGAAGGGATGACCGATTGGTTTATTCAAGAAGATCAATTGATCGGTAAATTGATTTTACCAATCAAAGTTGGAATTGCTGGGGGTGCTACCAAAGTGTTACCTAAAGCACAGCTAAACTTGAAATTATTAGAGGTCTCCACAGCTGCTGAGTTGGGAGAAATGATCGTAGCCTTGGGGCTAGCGCAAAATTTTGCGGCCTTGCGGGCCTTAGTAACCGATGGTATTCAAAAAGGTCATATGGCGATGCAGAGTCGTTCGCTAGCTATTACAGCAGGAGCGACCACCAAGGAAATTCCAGTGGTTTCAAAAAGGCTCAGAAAAGCAGAACGGATGAACTTAGCAACCGCCGAGGAAATTATTAAAACTATTCGTCTTGGCTGATAGTACAAGACGAATAAAAAAAGCGTATCGTTAACCCTTTTTTACATGCAAGAAAAAGATCTTAAAAAGGTCCTTCCTGACTGAGAAAAAAATCAGTCTTGGAAGGACCTTTTGCGGGTTTAACGAAAGTTTTGCAAGTCTTCAGCATCAGCCCGCAGATAGATCATATCTACAAGCCGGACGCCTTGATCAATGATAGGTTCACGATAATTGTCGAGAAAGAAATTTTTTACACGATGAGACTCATGAAAGCCGCAACTTTTGTAGAAATTCAACGTTGCCGGGGTATCGCCAGTACCTACGTAGATTGTCTGATAATCAGCCAAAAACTTATGCAAAAGAAACTGGACTAGTGCTTTACCATAACCTTGGCCTTGTTGACTCGGAAGGGTCGCGAGATTTTTTAATTCGCATTCTTGTTCATTCAGTCTAGTGACAACCGCTTCACTTTTTAAATCTGGATCATAGAGCACGAACATCCGACCGTCAGTCAAATAGCGATCAATCATATCTTCTTGTTCATCTGCCAACAGCAGCAACTCTAAAAAGTCTTTTTTATCCGTTAAAATTTCTTTAATCTCCAAGATTTTTTCCTCCCAAGCTAAGCATTTGTTTCATTTTAGCAAGGGAAATAGAGAATTACAATTTGTCTTATTAAGGAATTAATGATAAAAAGCCAAAAACTTTTAGATGGAAGTTTTTGGCTTTTTCAATTATTTCAAGCGGAAATCTAAATAGACTGGATTGTGGTCAGAGTAGCGAAATGCCATATCTTTAACGTGTAGATCTTTTACCGTGATATTGTCTGAAAGCAGAAAACCGTCAATCAATGTGGTATAGGTTTGGCCTTTTTGGTAGGGTTCATTTAAGGCCCGGGCTGAAGGGCTTTTCTCTTCGGCTAGGTTGGCTGTGGGTAAATGAAACCCAGCTGGTAATTGATCTTTCGGAAAAGGGTGGGTCCAAGTTTCACGCTTTTTTGTAGTATCGAAGACTTCCGGACTATTACCGAGCACATCGTGATTGTAATCACCGGCGACCATCACATAGTTGCCTTTTTGATACTCGTGTTCCATTACGGCAAAAAGCTTATTTAATTGGGCCGCTTGAATCGAACGGTCTTTTGTGAAAGCTGATAAATGGGTGTTGATGGCAATCAATTCATGACCACCTTTGACTGGCAGGCGGCTTACAGTAAAAGCTCGATCTAAATCAAAAAATTTATTGAAGTTCGTTTCAATTGGTAGCGAATAGCGTTTACTGCTAGCAATTTTCGTTTGGCTTAACGTCACAAGCCCTGATTTGGCTTGCCCGATTGGATCAGTAAAAGGATAAAATAAGTAAGACGAATCGTAGTTTTGTCCATAGATACTATTGTAGTCGGCTAGATGTTTTTTTAGAAAAGCGACTTCATCAACATGTTGTGAGCGATCACCTTCTTGGTCAACCTCTTGATAAAATGCTAAAGTCGGCGCCAGTTCCTTGGTAGTAGTCACGATTCCCTGCATATTTTTTTTGACCGTTTTTTTGTCATAGGCGCGGGAATACTTGCCGCCGTCCATAAAGAAACTATAGCTTGGCGGATAGGCACCATAACCAATATTGTGGCTCATCGCGCGATAGGTTTTATTTGTTTCTAAAGTTTGATCGTGTTGGTTCGTTGGTTTTAAAGTAATAGTATCAGGCAAACGATCATAGCTGGCAAATAGATAAATCAAATAGCCGCCCAAAATGACGACAATAACGAGGATGATGCCTAAAAGAAACTTTAGTATTTTTTTCATAGTGTGCCCCCTAATCGTAGGAATGAAGGTAGTCCCCCAAAAATTTTAAGCCTATAAGTCATTCCAAAAATATCATAGCAGACTTTTGAGCGAAACCAAAGCGTCGTCACTTTCCCAAATGGGGTCTTCATGTTACACTGAGAAAGGAGTTTTAATTGTTATTAAAAGAGAGGTTTTAAAATGATTCGATTTGCAAAAAAAGAAGATGGAGCTGCTGTTGCTAAGTTAATACTGGTTATTTTAAAAGATATGGAGTTGGATTTCTTAACAGAATTTGGCGAAGAGTGGGCACTTAAAGCGATCGCCGCTTGCTTTGAAGATCCGACCTATCGTTTTGGCTATGCTCGTGGTTTAGTCGATGAAATTGATGGAGAGGTCGCCGGGGCAGTATTTGGCTATCCAGCGAATCAAGAACCGCTGATTGATCTACCTTTAAAAAAATATTTCCAAGAGCAAGGAATCGATGGAGATATCCAAATGTTTATTGATCCAGAGGCGTTTCCCAATGAATGGTATTTGGACTCGATCGCAGTGGCTGAAAAATTTCGTGGACAAGGAATTGGCTCAAAGTTGTTAACGGCAGTTGATCGGCTAGCGACTCATTCCGGGGAAAAAGTGATCGGTTTGAATGTCGATAAAGCCAATCCGAATGCCAAACGCTTATATTTGCGCGATGGCTTTAAGGATGTCGGTGAGATGACTCTTAGTGGTCACCTATATGATCATATGCAGCGTGAAGTACGAGCGTTTGATCGTAGCTGATTCTGTATTTTATAGAAAAAAGAAGCTGTGCCTAGGGCATAGCTTCTTAATTTTGGGAAAAAGTGACTTTTAAATTCATTTCAGGTTCTTTATTTTTATTTCGATTATATAGCCAATAATCCATGATGGCAGCGACACAAATACAGACCGGTGCATCGGATGGTTTGGTGACGTTAAGGACGTAATAGTCACCAGTCAGCAACGTGGCCTTATCCATCGTCATAATCGGTTGATTAAAATGGTTGATTTTATATTTGTGATTGTAGATATCACCATAAACGGCCCAATGTAACTGCTGGATATAATAAAAATCACCCGGCCAATTAAAAATTTTATGGAGTACGCCCACTTTTGTTTGTTCGTAATAGATCTCAAATTTACGCCCAAAAATGACACTGGCTTGTTTTATGTAGGCCACGATCTGACCGTCCATCGCATAGAGTGAGAGCACATTGCCCTTACGCCCCCAATGACCAACCATTAAATAAAGAGGGACTCCTTTATTGTCTTTGACGATCGTTCGTGTCGTGGAACTTAGTTGTTTTTCTTGAATAAAAAATTCAGTCATGCTACTCACACCTTTGATTCTAATTATTCAGAAAGGATCCGATCGATTGCCGTTGCTACGCCATTTTCTTCATTGGTGTCAGTGATGTGTTTAGCGATTTTTTTAACACCGGGAGCGGCGTTGCCCATCGCAAAACTGGTGCCAGCATATGTTAACATACTCACATCGTTATAATTATCGCCAATCGCCATTACCTGCTCGGCAGTAAATCCCCGTTGTTCTGCAAAGTGTTTTAAAGCAATCCCTTTTTGAGCATCCACATGATTGATTTCAATATTAGTAACTTCCGAGGCTGCTAAAGCCAGCTCGCCAATTTGTTCCAGTTTTTCAGAAACAGCTTTGAGTTTTTCAGGGCCAGTTTTATCAAAAGCAATTACTTTTAAAACTTCTTCTTTTTTATCAATCAATAGTTGGCGAATATTTTCAACATAAGTCACGGGGATCAATGACAAGTGTTCAGAAGACGCCGCGATGGCCATTTTTTTGGTCATTCCAGGAGCTTTTTCCAGTAAGTGTTGGGAGACAAATTCTATTCGCATCGGATGGTTTTCTGAATAGACGTGATCAGCTGTAAAAATCTCGTAGTAGATTCCAGCATCATCTAGAGTATCCATGATTTTAAAAGTTTTTTCTGCGCTGATGGGAACAGTGAAGAGGGTTTCACGTTTCGCATTTACGACCTGCGCACCATTTAATAAAATCATCGGTACGTGGATATCGGCTTCATCTAATGAAATTTTCGCGTGACTTATACCACGGCCTGTTGCTGTAATAAATTCAATTCCTTTGGCTTGTGCTTTCCGAATGGCAGTAATGGTTGCTTCAGAGACGCTCATTTGATCATTTAACAAGGTACCGTCCATATCAGAGGCAATAAGTTTTATCAAAATTATTCACCTAGCTTTCCTATCATACATCGATAGTGTACCATAATACCAGAGTGGATAACCATGCCGGAGCGATTCTTTAAAAAGAATTAGTGGGCTCATTTTTGGCAGGGGCTTTCAGTTAAATCAAGAGAATTAGTATGGAATTGATAAACAAATAAAAAATAGAAGGTGTAGTATGAAGGAAATTATTCATAACGATTGGCAAACAGTTTTGGCAGATCAATTTCAAGCACCATATTATTTGAAATTGCGCGAGTTTTTGAAACAGGAATACAGCACGCAACGGATTCATCCCGACATGTATCATATCTTTGAAGCTCTAGAATTGACGCCCTATGAGCAAGTCAAAGTCGTCATTCTAGGACAAGATCCTTATCACGGTGTTGATCAGGCCCACGGATTGTCCTTTTCGGTTCAACCGGGCGTCAAAATTCCACCCTCACTACGCAATATCTATCAAGAATTGCAAAATGATTTAGGAATTCCACCAGTTTCCCATGGCAATCTCGTTAGTTGGGCCAAGCAAGGTGTTCTGTTGCTGAATACTGTCCTGACCGTTCGAGAAGGGCAGGCGTACTCCCATCGAGGGCAAGGTTGGGAACAATTGACCGATGCGATCATTGAACGGTTAAACGAACGAGAAAGGCCAATCGTTTTTATTTTGTGGGGCAAATCCGCACAAGAAAAAAGCAAGATGATCGACACCAGTAAACACGCCATTATCAAGTCGGTTCATCCCTCGCCCTTATCAGCGCATCGCGGCTTTATAGGCTCTAAACCATTTTCAAAAACCAATCAACTTTTGCAGGCGTGGGGTGAGACACCGATTGATTGGCAATTGCCTGAAACAGTGTGATATGACACCGTTTTCTGTTATAGAGACAGTTTGTGAAAATGTTCTTAATACACGTTTACTTGATTCTAATTAGTGATACAGATGTTTTATTCTGTCCTTTTCATTTCAAGTGAAGTGGTGTATTATGAATAGGAAATAAATATCTGGAGGTTTTATCGTGGAACTATTTGATAGTTTGAAATTTAAGATTATTCGTCGCAACATTAAAGTGGCCTTTCCTGAAGCAACTGATGCACGGATTTTAGGAGCCGCATCTCGTTTGAAAGCAGAAGAGTTACTTGAACCAGTTTTGATTGGGAATCTTGCTGAAATTGAAAAAGCAGCGGTCGCTCGTGGAATCGCTTTAGAGAACTTCACGATCATTGATCCAGATCACTACGATCGTTGGGATGAAATGGTAGAAGCATTTGTCGAACGTCGTAAAGGCAAAGTCAGCAAAGAAGATGCTGAAAAAATGCTTAAAGACGAAAACTATTTTGGCACAATGTTGACTTATATGGGCGTTACTGAAGGCATGGTTTCAGGAGCGATTCACTCAACAGGTGATACTGTTCGTCCAGCCTTACAAATCATCAAAACTAAACCAGGCGTTAGCCGGACAAGCGGAGCTTTCTTAATGGTTCGCGGCCGTGATCAAGAGAAATATCTATTCTCTGACTGTGCCATCAACGTAAACCCTAGCGCACAAGAATTAGCAGAAATTGCTGTTGAATCAGCTAAAACAGCTGAATTATTCGATATCGAACCTAAAGTTGCCATGATGAGCTTCTCTACTAAGGGATCTGCCAAAGCTCCTGAAGTTGAAAAAGTAGCCGAAGCAACTAAAATCGCGCAAGAATTAGCACCTGATTATTTGATTGATGGTGAATTACAGTTTGATGCAGCTTATATTCCAGGCGTTGCCCAATTAAAAGCGCCTGATTCAAAAGTAGCCGGACAAGCAACAGTCTTTGTCTTCCCTGAATTACAATCAGGAAACATTGGCTATAAGATTGCCCAACGTTTCGGCGGTTTTGAAGCAATTGGACCAATCTTACAAGGTTTGAACAAACCAATTTCTGACCTTTCTCGTGGTTCTAATGAAGAAGATGTCTATAAACTTTCAATTATCACAGCAGCACAAGCATTGATGAATTAAACCTTGTTCCTCAAATTATAAAGATAACAAAGCAAGAATTCGAGTTTATTCGGATTCTTGCTTTTTTTTTGTCATTTTTGTTTTTCCACGACTGAAGGCTCAAAGTCAGTCAATTATAGCTAGTAAGCAGTTGATTATAAAGTATTAAGTAGCTGGGAAATTTCCCAGCGTCAGCCACTTAAGTTCTACAAGGGGACACAATTCCCAAGCTTTTCCCATAGTATTGTAAACGCTTTTTGTAGCCTGTATAGTCAAACGTGTAAACAGGAAGAAGAACTTATTGGAAGGAGATGTATTTTTGTCATGATGGAAAAGATTCAGCGCTTTGGAGGGGCCATGTTTACCCCTGTACTATTATTTTCATTTTCCGGGATAATGGTGGCACTTTGTATCATTTTCAAAAATCCCATGCTTGTTGGCAGCATCGCAAGTGAAGGAACAACGTGGTATTCCATTTGGAGTATAGTTGAGAACGGTGCTTGGACAGTCTTTAATCAGATGGAACTGCTATTCGTGATTGGGTTATCGATCGGTTTAGCAAAAAAGGCCAATGCCCGAGCAGCGATGGAGGCCTTTGTAGTGTACACCACCTGTAATTATTTTATCTCATCGATGTTGGAGTACTTTGGTGATTTCTTCGGTGTAGATTTCGCAGCTGATCCTGGAGGCGGCAGCGGAATGAAATTGATTGGTGGAATCAAAACATTAGATACCGGCATTATAGGCGCGATTTTTATTTCAGCAATTGTTGTTTTTCTACACAATCGTTATTTTGAAAAGAAACTGCCCGATTTCCTAGGGATCTTTCAAGGATCATCATTCATTGTTATTTTAGGCTTCTTCGCGATGCTACCGATCGCTTTTCTAATTTGTTTGATCTGGCCGAAAGTTCAGCAAGGAATCGGATCACTACAAGGATTTTTAGCTAGTGCAGGAATCTTTGGGGTTTGGCTCTATACTTTCTTGGAGCGAATCTTGATACCGACAGGCCTACATCATTTCATATACACACCATTTGTTTATGGTCCTGCTGTTGTGGAAGAAGGAATCACCAAATACTGGATGGGTCACTTGCAAGAGTTTGCACAAACGACGACGCCATTGAAACAATTATTCCCAGAGGGCGGTTTTGCCTTACATGGCAACTCAAAAATCTTTGCATCTCCTGGGATTGCGGCGGCCTTCTACTTCACTGCTAAACCAGAAAATAGGAAAAAAGTCTTGGCAATCCTCATTCCCGCAACTTTGACAGCAGTTTTGGCTGGGATTACGGAACCGCTGGAATTCACCTTCTTATTCGTATCGCCGCCACTATTTGCTGTTCATGCGTTCTTAGCTGCAACGATGGCCGCGACGATGTATGGTTTCGGAGTTGTAGGTGATATGGGCGGCGGCTTCATCGACTTATTGGCGAAAGTTTGGATTCCATTATTTCAAAATCATAAGAGTATGATATTTATCCAGCTTTTCATTGGGCTAGCTTTTATTGCTATTTACTTCTTCGTATTCCGCTTTTTGATCTTAAAATTCAATCTAGCAACACCGGGTCGGGAAGAGAACACGCAAGATATCAAGCTCTATTCGAAAAAAGATTACAAAGAAAAACAAGGCGGCAACGCACCTGTACTCGAAGGCGCGAATCAATATACAGAACAAGCAGCTGTTTATCTGGACGGATTTGGCGGAGCAGAGAATATTGATAAGGTTAATAACTGTGCGACTCGTTTGAGAATTACCGTTAAAGACGAAAAGCTTGTTCAACCAGATGATGTCTTTCGTTCAGGTGGAGCCCATGGTGTTGTCCGAAACGGCAATGCATTTCAGGTCATCGTCGGGCTAGATGTGCCGCAAGTCAGAGAGCAGTTTGAAACGCTGATGGATACAGAAAACTAAGAAATTAAAGGAGAGATTTTAGAAATGAAGAAATTTTCAATTGTCATTGCAGGCGGAGGAAGTACATTTACACCAGGGATTGTATTGATGCTTTTAGATAACTTGGATAAATTTCCAATTAGACAAATCAAGTTTTACGATAATCTGGAAGAACGTCAAGATCATGTGGCAAATGCCTGTGAAATTTTATTAAAGGAACGTGCACCAGAAATCAAGTTCGTCGCTACAACGGATCCAGAAACAGCGTTTACAGATGTAGATTTTGTGATGGCCCACATTCGTGTTGGATTGTATGCCATGCGTGAAAAAGATGAAAAAATCCCACTAAAATATGGAGTAGTTGGTCAAGAAACTTGCGGACCTGGTGGAATTGCTTATGGTATGCGTTCAATTGGCGGAGTATTAGAGTTAGTAGATTATATGGAAAAATATTCACCTGATGCTTGGATGTTGAACTATTCTAACCCAGCGGCAATCGTGGCTGAGGCAACTAGAAAATTAAGACCAGAATCAAAAATCATCAATATCTGTGATATGCCAGTAGGAATCGAAGAACGGATGGCACATTCGATTGGGTTGAAGTCACGTAAAGAAATGGTTATCCGTTACTATGGCTTGAATCATTTTGGCTGGTGGACAGATATTCGCGACAAAGAAGGCAATGACTTGATGCCGCAAATCAAAGCACATGTCAAAGATCACGGCTATTCATTACCAGAAGAGATTGAAGACTCTCAGCATACAGATGCCAGCTGGATGCATACATTTGCGAAAGCAAAAGAGGTTTACGCGCTAGATCCAGATACCTTACCGAATACCTATTTGAAATATTATTTCTATCCACAAGACGAAGTTGCTCATACCAATCCTGAATTTACCCGGGCAAATGAAGTCATGGCAGGTCGGGAACAGCATGTATTTAGCGAATGTGATCGGATTTCAGAAGCGGGAACGGCTGAAGGATCCTCATTGGAAGTCGATGAACATGCAAGTTACATCGTTGACTTAGCACGGGCAATCGCTTATAACACCCATGAAAGAATGTTGCTGATCGTGCCAAATGAAGGGGCAATCGTCAATTTTGATGAAACAGCGATGGTCGAAGTACCATGTGTCGTGGGCAGTAATGGACCAGAACCATTGACTCAAGGTAAGATTCCGCGTTTCCAAAAAGGCTTGATGGAACAACAGGTGGCCGTTGAAAAATTAGTCGTCGAAGCCTGGGCAGAAAAATCTTATCAAAAACTATACCAAGCTTTAGCACTGTCAAAAATCGTACCAAATGCACGAATAGCCAAAGAACTATTGGATGATCTGATTGAAGCGAATAAAGAATTTTGGCCAGAATTAAACTAGTTATTGTGAAAAAATTCATTTTTTCCTCCTCCTTCACGTATAATAGTGTAGGAGGAGGATCATTATGACATTAGAACAGTTGATTCATCAGCATTTTGCAGAACTGAGTGAATTAGATAAAGATATCTTACAATTTATGCTTGCCAATCCTGAGAAGGTTCGATCCTTAGGAATCATGGAGTTGGCGGATTTGGTTCACGCATCTAAATCATCTGTCCTGCGAACGACTAAGAAATTAGGTTTTTCTGGTTATTCGGAATTGAAATATTTCTTAAGACATTCTGAAGCGAATAACCAAGCGGAGCACGGTGAAAAAGATATTTTCGAAAAGCAATTCGATGATATTAGAAAAACATTGGACTATATGCAGTCAGTCAACTTGGAACCAATCAACGAGATGTTTGATCGAAGCCAAACGATTTATTGTTATGCGACTGGCTTTTCTCAAAAAAATATCATCGATGAGTTTTATAAAATGCTGTTAGCGGTTGACAAACGTGCGCTGGTTTTACCAAACAAAACAGAATTAGACATGGTAATGCCGATGATTACTCAAAATGACTGTGTAGTGATTGCTTCATTAAGTGGAGAAACGGACGAGGTTAAAGAAAATCTGACATCATTTGAGGTTCGTAAAATTCCGGTATTGGCGGTCACGGCAGTCGGGGACAACTATTTTGCGCGTCACAGTACGCATCATCTAAATTTCTATTGTGACTTTTTCGTTATCGGCAGAAGAAGACTGCAATCTCAATCCTTGATTGGACTAAGCTGTTTAATGGACTATTTGCTTCGGTCATATGGCATTTATACACTTGGTAAAAGTACAGATTCACCGATCTAAAAATAATTCAGAATTTATTATAAAAAAGGAGAATTCAAAATGATAGCGCTTAAATCTTTGAGAATCAGAAGAAATGTGTTGCTTGGCTACTGGATACTTATGCCGGTGCTCTTCTATTTCTATTTATTTTTAGTAAGTTTCAATCAGCAGGTGACCATCCAGCAGCTGATTTTTCAGCTTCCAGGATTGACGCTAGCATTATTACTCTCATTTTTAATGCTCTTTCAAGCAGCTTGTCTTTATTTTATTGGTTCTCAAAGTGATACACACACTTTTTTTGAGAAACGGTTTCTAACTTTTAGTTTGTTTCAGCAAGTACTGACCGGAAATATTATTGGTGCTGCTTTATGCTATTTTTATAATAGAAACACGTTCGCAGAAAATCGTCCCATTTCAAGCAATATAAGGGTTATTTTCTATTTTGCGATTGGATTTATTAGTTTAATTACGGCAATTATCCTATTTATTGCGCTGAGGATGAAAGGAGTATAAAAATGTTCTCTATGTTTAAAAAGAAGAGTCAATCAACCATTTGCAGTCCGGCAGATGGACAATTGATACCATTATCCGAAGTAAGCGATCCGGTTTTTTCTCAGGGGATGATGGGACCAGGTTTTGCGGTTGAACCTACATCCAATGAGATTTTTTCTCCTATTACAGGAACAGTGACCAGTATCTTTCCAACCAAGCATGCGATTGGGCTTGAAACGAGTGATGGGAAAGAGGTTCTGATCCATATTGGTATTGATACGGTTGAGTTACAAGGTCAAGGATTTGAGATTCTTGTTAGTGAAACCAATAAGGTCACGCCAAAGACGAAGCTGGCTGTCGTTGATCGAGAGTATTTGAAGTCGCAAGGGAAAAAGAGCACGATCATGGTTCTGTTTCCAAGTGTGACAGATACTTATTCGATTCAATCACAATCAGTAGAAGCATCAGAAGAAATCACGTTCAAATAGTAAAGAGATAGCGAGCAAGAATTCATTTTTTGAATTCTTGTTTTTTTGTTAGTCTACTTTGCGTAATTTAACAAAGTATGCGGCAAATGAAAGTTGTTCAATCCAAATAAGGAGTACGCAGTTTCGTTGGATGATCGGGTTGGTCCTCTGAAATCCATCGAATATTTGGGGAAAACATTACGATTGAGCTTGCACATCAGTCTGAATAATAAAAGGAAAGAGGGTTAGTTTATGCCATTTTTATCTGCTCTACTTCAGGGAGGAAAGATAAATTGAATCTCCTAAAAAATCTTACATATGTCACTAGGATACGCCTTCTATAATAGTGTATGATAATAATGAGGCATAGTTTTTTCTATTACTTACTTTATAGGAGGCGCTGATGAAAAGACATTGGAGTATCAAGGTTGGTGCAGCTATTCTAATTTTTATAAGTGTGATTGGCATTTACTCTTTAGGCTATAAGAATCCAAGCAGACAAAATCGTGTTTTTGGCGTGTCTTTTATGACCATGAATAATCCTTTTTATGAAGTAATTAATAATGAATTATGGAAAGTAATTGAAAACAGTGGTGATGCCTTAATTACTTTGGATCCTGTTTTGGATATAAAAAAACAAAATGAACAAATTCAGTATTTTATTGATAAAAAGGTGGATGGAATTTTTATTAACCCAATTGATTCGGAAGCAGTCAAACCGGCTTTAGAAAAAGCGAAAAAGGCAGGTATTCCAATTATTGCCGTGGATGCGCCAGTTAAAAATTCTGAGTTAGTCAATGTGACTGTGGTCTCAGATAATTATGATGCAGGGGTCCAGTGTGCCAAGGATATGATGGCGCGCTTTGAGCAAGCGAAGATAATTTTATTAAAACATACAGCCACAAAATCAGCTAAAGATCGCATCGATGGTTTTTTAGCGACGATCAAAGGACATGAGCAGTATCAAGTTGTTAATCAAGGAGAGTGCCAAGGTCAGTTAGAAAAGGCGATGCCCTTGATGGAGGAAATGCTCAAGAAAACGCCAGATGTGGATGTTGTCATGGCTTTGAACGATCCGAGTGCTTTAGGAGCGATTGCAGCATTAGAAGAAGTGGATCGCCCCGAAGTAAAGGTCTATGGAGTGGACGGTACGCCTGAATTAAAATCTTTAATCACTAGCAGTTCCAATGTGGTCGGAACAGTGGCTCAGTCACCGATTTCAATGGGACGAATCGCTGCTGATGAGATGTACCAATTACTAAAAGGCAATGGAAGATCCGAAGTAGTCGTAAAAGTGAAGCTAATAACATCAAAGAACGTTGAGGATTATGACGGAAACGGGTGGCAATGATGAGCAGAAAATATAACATTTCATTGACGAACATCAAAAATATTATGACGGCATTAAATTTTATCATTGTGCTTTTTTTTGGGACCGTTTACTTGGTAGGTACGAAATATGTTATCGATCATCGAATGGCACGCAATTTTTTAGATAGAGTCAATCACGTTCCCCTCAATCCTGAGATTGTCTATTTTGCCTCGATTTTACTTTTCATTTTGTTGATTGTTTTAATGTATTATCGAACAATCATTGCGCGCAATCATAAATTATTAGATGTAGTATTTACAGTTTCGCAACTCGCAATTTGTTTTGGGCTAATGTACCTCTTCAATATGGGCTATAACGGGATTGTCCTCTTAGTATTTTGCGATAGTATTTACCATTGGAAGGACTCTACCTCGCGCTGGATCTTGGTAGCACTGATCATTTTATACTTATTATCCAGCTATGAGGTGTCGTCGGCTGTGATCCCGATGAATAATCCCCAGACCTTCTTTGAGATTTACGACATGGATACGCGGAGTGTCCTGTTTGCGATCCAAAGTGTCCTGGTGACACTGAATATTCTGATTTTTATTGGATTTATTATTATATATATTACTAATCAACTGGAAGAAAATGAAAAAATCGCTAAAGAGTTAGACATGATCAACCAAGTCAATCGCGAATTGAAAAATTATTCAGTAGCGATCGAAAAAATGGGTGAGCGGAACGAACGCAAACGACTTGCTCGGGAGATTCATGACACGTTAGGACATGCCCTCACCGGTATAGCTGCTGGCGTAGATGCGTGTATCGTGATGATTGATAAGGATGTTCCAGAAACAAAGAAACAATTAAAGATTGTGGCAAAAGTTATTCGGCAAGGAATCGGTGAAGTCCGAAATTCCTTGAATAAACTGCGTCCCGGAGCACTTGAAGAACAGGGGTTCAAAGGAGCGTTGCTGAAGTTAATCTCTGAATTCACTAGCGTGTCACATTTGGAAGTTGAATTGGACTATCAATTGCGTAATCTTGATTTTGAATCGATCAAAGAAGATGTCTTGTTTCGGGTAATCCAGGAAAGTATGACCAATTCGATGCGACATGGCGGCGCAACAAGCCTGATCATCCGTTTTTACCAAGAAGAAGACTTCATTTATTTGGATATTAAGGACAATGGTGTGGGGACGACTGACCTCCATTACGGATTTGGACTGAAGCAGATGGTTGAGCGTGTTTCTGTAATCAACGGTGAGGTCCATTTTGACGGAAAGGCTGGTTTCCATACTGTAGTGAAAATACCTATTCAGAAAGGAGAACAATATGATTAGAGTTCTTATTGCCGATGATCAGGAGTTGATCCGCGAGTCATTGAAAGTTGTGTTATCAAGTCATTCTGACCTGTCTGTCGTAGGTGTAGCCGCAGATGGTGTTGAGGTATTGAATTGCTTGAAGCAGCAGCCTGTCGATATTATCTTGATGGATATTCGGATGCCTAATATGGACGGTGTTTTATGTACGAAAGCAGTCAAGGAAACCTATCCGGAAACCAAAATTATTATTTTGACTACCTTTGATGATGATGATTTTGTCTTTAGTGCCTTGAGATATGGTGCCAGTGGCTACCTACTCAAGGGAGTCGGGATGGATGAACTGTATCATGCGATTTTGACTGTGGATCAAGGAGGCGCGATGATCAATCCGGATATTGCGATGAAAGTTTTTAGTTCCTTTTCCAAGATGAATCAAAATAACTACACGATCAAAGTTGACAAAAAAGATACCGAAGCGATTAGCAAACCAGAATGGCGAGTCTTACAACAGGTTGGTTATGGCTTGTCTAATAAAGAAATCGCTGAGAAATTGTTCCTATCAGAAGGGACTGTCCGAAAATATTTGAGTTCGATCCTCACGAAACTAAATTTACGCGATCGAACGCAATTAGCTATTTGGGCGGTTCAATCTGGACAAACGGCAAAGGGTTTTGATAATGAATAAAAAGATTATTGGAATAGTGATCGGTTTGGGAGCCGTTTTAGCAGTCATTCTTGGAGTAAGTTATTCTCGCAGACCAGTAACGATTACGGTGGGCGTATTTGCCGGCAGTAATTGGGATGTTCCGAATGGCAATAGTTACCAAGTGATTGATCATGCGATCGCGCAATTCAAAAAGGAACATCCGAATGTTAAGATTGTCTATGATAGCGGTGTGCAAAAAGAAGATTACTCTCTTTGGTTATCGGAAAAGATCGTTGCTGGGAAAGAACCAGATGTTTTTTTAGTACCAAGCGAAGACTTCAATACGCTTAGTTCACTAGGAGCGATGAAGGATTTGGACAGCTTAATGGCACGGGACCAAGACTTTGATAAAAAAGAGTACTACAAGAGTGCGATTCAATCTGGTGTTTTTCAAAAAAGCCAATACGCATTACCCTATGAGAGCAACCCCACGTTAATGTTTGTGAATAAAACATTGTTAGAAAAAGAAGGAATACCGCTTCCTAGTAATGATTGGACTTTGGATGATTTTTATAAAATATCTAAAGCAGTCACAAAAGATAGCAATCAAGATGGGGTCATTGATCAATATGGTTATTATGATTACGATTGGCTAGACTCTGTTTTTGCTCATGGAAGTAAAGTGTTTGATGAAGAGGGCTACAACAGTTATCTTAGCCAAGATTCTTTCAAACAGGCCATTAACTTTGTTCGAAAACTTCAAAAGCTCAATCAAGGATACCCGGTAAATGCGGATGATTTTGATAGAGGAGATATTGCATTCTCCCCGATGCCGTTAGCACAGTATCGAACCTATAAACCTTATCCTTGGCGGGTAAAGAAATATTCAAATTTTGAGTGGGACTGTGTAAAAATGCCGACACTTAGCGGAAGTGAAGGAAATAGTCAAACTTCTACGCTACTCATGGGAATGTCAGCCAATACGAAACATACTCGACTGGCTTGGGAATTTTTGAAAACGTTGTGCTATGATCAAAAAGTTCAACAAAACTTGATCGAGTATTCGCAAGGACTGTCACCTTTAAAGAAAGTCACGCGCTCTGATCAGACGATTTCATTGATTAATGAAGATACGAAAGACAGCATGGTGGATCTCCATCTTTTGAACGAAGTGATGGAAGGGACCGTCAACCATAGCCAGTTTAAAAAATACCAGTCTGCGTTGAAGATTATCGATACGAGTTTACAACAATTCATCAACTCGAACGAAGACATGGATATTTCGCTATTGACACTCCAACGAGAAGTAGACCAATATCTAAAAGAATAGCCTTTTGTTGCATGACCTTATTAAAAAGGTCATGTTTTTTTGCCAGTCAAACTTTCCGTGGTTTATTCCATATGAAGCAGTTTTAAGTTGATCAAACAAAAAATAGTACAAACCGTTTAGTTTGATGATATGCGTAGCGAAAATGCAATGTCATAAGAAGGGCACTTTATCTGAAATAGTAGCTAGTAGACCAATTTACGAATAAAAGGTGACAATTGTCATAGTCAATTTGTTAAAAATTCATGAAAAAGATATGACAGACGACAGATGGAATGGAAAGGCTTTCTTGTTAAGCTATACGTGTAAAGACAAGGAGGGATGGAAATGAAATATCTGTTACTAGTTTCCCATGGGAAATTAGCTGACGGTTTGGCCGATGCTTTAAAGATGTTAGTTGGACCAAAAGAGGAAGTTTTATCATGCGGGTTGCAAGATGGTCAGTCAGTGGATGAATTTGCGGAGAATTTTTCAGTATTAATCAATGATATTCCTGAAAATAGTGAAGTAGTTTTATTGGGAGATATTATTGGGGGCTCACCCTTAACTACTGCAATGACTCTTTTAACAGAAAAAGGGTTGGCAGAGAAACTGTCAGTGATTGGTGGTATGAATTTACCTTTAGCAGTAACAACCGCGTTGATGAAAGATTCACTTACAAGAGAAGAATTAGTCAGACAGGTAACGAGTGAGGCAAAGGAAGCACTTAAAGAATTTCAATTAGTCAAAGAAGATCTAGAAGACGAAATATAACGAGGAGAGGAATAAATTATGACAGTTTCATTTGTAAGAATTGATGATCGGATCATTCATGGGCAGACAACGACTCGTTGGGCAAAAGAGTATCCCTGTGACGGTCTGATTGCTGTTAACGACAAAGCCGCTTCTAATGATGTGTTAAAGGCTGCTTATAAAGCTGCCAGTGAGAAAAAAACGTTTGTATGGAGTATGGATGAATTTATCAAAAAGTCACAAAAAGTATTAGACAGTGATTCACGCTATTTTTTAATTACTAAAAATTCAATTGATATGTGTAAACTTTTTGTGGAAGATGGTTTTGATCCAGGAATCAGAAAAATTATCGTTGGTCCCTGTAACGATCGTGAGGGTGCGGTTAAGTTAGGAAACAATCAAAGTATCACACAAGAAGAGGCGGATGCTTTTGAAAAGCTGAGTCAGGCAGGCTATGAGATTGAGTTCTCGTTACTACCAGATGTTTCAATCGGCTCATGGAGTAAATTCAAAGGAAAATTTGGTTATTAAAATTGGAAAGGGGTATAGCACACTATGGAGATTAGTTGGATTCAAGCAGCAATTTTAGGACTGTTTGCTTGTTTATCAAGTATGCCTGGGTTGGGTGGTACATCAATCGGGAATTATACACTTGGACGTCCGTTAGTCGGTGGGTTGATTTGCGGAATCGTTTTAGGAGATTTAAAAGCCGGAATTTTAGTTGGGGCAGCCATGCAGTTAGTTTATATCGCATTAGTAACTCCTGGAGGAACAGTCTCTGCCGATGTTCGTGCCGTTAGTTATATTGGGATTCCTCTAGCAATGATCGCATTGAAAAGTTATGGCATTGATGCAGCAAGTCCAGATGGAGCAGCATTAGCGACATCTTTTGGGACGATGGTTGGTACTTTAGGAACGGTCTTATTTTATGGGACTGCGACAATTAACTTGGCGTGGCAGCACATTGGTTGGAATGCGGTAGAAAAAGGTGACCTGAAAAAATTGAATCTTGTCAATTATGGGTTGCCATGGATCTCACATTTAATCTGTTCATTTATTCCAACACTAGTTATGTGTAGAATGGGTGCACCAATGGTTGATTTAATCAAGGATTATCTTCCAATGGACGGTTTAGCAATGAAAACTTTATTTACGGTAGGTTCTTTATTGCCCGCTGTCGGGATTGCGATTTTGTTAAAACAAATTGTTACGAAGCCTACTGACTTTATTCCATTTTTCTTCGGATTCACCTTGGCAGCGTCTTTAGGAATCAATTTGGTATCTGCAACCGTTATTGCTGGGATGTTTGCGCTAATTAATTATCGAATCAAATCAATCCAAATGGGAAAAGTAGCTACTGCGGGTGTTTCAATCGATGATGATGAGGAGGATATTTAACGATGGAGAAAAAGATTTCTAAGAAGACTTTATCCAAGTCCTTTCATAAATGGTATTATGGAAATTTGACTTGCTTCTCACAGGAGCATATGCAGACGTTTGGGTATCTATGCTCGATGCTGCCAATCATTGAAGAACTGTACGAGAAAAAAGAAGATCAGTTAAATGCAATTAAGACTTACACTGCCTTCTTTAATACGGAGCCGCAGTTAGGAGCAGTAGTTGTTGGTATTACTGCAGGTTTGGAAGAAGCACGAGCAGCAGGTGCTGAGGATGTAGATGATGAGGCAATCAATGGGTTGCGTGCCGGTCTAATGGGACCGATTGCCGGGATCGGCGATTCGCTAGTTGTCGGTACAGTTATTCCAATTTTATTGGGGATTGCATTAGGGATGTCAAATGGAGGTTCACCTTTAGGGGCGATCTTCTACATTATTGCTTGGAACTTATTTGCATACTTTGGTATGAGATTCATTTATTTCAAAGGTTATGATCTTGGTGGGAAAGCCGTTGACTTTTTAGTAGGTGCTAAAGGCGATGCGATTCGTGAATCTATCACGTTGATTGGTGGAATTGTAATCGGATCCGTTGCGGCAAGTTGGGTGTCAATTAAAACAGCCTTTACAATGACTGCGGAAGGCGCGAAAGAGCCCTTCTTAGATCTACAAAAAACACTAGATGGTGTTTATCCAGGATTTCTAACCGCCGTGTTTGTTTTCTTATGCTGGTATTTATTAGCTAAAAAGGGCTTGTCGCCAGTCAAAGTAATGCTATTATTGGTAGTTATTGCTTTTGTCGGTGTATTGATCGGCTTCTTTAACCCTGGCTTGCAATACTAGTCTATCAATAATCGAGTTTAGCAAGGAGCTGTCAGATAATGGATCAACGAACAAAAGAAGCTTATATAGAAGAAGTCAAATTTCAAATGAAGATGCTCCAGAATTTGAAACGTTGGGTACGGAATATGCTGATTCTATCCTCGATAGCTTTAACCCTGATTCTATTTGGAGCAAACTTTCATCAAACACTTAGGATAATCGGTTTTGTACTGATTGTTATCTCGCTTGTTGCGGTATTGATTTTAGGCTGGATTATAAAAAAAGGGTCACATAACGTGGAGTTATTACTTGGGAAAAAGATATCATAAATTCAGGAAAAGAACGTAATTTATGGATAAATTAACGACAAAAAACAGGCTAAGCCAGTCGCTTAGTCTGTTTTTTTGTCGTTACTAATTTACAGAAGAATCTTTTTCTTTTCTCCTAATGCCTAAATCGTTATACTAAATTGGTAGTAAGAAATGAGGGGAGAACAGCGTGATAACGTTAGCAGATACGACAGCAACTGAAAAATTAGGAAAAATTATTGGCGCAGTGGCAGAGCCCAGCGATAATTTGGTTTTAACTGGCGATCTTGGAGCTGGAAAAACGACTCTAACAAAGGGGATTGCTTTAGGTTTAGGAATTGATCAAATGATTAAAAGCCCTACCTATACGATCATTCGTGAGTATCAACAAGGCCGTTTACCGCTTTATCACATGGATGTTTACCGGATCGAAGCGGGTGCCGATGATTTAGGGTTAGATGATTATTTTGAAGGGGATGGTCTTTCGGTCATCGAATGGGGACAACAGTTAGGTGATTATTTGCCAGAAGACTATTTAGAATTGATTTTAGCCAAAGATGATCAGGATGAAAATTTACGGCGAGTGGATTTAATTGCGAAGGGTGAGCAAGCTAAACAATTTGAAGGGCGAATTTTGAAAGCGTGGGCAGCTGATGAGTGAAGTTGAGATCACATTGAGAGAAGCAATCCCCGCTGATGCGGCGGAAGTGTTACGAGTCAGTCAGCAAATTGCCGCGGAAACAGATTTTTTGATTATGGATGAAGTGGGTCTAGGTTTGCCAGAAGATTTATTAAGTCTGCAATTAGCCGACCTTTATGAAAGTGAAAATAATTTGCTGCTCTTGGCCTTTGCTGATGAAAAGATTCTCGGAATGGCTTCTGTTAAAGCAGCTTCCGAATATACGGTTGCACATATCGGTGAGATCGGGATCAGTATCTTAAAAGAATACTGGGGGATCGGTCTAGGAACGGCATTATTAGATGAAGTGATTGATTGGAGTGAGCAGGTTTCGCCATTGCGGCGTTTGGAGTTAACTGTTCAAACAAGAAATCAACGAGCCATTCACTTGTATCAAAAATTTGGATTTGCGACAGAAGCCAAGCTGGTCCGCGGCGCGCGGGATGTCGAGGGAAACTTCCTAGACGTTTTATTGATGAGTAAATTAATCAATTAAAAAACGACTGCTTCAGTCGAAACAGTCGTTTAACGTTTTTTACATGGGTAAAACTAATTTTTTCAAAGGATCAACTCCAAAGTGATCCTCTTGATAAAGTAGGATCTTGGCACAGGCCCGACTGTCCTCTAGCGCATCATGATGATGCTCCAAGGGAATCGCTAGTTTTTCGCAAACCGTGTTCAGGCGATGATTTGGCATTTCAGGGAATAACCGTCGACTGGTTCGCACAGTACAAAGAGAAAGATAAGAGGGTTGCTTTAAGTCATAATAATCGAGACAGCCCGCTAAAACTTTTGTATCAAAACCAGCGTTATGGGCGACAATCAAACGATTCTCCTGATAATATTTTTGGATCTCTTGCCAGACTTCCGGAAATTTAGGCGCATCGGCCACATCTTCTGGGTGAATCCCATGGATTTGGATATTTTTCCAGAAAAAATCGGTTTCTGGTTTGATTAAGGAGTAGTATTCACCAACGATTTGGCTATTTTTGACCATGACTAAGGCCAGCGAGCAGGCGCTATGTGCTTGGTAGTTGGCTGTTTCAAAGTCCATCGCGATAAAATTCAACAGATTCACCTCTTCGCCTTTGTTTTACCATATTTTTTTCAGCGGCGAAAGTCCAAAACCAGAAGTTTCAAACTTTTTAAAGATTGATATCAAGTTCAACGGGGCAATGATCGCTGCCAAAAATCTCGGTGTGGATTTTAGCGTCTTGTAATTTTTCTTTTAAGTCTTCGGAAACAACAAAGTAGTCGATCCGCCAACCAGCATTGTTTTTCCGAGCATTGAAGCGATAGCTCCACCAAGAATAGATCCCTTCTTGGTCTGGATAAAAATAGCGGAAGGTATCAAGATAGCCGTTTTCTAATAAGATACTGAATTTTTCTCGTTCTTGTGGCGTAAAGCCGGCATTTTTTTGATTGGTTTTCCAATTTTTTAAATCGATCTTTTCATGGGCAACATTGAGATCTCCGCAGAAAATGACGGATTTCTTTTCTTTCAAGTCATTTAAATGATTTAAGAAGGCTTCTTCCCAGGTCATGCGATAGTCTAGCCGTTTCAATTCATTTTGGGAATTAGGTGTATAACAGGTAATCACATAGTATTCGGGATACTCTAGCGTGATCACACGACCTTCTTGGTCATGTTCTTCGATCCCAAGGCCGTAAGTGACATTCATTGGTTTGTGTTTCGTAAAAATTGCAGTGCCGGAGTAACCTTTTTTCTCCGCGCAATTCCAATATTCATAGTAACCGGGTAAATCCATCTCGATTTGTCCAGCCTGCAGTTTGGTTTCCTGTAGACAGAAAAAATCTGCATCTAATTCGTTAAAAACATCCATAAAATTCTTTTTCATCACGGCGCGTAAGCCATTGACGTTCCAAGAAATTAATTTCACCGTACATTCCTCCTTGAATGATGAGTTATTCATGGACTAATTGTAACGAAAAAAAGCGGGAAAGCAAAGAATCTCAGCTGAGTGTTTTCTGCTTTGAAAAAATTTATTTAAAGAAGGGGTCCTACTTATGAAAATCGGAGTTATCGGTATTGGCGGAATCGCCCAAAAAGCTTACTTGCCAACCTATGCTAAACTGCGGCAGAAAGCAGAATTTATTTTTGCCACTCGTAATAACGCAGTGCGGCAAAAGATTGCAGCAGAATATGGCTTTTCCCACACTGTTACGACCATTGATGAATTATTAGCTGAAAAAATCGAAGCTTGTTTTATTCATGTGGCAACGAAAGCTCATTTTGAGACGGCTCAAAAATGTTTGAATGCTGGTATAGCAGTATTTATCGACAAACCAGTTAGTGAAGACTTTCAGGAGGTTCGTCAACTGCAGAAACTCGCTGAAGAAAAAGGGTTGTTGTTCATGGTGGGCTTCAATCGCCGGTTTGCACCGATGGTAGATCAGTTAAAGCAACTACCAAATAAACGGGTGATTCAGCTGCAAAAAAATGAACCGGATCATGCCATGAACACTCAATACGGCATTTATGACTTGTTTATTCATTTGGTCGATACGGCGGTATATTTATTAGACGACGAGATTATGTCTGTCCATTCCAAGATTCGTGAGGAAGCCGGACAGATGACTTTTGCGCAAATGCAGCTGTCAACAGCAACCACCGAATGTATCCTGTCGATGGATCTAATGAGTGGAGGAAAGCTGGAACGCTATCAAGTTAGCGCGCCGCAACAAACGCTATTTTTAGATCAATTGACTGATTTGACGATTAAGCGGGGACAAGTCGAAGAACTCCAACGCTTTGGCGATTGGGTGACGACATTGGAAAAACGCGGTTTTGAACAATTGGTAAAAGCATTTATCGCGGCAGTTTCAAATGAAACGGTGAACTTGCGCCAAAAGGATGTTTTGTTAAGCCATGAACTCTGTGAAGGGATGCTGAAACAGCATATTCGTCACCAGCTTTAAAGGGTGGAAAGATTTTTTCTTGCGTGATAAAATAGCAAGGATGTTAAAATCCCCCATTTGGGGTCAGAGAGGTATGAGAAATTGAAAACAACAGACTTAATAAATGCCTTGCCGAATTTAAGAATCCTTTTGGACGAACCATTAATGAATTATACGTTTACAAAGACTGGCGGCCCGGTGGACGCTCTAGCATTTCCGAAAGACAATCAAGAAGTAAAAGCTTTAGTCGATTACTGTCGTCAAAATGAGGTTCCTTGGATTGTTTTAGGGAATTCTAGTAACTTGATCGTGCGTGACGGCGGTATTCGTGGTGTAGTTATTATGTTGACGGATATGACTACGATTCGCGTAGAAGAAAATATTGTCACAGCTCAAGCGGGGGCAAAGTTGATCGATACGACTTACGTTGCTTTGGATCATTCCTTGACCGGATTTGAATTTGCTTGTGGTATCCCAGGCAGTATTGGTGGTGCGGTCTTCATGAACGCCGGGGCTTACGATGGTCAATTGGAAGACGTTTTTGAATCAGTAGATGTCTTATTAGCGGATGGTACTTTTGAAACTTGGTATAAAGATCAAATGGATTTTTCTTACCGTCATTCAGCGATCCAAGAACAACCGGCGATCGTTTTAAGTGCTCGCTTTAAGCTGACACCTGGCGATCATCAGCAGATTGAAAAACGGATGACTGAGTTAACCGAGTTGCGAGAACTAAAACAACCTTTAGAATATCCTTCTTGTGGGAGTGTCTTTAAACGCCCAGTCGGATATTTCACCGGAAAATTAATTCAAGATGCTGGCTTACAGGGGTTGATTTGGGGTGGAGCACAAATTTCTGAAAAACATGCTGGCTTCATCGTGAATATCAATCATGCGACGGCAACGGATTATATTGAGCTGATCGCTCATATTCAAAAGACCATCAAAGAAAAATTTGATGTTACACTTGAAACGGAAGTTCGAATCTTAGGAGAAGAACCTAAATAAAAAATACTTGGCAGCATTCATTAGCGAGTGCTGCCAAGTATTTTTTATTTCTTCATTAATCGTAAGAGAACGGCACAGACTCCCATGGTGGCGATCCCAGCCACAGCTGCTTCTACCAAGCCACTGCCGAAGATAATACCTAGGATTACCCCGTAAACAGCATCAGCTGTTATTTGCAAAACATTGGCATAGCTGTCTTTAAAGAAAAAGAAGATTAAATTCATAACTAAAATCGTATTAGTCATAGAACCTGCAACGCCAGCGACAAACAAGCTTACTGGTCGCGCTTTTTGTTTCAATAAGTGATGAAGTCCTTTATAAACAAAATAAGGCACAACACCAATCAAGATACGAGGAATAATAGCTACAATAATAGCGTGCCAGTCACCTTGGTTCGTCAAAGGATTTGCGATAAAAGGTGAGAAGACAAAAGACATCGGTGTGATTAAGATGGTTGCCCGCGTCAAGCTAATCACTCCAAAGACGGCTCCTAGTCCGGCACCAATTCGTGGGCCTAGGACGATCGAAGCAATGATCACGGGAATATGCATCGTCGTTGCATTGATCGGACCAATCGGGATAAACCCAAGCGGGGTGACCGCCAAAATAATCATGATTGCTAAAAACATGGCGGTCAAAGTAAAGCTTCTTACATTGTTTTCTTTCATTTAGTTACTCCTTTAATTTTGAATTTACAACATGGACAATATCAGAAACATTGGCTAAGGCACCGCGACCGTAATCGCCACAAGCTAGTAGAGCCTCTCTAGGAACGATTTCTTCATAGCCAACTTCCTTTAAAGTCGCCAAATTTCTTTGGACGATCGGATTTTGGTACATATAAGTGTTCATTGCCGGTGCGATGATCTTAGGTGTATCTGGCAATAACGCAAGGGCAACGGTTGATAATAGATCATCGGCGATGCCGTTAGCCAGTTTGCCAATGGTATTGGCAGAAGCGGGAGCTACTAAAAAAAGATCAGCCGCTTTGGCTAAAGCGATATGATTGATTAACGCCGCATCCGGTTCAGCCATCACATCAAGATGCACTTGACGATGGGAAAGTGATTGGATTGTCAAAGGAGTAATGAATTTAGTGCTGCTTTTAGTCATCACAACATCCAAGTGATAGCCCATTTTAGTTAGTTCATTTGTGATATCGGCTGCTTTGTAGGCAGAAATACTGCCACTGACGCCTAACAAAATATTTTTCATTGCGCTTCCTCCAACTTCATGACTTCTTGTTTGATTAAAGTGGCAATCTCATTCTTAGTGTGGGCTTCTTTGACTTGGTGCTGTTTATCGATCAGATAACCATGGTGCGTCTCTCCGTGAATTTCTGCTAGATCATTTGCTAAAATAAAATCCGCTCGATTTCTTTCTAAGCTTTTCTCAGCTACGTCCAACAATTTAAGCATCGGTACATCCACAAGTAGCTTGAAGCCAACTAAAATTGTTTTCGGTTGTAATTCTTTAATTAAAGAGATAATTTTAGGATTTTTCTTCAAAACAATCACTAAACGATCGGTATCAGAAGAAATTTTCTTTTCCGTGCGTTCTGCTTCGATTTTTGACAGTGCAGCGGGGAGGTCAGCTGGATTTTGAGCCACCGTAGTCTCCAAATCTTCGATGGTGACAGAACTTTCTGGCGTAAAATCACTGACGGCCATGCTGTGGATCACTGCTGTATAGGAATGAGTGGTCATCAATGCCTTTAATGTTTTGGCTAAATCGGCCGTCGTCTCGATATAATGCGGATGGATATTTTCCCCCACGGGTAAAACGGCCTGACGAGTAGTAATCAAGTCGATCACTGCACCTTCTTTAAGAAAACTTTCTGCAATTGCTTTTCCTAATTTGCCGCTGGAATGATTGGTGATTGCCCGAACATCATCGATTTTCTCCGAAGTACCACCGGATGTAATTAAGATTCGCATTTAATTTTCTCCCTCTAGCTTAACGATCGTTCGTCCGACATGTTTGCCGGCTAGTAACGCGTCCGCTGTTTCCTGCACGTGATCTAAAGTGATTTCTTGGGCTTGAATAGTTTCTGATAAGGCCCATTCATTGGCCATTTTATGCCAAAGTTTTTGGCGTTTTTCCATTGGAGCTTCGACTGAATCAATTCCCAATATATTTACTCCGCGTAAAATGAAAGGGAGAACCGTTGTAGTTAACTTGATGCCGCCAGCATTGCCGCAGATGGCTAAGCTACCGCCGTAATTGACGAAAGGAATGACTTGGGAAAGCGTGTCGCCACCGACCGTATCTACTACAAAATCAACTAATTGTTTGTTCAATGGTCGACTTTTTTCTGGGAACAAGGCATTAGGCGAAAGCACTTCTGTTGCCCCCAATTGTTTCAAGTAGTCGGCTTGATCTTCTTTGCGGCTCAAAGCGATGATTTGTTGACAGCCAATCTGCTTTAGAAAATGTAAAGCAAATCCTCCAACACCACCAGTCGCGCCGGTTACTAAGACACGGCTTTGGTCAGTTAGCCCGTGAGTCAATAAAGCATCGACAGCTAAGGCCGCGGTAAATCCGGCCGTACCAAAAGTCATTGCTTGTTTAGCCGAAAGCTGTTGCGGTAATTTAACGATCCAATCAGCTGGAACGACTTGTAAATCGCTTAAGCCACCATCTTGTTTGACTCCTAGACCATAGCCGGTCACTAACACTTGATCCCCAATAGCGTAACGCGCATCTTTCGTTTCTAGTACTTTTCCCGCCAAGTCAATACCTGGTGTCATAGGATAATCTCTTAGGACGCCTGTATTCGCTTTCGTAGCTAGCGCATCTTTATAGTTGATTCCAGAATAATCAACTTGGATTAAAACCTCGTGTTCGTCGATCTCTGGTTTAGTAAATGTTTCAATTGCAGTATGGAAAGTATCCTGATTTATTACACGAAACTGACGATAAGTCATAATTTTGGTACCTCCTTATATTTAAACAAATTGTTACTACTATCTTAGCGAAAATGAAAGAAAAAGCAACTTTCTTTTCCGAATTATTTGCGAAATATCAATGAAAAGATTTTTTTTAGAATGCTTGATTTTTAATTAAAAGTTCGTATACTTGAATGGTGCTATTAAACAATAAGTTTACTATTAGCAAACAAGAAAGTGGGGCTGAGCTGATGAAGATTGGCGATAAATTGCGAAATCTTAGAATTCAAAAAAATTTGACCCAAGAAGAATTAGGGGAACGCACAGATCTTTCGAAGGGCTATATTTCTCAATTAGAACGAGATCTCAGCTCACCGTCGATGGAGACCTTTTTCGATATTTTAGAAGTCTTAGGCATTACACCGGAGGATTTTTTTAGGCAGAAAAAAGGAGATCAAAAGATCGTTTACAAAGAGAAAGACACAACTTTTTACAGTGACGAGGAACACGGTTATCATATTAAGTGGTTGATTCCCGAATCAAACGAAAAGGAAATGGAGCCGATCTTGCTGAACTTTGATAAAAAGGGCCAATATAAACAATTTAGTCCCTCGTTGTCAGAGACTTTTATCTATGTGTTGGAAGGTAAGGTTGCGTTGCAATTCGGAGAAGAATTGTACGAAGCAGAACAAGGTGAGAGTATTTATTACGAAGCTACCAAGCCTCATCGTTTACAAAATCAGGCGAAAGGGATCAGTAAAGTGATGATCGTCGCCACCGAATCTTATTTATAATAGAAGGACGTGAAGTCATGGCAAACACAATTATTTCATTTAAGAATGTTATTAAACGATACGACGATGATGATCCCGTATTGAAAAAAATCAACTTTGATATTGAAGAAGGCCGTTTTTATACGCTACTTGGTCCTTCCGGTTGTGGAAAAACAACGATTTTAAGAATCATCGCCGGTTTTACGGATGTGAGTGAAGGGGATATTTTTTTTGAAGATAAGCGCATGAATGATATCCCAGCCAATAAACGACAAGTCAATACGGTCTTTCAAGATTACGCCTTGTTTCCTCATATGAATGTTTTTGATAATGTCGCCTTCGGTTTAAAAATCAAAAAATTATCAAAGCAAGAGATCGAAAAAAAGGTCTTAGAAGCCTTGAAGTTGGTCCAATTACCGGGGTATGAGAACCGTGAGATCACTGAAATGTCTGGCGGTCAACGGCAACGTGTCGCGATTGCTCGTGCCATTGTCAATGAACCGAAGATTTTATTGTTAGACGAACCATTATCGGCATTAGATTTAAAATTACGAACAGACATGCAATATGAATTGCGTGCATTACAAAAACGTCTAGGGATTACTTTTATTTTCGTTACTCATGATCAAGAAGAAGCCTTGGCGATGAGTGATGAGATTTTTGTTATGAATAAAGGCCGGATCGTGCAAAGTGGCACACCAGTGGATATTTATGATGAACCAATCAATCATTTTGTAGCCGATTTTGTTGGTGAGAGTAATATCGTTTCGGGTGAGATGTTAGAGGATAACTTAGTGAAATTTGTCGGCAAGGAATTTGAATGTGTCGACGGCGGGATGCGTCCCAACGAACCAGTTGAAGTCGTTTTACGGCCGGAAGATCTAAGTTTGACAATGCCAGAAAAAGGCAAATTGGTTGTGACCGTTGATAGCCAGTTGTTCCGGGGGGTCCACTATGAAATGAACGGAATCGACTCCGATGGCAATGAGTGGATGGTCCACTCAACGAAGAAAGCCAAGATCGGCAGCAAAGTCGGGCTGTATTTCGAGCCGGAGGACATTCACGTGATGCGCTTTAATGAAAGCGAAGAAGACTTCGAAGCTCGATTAGAAAGTTATGAAGATTAAGACTGTCTGGGTAATTTCCAGACTTTTTGAATGGAGGGGACTATCGTGAAAAATATGCGTCGGCTATATTCGATTCCATATTTTTTCTGGTTGCTATTTTTTGTGATCGCACCAGTTATTTTAATTGTTTATCAATCCTTCTTTGATATGAACGGCAATTTTACTTTGAGCAATTATCACACTTATTTGACGTCAAAAACTTATTTGATGATGACAGTCAATTCCGTGTTGTTTGCGTTTTTGATTACTTTGATGACACTTTTAATCAGCTATCCCACAGCGTATTTCTTATCCAAGCTGAAGCATCGTCAGTTGCTGCTTTTATTGGTGGTCTTGCCGACGTGGATCAATCTATTGCTGAAGGCCTATGCTTTTATTGGGATTTTTAGTGCTAATGGTTCCGTCAATGACTTTTTAAGCTTCATTGGCATCGGACAAAAACAGCTGCTATTTACTGATTTTAGTTTTATGTTCGTTGCAGCCTATATTGAGCTGCCCTTTATGATTATGCCGATTTTTAATGCTTTGGAGGAAATCAATCCTTCGTTGATTAGTGCGAGTCGTGATCTAGGAGCAAATAATTTTGATACTTTCCGACGAGTAATTTTTCCTTTGTCATTGAATGGAGTCAAAAGTGGCGTACAGGCTGTCTTTATCCCGTCACTCTCATTATTCATGTTGACCCGTTTGATTGGAGGAAATCGTGTGATTACACTGGGGACTGCAATCGAAGAACATTTCTTAGTCACTCAAAACTGGGGGATGGGTTCAACGATCGGTGTGATTTTGATCGTGGCAATGTTCATCGTAATGATGCTAACTGGTGAAAAAAGAAAAGGAGGTCGGGTGAAATGAAGAGAAGAAAATTTTCGTGGGCCAATCTTTATTTGATTTTCGTTTTTGTTTTGTTGTATATCCCGATCTTTTATTTAATTTTTTATTCTTTTAATGCCGGTGGTAATATGAGCAACTTCACTGGCTTTACTTGGGAACATTATCAAAATCTTTTTGCTGATCGCCGTTTGATTGGAATCGTACTCCAAACTTTTATCTTGGCTTTTTTATCCGCGTTACTGGCGACGATAATTGGAACGTTTGGCGCGATGGGGATCTATTATACGAAGAAGCGGGGTTCTCGTAATACTTTATTAGGTCTGAACAATATCTTGATGGTTTCACCAGATGTCATTATCGGGGCTAGCTTTTTGATTCTATTCACGATGCTGGGCGGTGTCTTGAAGAACTTTCAGTTAGGCTTTGTCAGTGTCTTGCTTTCTCATATCGCCTTCAGTATTCCGATTGTGGTATTGATGGTCTTGCCAAAGCTGAAAGAAATGAACGATTCGATGATCGATGCGGCGCGAGATCTGGGAGCAAATAACTTTCAAGTATTGTCCAATATTATTTTACCGTTTTTGACACCGGGAATCATCGCCGGTTATTTCATGGCTTTTACGTATTCATTAGATGATTTTGCCGTGACATTCTTCGTGACTGGTAATGGCTTCACGACCATGTCGGTGGAAATCTATTCACGAGCGCGTCAGGGAATTAGTTTAGAAATCAATGCCTTATCGACGCTTGTCTTTATTTTCTCGCTTATCTTAGTCGTAGGCTATTACTTTATTAGTCGCGATACCTCGAAGAAGGCTCGTAAACGTAAACGAGAATTTGAGGAGGTGGCAGTGCTGAAATGAGAAAATTACAATCACTGTTTATCGGTGTCATCGTTATTATCCTCTTGCTGACATTGTGGGTTGTTCGTTTGAACCACTCCTCTAATGCCAGTTCCAAAGTGCTGAATATTTATAATTGGGGCGATTATATTGATCCTGATTTAATCAAACAGTTTGAAAAAGAATATGGCTATAAAGTCAATTATGAGACCTTTGATTCCAATGAAGCAATGGAAGCAAAAATCAAACAAGGGGGAACGGCCTACGATATCGCCATTCCTAGTGAATACATGATTCAAAAAATGAAAAAAGAAAAATTATTGCTGCCATTGGATCATACAAAAATCAAAGGGCTGGAAAACATTGATCAACGCTTTTTAGACTTGGATTTTGATCGAGAGAATAAATACTCGATCCCTTATTTCTGGGGCACGTTAGGAATTGTTTATAATGACAAATTTGTCTCAGGAGAAAAAATCCAACACTGGGATGATCTATGGCGTCCAGAATTAAAAAATAATATCATGTTGATCGATGGTGCACGTGAAGTCATGGGCTTGTCATTGACCAGTCTCGGTTATTCCATCAACAGCAAAGATCGCTCCCAATTAAATCAAGCCATAAAGAAATTGAATGGGATGACACCCAATGTTAAAGCGATTGTCGCCGATGAGATCAAGATGTACATGGCCAACGAAGAAAGTGCCGTGGCCGTGACCTTTTCCGGTGAAGCCGCTGATATGATGGCAGAAAATCAACACTTGCATTATGTGATTCCACCAGAAGGCTCTAATCTCTGGTTTGATAATATCGTGATGCCCAAGACCGCCAAAAATAAAACTGGTGCCTATGATTTTATAAATTTCATGCTGAAACCTGAATCAGCCAAACAAAATGCTGAATACATTGGTTACTCGACACCTAATAAAAAAGCGTTGGCGATGTTGCCGAAAAGTATCTCCGGTGATAAACAATTTTATCCGGATGATGCTACGATCAGTCATTTAGAAGTCTATAAAGATCTAGGACCAGAATATCTAGGAATCTATAATGATTTGTATTTGGAATTTAAGATGTATAGGAGATAATGGCAAAACTCAGCGAGAATGGGGATTTATCAACGTTCTAAAGAGCTAAAAATCCTTCTTTTTCTATCTGAGTTTTCCAATCTTCTACCAAAAGCGGCTGAAAAGCCGCTTTTTTTGTGTTATTTTATTTTTTCTACCACGTTTTTCTACCAGAGATACTTTGCTAGAAAAACTTTGCGATAGAGATTTTTACCAGACGATGTTGAAAATAAAAAGACAGAAACGCTTGACCGTATATAGGCGTTCATCTATATTGTATATAGATAATTATCTATATACAATTCAATAGGAGGTCCTCCATGGAAAACTATGAACAGATTGCTACCATCATGAAAGCCTTAGCTGATCCAAAAAGGCTGAAAATTGTTGACTTACTTTCTACAGCTGACTCTCTTTGTGCATGTGAAGTGTTGGAGCATTTTGACTTTACTCAACCGACATTATCACACCACATGAAGCTTTTAGAGAAGGCAGGAATTGTCAAAGTAACGAAAAAAAGTCAATGGCATCATTACGCTTTACAGGAAGATTTTGTTGAGGATTTCCTAGTAATTTTGAAGGAACTTCTTATCAAAGAAAAATCAATTAGCTAGTAAACGATAGGAGCCTTATGGATGAACAATGTATCTACGGAAGTAACTGAAAAACCTGCAATAAATTTTTTCGAGAAGTATCTAACAGTTTGGGTATTGTTATGTATGGCAGCAGGCATGCTAATCGGAAAGTTTTTACCTAGTGTCGCAGACCGATTAGAAAGCTATCAAGTGTTAAATACAAACATTCCAATTGCCGTTTTAACTTGGGTTATGATTTTCCCAATGATGATGAAAATCGATTTTAAATCAATACTGAACGTCCGAAAAACATATCAGGGGATTATGATTTCTAGCATTACAAGCTGGCTAATTAAGCCGTTCTTGATGTTTGGCTTAGCCTCTTTCTTCTTTTATGTTGTTTTTAGCAATTTTATCCCAGCAAACTTAGCAAAAGACTATGTGGCGGGAGCGGTTTTGTTAGGGGCAGCGCCATGTACCGCTATGGTATTTGTTTGGTCAAACCTTACAAAAGGTGATCCAGCACATACCTTGGTTCAAGTATCAATTAACGATTTATTAATCATTGTCCTATTTGTACCAATTGTTTCCTTCCTTTTAGGAGTAAATAATGTGTTTGTACCATGGAATATTCTTTTTGCTTCTGTACTACTATTTGTGCTAGTACCGTTAATTGGTGGGGCATTGACGAGATACTTCATGATAAAACGTAAGGGAATTGATTACTTTAATAATCGCTTCTTACCAAAGTTTGACTCCATTACAACGATTGGCTTGTTATTGACATTGGTAATCATTTTTACTTATCAGGGGGATATTATTTTAAACAACCCGTTTCACGTTCTCATGATTGCCGTGCTTTTAGTCTTACAAAATATTATTACCGCAAACTTTGCTTATTTTACTTGTAAATGGACAAAACAGCCTCATAATGTGGCAGCGCCAGCAGCTTTGATTGGTGCTTCAGACTTCTTCGAATTATCGGTTGCCGTAGCAATTACGCTTTTCGGTGTCAATTCACCAGTTGTGCTAGTGACAACAGTAGGTGTTCTGACAGAAGTGCCTGTTATGTTGTTATTAGTAAAATTGATCAATGGAACGAAAGATTGGTTCCCGACAAAAGGAGAAAATGAATGAAAAAAATCTATTTCTTATGTACAGGTAATTCCTGTCGAAGTCAAATAGCGGAAGGATTTGCAAAAAAATACTTAGACGATTCTTGGGAGATTCGAAGTGCTGGCGTTGAAACTCACGGCTTGAATCCTAGAGCAGTGACTATAATGGATGAAGCTGGAATCGATATTTCGAATCAAACATCTGATTTGATTGATTTGGACTACTTTAATCAGTCCGACATGATTATCACTCTTTGCGGTGACGCAGCAGATAAGTGTCCCATGATTCCAAAGGAAAGCACTCACCTTCATTGGGATTTAGTAGACCCCGCTAAAGCAAAAGGATCTGAAGAAGAAATTAGAAGTGCCTTCCGAAACACAAGAGATGAAATCGAAAAGAGAATGATTGAATTATCGAAGCAGTTAAATGTGTAATTCAAAAAGGGGTGGGGGAAGGTATGTGGACTTGGATTAGCGACCAATTATTAAAAATGGTTTGGCTAAATGATTTGATGGGGAAATTAATTGAGTGTTTTGGGCTTTCGCTAGACAGCAAGATAGGGGCAAGTCTTCAATTCTTTTTGTTTGATACAATTAAGATTTTTATTTTATTAACAATATTAATCTTTGTCATGGGGGTTATTCAGACTTTTTTTCCACCTGAAAGAACCAAAGTATTGTTGGGTGGCTTAAAAGGTTGGAAGGGGAATTTACTGGGAGCACTTTTGGGAACTGTTACGCCTTTTTGTAGTTGTTCTAGCATTCCAATTTTTATTGGGTTTACAACCGCTGGATTACCTTTGGGAGTAACCTTCTCCTTCCTTATTTCCTCACCAATGGTTGATATTGCCTCAATTATCTTGTTAATGTCTTTCTTCGGCTGGAAATTTGCGGTAGCTTATGTTCTTTTAGGATTACTGCTAGCTGTAATTGGAGGTACACTCATTGATAAATTACACCTAGAGAATGAAGTTCAAGATTATATTCGCGAAATGGAGGAAGGTCTTAGCCAAGTTGAAACCTATACCATTAAGAAAAGAATGTCTTATGGTTGGGGGCAAGTGAAAGAGGTTGCCAGTAAAGTCTGGCTTTATGTATTAATTGGAGTTGGGATTGGTGCGCTCATTCATAATTGGATTCCGACCAGTTTTATTCAAAGCATTCTAGGTAATAATAATCCGTTTGGGCTGATTATTGCGACCTTAATTGGGGCACCTATTTATGCAGATATTTTTGGTGTTCTCCCAATAGCAGAAGCACTATTCTCAAAAGGGGTGCCAGTGGGAACTTTGATGGCATTCATGATGTCTGTCACAACGTTGTCTTTGCCGTCATTAATCATGTTAAGTAGAGTAGTTAAACCTAAATTGTTAGGGATCTTTATCACAATTTGTATTGTAGGTATTTTATTGATTGGCTTTACTTTCAATAGTGTAGCTTTATAAAACAATAAGGGGATTAGATAATTATGGAAATCAAAATTGTAGGTCCAGGTTGTAAAAACTGTCAAAAGTTAAAAGAAAATGTGGAAACAGCAGTATCAGAGTTAGGTATGACACCAACAATTACAAAAGTCGAAGATATGGCTGAAATCGTGAAAGCTGGTGTGATGAAGACTCCAGGGTTGATTATTGATGATAAATTAGTTGTTAGTGGCCGGGTTGCAAAACCAAAGGAAATTAAACAGCTATTGCAAGAAGTTTGAAAGATATCATTTATATAAAAATCACTGGATGTTTCGAGATATTCGAAAGAAGTACAAAATAATACTGTAAAGACAAACTCCAGGTCGGGTTTCGCCACAAGCGAAATACCCGATCTGGAGTTTTGTCTATTGCAGGAAGGCGTAGCCGGACTGCATGAATAAAGCCCCCGGTTCTAACAGGGGGCTAACAAAGAACAGGAAACTGTGACAACTACCCATTGGGGAGTGTCCTAGCAGTATTTTCTTTGTCACATGCTTATAAAGCTTGTCACTTTATTTTGATGATGGATACGCTGCGTTTAACAGACGTTCTTTCTCGACTTCCATCACGAATGGTAGATAAAGATATCGTTGTTCTAGTAGATATTGATTGTCCTCTGTGTACTGATAAGAAGCGGTTTCTTTTGAATAGACCAACGGGGCAATTCGCACATCCCCGGTTGATTGATTGATCGAGTATAGAAGGATGGCTTTTTCAACAAGTTTCTTGGGCAAATGTTTCCCAAAATAGGAATAGGATTCTTGATTTGCTAAATAGACGAGTAAGCGATCCACACTAAAGTTGGAGAAGGTAAAGGGCATTATGTGCAGAATATGATTTTGATTATCATGTTGTAAATAGAGTTGCGCTTCTTTACCAAAATTAGTTGAACCAAGGTAAAGTTGCTTTTTCTCATCGATACATTGGAAAGTAAACTGGTCTTGTTCGGTTGGTGGAATGAGGTTTGTAATAAAAAATTCAATCATCCGATCCATTTCTTTTTCACTAACAAGACCGGCTTGTTTCATTTCGTCTACTATCAGTCCTTCAATCTTAGGATCAAGCTTACCAGCCTTTTTTTGAAGCATTTCTAAAATGTATTGATTTTCTTGATCACCATACAAAAGATATTCGTTTGTGACATGACCCACCTCTGCAATTTGGTGAAGGGTTTCGGTTTTTGGAAGGTTAATTCCACGTTCCCAGTTATTGACTGTA
>WPCI01435952.1_pt1 | contig 45965 bp, 41 predicted proteins | sample 5399871 | NCBI WGS metagenome assembly WPCI01 (sample SAMN12869469, study PRJNA574797) | sludge metagenome | isolation source: wastewater treatment of pH7 | place: China:Beijing | collected 2019-05-20 | reverse complement strand
CTACCAGGCGCTCAGGCGCCGAAGCGGGCCAGCTCCTCCTCGATGATTGCCTCGTCCAGCTTGACGAACGCCGGTTTCGGCTTGGCCACCGGGGTTCCCACCACCACGGCCCGCCGCTCCCAGGTTCGAGCCGACCGATAGTCGCCGGTAATGATCGGATAGCGCCGGGCAGACCCGTCGTCGTTGGTCACATCCAGGTCTTCCACCCAATCGATGCGCGGCATCGGGGCCACGTCCCCGCGACCGCCCATCACCTCGTCCACCGCATTGGCCGAATGCGGCAGGAACGGTGCCATCATCGTGTTCAGGTCGCTGACCGCCTGGGCCAAAACCCACAGCACGGTCCGCAGGCGGGGCTGCTGCTCTTCCGACTTCAGTTTGAAAGGTTCGGTCTCGGTCACGTACCGGTTGGCTTCGCCCACCAGGCGCATGATGGCCGCCAGCGCCGCCTTCTGGTGGTGGGTCCGGATCAGGTCCCCCACCTCGCCAAAACCTGCGGCCAGCTGATCCAGCAGGTGCTCGTCGCGGGGGTCAAGGGCGTCGGGTTCGGGAATCTCCCCGAACCGCTTGTGGATCATCGAGGCGGTCCGGTTGACCAGGTTGCCCCAGCCGGCGACCAGCTCGTTGTTGGTCCGGCGGACAAACTCTTCCCAGGTGAAGTCGGCGTCCGCAGTTTCGGGGCCGGCCGCGCTGATGTAGTAGCGCAGGGCGTCGGGCTGGTAGCGTGCCAGCAGGTCGCGGACGTAAATCACGATCCCGCGCGAGGAAGCGAACTTCCGCCCCTCCATCGTCAGGAACTCGGATGAGACCACTTCGGTGGGCAGGTTCAGTTCGCCGTATTCCCCCGGCTTGCCGCCGCGGGTGCCCTTGCCGTTGTAGGCCAGCAGTTCGGCCGGCCAAATCTGGGAGTGGAAAACGATGTTGTCCTTACCCATGAAGTAGTAGGACAGGGCTTCGGGGTCGTTCCACCACTTGCGCCAGGCGTCGGGATCGCCGGTGCGGCGCGCCCACTCGATCGAGGCGGACAGGTAGCCGATCACCGCGTCGAACCAGACGTAGAGGCGTTTGCCCGGCTGATCCTCCCACCCGGGCACGGGGATCCCCCAGTCGATGTCGCGCGTCATCGCGCGGGGCCGGATCTCTTCCAGGAAGTTCTGGGAGAAGCGGATGACGTTGGGACGCCAATCCCCCTCTTTGGTTTCGAGCCATTCGGTCAGCACTTCGGCCAGGGCCGGCAGGTCCAGGAAGTAGTGGGTGGTCTCCACGAACTCGGGCACTTCGTTGTCGATCCGAGAGTGCGGGTTCAGCAGGTCGGTCGGGTCCAACTGGTTCCCACAGTTGTCGCACTGGTCGCCGCGGGCACCCTCGTAGCCGCAGATGGGACAGGTCCCCTCAATGTAGCGGTCGGGCAGGGTCCGCCCGGTGCTGGGGGAGATCGCCGACAGGGTGGTCTGCTCAATCAGGTACCCGTTGTCCCGCACCACCTGGAACATTTCCTGCGCCACCCGGTAGTGGTTGCCGGTGGTGGTCCTGGTGAACAGATCGTAGGACAGGCCCAGCTTGGCCAGGTCCTCCACGATCAGCTCGTTGTTCCGGTCCGCCAGCTCCCGAGCCGTGACCCCCTCCTGATCGGCCGCGACCAGGATTGGGGTGCCGTGCTCGTCAGTCCCGGACACCATCAGCACGTCGTGGCCCGCCATGCGCATGTAGCGGGAGAAAACATCTGAGGGAACGCCGAACCCGGCGATGTGTCCAATGTGTCGCGGACCGTTGGCGTAGGGCCAGGCAACTGCGGAAAGAATTGTGCTCATAGCTTTAGCCTAGTTGCTTGACCGGTCCACGCTAAACTGGGGTGCGAGAACTGGTCTCCGAGAGAGGATTTGTCATGGGGAACGCCCTGCTGATCGTGGACGTGCAGCCGACATTTTGTGAGGGCGGCGAGCTGCCGATCGATGGGGGCAACGCCTGCGCCCAGCGAATTGCCCAGTACGCCGACGAACACACTGACGACTACGACCTGATTGTCACCACGCAGGATTGGCACATTGAGCCCGGCGGCCACTTCTCAGCGGAACCCGACTTCGTTGACACCTGGCCCCCGCACGGGGTGGCCGGCAGCCCCAACGCCGAGGTCCACTCGGCCCTCGCTGACCTGCACGTGGACTACGCGGTGAAGAAGGGCCAGTATCGGGCCGCCTACTCGGGTTTCGAGGGGGAGACGCCCGACGGGACCACCTTGACTGAGGTCCTGCGCTCGGAGGGGATCGACCAGGCCGACGTGGTCGGGTTGGCCCTGTCGCACTGCGTCAAGGAGACCGCGCTGGATGCCCGCCGCCTGGGTTTGCGGGTCCGCGTGCTCGAAGACCTGTCCGAGCCGGTTTCCCGCGAGTTGGGCGAGGCGGCCGTCGCCCAGTTGCGCGAGGCGGGGGTTTGCGTCACTCGGTCGGGGAAGTAGCCAGGGCCGCCCGGTACAGGTCGTTTTTCCGGGCACCGGTTTGGCGGGCCACCTCGGCCGCCGCGTCTTTCAGTCGCATTCCTTTCGCCACCAGCTGGTGCACCCGCTCCACCGGGAGCGGTTCGGTCCCGTCGAGCACAGCCCCGCCCACCACCAGGGTGATTTCTCCGCGCAGGTCCTCCCCGACTTGGGCGGACAGTTCCGCCAGCGTCCCGCGCAGGACTTCCTCGTAGGTTTTCGTCAGCTCCCGGCAGATGGCCGCGGGCCGGTTTTCCCCCAGTATTTCGGCCATCAGGGCCAGCGTGCGGGCGGTCCGTCGGGGCGATTCGAACCAGATCTGCGTCCGCGGATCGGCCTGCAACTGTTCCAGGCGCCGGCGCCCCTCGCCCTCTTTCCTCGGCACGAACCCCTCGAAGGTGAATCGGTCGGAGGGAAGCCCGGAAACGGACAGGGCCGCCAGCGCCGCTGACGGTCCGGGAATTGGGCGCAGCCGCACCCCGCGAGCGATGGCCAGTTGCCCCAGCCGATAGCCCGGATCCGAGACGGTGGGGGTGCCCGCGTCGGACACGATCAGGACCGTCTCTCCGGCGGCGGCCCGCTCGATCAGCTCCGGGCCTCGCTCGGCTTCGTTGTGGTCGTGCAGCGCCACCACCCGGCCGCGGTAGGTTACCCCCAGACGCTGACAGAGGGCCTTCAGCCGGCGGGTGTCTTCGGCTCCAATCCAGTCGGCCTGCTCCAGCGCCGCTCTCAGTCGCGGCGAGGCGTCTTCGGTGTTGCCGATGGGGGTGGCCGCCAACCAGATCGTTCCTTCGTTCATGGTTCCAGGCTAGACGACCGGCTGGTCCGGGTCACTTCCCGGTTGCGGAACTTCGGCCGAGCGGTACGCTGGAAATGTAGTCAGCAGCATTTCCAACCGCAATTAGGAGGCTCAAATGACTATCAAAGATAAGTTCGAAGCTGAGGCCGAGGAACTCAAAGGAAAGGCCACCGAGGCGATTGGGCGCGTCACCAAGGATGACGAGAAAATCGGTAAGGGTGAGGCCGAACAGTTGGTGGCCAAGGGCAAGAAGGTCGCCGAACAAGTAAAAGACGTCTTCAAAAAGTAGGTCACCATGGGTTTCATTGCTTTTCTTGTGCTCGGGCTAATCGCCGGGGCCATCGCGAAACTAATTCTGCCCGGAGAGCAGGGCGGCGGTTGGATCGCCACCCTGATCCTGGGTGTCATCGGCGCACTGGTGGGCGGCTGGCTTGGAAGCCTGCTGTTCAACGCGCCGCTGGAGAACTTCTTCTCTATTCAAACCTGGCTGGTAGCAATCGGCGGCTCCATCGTGGTGCTGCTGATCTACGGGCTGATCGTTGGTCGAAAGGAACGATAGCTGATGACTAAGAGCTTGCGGGGTGCAACCACTACCAACTTGCAGAACACCGAGGCTGGTTACGTCGCCCCGGCTCGCCTGCGAGACAACCTGCAGGCCGTCGTGGTCGATTTCATTGCGCTGGGTAACCTGGGCAAACAGGCTCACTGGAACCTGGTCGGTCCCAACTTCCGGGATCTGCACCTGAACATTGACGAGGTGGTCGAGATTGCCCGGGAGGGTGCCGACACCTTTGCCGAGCGGATGAGGGCGCTGCACGCCACCCCCGACGGCCGACTCGAAACCGTGGTGGAGCAGACCTCTTTGCCCACCTTCCCCGCGGGGGAAATCACCACCACCGAAGCGGTGGAGCTGATGGTCAAGGCCATCGAAGCGACCACCGGTCGGATGCGGGAAGTACACGACGCGGTGGACGCGGATGACGCTTCCACCGCCGATCTGCTGCACGAGTTCCTGATCAAACTGGAGCAGCAGACCTGGTTTATCGGCTCGGAGCTGCGCTCCGCCGACAAGTAGTCCCCGGTGCCCAGCCCTCCCGAGGGCTGGGCACTTCGGCCCCTATACTGGGAGCCGTGACCTCCCTTCGCTCCTCGGCCGGCCTAGCGTGGCTGTTCACCGCCCTGGCCACCGTCCTGGCCGCGGCCACCCGCCTGACGAACCTGGGGCGCGTCCCCGACCTGATTTTCGACGAGGTCTACTACGTTAAGGACGCCTGGTCGCTGGCCCAACTGGGCTATGAGGGCACCTGGGGCGACACCTTCCCCGCCGGGCTGGACCCGTCCGCCTCGTTCGTCGTCCACCCCCCGGTGGGCAAGTGGCTGATTTCCCTCGGGATGCAGTGGCTCGGACCGGAAAACCCAGTCGGGTGGCGCCTGGTCCCGGCCCTGATGGGCGTCCTCGGGGTATTTTTTCTGTGCCGCTGGGCGTGGCTCCTGTTTCGCTCCCCGGCCGTTGTCGGCCTGGCTGGGCTGTTCCTGGCCACCGACGGGATGCACCTGGTGCTGTCCCGCACGGCCCTGCTCGACGGAATCCTGACCACCTTTGTCCTGGGGGCCCTCTGGGCCCTGACCCACGACCAGCTGGGCCCCGCCACCGGTTGGCGCCGCCCCTGGCTGGTGGTGACCGGACTGTTCCTGGGGTTGGCGGTCGGCACCAAGTGGTCCGGCCTGTACGTGGCCGCCGCCCTCGGCCTGTTCGTGGTCGCGCGGGAGCTGGTGCTCGGCCGGCGCACGCGAGCTGTCTGGCCCGACGGGGTGGCTGCCTTCGGCTCCATGATTGGGACGGCGGCGCTGGTTTACCTGGTTAGCTGGACCTCCTGGTTTACCCACCCGGCCGCCTGGGGGCACGCCGGGGGCAACGCGCTGGGCGACTGGTGGCGCTATCAGCGCCAGGTGTTCAACTTCCACGCGGGCCTCGCCACCCCGCACCCCTACCAGTCCCACCCGGCCGGGTGGCTGCTTCAGCTGCGCCCCACCTCGTTTTGGTACCAGGCCGGCGATCAGACCATTTTGGCGCTCGGCAACCCGCTGCTGTGGTGGTTCGGGGTGGCGGCTCTGCTGGCCTTCGCAGTGGCTGCGCTCTGGCGGCGCACCTGGCCCTACGCCCTGGTGCTGGTCGGCTGGGCCAGCGTCTACCTGCCCTGGTTCCTCTACCCGGACCGGACCGTGTTCACTTTCTACACGGTGATTCTCTCACCGTTCGTGGCGCTGATGAGTGCCTGGGCGGTGGCCGAGTTGGGGCGGCGGGTCAGCCGGGTGTTGGCCGGCGTCCTGGTGGTGGCCATTTTGGCGAGCGCCTGGTTTTTCTGGCCGATCTGGACCGGAGCCCCGCTGGGACCCGGCGGCTTCATGGCCCGAATGTGGCTCCGCAGCTGGATTTAGAGATCCAGCCAGCGGCCTTCCATTGGGGCCAGCTCCAGCTCTTCGTCCACCCCGGGCCCGGTCAGGTGCGTCCCGGCCGGCTGATCCGTGTTGTTGTAGACGAAGCACCGGTTCACGTCCGGGTAGTAGGCCACTTCCACCTGCGGGTTGGTGGAGGCCAGCACCGAGGCCCACTCCGCTTCCGCCCCGGCGGCCCACAGCAGGGACCGGTGGAGCAGACGCGAGTTTTGCGGGGAGTACGGCAGCCCGGCCAGGTACACGGCCCGGCCCGAGCCGAAGGCGTGCACCGCGATCCGGACCGACCCTTCGCTCTGGGCCAGGACGGTGGCTCCCAGCGGAACCACCTCGCCGGGGTCTTCCCCGAAGTCGAAGCGTTCCTGCAGGTCGGTGGTGACGAAGTGCCCCTCGGTCGCAACCGGGTGGCGGGTGTGGGACAGGGTCCAGCCAATTTCCCGGTCCACCCCGAAGACGTCGGCCAGAGCCAGGAACGGCCCCTGGGCCGGGGAGGCAGCAGTCGGCTCGCCCACGCCCACCAGGCCGCCGCCGCGCCACACGAACTCGCGGACCGCGGTCTGTAGCCGCGGGTCGGCCCACGCCTGCCCGCCGGAGAAAGCGGTGTCCCGGGTGCCGGCGTTGATCAGGACAGAGACGTCGGCGGGAATCCCGGTTTCCAGCACCTCGTCAAAGGAGAGGAACCGAACGTCGAACGGCAGGCCCGCCAGCGACTCGATCACCCCGAGGTAGGAGTAAATCTGCTTGTACCAGAGGGCGTGGGCCACCATGTGGGTCTGCCAGGTGCGGAGCTTCCCCCAGGCGTTCAGCACGGCCACCACCGGGCGGGCGTTGGCCGGGCGCGCCCCACCAGACTCGGTGTGCAGGGAGCGGAACTCGCGAACAATCGCCTCCATCCGGTCGATGAAGTCCGGGTGTTTGAGCGCCAGGGACAGGTATCCGCCGTAGCCAATCCGGTCGAGCGGGTGGCGGACGATGGCCCGGCGTGCGGTCAGCCAGGAGTCGTTGGCCTCTTTGACCGGGTCCCCCTCCGGGTTGAAGACGTCGGGGAAGAAGTAGGGCAGGAACCGACCCTCCGTGTACTTAACCCCGGGGATGTCGGCGATCATCCGGCAGGTGGCGGCCGAACCCACCGAGCCGACCACCGCGTCCAAGCCGATGGCCGGGAAGTGCGGGCCGTAGGGTTCCATCCCCATCCAGTTGTCGCCCAGGAACATCATGGCTTCCCGGCCGGCCTCGTGAACTTCGCGCACCAGCTCGCCCGCCTTGGCGGCCACCTCGCGCGAGGTGAAGTCGATCCAGTCCCGGAACCGCTTGGTCGGCAGGCGGAACGGAGTGTTGTAGTGCCCACCGTCGACGAAGTCCTCCGGGGTCAGCTCGTACCCGTACTGCTGCGCGAACTTCTCCAGGGCCGGAATCGACACCGAGGCGGAGTAGCCGAACCAGTCGACGTACTTTTCCCGGGCCCGGTCATCGAAAACCAGGGTGAAATGGTAGAAGAACGTGGTGAACCGGACGACGTCCACCTCCGGGTGGTCCTGCAGCCACCGGGCCAGGGCCGAGCGCACGTGTTCCCAGGTGCGGTGGTAGGCCACGTCGTAGGGCTGATCTTTGGTCCGCTTCGGGTCGTCCGCCCAGTCGTTGGTCAGGTAGTTGTACATCTGGGTCGAGTCCCAGACCTGCTGGGCCAGGAAGTTGACCGTGTACGAGTGGAAGGGCTCGGGGGCCGCGATCGTGACGATAGCCGAGGCGGCCTCGGCCGGGTACTCGCCCACCTTGGCCACCGGGTCCACCAGGGGCAGCGGCGCAGCGGCCACCACCGACCATTCCTCCGGGGCCAGGGTCCGGCCGGTCGTGCGGTCAATCACCTGCCAGTACTTGCCCCGATCGCAGTCGGTGTCCGGGCGGAACTGGGCGGGCAGGTAGCCGCGCATCACGTTGATCTCAAGCGGGTCGGCGGAGGAGGCGGTGACCGGATCCGACATCAGGAACTGGCAGACCCGTTCGCCGGCGCTTTGCGCCTCCCACTCTTTGTCGCCGCGGGCCGGGAAGTAGGTGGAGTACACCTTCGCATTCCCTTCGGAGACCCAGTCGGGCAGTTCGGTCCCGTCGGAGTTGCGGACCGCGTCGACGCCGAGGCGGTCCATTAGCTCACGAATCTCCCGGTCAATGCCGGTTTCGATGGGCAGGGTCAGTCGAGCTTCCATAGTCATCATTTCAGTCGGGGCGCGCAGCGCCGTGCCGATCCCATTGCACGCCCTATCTTGCCGGATCAACTTCGGAACCACAAGATGATCAAGCGATTGATTTTGATTGTTTAAGCCCTTATACTCTCACTAACAATCAAACTTCTGTCCCGTTTCGGAGGAACCATGTCGTTCACCACCGAGGAAATTTTCTCCCAACCGCAGTGCTGGCGACAGGCCGCCGCCCTGCCCACCGATCATCTCCCCCAGCCCGGCCAATCCGTGGCCGTCATTGGCTGCGGCACCTCCTGGTTCATCGCCCAGGCCTACACCGCCAAGCGGGAAGCCGCGGGGCACGGGGTTTCGGATGCGTTCACCGCCACCGAGTTCCCCTACGATCGCAGCTACGATCAGATCATCTGCCTGTCCCGTTCGGGCACCACCACCGAAATCATCGACGTGATGCGCCGCCTGCAGGCCGAAGGCCGGCCCAGCCTGCTGATCACCGCGGTGGGAGAGGGCCCGGCCGCTCCCTACGCCCGGGCCGAAGTGGTTCTCGACTTTGCCGACGAGACCTCCGTGGTTCAGACCCGGTTCGCCACCTCCGCCCTCGCCTGGCTGCGCCACTCCCTCGGGGACGACATCGAACAGGTTGCCCGCGACGGCGAAGCAGCCCTGGCCCTCCCGCTGGAGTCGTCCTGGGTGGCAGCCGACCAGGTCACCTTCCTCGGCACCGGCTGGACCGTGGGTCTGGCCACCGAAGCCGGCCTGAAATGCCGCGAAGCAGCCCAGTTCTGGACCGAGTCCTACCCGGCGATGGAATACCGCCACGGCCCCATCTCCATTGCCCAGCCCGGCCGCCTCGTCTGGGTCTTCGGTGCGGTCCCCACCGGCCTGGATGAGGATGTCGCCGAAACCGGTGCCGAATTGGTAACCTCGGACCTAGATCCGCAAGCCTTCCTGATCGTGGCTCAGCGACTGGCGGTGGCCTGGGCGGAGCGCAAGGGACTTCATCCCGACACCCCGCGACACCTGACCCGCTCGATCATCCTGTCCTAGGTCAGTACAAGCCGAGAGGCCGCCCCCGTGAAACGAGCGATCGGGATCGATGTCGGTGGGACCAGCATCGTCGGAGCCGTAGTTGGAACCGACGGCACCTACACCGACACGTCACGCATCCCCACCCCTCGCACGGGGGCGGCCGACGTCTGCGCCGCCGTGGGACAGCTGGCCCGGGACCTGCGCCTGCGCGACCCGGACGTGGCCGACACGGTTGGGGTCTGCCTGCCCGGAATCATCGATCAGCGGACCGGCACCGGCATCACGTCAGCCAACCTGGGCTGGGCCAACTCTCCCCTCCGAGACCTGCTGGAGGCCGCCTCGGGCCACCCGGTCCTGATCGCCCAGGACGTTCGCTCCGGCGCCATGGCCGAGGCACGCTGGGGCATCGGCCTCGATTCCTTCTACTACCTGGCCCTCGGCACCGGGCTGGGCGCGGCCACCATTTTGGACGGACGCCCCCACTCGATCAACCCGCTGGCCGGGGAAATTGGCCAGTATCTAGTGCCAGACCCGGACACCGGCGACCTGGTCCGCCTGGAAGAACTCGTCTCCGCCACCGGCCTGATTGCCCGGGCCCGTCGCTTCGGCCTGATCGGGCCGGAAGCCGGGGCGCGCGAGGTGATTGAGCTGGGCACGGCTACCTCCCGCCGGCTGGTGGAGGACTCGATGCGGATCCTCGGCCAAGCCCTGGCCCCCGCGCTGTTCATGCTCGGCCCCCTGCCGGTGGTGCTCGGGGGCGGCCCCTCCGGTGGCGGCTCCCTGCTGACCGAACCGCTGGCGGACGAACTGGCCCGCCAACTGCGCCCGCTCGGCGCCCAAGTTCCCGTTTTAACCGCCAAGCTGGGCGACAAGTCCCAGATGATTGGCGCGGCCGCCCTGGTCTTCACGGAGAAATAAATGATCTGGACCATCACCCCCAATCCCGCCATCGACGTCACCTACCGGATCCCCGAACTTCGACACGGCGAGACTCACCGGGTGAACGAGGTCCAGGTCAACCCGGGCGGGAAAGGAATCAACGTCGCCCGGGTGCTAACTCAGCTCGGCGAGGAGGCGGGGGTGAGCGGGCTGGTCGGCGGCGCCACCGGCACCCAGCTGCGCGAACTGCTGGCCGAACGCGCCCCCACCCTGATCCAGGATTGGGTCCCGGCCCACGTGCCCACCCGCACCTCCATTGCGGTCGTCGACGACCGGGATGCCACCGTGTTCAACGAGGCCGGCGCCACCCCCCGCCCCGAAGTTTGGCAGGAACTGCGCGGGTGGATGCGTCGGCGGATCCAGCCGGGCGACGTGGTCACCATCTGCGGGTCGCTGCCCGGGGACACCCCCGGCGACACCTACGCGGACCTGGCCCGCACCGCGCGCGAACTGGGCGCCCACACGATCGTGGACACGTCCGGACCGGCCCTGCTGGCCGCCGCCCCCTATGCCGACCTGATTAAACCGAACGAGGCGGAACTGCTGGTCGCCACCGGCGCCCCCACGCTGGCCGAGGCGTTGGCCCAACTGCACATTCCGGGGGCGGTGGCCCTGTCCCGCGGCGCGGACGGGATGGAACTGCACCTGGACGGGCAGACTTGGCGCGGGTGCGCCCCCGAGGTGATCGCGGGAAACCCCACCGGAGCCGGGGATGCGGCCGTGGCCGCCTGGGCCCAGTTCCTGGCGCACGGCTCCTCCGACTGGGCCGAGGGCCTTCGATCCGCCATTGCCACCTCGGCCGCGGCGGTGGCCCGACCCACTGCCGGCGAAATAGACCCGGACCTGCGCGGCGACCTGCTCGCCCGCATCCAGATCAGCTGAAAGGAAATCATGCTTGCTGATACCGCCGCCCTGGCACGCCAAGCCCGAGAGGCCGGCCAAGGCCTCGGGGCTTTCAACGTCATCCTGCTCGAACAGGCCGAGGCTTTCGTCGCCGCGGCCGAGTCCACCGGACACCCGGTGGTACTCCAGCTGAGCGAGAACGCGGTCAAGTACCACCGCGGTTCACTGGCACCCCTGGGTCGAGCCCTGGTGGCGCTGGCGGAGGGAAGTGCGGCCCCGGTGGCCGTCCACCTGGACCACGCCGAGGACACCGCCCTGTGCTACCAGGCCATTGAGCTGGGTTTCACCTCGATTATGTACGATGGCTCGAAACTGCCCGACGACGAAAACCGTCGCACTACCGCCGAAATTGTTCGCGCTGCCCACGCCGCCGGGCTCAGCGTTGAGGCGGAGCTGGGCGAGGTCGGCGGAAAAGACGGCGTTCACGCTCCCGGAGCCCGGACCGATCCGGCTGACGCCGCCCGGTTCGTGGCGGACACCGGGGTGGACCTGCTGGCGGTGGCGGTGGGCACCTCCCACGCGATGAGCACCCGGGACGCGGTCCTCGATTTGGACCTGATTGAGCGCCTGGCAGCCGCGGTGCCGGTCCCGCTGGTGCTGCACGGTTCCTCCGGCGTCTCAGACCTCGGGATGCAGGCCGCCATTCGCGCGGGCATGGTCAAGATCAACGTTTCCACCCACCTGAACGGGGTTTTCACCCGGGCTGCCCGCGTCGAATTGGAAGCAAACCCCAAGCTCACGGACCCGCGCAAGTATCTGGGCCCCGGCTCGACCGCGATGCAGAAGGAGGCCGCCCGCCTGCTGAACCTATACGCGATCTGATTACGATTTGACCACGATTCACACCCACCGACTAAATGCCTATTGCCATCGGGCGATGATCGTTTATGATCAAAATAAGCCTGTGGTACTCACGTAACATCAGGACAATCTGGAGTCTCGAGGAAGAGGAAGATCAAATGGCTCTGAACAAAAGGAACCTGCTGGCACTGACCGCCGTCATGTCCGCAGCTGCAATCGGCCTGGCCGGCTGCGGTGGCTCGACCGGCGAACAGTCCAAGGAAAGCGACCAGTCCGCTCCGCCCGCCTCCGACAGTGGCGAAGCCGTCGAAATCAACTACCTGCACCGCCTCCCCGACGGGGACGGGATGACCAAGGTGTCGGAGATCGTGGCTCGCTGGAACGAAGAGCACCCCGACATCCAGGTGACCGCCACCAAGTTTGATGGCAAGGCCGCCGAAATGATCAAGAAGCTGGAAACCGACATCGCGGCCAACAACGGCCCCTGTCTGGCCCAGCTCGGCTACGCCGAGGTCCCCGAGATGTTCGTCAAGGGCCTGACCGAGGACGTGACCGAGTACGCCGACCAGTACAAAGACAACTTCTCCGGCGCCTTCAACATGATGAAGGTGGGCGACACCGTCGTGGGTCTGCCCCAGGACACCGGACCCCTCGTCTACTACTACAACAAGGCTGCCTTCGAGGACCTGGGGATCCAGGTTCCCACCAACCTCGAAGAGTTCAAGACCGCAGCCAAGACCGCGGCTGACGCCGGCAAGTTCATCTCCGCCTTCCAGCCCGACGAAGCCCAGTACTGGCTGTCGGCCCAGGCCGCTGCCGCCGGTGGCTCCTGGTACAACGTGAAGGATGACGCCTGGGTGGTGACCGCTGACAGCGAAGCCTCCAAGACCGTGGCTGACTTCTGGCAGTCGATGCTGGACGACAAGACCACCACCGTCCTGGAGCGCTGGGGCGATGCCTTCGGCAAGGCGCTGGTTGACCAGCAGCTGATCGGCCACATTGGCGCCGCTTGGGAAGCTCCCCTGCTGATGGACGCGATGGCCGGCACCGACAACGAAGGCCAGTGGGCCGTCACCCAGATTCCGGATTACGGCGCGGGCGCCATGACCGGCCCCGACGGCGGCTCCGGTGTGGCCGTGATGAAGGGTTGCGAATACCCCGAGCAGGCCATGGAGTTCAACAACTGGTTCAACACCCAGATTGACGACCTAGTCTCCCAGGGCCTCGTGGTGGCCGCCAAGGGCACCATGACCACCCCGGACAACGTGAAGGAATTCTACGGCGGCCAGGACGTCTTCGGTGAGCTGGCTCAGGCCAACGCGAACCTGTCGGCTGACTTCGCCTACATGCCGTACTTCTCCTCGGTTGGCCCGAAGATGAGCGAGGCGGCCGCAGCCGCCGGGGCCGGCACGGGCTCCGTCGCAGATATCTTCACCGCCGCCCAAAGTGCCTCCATTCAGGCACTGAAGGACGCACAGCTCTCGGTAGCTGAGTAACAAGTGCTAGTGGCGGGTCGGGGTGGCAACACTTCGACCCGCCCTTTTTTCTGACCAACCTGAGGAGGGTTCCCTTGTCTGCCTCCACCGTCGACACTAAGCCTCGACGCGCTAGATTCCGTTCCCGCGAAGCACGGGACGCCCGGGTGGGTTGGGCGTTTGTCGCCCCCTTCGCCCTGGCGTTCGTCCTGGTATTTCTCATTCCCATCATCGTTTCCATCCGTCAGTCCTTCTTCCGTCAGCTCCCGTCCGGGGGCGGCGCCTACGGTGGGGGCGAACTGCTCGACACCTTCGTCGGCTGGCAAAACTACGCCGAAGTAGTTGGCAACGAGCGCTTCTGGGCGGGCATGGGCCGCGTGGTCCTGTACGCCTGCTTCCAGATTCCCGTCATGATCCTGCTGGCCCTGGGGCTGGCGCTGCTGATCGACTCGTTCATCATCAAGCGGGTGGGGGTGTTCCGCCTCGGAAACTTCCTGCCCTACGCCATTCCCGGTATCGTCGCCGCCATGGTCTGGCTGTACCTCTACACCCCGGAGATTTCCCCGATCGTCAAGGGCCTTGAAGCCCTCGGCATGAACGTGGACTTCATGTCCAAAAACATGATGCTCCTGTCCATGGCCAACATGACCACCTGGACCTACACCGGCTACAACATGCTGATCTTCCTGGCGGCTCTGCAGGCCATTCCGCACGACCTGTACGAGGCGGCCCGGATCGACGGCGCCACCGGCTGGCAGATCGTCTACAAGATCAAGGTGCCGCTGGTTTCCGGGGCGGCCCTCCTGGCCGTGCTGCTCTCCATCATCGGCACGATCCAGCTGTTCAACGAACCGGCGGTGATGGAGACCGCCAACCCGTGGATGGGGAAGGACTACACCCCGATGATGATGGCGTACAACACGATGATGGGGACCATCACCCCGGCCGGTGACGGTCCCGCCTCCGCCATCTCGATCACGATGGCTGTGATCGCGGGGGCCCTGGCCGTCATCTACGCCCTGCTACAAGGAAAGGTGGCGCGCAGTGAATAACGTACCCCGGACGCTGCAGGCGTCGGCCCTAGCGAAGACCCTGACCTGGGTAGCGCTGATTGCCGCCCTGGTCTACTTCCTGGCCCCGATCCTGTGGATCATCATCTCCTCAACCAAAACCAACTCGGAACTGGTCTCAACCAACGGGTTCCTGTTCGGGCAGTTCAACCTGGCCGAAAACTACGACAAGCTGATGAGCTGGACCCAGGACCTGTTCTGGCGCTGGGTCGGCAACTCCCTGCTCTACTCAACCGTGGCGGGGGTGGTCGGGACGCTGATCTCGGTCATGGCCGGCTATGGGCTGGCGAAATTCGCCTTCCCCGGACGCGGCCTCACCCTCGGTTTCATCATGGGTGGGCTGCTGATGCCGGTGGCGCTGCTGACCATCCCGCTGTACATCGTCTTCCACAACCTGGGCCTGACGAACACCATGTGGGCGATCATCATCCCGTCCTGCGTCTCCCCATTCGGGGTGTTCCTGGGCCGGGTCTACGCCGAATCCTCAGTTCCGACCGAACTGATCGAAGCGGCCCGGATCGACGGCGCCTCCGAAGCGCGGATCTTCTTCACCATGGTGCTGCGCCTGCTGGCCCCCGCCATGGTGACGATCTTCCTGTTCATCTTCGTGGCCACCTGGAATAACTTCCTGCTGCCACTAATGATGGTCTCTTCCCCGGAGATCAAACCGGTCACCCTGGGTCTGTACGGCATGATGAGTTACTTCGCTCCGCAAAAGGGCGCGGTCATGCTGGGAGCCCTCCTCGGGGTGATCCCGCTGATCATCCTGTTCCTGGGATTGCAGCGATACTGGCAATCAGGCTTGGCGGCCGGAGCCGTCAAGGGTTGATCCGCTCGGGGTGGAGGTTCAGACCAACTGGACTTCCACCCCGGCTGCTACCAGCTGCTCCACCCGCTCCGGATCGGCGTCCACATCGGTGATCACCAGGTCCACCTGGTTCAGGTGGCAAATCCGGACGAAAGAACGTGCCTTCAGCTTGGCCGAGGCCGCGACCACCACCACTTTGGCCGAGCTCTTCACCAGGAGCGCGTTAATCTCCGCCTCCCCGTCGTGGTGAGTGTAAGCTCCCCCCGCATCAATCGCGTTGACCCCGAGGAACAGCACGTCGATGGAGACGTCGTCCAGCACCCGGGCCGCCAGCGGGCCAATCAGTTCGTAGCTCATGGCCCGAACCACCCCGCCGGTCAGCACCAGGCGCAGGTTCCGCCTGATCGCCAGCTCGTTGGCAATGTTGACCGCGTTGGTCACCACCACCACCTGGTGGCGTTCGTCCGAGTCCACCAGCTCCTGGCGGGTGGCCACCATCCGGGCCACCTCGGTCGTGGTCCGGCCCCCGTTGACCCCCACCACCGCGCCCGGCTCCACCAGTTGGGCCGCGCGTTCCGCGATCCGCAGCAGCGGGTCGTCCCGGTCGGCAATCTTGTACCGAAACGGGAGGTTGGTCGAGGACGGGTTCGGCGCCGCGCCCCCGCGGGTGCGCTGCAGCAGCTGCTGGGCCGCCAAATGATCCAGGTCGCGCCGGACGGTAGCCGGGGAAACTCCCAGCTCCTGCACCAGTTCGTCCACCCGGACCGAACCGCGTTCGGTGACCAGGTCCAACAGCGCCGTCAGTCTTGCAAGTCGTTCCATCATGCCTTCTTCATTGAAACCAAGACCGGCTCGGGTACCAGCTGTACCCCAAATTTATCCGCCACCCGCCGCTGAATCTCGGTGGCCAGCGCCATCACATCGGTGGCTTTGGCGCCGCCGCGGTTGGTGAGCGCCAACACGTGCTTGGTTGACAGGCTGGCCGGCGCGCCCGCGGGATACCCCTTGGAGAAACCGGCGTGGGCGATCAGCCAGGCTGCCGACAGCTTGACCAGGCCCGGCACGACCGGGGCCTTCCCGGCAATTGAGTTCACCAGCGAGCGCTGCTCAACCGGGAAGCGGGGCGCGTCCGCGGGCAGCTCCACCGCCTCGTCCACAATCGGGTTGGTGAAGAACGAGCCGGCGGACCAGGTGTCGTGGTCGCTGGGGTCCAGCACCATCCCCTTGGACCGGCGCAGGTCCAGCACGGCTTCGCGCACGCGCGCGCTGGGGGCCCGCTCCCCCAGGTTGATTCCAAGGTGGTCGGCCAACTCGCGATAGCGGACCGGAGATGAGAGCGAGGCGTTTCGCAGCTGGAACTCGGCCTCCAGCACCACCCAGCGGCCCGTCGGCCCCCAGAGGCGCCCGCCCCCGGCTCGTTCACTAACCAGGGAGCGTTTCAGGACCGAGTCGCGGTAGCCCAGGTGCAGGTCAAACAGGGCGAGCTGCTCGATCCGGCCGGTGAGGCGATCCAGCACCCGGACGGAGGCCAGCGTCTCCGCCACCTCCTGGCCGTAGGCACCGATGTTCTGGACCGGGGCTGCCCCCACGGTCCCGGGGATCCCGGCCAGCGCCTCCACGCCCATCCAGTCCTGCTGGACGCAGTAGGCGGAGAAGTCATCCCAGTTAGTCCCGGCACTGACCCGGACGGAGTTGCCCCCGCACCCGGAGGAGTCGACCACGGCGATGTCCTGACTCAGGTCGCGAATCACCACGCCGGGGAAGCCCTCATCGGCCACCAGCAGGTTTGAGCCGCCCCCGAGGACCAGCACCGGCTGACCCTCCCGGTCGGCCGTCCGCACCGCCTCAGCGAGCTCCTGGGGGCCGTTAACGTCGACCAGCGACCCGGCGGGTCCCCCGATCCGGAACGTAGTCAGTTCAGCCAGATTAGTCATGGGTACATTATCCCCCAAAGCACAAAGCCCCGACCACTGGGGTCGGGGCTGGCAGAACTGCGACTAGCGAGTTTCGCGGTGCAGAGTCGAAGCGTTACACCTGGGGCAGTACTTCTTCATCTCCAGGCGATCCGGGGTGTTCCGCCGGTTCTTCTTGGTGATGTAGTTACGCTCTTTGCACTGCGTGCAGGCCAGAGTGATCTTCGGACGAATATCCTTCGAGTTGCTTGCCACTGTCGTTCCTCACGTTTTCACTTTGATCCAGCCTGAACTAGAACCTTGCTGGCGTGTTACTGACACGATTACCTCATGAGAGGCTATCATGCACGGCAGCCCAAACCAAGGAATTTTTGATGGGATTACTGCCACATCGAAGAGCATTTGGCGAGCCCCAAGAGGGACCCGCCAAATTGCATATCGGTAGCGGGGGCGGGACTCGAACCCGCGACCTTACGATTATGAGTCGTACGCTCTAACCGGCTGAGCTACCCCGCCGCAGCATTCCCAGCTTGGGATACCAGAGCCCCGAAAGGGAATTGAACCCTTGACCTTCTCCTTACCATGGAGACGCTCTGCCGACTGAGCTATCGGGGCGACGTGAGAACTCTACCGGTCGAAACCGGCCAGTGCAAACTGGCTGAGAACTCAGTCCAGGACCTCTCGGTCCAGTGGCGGAAGAGGGATTTGAACCCCCGAAGCATAACGCGGCTGATTTACAGTCAGCTCCCTTTGGCCGCTCGGGCATTCCGCCGTTTGCACCGGGATTACCGGTGCCCGATGAGCGTATCAAAAGTCGCGTCTAAAGTTCCACTTCGCCGACAGTGGCATACGCAACGTCGGGCTACACTGGAGCCTATGGCTGACTCATCATTTGACGTGGTTTCAAAACTCGACCGGCAGGAAGTGGACAACGCCGTCAACCAGGCGGCCAAGGAGGTGTCCCAGCGCTACGACTTTCGCGGGGTGGACGCCTCGATCGAGTTCAAAGGCGACACCATCACGCTGGAAGCCAACACCGCCGAACGGGTCAACGCGGTGCTGGATGTGCTCCAGAGCAAGCTGGTGCGCCGCGGGGTGTCGCTGAAGGTCCTGGACCTGGAGGGGCGCGAGCCGCAGGTGTCCGGGAAGATTTACCGGCTCCCGATCCCCCTGAGAGAGGGCATCTCCTCAGAGAATGCGAAAAAGATCACCAAGCTGATCCGGGATGAGGGACCTAAGGGCGTAAAAGCGCAGATCCAGGGCGATGAAGTCCGGGTCTCATCCAAGTCCCGCGACGCCCTGCAGGATGTGATCGCGCTCCTGAAGAACGCGAAGCTGGACGTCGCGCTGCAGTTCGTGAACTACCGCTGAGCCTGCGCCCGCAGGCGGGCAATCCGATCCTCCATCGGCGGGTGGGTGGAGAACAGTTTCGCCACCCCCTGGCCCCGGAACGGGTTGGCAATCATCATGGATGAGACCGTGTCGTGGGCCGGGTTCGGGGCCATCGGCGCCGCACTCACCCCGCGCTCGATCGTCTCCAGGGCCGAGGCCAAGCCCAGCGGATCCTGGGTCAGGGTGGCTCCGTCGGCATCGGCCGAGTACTCCCGGGTGCGGGAGATTCCCAGCTGCACCATGGTGGCGGCAATCGGAGCCAGAATCATCATCAGGAGCCCGGCAATCGGGTTGCCCCCGCGCTCGCGGCCCCCAAAGATGAACGCAAACTGGGCCAGCGACGCAATCAGGCCACCAATCGCCGAGGCGACGGAGGCGGTCAGGATGTCGCGGTTGTAGACGTGCATCAGCTCGTGCCCCAGGACCCCGCGCAGCTGGCGCTCGTCCAGCAGCTGCAAGATTCCCTCGGTGCAGCAGACAGCCGCGTTCTTCGGGTTCCGCCCGGTGGCAAACGCGTTCGGGGTTTGCGAGGGGGCAATCCAAATGCTCGGGGTGGGCATCTCCATGCGGGCGGACAGGTCCTCCACGATGGCGTACAGGCCGGGGGCCTGCTCCCGGGTGACCGGGTAGGCCCGCATCTGACGCAGAGCCAGCTGCGCCGAGTTCCAGTAGGTGTACAGTGTGGAGGCCAGCCCCAAGCCAGCGAACACCCAAATCCAGGTGGCGCTGCGAGTGGCCCCGGCGATAATGCCCCCCAGGATCAGCAGGATTCCCCACATCACCAGGAACAGCACCAGCGTCTTCAGGCTGTTTTCGACCCGTCTCATTGCTTGTAACCCGTGTAGTCGTCGAAGCGTTCGGGGGCGCTCGGCTTGCCCAGCTCGCCCGGTTCGCCGATGAGCGTCTCCGGCCGGCCCTCGCCGCGCGCAATCGTGGTCATCGCCAGGCGCGACACCACCTTGACCCGCTCCCGGATCCCCCCGGTCCGCGGCAGTTCACCAAACTCAGAACCGAGCTCCCGCTCGTAGGCGTCCAGCATCTCCCAGCCGTCCCAGGTCACCACCGGCACCCCGCGGGCCTCCAGCATGGCCAGCAGCTGCTCGGGCGAGCCGGTGGAGGTCAGCACCCCCGCCTCGGCGTCGGCCACCAGGTTGGCGATGGTCTCCTGGGCGTCGGACTTGGTGGACCCGATCAGCCCCACCGGGCCGCGCTTGATCCAACCGGTGGCGTACAGGGCCGGAATCACCTCGTGTGAGCCCGGCTCCTCCAGCACCCGTCCCCCAGCGTTCGGGACCACCCCGCGAACCGGGTCGAACGGGGCGCCGTCAATCGGCGAAGAGTAGTAGCCGACCGCCCGGTAGACGGCCTGCACCGGCCACTCGTGGAACACGCCGGTGCCGCGGACGTTGCCGTCCCCCACCAGCTCGGTTCGTTCGGTGCGCAGGGCCCGGACGTTGCCGTCCTCGTCCGCCAGAATCTCCACCGGCGCCTCGAACAGGTGCAGGTGGATCCGGCGGGAAGCCTGGTGCTTCTCCGGGTCGACCGACGCGTACTGGGTCAGGGTCTTGACCACCTGCCGCTGCTGGTTAGAGCTGCGCAGGGCCTCCTCCGACCCCTCGTCAAAGTCGAAGTCTTCCTCTGAGATGATCAGGTCGACGTCCGGCACCTTGCCCAGTTCCCGCAGTTCCAGCGGGGTGAACTTGACCTGAGCCGGACCGCGGCGCCCAAAAATGTGAACGTCGGTGACCGGGTTGGCCACCAACCCCTCGTACACGTTCGGCGGAATCTCCGTCGGCAGCAAATCCTCCGGATGCTTGGCCAGGATCCGGGAGATGTCCAGCGCCACGTTGCCCACCCCGAGGACCGCCACCTCCTTGGCGTTCAGCGGCCAGGTGCGCGGGTAGTCCGGGTTGCCGTCGTACCAGGAGACAAAGTCGGCGGCCCCGTAGGACTGGGGCAGGCCGATCCCGGGAATATCCAGGGGCGCGTCGCGGTCGGCCCCGGTCGCAATAATGACCGCGTCGTAGTTCTCTTCCAGCTCGGCAAACGACACGTCCAGGCCCACCTCGACGTTGCCGAGCAGGCGAATGTCCCCGCGCTGCAGGATCTTGTAGAGGGCGACGATGATCTGTTTGATGCGCGGATGGTCGGGGGCGACGCCGTAGCGGACCAGACCGTAGGGAGCGGGAAGCCGCTCAAACAGGTCGATCGAAACGTCTAATCCCGATTTGGACAGAATATCCGAAGCGTAGATTCCCGCCGGTCCGGCGCCAACGACTGCCACTTTCAGGTTCACGGTACTCGATTCACTAGCTAGACGACAGAGGCTATTCTAGTCAGCCCCGAGCCGCTTTGCCGCCGCGCGTTGGCAGGATCACAGCTAGACTTTGCGGTCGACCATCTGCGCTGCAAAAGCCAGCAGCGCGGTCTTCGCCTCCGAATCGGGCAGCGGGGCCAGGGCGTCCTCGGCCGCTTTCGCCCAGTCGCGGGCCATCTGCCGGGTCTCTTCCAACACCGGGTGGGCGCAGATGGCGTCCACCACCTCGGCCAGCGCCCGATCCGAACTCAGGTCGGTGTCCAGCAGGGCCAAAATGCGCTGCGAGTCGGCGTCCTCCCGGCGGCGCAGCAGCAGCACCGGCAGGGTGTCCACCCCTTCGCGCAGGTCGGTTCCCGGGGTCTTCCCGGACAGCTCCCGCGGGGAGGTCAGGTCCAGCACGTCGTCGGCAATCTGGAAGGCCACGCCGATCCGCTCGCCAAACTCCTCGACGATCCGGGCGTGCTCTTCGCTGGCGCCACCGTGCATCGCCCCCAGGTAGGCCGCCGCCGCCACCAGGGCGCCGGTCTTGTCGGCCAGTACCTGCAGGTAGAACTCCACCGGGTCGTCCTGCGCGGTGGGGCCAAAGCTCTCGTTCAGCTGCCCCTCGCACATCCGCTCAAAGATCCGAGCGTGGTAGCTGACCGTCTCCGGCCCCAGCTCAGCGGTCAGCAGCGAGGCGCGCGCAAACAGCACGTCGCCCGCCAGGATGGCCCGGTTGTTCCCCCACAGGTGCTGGGCCGAATCCACCCCGCGCCGGGTCGGAGCCGAGTCCATCACGTCGTCGTGGTACAGCGACGCCAAATGGGTCATCTCTACCACGACCGCGGCTTTGATCACCTCGTCGCGCGGCTCGTCCTGGCCCAGCTGGGCACTGACCAGGGTCAGCACCGGCCGCAACCGTTTGCCGCCGGCCGAACTGAGGTGTCCGATCAGCTCGGACACGAAGCCGCGGCGAGAGGAGGTGGATTGGACCAGCAAGTTCTCAACATGCTCCATCCCCGCCAGGACACGTTCTTCCAAGGCGGGGACGGAAAGATCAAGCGCAGTTGTCACGGGAGAGCAATAACTATCTGTGAGAGGACGTCCAGGATCGGTCCGGGCACCACGCCGAGCAGCACGGTCAGGACTGCGGCGATCGCAATAGCTGCGGCCGACAGGCCCTCCGAACTCACCACCGTGGTTCCCTCTTCCGGCTCCTGCAGGAACATGTAGGAGATTACCCGGAAATAGAAGACAGCGGTAGCAGCCGAGGCGACCAGGGCGATTCCGACCAGCCAGCCGAGCCCGCCGCTAATACCGTTGGCGAACACGACGAACTTCCCGACGAAGCCTGAGGTCAGCGGAATCCCCGCGAAGGAGAGCAGGAACACCAGCATGGCGAGGGCGGTCATGGGCGAACGCTTGCCCAGACCCTTCCACAGACGCAGGTTGGTCGCCTGTCCCCCGATGTTGCCGTCCGCATCCTTGACGCGGACCACCGTGACCACCCCGAAGGCGCCGATGGTGGCGACGGCGTAGGCCAGCAGGTAGAACGCGATCGAGCCGGCCGAACCCTTGACCAGGGAGATCACCCCGATCAGCAGGAACCCGGCGTGGGCAATCGAAGAGTAGGCCAGCAGGCGCTTGATGTCCTTCTGGACCAGACCGCCGACGGTGCCAACCAGGATGGTCAGCGCCGCAATCACGGCGAACAGCATCCGGAAGTCCCACTGCAGCGGGCCGACCACGATCTGGTAGAAGCGGACCATGGCGCCGAAGGCAGCAATCTTCACCCCGGCGGCCATAAAGCCGGTGATCGAGGTGGGTGCGCCCGTGTAGACGTCCGGAGTCCAGGCGTGGAACGGCACCGCCGCCACCTTGAACAGCAGCCCCACCATCACCATGAAGACGCCGACCACCAGCAGCCACTCCATGTTGTTGAAGGCCGGGATACCCGCCGCGATCTGCGAGAAGTCCAGGGACCCGCCGGAGTAGCCGAACAGGAGCGCAGCCCCCATCAGGAAGAACCCGGAGGCGAAGGCGCCCAGGATGAAGTACTTCATGGCGGCTTCGTGGGACTGGCCGCGCCGACGACGCGAGGTGGCCGCCAGGATGTAGAGCGGCAGCGACATCACTTCGAGGGCCACGAACATGGTCAGGAGCGACTCGGTGGCCGGGAAGACCATCATGCCCCCGACGGAGAACAGCAGCAGCGGGAAGATTTCCGAGCGCTGGTACTTCTTCGCGATCGACAGGGCTTCCTCACCGGAGCCGGGACGGTCCGCGGGCTGCGCGGCAAAGTCGCCGTCACCCAGTTCGGTCCGGTCCGCCATCACCAGCATCGCCAGCAGGGCGACCAGCAGCAGGATCACCTGCAGGCCCACCGACCAGGGGTCGGAAATGTACTGCCCGGTTTGGCTGGAGCCGGCCACGGCCCCCTTCCACTGCAGCGCCGCTGTCACCAGGCCGGCGATCAGGACCAGGACGGTCCAGACCACGTTGACCCGGCGGCGGCTGCGACGGGGAGCGAAAGCCTCGATCAGGACGCCGACGACGGCTCCACCCAGGACCACCACCACCGGCAGCAGAATCATCCAGTCGATCGCCGGAGCGGTGAAGTTTTGTAGGTTCACTTTCAGTTCCCTTCGTCCACAGTCACGACGGTCGGTTCAGCCACCTGGGACAGCGAGTTGACCAGCGGGGCGGACCAGATGCCCAGCACCAGCATGCCCACCAGGAGCGGGGTAATGGCCAGCTTCTGCACGCCGTTCAGGTCGGGCGCGTCCTCCAGGTCGGCCCGTTTCGGGCCGGTGAACATCCGCTGGTAGGGCAGCAGGATGTACATGGCAGCCAGCACGATCCCGAAGACCGCGAAGATGGCCAGCGGAATGTTGACGCTGTAGGTTCCCATCAGGACCAGGTACTCGGGCACGAAGCCGGACAGACCCGGCAGCGCGATCGAGGCCATCCCGGCAAAGAGCCAAGTCCCGGCCAGGACCGGGGTCACCCGCTGCATCCCGCGGTAACGGGCGATCTCTTGCGAGCCGCCTCGTTCAATCAGGAAGCCGGAGATGAGGAACAGGGCCGCAATCGACAGGCCGTGCGCCACCATGTAGAACATCGCTCCCGTCAGCGCCACCTGCGAGCCGATGAAGATCCCCAGCACCATGAACCCGAAGTGGGACACGGAAGTGAAGGACACCAGCCGGAGCAGGTCCTTTTGCCCGTTGGCCGCGAACCCGCCCCAGAGGATGGAGACGACCGCCAGCACCAGAATGGTCCAACGCGAGGCGTAGGCCGCATCCGGCACAAAGGTCAGGCAGAGGACGATCATCCCGAAGGTACCGATCTTGTCCAGGATCCCCACCAGCAGCACGGAGGTGCCGGGGCGGGCAGCCGCAGCGGTGTCGGGCAGCCAGGTGTGGACCGGGACCATCGGAGCCTTGATCGCGAAGGCGATGAAGAACGTGATGAAGATGGCCATCTGGATCCCGAACGCCGTCTGCGGCAGGACCGCGGCCAGCGTGTCGTAGCGGAACAGGACCCCGTTGAACCCGGAGTGTCCCGCCGACGAGTAGATGGTCACCAGCCCGCCCAGCATGGCGAGCCCGCCCACCAGGGAGTAGATCAGGAACTTCATGGCGGCGGCCCGGCGGTTCTCACCGGTCCCGTAGCGGCCAATCATGAAGTACAGCGGCAGCAGCATCGCCTCGAAGGCCAGGTAGAAGACCACCACGTCGAAGGCCGCGAAGATGACGATGATGAAGGCGTACAGCAGCAGGATCAGTGCGGCGTAGCCCCCTTCAAATCGACGATCGGACGAGGCGGGGGTGGCCAGCAGCACCAGCGGCACCAGGACCGCGCTCAGGAGGATCATCACCAGGCCGAGCGCGTTCACCGCGAGCGACCAGCTGACGCCGAGCGGGGCAATCCAGCTGGCCGACTCGAACAGCTGGTAGGCCGAGGCGGCCGTCCAGTCGAACTGGAACGCGACCACAATGGCCAGCACCAGCTCCACCAGGGAGACCGCGATGGCGAACTCGCGTCCCCGCGCCCGCAGGCTCGGGACGAGCCACAGGAGGAGGGCACCCAGGGCCGGAACGGCCACCAGGATGCTCAGAAGTGGGAACGAGCCCTCAATCATCTGTAATTCCATGATTCTCCCCTACAGCCTAAATCCAAGGACGACTGCCAGTGCGATGACAACCCCGCCCAGAATGTACCCGGCGTACGCCCGCACGTATCCGCTCTGAGTCCAGGCGACCAGTCGACCCAGCCAGTTGGCGAACCGACCGACCGCGCCGACGGTCCCGTCGATGCCGTACTGGTCCGCCGCGGTGACACCCTTCATCAGGGCCACGCTCGGAGCCATGAAGACCGCCTCGTTGAACCGGTCCTGGTAGAAGTCCTGCCGGGCCGCCCGGACGAAGGTGTTGCCTTCGGGAACCGCGACCGGCACCTCGCGCTTGGCAAACATCCACCAGGCGATGACGGCGGCCACGATCACCAGAACCGTGGTGCCCACCTGGATGAACCAGACCGGAACCACCGGTTCGGCGTGGACGGTCTCACCCACGGACGGAGCCAGCCAGGTGGTGAAACGCCCACCGGCCAGAGCCCCACCCAGGAAGATGGAGAACAGGGCCAAGATCACCAGCGGCACGGTCATAATCGGCTTCGACTCGTGCGGAGTTTCATCGTCCCAGCGGGCCTTCCCGTGGAACGTCATGAAGTAGAGCCGGGACATGTAGAAGGCGGTGATGCCGGCGGCGATCATGGCGATCGAACCGTACACCCACCCGATCCACGGGGTCTCAGCGTGACCGAAGTTGCCGGCGGCGAACGCGGCCTCAATGATCCGGTCCTTCGACCAGTAGCCGGAGAACGGCACGATCCCCATGATGGCCAACCAGCCGGCGGTAAACGTCAGCCAGGTCACCTTCATCACCTTCGAGAGCGCCCCGAAGCGACGCATGTTGACCCCGTCGTTCATGGCGTGCATGACCGAACCGGCCCCCAGGAACATCAGCGACTTGAAGAAGCCGTGCGTCAGCAGGTGGAAGATCGCGAACGCCCAGCCGACCGGGCCGAGCCCGGCACCCAGCATCATGTAGCCGATCTGGGACATGGTCGAGGCGGCCAGCACCTTCTTGATATCGTCCTTCGCCGTCCCAATCAGGGCCCCGACGAACAGGGTGATCACGCCGACCACGGCCACCGCGGTCATCGCCACCGGGGCGGCCAAGAAGACCACGCCGGAGCGGACGATCAGGTAGACGCCGGCGGTCACCATCGTGGCCGCGTGGATCAGGGCCGACACCGGGGTCGGGCCCGCCATGGCGTCACCGAGCCAAGCCTGCAACGGGTACTGGGCGGACTTGCCGGTCGCAGCCAGCAGCAGGAACAGGCCGATCACGGTGGCTTGGCCTTCCGAGACGGTCGGGATGCCCGCGTTCACCACTTCGAAGTTGACGGAGCTGAAGTTGGCCACCATCGCCATCATCGCGATCAGCAGCCCCATGTCGCCCACGCGGTTCATGATGAACGCCTTCTTGGCGGCGGTCGCGTTGTCGGGCACCTGGTTCCAGAAGCCGATCAGCAGGTAGGAGCTCAGGCCCACGCCCTCCCACCCGAGGAACAGGGTGGCGTAGGAGTTGCCGAGCACCAGGATCAGCATCGACGCGATGAAGAGGGACAGGTAGGCGAAGAAGCGCCGGCGGTCCGGGTCGTGTTCCATGTAGCCAACCGAGTAGACCAGGATCAGCGAGCCGACCAGGGTCACCAGCAGCACGAAGGTCATGGACAGCGGGTCCACCAGGGTGCCGAAGTTGACTTGGAAGTCGCCGGCCGGAATCCAGGAGAACAGGTCCAGGCTCAGGCGCCGTTCGGCACCCGGCAGCTGCAGCATTTGCCAGAAGATCACGGCGGCCAGAACGAAGCTGAACCAGGAGGCGGCCACAGCCAGCCAGTGCCCCCAGCGATCAGCCCGTCGACCTAGGACGAGGAGCAGGGCGGCCACGATCCCGGGAACCAGGAAGAGCAGGTACGCATACGCTGCCGGCCCGGTGGCCTCACCCACAGTACTAGCTAAAGTCATTTCTTGCCCTTCCTAGTTCCGCAAGCTCACGATGTCGTCCAGGTCGGTAGTGGCCCGAGACTTGAAGATGGCGACGATAATGGCCAGGCCGACTACCACCTCGGCCGCTGCCACCACCATCACGAAGAAGGCCATGACTTGCCCTTCCACCGTTCCCAGGATCCGGGAGAAGGAGATGAAGGTCAGGTTGGCGGAGTTGAGCATCAGCTCCACCCCCATCAGCGAGATGATGGCGGACTTGCGCACCACCACCGTCACGGCGCCAATCGCAAAGAGTACCAGTGCGAGCGCGATGTATAACGCGAGACTCACTTGTCTTCCTCCTGTCCCAGGTCGGATTGGAAGGTCTGGTGCAATCCGGTGGGCGCAGCTTTGCCGCCCATCCCCCAAGCTTGCGACTGGGGCACCTTCGGTGCCGAACTCCACATGGTTTGGTCACGTCGACCCGCCTTGACCAGCTGCAGCGCTTCCGCCGCTTCGGGCGAGACGGCGCCGATGGGCTGCTCGAGGCCGCGCAGACGCAGAACGCGCGGAACCGACTCGGGCACCGGCGCCAGGGTGTCGCCGGCAATGGCCGGGGTGCCGACCGCGTTCGAGTGCGCGTAGACGCCGGGGGCCGCCTGCTGGCCGGGGTGAACCCCCTTGACCCGGAACTCGGTCATCCGCGCATCGGCCGTGTTGATCTGGTTGAACTTCACGCCCAGGCGATCCGAGTGGGTCAGAAGCACGGCTCCGACCGCGGAGGTGATCAGCAGCATGGCTGCCAGCTGAATGGTGAACCAGTGGTTCTGGAACAGCGAGACAGCCAGCGAGGTGATCGGGGCGCTCGAGTACGGGTCGAGGCCGATCGAGCCGGACCCCACCACGGTCGAGTGCAGCAGCGCGCCCACGGTCAGGACGGCCAGCGCCACCCCGAGGACAACGGCGAAGATAATGTACCCGCGCCGCTGCTCCCGGAAGCCGTCGGAGGCTCCCAGGCCGATCATCATAATGACGAAGAGGAACAGCATCATGATGGCGCCCGTGTACACGATCACCTGCACGGCCCCGTTGAACGGAGCTTGCAGCGCGAAGAACAGGACGGCCATTCCCAGCATCACCGCCACCATGCACAGGGCAGAGTAGGCGGCCTTGCGGAACATGAGCACGCCGAGGGCCGCGACGATCATGATGACCGCGCACGACCAGAACAGCAGCGCCTCCCCCAGGCCGGACATTTCCGGCCAAGCAATTACCGAGTTCACTGTTCGGCTCCTTCGTCCACGGCCTTGGCGGTGGCCAGGGTCGGCTCGTCGGGACGGTGCTCGCGCACCCATTCGATCTGCTCCCGGGTAGACCCCTTCACTTCACCGCGGTAGTAGTCCCCATCGCTGAGGCCCTTGACCATCGGGTGCGGGGCAGCCACGGCTCCTTCGGGCACCTCGGCCAGCAGCATCTTCTTGTCGTAGATGTCGTCCAACCGGGTGTACTCGGCCAGCTCGAAGTCGTTGCCCATCGTCAGGGCGCGAGTCGGGCAGGCCTCGATGCAGTAGCCGCAGAAAATGCAGCGCAGGTAGTTGATCTGGTAGACCCGACCGAACCGCTCCCCGGGCGAGTACTGCTCGTCGGGGGTGTTCGAGGCGGCCTCGACAAAAATGGCGTCGGCGGGGCACGCCCAGGCGCACAGCTCGCAGCCGATGCACTTTTCCAGGCCGTCCGGGTAGTAGTTCAACTGGTGGCGCCCGTGGAAGCGGGGCTGAACGAACGGGCCCTCGAACGGGTACTGCTCCGTCACCGTGGGGCGGAACATGGAGCTGAAGGTCACCCCGTAGCCGGCCACCGGCGCAAAGAACTCACCAATTGGCCCCTTGGGGTCCTGCTCATACCGCAAGTTTTCACTCATCGGATTCCTCCTTGGTAGCGGTGACCGGCACCCGCCCGGCACGCGGTGAGGGCGGCAGTGCCTGCCCGGGTAGGGGCGGCACCGGGTATCCGCCCGCGAAAGCGTCGAACTCTCCCGGTTCCTCCTCGACCTTGGGCTTGCGATCGGTCAGCCAGAAGGCCAGGAACACGACCACGACCAGGACGCCGATGATGACGCCCATGATGGTCGGCAGGGAGGCTCCCGACCAGAGGCGGACGCCCTGCAGGACCGAGACCATCACCAGCCAGACCAGCGCGATCGGAATCAGGATCTTCCACCCGAGCTTCATGAACTGGTCGTAGCGGAAGCGCAGCAGCGTGGCGCGGGTCCAGATCATGAAGAACATGAACAGCCACACCTTGAGGATGAACCAGAGCATCCCCCACCAGCCGCCGGACAGCGCCGGAATCAGGTTGAAGGGGAACGGCGCGTGCCAACCACCCAGGAACATGGTGGTCGCGACGGCCGAAACGTTCAGCATGTTGATGTACTCGGACAGGTAGTACCAGCCGAACTTCATCGACGAGTACTCGGTCATGTGTCCGGCCACCAGCTCGCCTTCAGCTTCGGGCAGGTCGAAAGGCAACCGGTTACATTCACCCACCATTGAGATGACGTAGATGACGAAGGCCGGGAACAGCGGGATCACCCACCAGAACGGCTTCTGCGCGGAGACGATTTCCGAGGTGGACATCGAGCCGGACATCAGGAAGACCGACACCAGGGCCAGGCCCATGGACAGCTCGTAGGAGATCACCTGGGCCGAGGAGCGAACCGCGCCGTAGAGCGGCAGGGTCGAGCGGGCCGACCAGCCACCCAGGACGATGCCGTACAGGCCCAGCGAGGTAATCGCCAGAATGTACAGCGCCGACACGGGCATGTCCGCCACCTGCAGCGGCGTCGAGTGACCGAACATGTTCACGTTCGGTCCCATCGGGATCACTGCCATCACCGAGAAAGCGGTGAACGCCATGATGGCCGGGGCCAGGAAGTAGAGGAACTTGTCGGCGCGCGACGTCCAGATATCTTCCTTGAACAGCAGCTTGCCGGCATCAGCCAGAGCCTGGAACAGCCCGAAGGGGCCGGCCACGTTCGGGCCGGGGCGGGTCTGCATCCGACCCAGTCCGCGCCGTTCCACCCACAGCGCCATGATCACCGAGAGAATCAGGTAGACCACGATGAACAACGCTTTGATCAGCGTCAGCCACCAGGTTTCTTGAGAGAAGTCGGCCGGGATGGGCTCAGCCGACATTAGGGCCAGATTCATTTGCTCAGACCTCCGCTACTGCGGCGACGCTCACCGCGCTGCCGGCTGTGCCGACTTCGGAATGGACCCCCGCGCCCAGCGAGCACTCGGGCAGCCACAGGGTGCCCTCCGTGATTTCGCGGGACTCGATGGGAAGCGTGATCGAACCGCGCTCACCCGTGACCGTGACCTGCTGGTCTTCGGCCAGGCCGAGGCGTTCCATCGTGGCCGGGGAAACCAGGGCCACGGGAACGCGGGCGGAGTTCGCCAGGTGGTCGGCCCCGTCCAGGAGGCGACCCAGGTCAATCTGCACCTTGTGGAAGGTGAGCGTGAGCTGATCGGAAGCGGGAGCGGAGGGCGCCTCGTGCGGCACCGCGGTCCGGGCCCCGCGCCAAACCATCAGCGGGTTGACTTCCGCGTACAGGTCCGGCAGGGTTTCGACCCCCAGGTCGACTCCCATTTCCTTCGCCAGCATGTTCAGCACCAGGCGATCGGTCAGGCTGCGCGATGCGTAGGACTGGCCGAAGGGACGCAGGCGACCCTCCCAGTTGATGAAGGTGCCGTTCTTCTCCACTGCCGGGGCCACGGGCAGAACCACGTCGGCCAGCTCGGTCAGTTCAGAGCGACGCACCTCCAGGCTGACGACGAAGCCGGTCCGCTCGATGGCGGCCCGAGCCGCCGCCGGGTCGGCCCAGTCACGCAGGTCAATCCCGCCCAGGATCAGGGCGTCCAGCTCACCGGCCAGCATCTGCTCGGCCGACAGACCGGGGGTGGCGGGAATCTGCTCACCCCACGGGAGGGACTCGCGAGCTTCCGCGTCCTCCACCGGACGACCGAAGGGCAGCAGGTTCGGCAGCAGGCCCGCCTCCACGGCCGCGCGGTCACCGGAGCGCCGCGGGACCCACTGTAGTCGAGCTCCGGTCTTAGCTGCCAGCGACGCCGCCGCCGACAGCAGACCCGGGGTGCGAGCCGCCCGCTCGCCGACCAAAATGATCGCGCCTTCAGCCAGTTCCACCTGCTCCAGAGCGGCTACTTCCGCTCCGGGAGCCGCCGGAATCAGCTGGGCAGAGAGCTTCTCGGACCCGCGGGTGAGGAACGGGGCCACCGTCTTCACCTTGACACCCTTGCGCAGTCGCAGGAAGAGCGAGCCGCACTCGTCTTCGGGCTCCAGGGCCACCAGCAGCACCTCGGGTGCCCGCTCGACGTCCTCGTAGGTCACTCCCAGACCCTGGCCGGCCACCAGGGCCCCCAGGAACTGAGCTTCTTCGTCGGACTGTTCGCGCCAGCGAGCATCAATGTTGTTGGTTCCCAGCACCCGCCGGGCAAACTTAGACCAGGCCCACGCATCCTCAAAGGAGAGGCGGCCGCCGGGCAGCAACCCCACCTTGCCGGTGAGGTTCCGCGCCACGCGGTCCAGCGCATCGGACCACGAGGTCGGGACCAGCTCGCCGTTTTCGCGCACGAGCGGGGTCCGGAGGCGATCCTCCAGGTCGGTCCAGTGGAACGCGAACCGATCCTTGTCGGTGATCCACTCTTCGTTCACTTCCGGATCGTTCCCGGCCAGGCGGCGAACCACGTCGCCCCGGCGAATGTCGACCCGAATGGCCGAACCGGAGGCGTCGTGCTCGGTGACGGACGGGGTGGACACCAGGTCGAACGGGCGGGCCCGGAACCGGTACGAGGTCGCGGTCAGCGCCCCGACCGGGCAAATCTGAATGATGTTCCCCGAGAAGTACGAGGCGAAGGTACGACCCGACAGGTCGCGCTCCGACTCGCGTTGGGGACCGGCGTAAACCGAGGAGATGATCCCCTCCTGCCCGTAAGGGCCGGAGATGTCGGTTCGACCGGGGCCTTCCACGCCGGGGACGTAGTAGTCCAGCACCTCGGCGTCAAACGTGCCGACCTGCTCACCCATGAAGGTGTGATCGTCGGTCGGGGCGGTCCCGCCGCCGCGGCCCTGCAGGTCCAAGAACGCATCCCCGGGGATTTCCTTGGCGAAGCGGACGCAGCGCTGGCAGAGGATGCAGCGGTCCCGGTCCAGCATGATCTGGGAGGTGAGCCGCATCGGCTTGGCGTAGACGCGCTTGGCGTCGATGAAGCGGGAGGTATCCCGGCCTTCGGTCATGGCCTGGTTCTGCAGGGGGCACTCGCCGCCCTTGTCGCAGATCGGGCAGTCCAGCGGGTGGTTGATCAGGAGGAACTCCATGATCCCCTCCTGGGCCTTGTAGGCAACTTCGGAGGTGTGCTGGGTCTTGACCACCATTCCGGGGCTAACCGGAATCGCGCAGGAGGGCTGCGGCTTGGGCATCATCCGAATCGAACCGTCCGGGCCGGGCGTTCCCACCTCGACCAGGCACTGACGACAGGCGGCCACCGGCTTCAGCAGCGGGTGATCACAGAAACGCGGGATCCGCACCCCGGTCTGTTCGGCCGCGCGGATGATTAGCGTCCCCGGCTCGACCTGAACTTCAACGTCATCAATTGTCAGTGAGACCAGCTCGTCGCTCATCGCGCACCTCCTTTAGCAAAAATCGTTGACTTCTCGTAGGGGAAGAGTTCCCAGGCCGGCGTGTGCAGGCCCGCCTCGAACTCTTCGCGGAACCGCTTGATCCCGCTCATGATCGGCGTGGCGGCCGCATCACCCAGAGCGCAGAAGCTGCGTCCGAAGATGTTGCCGGCAATTTCGTCCAGCAGGTCGATATCTCCCGGGACCCCCTTGCCCGCCTCGAGCCGCAGCATGATCTGCTTGATCCAGTAGGTGCCTTCGCGACACGGGGTGCACTTGCCACAGGACTCGTGCTGGTAGAACTCGGACCACTTGAGGATGGTCCGCACCACCGAGGTCGTCTCGTCGAAGACCTGCAGCGCGCGGGTGCCCAGCATCGAGCCGGCCGCCGCCACCCCCTCGTAGTCGAGGGGAACGTCCAGTTCCTCCTCGGTGAAGATCGGGGTGGAGGACCCACCGGGTGTCCAGAACTTGAGCTGGTGACCGTCGCGCACGCCGCCCGCGTATTCGAGCAGCTCACGCATGGTGATCCCGAACGGAGCTTCGAACTGACCGGGGTTGTTCACGTGACCGGAAACAGAGAAGATCCCGCAGCCCTTGGACTTTTCCGTCCCCATGGTCGTGTACCAACCTTCGGGGTGCCGGAAAATCAGCGCCACGTCGGCGATCGTCTCCACGTTGTTGACCACGGAGGGCCGCTGGTACAGGCCCGCCACCGCCGGGAACGGGGGCTTCAACCGCGGGTGACCGCGTCGGCCTTCCAGCGAGTCCAGCAGCGCGGTTTCCTCGCCGCAGATGTAGGCGCCGGCCCCCGCGTGGGCGGTGATCTTCAGATCGCCGAGCAGCCCAGCGTCTTCCGCCTCGTGAATCGCTTCCAGCAGTCGGCGGTAGACGTGCACCACTTCGCCGCGCAGGTAGATGAACGCGTGGTGGCAGTTGATCGCTCGCGAGGCGATGGCCACGCCCTCGACCAGCAGGTGCGGGTCGGCCATCAGCAGCGGCATGTCCTTGCAGGTGCCGGGCTCGGATTCGTCGGCGTTCACCACCAGGTAGCGGGGTTTGCCGTCGTCGGGGGGCAGGAACGACCATTTCAGGCCGGTCGGGAAGCCGGCGCCACCGCGCCCACGCACCCCGGCCGCCTTGATCAGCTCGGTGATTTCCCCGGGTTCCATCTCTTGGGCCCGAGCCAGTCCCTCGTAGGCACCGGCTTTCCGTGCCGAAGCCAGCGTCCAGGATTCGGGCTGGCCCCACCGGGCGGTCAGCGCCGGGGTGAGAGTACCGGGTTCGGTAAAGACGCTCACTTGCTGTCTCCCTTCAAAACGGGTGCTTCCCACCCGTGCTCGCGGGCCACTTCCAGTCCACGCTGGGACGGGCTGCCCGCAGACGGTCCCTGGTTGGCCAGGTCGTCACGGAACCCGGCTAGAGTCCGGCTGACCTCCTTGAAGGTGCGGAGCTGGTCGGGGCCGCGAGTGGGGGCCACCGGCTCCCCGGCCTGCAGCTTGTCCACCAGCGCCACGGCCGACTCGGGGGTCTGGTTGTCGAAGAACTCCCAGTTGACGATCATCACCGGCGCGTAGTCGCAGGCCGCGTTGCATTCGAGGCGTTCCAGCGTGATCTTGCCGTCAGCGGTGGTCTCGTCGTGCTCAATCTGGAGGTGCTCGGAGAGGGCCTCGTAGATTTCGTCGCCCCCGAGGATCCCGCAGAGCGCGTTCGTGCAGACCCCGACGTTGTACTCGCCGTTGGGGTGGCGTTTGAACTGGGTGTAGAAGGTGGCGACCGCGGAGACCTCCGGGCGGGAGATGTCCAGCAGTTCGGATGCCAGCGCCACCCCGTCCGCGCTCACGTAGCCCTCCACCGACTGCACCAGGTGCAGGATCGGCAGCAGGGCGGAGCGGGCGTGGTCAGACGGGTAGCGCGCAATGATTTCAGCGGCGTCCGCTCGCAGACGCTGTTCAACCTCGGCGGAAAAACTCATCGGTCTACCCCTCCTGCGACGGGATCGAAGGATCCCAGAGTCACGACTACGTCAGCCAACTGCCCGCCAACCGTGGCCATCGACAGGGACTGCAAATTGTTGAATGAGGGGTCCCGGAAGTGGACGCGGAACGGGCGCGTGCCCCCGGTCGACACCAGGTGGACCCCCATGATGCCCTTGGCGTGCTCAATCTCTTGGAACACCTGCCCGGCCGGGACCCGGAAGCCCTCGGTCACCAGCTTGAAGTGGTGGATCAGGGATTCCATCGACTGGCCCATGATGTTGGCGATGTGAGCGAGGGAGTTGCCCTGCCCATCGGCCCCCACGGACAGTTGCGCCGGCCAGGCGATCGACTTGTCGGCCACCATCACGGGCGCGCCGTCGGTCTCCTCCAGGCGGCGGAGGACCTGCTCGACAATCCGCAGCGACTGGTAGCACTCGTCAAAGCGCACCAGCGTCCGGTTGTAGGCGTCCGAAGAGTCGTAGGTGGGCACGTCGAACTCGAAGTTCTCGTAGCCGCAGTACGGCTGGTCTTTCCGCAGGTCGGTGGGCAGGCCGGCGGCCCGCAGCGACGGTCCGGTCATGGACAGCGCCATCATGGCGGACAGCGGCATGTAGCCGACGCCGATGAAGCGCTGCTTGAAGATCGGGTTCTGCAGGGTCAGGTCCTGCATCTCACCAATGTCGCGCCGCACCTTGGGCAGCAGCGAGCGGATGTAGTCCACGGTGCCCTCGGGCAGATCCTGCGCAACCCCGCCGGGGCGGACGTAGGCGTGGTTCATCCGGAGGCCGGTGATCCGCTCGAAAATCCGGAGGATCTCTTCGCGGCCACGGAAGCCGATCGTCATCATGGTGGTGGCGCCCAGCTCGTTGCCGCCGGTGCCAATGGCGACCATGTGCGAGGCGATCCGGTTCAGCTCCATCATCAGGACCCGGATCAGGGTGGCCCGTTCGGGCGCCTCGACCCCGAGCAGCTTCTCAACCGCCAGGCAGTAGGCCACCTCCTGGAAGAAGGGCGCCACGTAGTCCATCCGGGTACAGAAGGTCACGCCCTGGGTGAAGGTGCGGAACTCCATGTTCTTTTCGATCCCGGTGTGCAGGTAACCGATGTCGACCCGGGTCTCCCGGACGGTCTCGCCGTCCAGCTCCAGGACGACGCGAAGCACGCCGTGAGTCGAGGGGTGCACCGGGCCCATGTTGAGGACGACCCGCTCGGTCGAAACCTTGCGAATCTCCTCAAGAATGTCTTCCCAGTCCCCGCCTTGCGCAATGACGTCGGTAAAGTCGTCGAGGTTGACCTCTTCGGCCCCCTGGGCGGCCTGTACTTTCATATTCATTAGTTGTACGACCTCCGTGTGTCGGCGGGCGGAACGGTGGCTCCCCGGTACTGGACCGGAATCCCGCCGAGCGGGTAGTCCTTCCGCTGGGGGTGCCCCACCCAGTCGTGGGGCATTTCGATCCGGGTCAGGGCCGGGTGACCGTCAAAGACGATCCCCATCAGGTCCCACGCTTCCCGTTCGGGCCAGTCGTTGCCCGGGTAGATGTCCACGATCGAGGGGATGTGCGGATCCGCATCCGGCACGGCCACCTCAAGCGAGAGGGAACGGTTGTGCGTGAAGGACCGGAAAGTGTAGAGGCCGTGCAGTTCGCGGCCCACGTCTCCGGGGTAGTTCACCGCGGAAACCCCGAGGCACATTTCGAACCGCAGGTCCTGGTCGTCACGCAGGTGGCGGGCAATCCGGCGCAGGTGCTCCCGCGTCACGAAGATGATCAGCTGGTCGTGCTCAGCCACCACCTTTTCAATCGCCTCACCAACCGGGACCCCGTCCACGGCCAGCAGCTCTTCCAGGATGTCGACGACGGAGTCAAACCAGCCGCCGTAGGGGCGAGCCGACTCGCCCGGCAGGGTGAAGGTCTCAACCAGGCCGCCGAACCCGGTGGTGTCGCCCGCGTCCTGGACCCCGAAGGAGCCCTGCTGAACTCGGATGACCTCCGGCTCGGCAAAGCCGCGCACCGGCGCCTGAACTTCCTTGTCGCCGGTGGGCTGAAGATCGTTGCTCATGCCAGCAGTCCCTTCATCTGGTGAGTGGGGGTCGCCTCGAGCGCGGCCTTTTCGGCGGCGCGGGCAATCTTCTCCCGGTTGGCGCCCAGCGGCTCCTTCCCGATCTGCTCACGCAGGGTCAGGATGGCGTGGATCAGCGCCTCGGGTCGGGGCGGGCACCCCGGCAGGTAGACGTCGACGGGGACGATGTGGTCGGCCCCCTGCACGATCGCGTAGTTGTTGAACATGCCGCCGGAAGAGGCACAGGCCCCCATGGAGATCACCCATTTGGGTTCGGGCATGGAGTCGTAAACGTTGCGTACGATCGGAGCCATCTTCTGGCTGACGCGCCCGGAAATAATCATCAGGTCGGAGTGACGCGGCGAGGCGCGGAAGACTTCCAGCCCGAACCGAGCCATGTCGAACCGGGGGGTCCCGGCCGCCATCATCTCGATTGCGCAGCAAGCCAGCCCCATCGTGACGGGGAACTGGCTGTGCTTGCGCGCCAGTCCCAACACGTTTTCAACACTGGTGAGGGCAATCCCCGACGGGAGTTGTTCTTCGATTCCCACTGTGGCCTCCTCAGGTCCAGTCCAAGCCTTCGCGGCGGAGTTCGTAAATGAATGGCACGGTGATCAGCCCAATGAACAGAACCATGGAGATCAGACCGAAAACGCCAACGTCGGCGAAGGTCACCGCCCACGGGTACAGGAAGACCACTTCGATGTCGAAGACGATAAACGTCATCGCCACCAGGTAGTACTTGACCGGGAAGCGACCGTCTTCGATTCGCTGCGGACCCGGGTCGATCCCGCACTCGTAGTTCTGTGCCTTGACCTTGCTTCTCTGTTTGGGCCCAAGAATGGCTGAAGCGCCCAGACCGCCCAATGACACCAAGAGGGCCACGGCTCCCATGATGAGGAGCGGCACATATGGATTAGTCATTTTCTCTCCTGATCCTCATACTTTGCTCACCATCTTTGTCAGCCCGGTGATTAGGCGATCATCGACATCCCCGCCAGAGCGTTCGAAGCCATCTGACAGCAGTTTATTGACCAGCTTCATCAGCCGACGCCGTGGCAGGCCATAGTAGGTGCAAAATCGCATGATTTTTGGATTCTCAATCAGCGCGACAAAGACCCGACCCAGCGAGTAATACCCGCCGTACTCGTCAGCTAATTGCTGCGGGTAGGCGGACAACGCCCGGTCGAAACTGAGCTCGGTGGGCCGCGACAGACCCTGCAGGGCAGCCTGCGCCAACAGCCGTCCGGCCTTGAGCGCGGGCGCGATCCCCTCGCCGTTGAACGGGGACACCATCCCGCCGGCATCGCCGACCAGCGCCAGCCCGTTCGAGTAGTGCGGCTTGCGGTTGAAGGACATCGGCAGGGCGGCACTGCGCAGGGGCCCCACCTGGTTTTCCGGGGTGAAGCCCCAGTCTTCCGGCAGGTGGTGCGTCCACTGTTGGAACACTTCCTTGTACGGCAGCTTGGTCGCCTGCGAGCGGGAGGACACGGAGCCGAGGCCCACGTTGACCAGGCCGTTTCCCACCGGGAAGATCCACCCGTAGCCGGGAAGGAGCTCGGATTTGCCCGGCTCGCCGTTCCACAGTTCGAGGTGGGACTCCATCCACTGGTCGTCGGCGCGAGGCGACCGGAAGTAGGTCCTCGCCGCCACCCCAAGGGGGCGGTTCTGCTTCTTTTCGATTCCCAGGGAGGTGGCCAGGCGGGCCGCCACCCCGCCGGCATCGACGATGAGCTTGCCGGTGGCGGTGACTTCGCGCGCACCGGCCCCGCGGCCCACCCGTGCCCGAACCCCGGTCACGCGTCCCAACGAGTTGGTGACCGCCTCGTACACCAGGTGGCCTTCGGCCAGCCGGGCCCCGGCGGCAACCGCGTGCTGGATCAGCTCGTGATCCAGATCCATCCGCGGGCGAGCCAGGCCGTAGCCGGGCAAAGTTTTCTGGTCGGGCCACTCGAAGTAGAGGTCGTTGCCGCCACCGATGACGTGCAGCCCGCGATTGTGAATCCAGGAGGAGGTGTCCACCCCCATCAGCGTCAGTTCGCTGACGGCAGCCGGCGTCAAACCATCGCCGCAGATCTTGTCCCGCGGCATAGTCGACTTTTCCAGTACGAGGACGTCTACGCCCGCCTTGGCAAGATGGTAGGCCGCGGATGCACCACCGGGGCCCGCCCCGACGATGATGACATCAGCGTGCTGGTCATCCGCCAATTTTGCTCCTCATAGTTTTGTGTGCCCCGAGGGGCACAGGCGTCCGCGAACAACTTACCCGGCTGTACGGTAAACCGCTAATCTGTGGCTGTTCCACGCCGATTCGGCAGACCTAAGTCCCGATTAAGATAATCCGCTTGTTGCTTAATAAGCCTTATGTGCCCGATGGAGAGCAACTATGCCTCCGGACAGGTTCTTGAACTGCACGTCTTCCCAGCCCGACTGCTGAATCATCTCGCCCAGGTGCTGCTGCCCGGGCCAGGCCAGAATCGACTCGATCAGGTAGTCGTAAGCCACCTCGTCCGAGGAAAACGCTCGCGCCACCGGGGGCATCACCCCACCCAGGTAGAACCGGTAGAGGCCGTCAAAGAACCGGTTGGTCGGCGAGGAGAACTCGGCAATCACGAGGCGCCCGCCCGGCTTGGTCACCCGAAGCATCTCGGTGAGCGCGGCGGGAACGTCGGCCACGTTCCTCAGCCCAAAGGAAATGGTCACCGCGTCGAACTCGTCATCCGCGAACGGCAGGTCGGTGGCGTTGCCCTCCACAAATTCGAGTTCGGGGTAGCGCTCCTGGCCGACCGCGATCATCCCGGGCGACAGGTCGCAGGCGACCACGGAGGCGCCGGTGCGCGCAATCGCGTGCGCGGAGGTGCCGGTCCCGGCCGCCAGGTCCAGAATCCGCTCCCCCGGTTCGGGTGAAATGGCCGACACAGTTGCCCGCCGCCAAAGGTGCACCTGTCCGAGGGATCCCAGGGAGTTCATCAGGTCGTAACGACTGGCAACATGGTTGAACATGGAGGCCACCTGGGAGGGTTCTTTGGCCAGGTCGGCGCGCAGCGGGTCATTGGTCATGGCTCCCATTGTTGCACCATGCGCGTTCACCTCGCCAAGTTAGTCGATATCATGACAGAAACGAGAGGAGACGGCCATGGAACCCGAGCTGTTTGTTCGAATCGAGCGGACAACCACGACCGACCTGCTGTCCCTGGTCCCAAGTGAACTGCTGTGCTGGATCGGTCCGGACCGGAAACTGGTGGGCTGGGGCGAGGCCCTGAAGATCGAGTTCGTGGGAAATCACGCAATCCGCGATGCCGCCCGCCGGTGGGATGACCTGGTGGACCACTGCGTGCTGACGGACCTGGCGAACTCTGAGCTGGCTCGCAGTGCCCCGATCGCACTGGCCTCGTTCGGCTTTGCCGCCCACACCCCCGGATACCTGATTGTCCCCAAGGTGCTGCTGGTCCAGGAGGGCGACGAGACGCTGATCATCACCGCCTCGACCGAGGGGCCGGCCGAAAGCGCCCCGGAGCTGACCCGGCACGAGTTCTCCACCCCGCAGGGGCTGTGGACCGACCCCGGCCGGATGACGCAGAGCCAGTGGCTGACGGCGGTGCGGCGCCTGACAAACCTGCTGCAGGCCGGGGCCGCCTCGAAGGTAGTTCTGACCCGCGACATCGTGGTCTCGGCCGCAACCGAGATTGACGAACGCTTCCTGGTTCAGCGGCTGACTGAGCTGTACCCGACCACCTGGGTGTACGCGGTGGCGGGCCTGGTGGGAGCCACCCCGGAAATGCTAGCCGCGATGAACGGCACCTCGGTAGTTTCGCGGGTGCTGGCCGGCACCTCCGCCCCGGGCCAGGGGCAGGAACTGCTGGATTCCCTGAAGAACCGGTCCGAGCACCACTTTGCGGTCGAGTCGGTGGCCCGCGCCCTCGCCCCCCGGGCTGAGAAACTCAACGTCCCGACCGAACCGAAGCTGCTGGACCTGCCCAACGTCACCCACCTGGCCACCGACGTGACCGCGGAAATCAAGGACGCGAATGTGCTGGACATTGTCGACGCCCTGCACCCAACCGCCGCGGTCTGCGGCACCCCGACCAAGCTGGCCTTCGACATCCTGGAGGACCTGGAGGGCACCCAGCGTGGGCGCTACTCCGGACCGGTGGGGTGGATCGACGCGTCCGGGTCGGGCGAGTTCGGCATTGCCCTGCGCTGCGGACAGATCGAAGGCAACAGCATTCGGGTCTTTGCCGGGGGCGGGATTATGCCCGACTCGATCCCCGAGGTGGAACTGGCCGAAACGCGCGCCAAGATGCGCCCGGTACTGGAAGCACTGGGACTGGAAGACTAGGCACACTACTGCCTGGACACCGGGTGCCACTGTCGGCTGGGGTCCAGAGACGGGGGTGCCTTCACCATCGGCACGCCCTGCGACATTTTTACCTGCCACCCGGATGGGCCCAGGGTCCGGTGATGATGCCAGCAGAGCATCACCCCGTTGTCGGTGTGGGTTTTGCCCCCGTGCGCCCAGTCCTGCACATAGTGAACCTCGCACCAGGCGGCCCGGACGTCGCAGCCGGGAATCACACACCCCCGGTCCCGGAAGGCAATTGCTTTCCGTTGGACACCGGTGAAGGTACGGGACTCGGAGCTGAGGGCCACCACGCGCCGCTTTTCGTTGAGCGCCAGGAACACCACCGCCCCCGAACAGGCCCCGTGCAAGACCGTGTCCTGGCTGACGGAGGTGGTCTCAAGGCCCAGCACCTGCCCGCCGCGTCCCTTTGACAGTGCCTCCAGGCTGGTCTGAACCATGACGGTGATCGGGGCGCCCCCGTGGGTAGGAATCTCTCCGTTGGCAGCGCGCGCGGCCGTGTGGAAGATAGCGGGCAACGCGTCGTGGCGCTGCTGGGTGGGGGTGGTTTCAGCCGGCCCGGACCGCTGGCGCGGAGAGTTGATCGCGTCGGCCAACGCCAGATAGGCGGCCGCCACCTCGGGGGTGAGCAGGCCGCTGACCCGGACCATGCCGTTGGGTTGGGGCGCCAGGTCAAAGGATCGGCTCTCAAACGTCCGCTTTTCTGCCTCACGCCGACGCGCCCCCAGTTCCCGCTCCCACGAGCCGGCCTGGGCCCGCAACTCACCCAGACTGGCCGCCAGCGCCGGATGCGCCGAACCGTCACCATCCTGCCCGCTGGCCCGCGCTACCAGGTCGGCCTCAACCTGGGCACGCTGAATCGGGGTGGCCCCGGCCAGGTGGTCCAGCGTGTTGGCGATGATCTTCCCTGAAGCCTCAGATACCGTCCCCTGCCCCATCGCAGCGGCCAGTCGGGCCAGCGGCGGTTCAGCACCCGGCTCGCTGGCCTGCGGCAGAATTTTCTCTCCCAATTGCTGCCGCTCACGCACGGCCCGGTAGGAGGACCCGGTCATCCGGCGCACCAGCTCATTGCTGTCTTTGCATCCGTACTGCTGGCCGATCTTGCGGCCGCCCTCCCGCTCCACCCGGGCGGCCAACCCCGCCATCGAAGTTTGAGCCGTGTTGACGATTTGTCCCAGGATCTCAAGTGCCTGGACCGCCTCACCCAACCCCATGGTTGGCACCCGGTCCAGCCCGGCCAATTCCTGCAGCTGACGGCGCAGATCAACCAGTGCCTCGATGCCGGTGGTCGCCGTCGCTGTGTCCATGTCTCAGCCTACCATTAATAGAACACTTGTTTCAATCCTCAATTTGAGTGAGGATCCCACCTACCTCCGACAAACACCGGTGGCCCGCTCCAAAACCTCGGAACGGGCCACCGGCAAATACCGACAGGTTACGACTTGGCCTGCAGCGTCACTCCCACCTCAATCAGCTGGCCGTCGCGGGCCACCTGCAGCTGGACGGTGTCGCCCACGCTAAAGCGTCGAACAAAACCGGTGAGCGAAGGACCGGACACCACCGGGTGGTCCCCAATCTGCAGGATCACGTCCCCCACCTGGAGCCCCGCCTCGGCCGCGGCCGTTCCCGGCTGAACCTCCGCCACCACGGCCCCCATCCGGGTCTCGCCGTTCACCTCGGCCGAACCGGTCCCAATCTGGACCCCCAGCATCGAGTGCTGAGCCTGGCCGGTCTGGATGATCTGGTCCGCAATCAGCTTGACCAGGTCAACCGGAATCGCGAAGCCCAGGCCGATCGAGCCCGCCTCGGAACTGCCCGACGCCATCGAGGCGATCGACGAGTTGATCCCAATGACCGAACCCGTCTCGTCAAATAGCGGTCCGCCCGAGTTCCCCGGATTGATCGAAGCGTCAATCTGGATCGCGTTGGTGACCACTGCCTCGGTCTGCTGAGTTTCCTCTCCGGGCAGCGGGAACCCAAACGGGTTCTCCGGCGAAGAGTTCTTCTGTTCTCCCGCAACCACCACGGGCCGGTCCAGCGCCGAAATCACGCCGGTGGTAACCGTGTCCGACAGTCCGAGCGGCGAACCCACCGCCATCACCGGCTGCCCGACCTGCAGGTCGTCCGAAGTGGACAGGCGCGCGGTGGTCAGGTTGTCCGGCGGATTGTCGAGGCGGATGACCGCCAGGTCGGTGGTCTGGTCGACCCCGACCACGGTGGCGCTGTAGAGGCGCCCGTCGTTCAGACTCACGGTCAGGGTGCCGCCCTCCAGCACGTTCGACACGACGTGGTGGTTGGTGATGATATTGCCGTCCTGATCAATGATCACCCCGGAGCCGGTGCCAGCTTCCCCGCCGCCCTCACTCTGAATGGTCACCACGGCGGGACGCACCGCCGCGGCCACCGCCTCCCAGTCCGGGTTGCCGGACGAGGTGGAGGTCACGGGCGGGGTGGTGCTCTCGGTGGTGGTGGATTGGTTGACGGCACCGGTGGCATCGGTAATGGCCACGGTCGCACCGACGGAAACCAGCGCGGTCACCGCCATCGCCGCAATCAGACCTACCCAGCCAGGCCCCTTACTGGGGGCGCTTGGGCGCGGAACAGGTGCCCCGAAAACCGGCCCGGAAGTGGGCGGAGGGACCGGCCCGGACGGCGGGGGTGTGCCCGGCTGAACGCTGGGGGCCAACGTCGGGACGGTCGGACCCGGGTAGACGGGCCGAGTTGGGTCGGGTACCGGTCGAGCCGGGGGCGCCCACTGGCGCTGGGCCGGGTCGCCGGGCTGCTCCGCAGGGTGGCGGTCAGGTCCGTAACTATCACTCACTGGTGAAGCTCCTTTATCAAAACTTATCCATCAACATCTACATTGTGTGGGCAAGAGCCGTTAGTTTTCTGGATTGACCCTGGGAGATAACTGAGAAACGTGTAACCGGGACAGCGCGGCCTCGGTTCGGGCCGCCAGCTCGCGCAGGAGCGCGTCTGGACGAGGCATCACCACCTCGATCACCGACCGGCCGGACACCGGGGCAGCCAGCGCCGGCTCCAACTCGTCGAACCGGCTCACCCGCTCCGCCCGCCAGCCGGCCGCCTCCGCCAGCGCCACCACGTCCATCCGCGGCGCCACCGCAAAGTAGCGTTCGTACAGGTCCGCCGGCGCCCCGCCGTGCTCCAGCGAAGCAAAGATCGAGCCACCACCGTCATTGAGCACCACCACCTGCAGGTCCGCGGGCAGGCCCGGCTGTTGAACCAGGGTCGAGAGGTCAGCGGCAAACGCCAGATCGCCAATCACCGCTCGCACCGGTCGCCCCAGCCCGGAGGCGAGCCCCAGGGCACTGGCCACGGTCCCGTCGATCCCCGCCAGTCCGCGATTGGCGTACACCTGCGCCCGCGCGGGGGAAGCCGCCGCCAGGTCGAACCCACGAACCGCGTTCGAGGCGGACAACCAGAGGGCCACCTCCGGTTGGCTGGCCCAGAGCAGCCGACTGATCGCCAGCAGGTTCAGTTCGGCGCCGGACACCTCCGCCACCACCTGCCCCACGCAGTCGGCCCCGGCCCGCCAGGTGGCCAGCCAACCGGGGTCACCCGCTCCGCCGTCCGAGGCGGCCAGCCCGGCCACCACCACCTGGGCCGTGAAGGACTGGTCGGGATAGTCGGCGCGCGGGCTGACCACGATCTTGCGGACGTCGTGGCGTCCCAGCAGCGCCACCACGGGCCGGGACAGGGTCGGCCGCCCGGTCACCACCACCTGCTGAATGTCGCGCTGTTGGTACAGGTACCGCAAAAGCAGTGGGGTGTGCGGGACCCAGCTGGGAGAGGCCGTCGCCCCGGAGGAGGGCTCGGCCAGGATCGGCACCTGCCGGGCGGTGGCCGCCGCAATCACCGCGGGGTCCGCGCTGTCGCCCGCCACCACGACGGTCCGCAGCGAGGGGTCCACCACCTCGTCCCAACTGGGCAGGGTCGGCGGGGTGGCCAGGTAAGTGGGGACGGGAACGGTCGGCAGCACCAGGTCGGAGGCAGGGACGAGCGGGTCGGCGAAAGCCACGTTCAGGTGGACCGGCCCGGGGGTGTCGCAGGCAGCGCGCAGCAGCCGGGTGAGGGGTGCCGCGGTCGCTACCCGCTCGCCGGAGCGGCCCGCCGGAATCGAGGCGGCCACGACTCCCGGGAAGATCCCCTCCTGAATGGTGGTTTGGGAGGCGCCCACCCCTCGCAGTTCGTGCGGTCGGTCAGCGGTGATCACCACCAGGGCCAGCCCCTGCAGGCGGGCCTCCTCCACCGCGGAATGCAACTCGGTGACCGCGGTGCCCGAGGTGGTGAAGACCGGCACGGGGACCGGCTGCCCGGCCTGGGCCGCCAGCGCCTTGGCCATCCCGAGCGCCCAGAACCCGGCGCTGCGCTCATCGGAGAAGGTGCCCACCCGAATCTGGCCCTCCGCCTCGGCCAGCGCGTAGGCAAACGGGGCGTTGCGGGAGCCGGGACAGTAGGCCGCGACGGGCACGCGGGCCGCCAGCAGGGTGGCGATCAGGGTTTGCGCGGTCAGGATGGACGGGTTCTCAGTCACGGGCGTTCACCTCCGTCAGCATGGCTTCAGTTCGGGCCAGCCAGCGTTCCACCACCGAGTGGTCAGCGGCGCCGGCCACGGGCTCGGCCGTGAGTACGCGGGCAGCCCGGGCCACGTCCAGGTTTCCGCCGGCCGAGCGGAGCGGTTCCGCCACGACGTCGGTGGCCAGCAGCCGGGCGGTGTCGAGGCCGCAGGCGTGAGGCAGGTCGGGCAGGGCCGCCGCCAGTTGAACCCCCGCCGCCAGCCCGTACGAGGTGTCGATGGCGGAGGAAACCACCACCGGGAGCGGGAGCTGCCCGGCCAGGTCGAGGGCGGCCCGGACCCCGCCGAGCGGGGCCACTTTGATCACGGCCAGGTCGACTGCCCCGACCACGCGAAACGGGTCGTCGGCCCGGCGGATCGACTCGTCGGCGGCGATGGGCGGCTCCACCCGCTCGCGCACCGCGGCCAGGTCTTCGACTTCCCAGCAGGGCTGCTCCACGTATTCCAGCCCACCCACCGGGCCGGCCGCCCGCTGCAGGAGCTCAATGGCGGCGCAGGCTTCGTCCCGGCTCCAACTGCCGTTGACGTCGATCCGAACGCGCGCATCGGCGCCGAACTGGTCGGCCAGCACCTCGGCCACCGCCGCCACCCGGGCCGCGTCGGCGTCGAGGTCTACCCGCGGGTCGGCCACCTTGATTTTGGCGGTCCGACACCCCGCCTCCGCCGCCCGGG
>WPCI01014414.1_pt1 | contig 46349 bp, 41 predicted proteins | sample 5399871 | NCBI WGS metagenome assembly WPCI01 (sample SAMN12869469, study PRJNA574797) | sludge metagenome | isolation source: wastewater treatment of pH7 | place: China:Beijing | collected 2019-05-20 | reverse complement strand
CGATGGTTCGAGTCCATTTAGGCCCATTAGTTCAAAATCTTATTGGTTTTGGGGAAGTACTCAAGTGGCTGAAGAGGCGCCCCTGCTAAGGGTGTAGGTCGGGAAACCGGCGCGAGGGTTCAAATCCCTCCTTCTCCGTTTTTTTATTGTTATGGCCCGTTGGTCAAGCGGTTAAGACACCGCCCTTTCACGGCGGTAACACGGGTTCGAGTCCCGTACGGGTCATGCTGAGACGTTCAAAGACGTCTCTTTTTTTGTATTCTAAAGGGAAATTTTTATAAATTTTCGGTATTATGACTTTTTTTTCGTGACAGTTGCCGTTTTTCTGTTATAATCGAGTCGTTGCAAGTTCCCGATAGGCTCTGGCAAAGTTCAGAGATTCCTTGTAACCGAATAAAAATTAGGGGGAATATTTATAATGGAAGAACGTCGTTTATTTACATCTGAGTCTGTTTCAGAAGGACATCCGGATAAGGTAGCAGATCAAATCAGTGATGCAATCTTGGATGCAATTTTAGAAAAGGATCCAAAGGCCCGCGTTGCATGTGAAACTTCTGTAACGACCGGACTTGTTTTAGTTTTTGGTGAGATTTCGACTTCAGCGTATGTTGATATTCAAAAAGTTGTTCGTGAAACGATCAAACGGATTGGCTACACAGAGTCTCGCTTTGGTTTTGATGGAGACAATGTGGCTGTATTAGTAGCGATCGATGAACAATCACCAGATATCGCTCAAGGGGTGGACGATGCTTTAGAAACTCGTGGTAAAGATGAATTATTAGATGATATTGGTGCGGGAGACCAAGGCTTGATGTTTGGTTTTGCTGTGAATGAAACACCTGAACTGATGCCTTTACCAATTTCTTTAAGTCACCATTTAGTAAAACGCTTGGCCGATTTACGTAAATCAGGTGAAGTAGCTTATTTCGGACCAGACGCGAAGTCCCAAGTAACGGTTGAATATGATGAAAATGGTAAACCACTGCGCGTGGATACTGTTGTTATCAGTACTCAGCACAATGATGCCGTAGATAATGAAACCATTCAAAAAGACGTGATGGAAAAAGTCATCAAACATGAGATTCCTGCCGAATTATTGGATGAAAAAACAAAATATTTTATCAATCCGACAGGCCGTTTTGTTATTGGTGGTCCTCAAGGGGATGCCGGCTTAACCGGACGTAAGATTATCGTTGATACGTACGGTGGTTATTCACGTCATGGTGGTGGTGCCTTTTCTGGAAAAGACGCAACCAAAGTTGACCGTTCGGCTTCTTACGCGGCGCGTTACATCGCGAAAAATATTGTTGCTGCTGGATTAGCTGAAAAAGTAGAAGTTCAACTGGCGTATGCCATTGGTGTGGCTCAACCGGTTTCTATTTCAGTCAATACCTTTGGCACAGCAAAAGTTTCTGAAAACGCATTGATCGGGGCAATCCGTGAGAACTTTGATCTGCGTCCAGCAGGAATTATTGAAATGCTTGATCTATTACGCCCAATTTACAGTGATACAGCCGCCTATGGTCATTTTGGCCGGACAGATGTTGATCTTCCGTGGGAACATTTAGATAAAGTCGATGGACTGAAAAAAAGTTTAGATATAGTATAAATCGTACAGACATAAATTTTTATGGAGTTCACGAGGCGGTTTCGATTGGTCGTAGGATCAATGGAACCGTCTCTTTTTTATTTACTAAATAAATTTATAATAGTTAACGAGATTTGGAGGGGAATATGGAAAGAAAAACAAATGTTAAAGTTGTGACGGTGGGGATTTTTATTGCCACATTTATGTCAGCAATCGAAGGAACAATCGTAACGACAGCGATGCCGACGATTGTCGGGACGTTGCATGGACTTGAAATCATGAATTGGGTTTTTTCGATTTATTTGTTGACCAATGCAATGATTACACCAATTTACGGTAAATTGGCTGATAAGATTGGACGTAAACCGATTTTTATTGTTGGAATTTTATTATTCGTTTTTGGTTCAGCATTATGTGGGATGTCTAATGAGATGCTGACCTTAATCATCGCTCGAGGAATTCAGGGGATCGGTGCTGGTGCGATCATGCCAGTTTCATTGACAATCATTGCGGATCTTTATGATATTGAGCAGCGAGCCAAAGTATTGGGGCTAACGAGTGCGGCTTGGGGCATTGCCAGTGTCTTTGGTCCCTTGGCTGGTGGGCTGATCGTGGATACAATCGGCTGGCACTGGATCTTCTTTATCAATGTTCCAATTGGTTTAGGGTTGATTGGTTTGTTGCAATATTTCTTTATTGAAGAGAAAAAAATCCGACAATCTAAGAAAATGGATCTTTTTGGGAGTTTATTTTTGATTTTGACGTTAGTAAGTTTATTATTGGGCTTTCAATTATTAGGTGATAACGGTATTTCACTGGCGGTTTTAGGTTTGTTTGTGTTGAGTAGCCTATCCTTATTTCTTTTTATTCGAACGGAAAAGCGCGCGGAAGACCCAGTGATCAATCTGAATTTATTCAACAATCATATTTTCACTAGTGTCAATATCGTAGCAGCTTTGATTAGTGGTTTCTTAATGGGACTAGATGTGTATATCCCCATGTGGATGCAAGGTGTCTTAGGCAAGCCTGCGGGACTTGGTGGATTAGCTTTAGCACCAATGTCAATTGTCTGGATGTATGGTTCTTTTTTATCGGGTCAGTTATTGCGTAAGTATGCCGCTAAACGGATCATTTTGATTGGACTAAGTATTATTTTACTAGGTGGTGGTATATTATTAGCACTCCCACAACAGAGTCCCTTTTGGCTATTTTTCTTTATTACTGGTATTTTAGGCATTGGATACGGCTTAGCTGTGACTACAACGACAGTCGAAGCTCAAGCTAGTGTGCCCAAGGAAGAAATCGGTGTGGCGACCTCATTCAATACTTTATCGCGGACGATTGGACAGACGGTGATGGTTTCAATCTTTGGAATTATTTTGAATGTTGCTAACAGCCGCCAATTAGTGGAAGCAGGAGTTCTCGAACACGACATCATGAATCGCTTGATCAATCCCCATACGGCCTTACAGATCGAAACTACGCTGCGGACCGAACTACGGACGATTTTATTTAATAGCTTACATTGGGTTTATTTGGCCGGGTTGGTGTTGATTATTTTAGCTCTGTTCTTTACTTTAATGGTTGGCAAACACCCTAGACGTGTTAAACTAAACAAATAGTAAAAGAATGGGAGGAATCTGGCTGAATGGCTTTTTTACAAGTAAATGTTTATTCGAATGTTTTACAAATGGAAGTGGCCCTGAATGTAATCTTGCCGCAGACTACTCGTAAAACGATTGGTACGGAAACGGCAGGGGTGACCGAGGATGTGCCGGTCTTATATTTGCTGCATGGTATGGGTGGAAATCATAGCGTTTGGGAACGTCGGACCTCGATTGAACGCTATGTGGCAGAATATCAATTGGCGGTGGTGATGCCGTCAACAGATTTAGGTTTTTATACCGATACGACCTATGATATGAAGTATTGGACGTTTGTGGCAGAGGAATTACCGATAATTGTTCACGAGCTTTTTCCACAAATCACTCAGCAGCGTGAGAAGACATTTGCTGCGGGATTATCAATGGGCGGCTATGGTGCATTGAAGTTGGGCTTAGCCAAGCCAGAAAATTTTGCAGCGGTGGCCTCTTTATCGGGGGCAGTGGTGCTAGCAGATATTGAAAGCTTGCTCTTAGTTCGAAATGAAGCTTATTGGACGGGGATTTTTGGGCCGTTGGAGCAAATTCAAGGTTCTGCAAATGATCCGCTTTATTTATTGGATAAATTGGTGGCTAGTGGCAAAAAGGCGCCACGTTTTTTCTTAGCTTGTGGGACTGAAGATGAGCTTTATCCAGCAAGCCAATATATGGCTCGTAAGATGTCAGAAAAGAATTTGGCTGTCATATTTGAAGAGGGGCCAGGAAAACACGATTGGAACTTCTGGGACAACTGGATTCAACGCGTCTTGGAATGGTTTAATGAAAAAAATGACTGATCGAAAATTGATCAGTCATTTTTTTTCTACGCATAATAAAATCGGGGGATTATTTTTTTGATTGATGAATTGGTAATTTAAGACACTGAATTGCTCTTGTGGTAAGGCTTGGCAATAGTCTAGAACCTGATTCTTTTCAGCTTCGCCACCAGGATGGCCATAGTAAATAACGACGATCATACGGCCACCAGTTGTTAAGCGTTTTAAAATAGCTGCCATCGCCTGTTTAGTAGTTTCGGGTAACGTGATGATTTCTTTATCGCTTTTAGGAAGATAGCCTAAGTTAAAGATTGCAGCTTTGATGGGCTGCTCCACTGCAATTTTTTCTGCAATCGTCTCGTGACCGGCAAGATAAAGCGTTGTGCGTGCTGCCAGTGAACCTAATTTTTCACGAGTATTTTCCAGCGCTTGTGCTTGGATATCAAAAGCATAGACATGACCGGTGTTGCCGACACGTTCAGCAAGAAAGAACGTATCGTTGCCATTTCCCATGGTTGCATCAATGACCTGGTCTCCTTCAGCAACTATTTCTTGCAGCAATTGATGACTAAAGTGCAGAGCGGTTAGTAGCATGGGCAAATTCCTTTCTTACTGTAAATTTTCCTTGATAGGAGTCGCGCTTAAGCATTTCTTGGTCAATCGCATTTAAAACTTCCCATTTTTTTAGGCTCCACATCGGCCCCACCAAAGAGTCCCACGGGGCGTCTCCCGTTAAGCGATGAATAATAATCTCTTGGGGAATCAGCTCCAACTGATCGCAGATGACTGAGACATAATCCGCTTTACTCATTAATTGTAGGCGACCTTCTGCATAATCCCGCAACATTTTTGTATTCCGCATCAAGTGCATCAGATGGAGCTTGATCCCTTGGATATCAGAATCTAGGATTGTTCGCCGGACATTTTCCCGCATCATCTCTAAAGATTCTCCGGGTAAACCATTGATTAGATGGGTACAGACCTTGATATCATGTTTGCGCAACCGAGCGACGGCATCGACATAAGTCGGATAATCATGGGCTCGGTTAATTAAATCACTGGTATGTTCGTAAGTTGTTTGCAAGCCAAGTTCCACCCATAAATACAACCGTTGGTTTAATTCGGCTAAATACTCAACCACTTCTGGGGGGAGGCAGTCAGGGCGTGTTCCCACTGATAAACCGACGACCCCGGGGAGGTTAACAACTTGCTCGAAACGCTCACGAATGACCTCAACTGGGGCGTGGGTATTGGTAAAGTTTTGAAAATAGACGATATATTGTTCAACGTGGGGCCATTTTTGGTGCATTAGATCAATTTCTTTATGGAATTGCTGCGGCAGTGGATCACTGGGAGCGACGATCATATCGCCAGAACCAGAAACACTGCAAAAGGTGCAGCCACCGTGGGCCACTGTACCGTCACGATTGGGACAATCAAATCCACCATCAACAGGAACTTTAAAGATCTTGCCACCAAATTCTTGTCGCAATGCGTAATTCCATGAATGATAGCGTTTGGTTGGGTCATCACTATATTGAAAAGTCATTTATCTTCTCCTAATTGCTTTTAGATCGTAAGCTAATTTTTTCTGTGTGTAATATGGATAGCTAAAGAATAGCCAGCTGCTACCAAAGAGCACGCCACCTAAAACATCGCTAGGGTAATGGACGCCGAGATAGATTCGGCTAATGACGATGCTGAAAATCAACAGACCAACGATAATTTGAGCGATCAGACGGGGGGTTTTATCTTTAAAGAAGAGCCCCATCACAAAGATCAAGGTACCGAACAATAAGGTGCTGGCTGTTGCGTGACCACTGGGGAAACTAAAACTATGTTCTGTCACCATGTGTGGCAAAATTGTCGGTCGGGACCGTTGGAAAAAGATTTTTAATAGATGATTGCCGGCTCCGCTGACTAAGACCATACTGATCGCCAGCCAAAGGGCCGTAACCTTTTGTTTATTGAAATAGAACAAACCGACGAAAACGAGGGTTAATAAGACGACGGTAATGGGATTGGCGAATTTCGTCACCCAGAGAAAATAGCCGTTCATTTGAGGATAAAGGTGATGGATCCCCTGAATGATCCGGCGATCGAAGCCGACGAGTGTTTCTGGATAAAAGCGGACGATGTAGCACAAAGCAGCAAAAAACAATAACGTAAAACTGCCAATTAATTGGTAGAGTGATTTATTTTTCATATAATGTTCTGATTCATCCTTTCTAAACAGAAGTATTATATCATGTTTTAAATCGGGCACAATTTTTTCCTGCGTTTCTTAAAGGGAATTCAATTGAATTCTATTTTGTAATCTGCTAAGATTAACTTACTTTAATATGATTGCTGGGAAGAGGAGTAGTAGAAACGAACGCATTTCAGAGAGCGCGCGGAGCTGAGAGCGGGCATGCGAGACCTTCGAACTTACCTTTGAGCATGATCGCTAGATCCGGTTAGAGACCGTTATTTCGTATGAGGTCTGTCTTTAGACAGATAAAAATAGGTGGTACCACGTGAATAACGTCCTATGAAAGTTTTTTTGAGAACTTTTGTAGGGCTTTTTATTTTTAAATAAATCCCTCGTTATTCGTTCTAAACTAGACTTTTAGTCTGTTGAAAGAAACAAAATAAGTTTATCTAAAAGTAGGAGGAGCAACATGAGTTACGATCACAAAGCGATTGAGAAGAAATGGCAAAAATATTGGGCAAAACACAATGTTTTCAATACCCAAGATGATCCTGAAAAACCTAAGTTTTATGCATTGGATATGTTCCCTTATCCCTCTGGACAAGGATTACATGTCGGACATCCAGAAGGGTATACAGCGACTGACGTGATCTCACGGATGAAGCGGGCGCAAGGCTATAGCGTATTACATCCAATGGGCTGGGATGCTTTTGGCTTACCAGCGGAACAATACGCACTGGATACAGGAAATGATCCAGCTGAATTCACCAAAAAAAATATTGAAACCTTCAAACGTCAAATTAATTCACTGGGCTTTAGTTATGACTGGAATCGGGAATTAAATACAACGGATCCAGAATATTACAAATGGACCCAATGGATCTTTGAACAAATGTATGAAAAAGGTTTGGCCTATGAAGCAGAAGTTGCTGTGAACTGGGTACCTGAATTAGGGACCGTTATTTCCAATGAAGAGGTCATTGATGGCAAGAGTGAGCGGGGGGGTTACGATGTCATCCGTAAACCAATGCGTCAATGGATGCTGAAAATCACGGCTTATGCGGATCGCTTATTAGATGATCTAGAAGAACTTGACTGGCCGGAAAGTATCAAAGAGATGCAACGTAATTGGATCGGCCGTTCGATCGGAGCGAATGTCAGCTTCAAGATTGAAAACAGCGAAGAGACCTTCACCGTCTTTACAACACGTCCAGATACATTGTTTGGTGCAACTTATGCTGTTTTGGCACCAGAATTAGAATTGGTCCAAAAAATTACGACACCGGAACAAAAAGCAGCAGTCGAGGCTTACATCGAAGAAGCATCCAAAAAATCAGATTTGAAGCGAACAGATCTAGCAAAAGAAAAAACAGGGGTCTTCACTGGGGCCTATGCCATCAATCCAGTCAACGGTGAAAAAATGCCGATCTGGATCGGTGATTACGTACTAGCTTCTTACGGAACTGGTGCCATCATGGCTGTGCCAGCACATGACGAACGTGACTATGAATTCGCCAAAACATTTGGCTTGTCGATTGTGCCTGTTTTAGAAGGTGGTGACGTAGACAAAGAAGCCTTCACTGGTGATGGTCTACACATCAATTCCGAATTCTTAGATGGCTTGAATAAACAAGAGGCCATCGATCAAATGGTTGCATGGTTAGAAGAGCACGATTGCGGGAAGAAAGAAATCAGCTATCGTTTACGCGACTGGTTATTCTCACGTCAACGTTATTGGGGCGAACCAATCCCGGTTATTCATTGGGAAGATGGAACGACTGGTCTAGTTCCTGATTACGAATTGCCGTTAGAATTACCGAAAACAACCGACATTAAACCAAGCGGGACTGGCGAATCACCATTAGCTAATATTGAAGAGTGGGTCAATGTGGTCGATCCGGTCACTGGTAAAAAAGGCCGTCGTGAAACCAATACGATGCCACAATGGGCCGGTAGTTCATGGTACTACTTACGTTTTATCGATCCCCATAACAAAGAAGCCTTGGCCGATTATGATAAATTGAAGCGCTGGCTGCCGGTAGATCTTTACATTGGTGGAGCAGAACATGCAGTGCTGCATTTACTATACGTTCGTTTCTGGCATAAATTCTTGTATGATATTGGTGTCGTACCAACTAACGAACCGTTCAAAAAGCTTTATAACCAAGGCATGATTTTAGGTCAAAGTTTCCGGGACAGCCGTGGGGCTTTAGTGCCAACGAATATGGTTGAAAAACGCGATGGTAAATGGTTCAGTATTGAGACTGGTGAAGAACTGGAAGAAGCACCAGCTAAAATGAGTAAATCACTGAAAAATGTCGTAAATCCTGACGATGTGGTTGAACAATATGGTGCAGATACTTTGCGGATGTATGAAATGTTCATGGGTCCATTAGATGCTTCGATTGCTTGGAGTGAAAATGGATTAGAAGGTTCTCGTAAATTCTTGGAACGCGTTTGGCGCTTAATCGTTGACGAAGATGGCAAGATGCGGGACCATATCACGACACTAAATGATGGTTCATTGACGAAAGTTTACAATCAAACCGTTAAAAAAGTCACCGAAGATATGGAAAATCTTCACTTGAATACTGCAATCTCTCAATTGATGGTCTTCGTGAACGATGCATACAAAGCGGAAGCCTTGACGTATGAATATGTGGAAGGTTTCGTCCAATTGTTAGCACCACTAGCTCCTCATATTGCCGAAGAATTGTGGGCGATCTTAGGCCATGAAGGCGGGATTTCTCATGTAGCGTGGCCAACTTATGACGAGGATGCGTTAGTGGAAAATGAGATTGAAGTGATCTTGCAAGTCAATGGCAAAGTCCGTTCGAAAGTCATGGTCGCAGTTGACCTAGGCAAAGATGAATTGGAAAAACTAGCGCTAGCTGATGAACATATCCAACGAAATATCGAAGGGAAAACTGTTCGGAAAGTGATCGTTGTACCAAACAAATTAGTAAATATTGTGGCTAATTAATGGCCAATGGTTTTTTAGAACTCCGCAGATTTTGCGGAGTTTTTTTTATCCAAAACTGCAGTCAGAAAAAAATAAGACGAGGACTCCTCCAAATATGCTAAGATGAAACAAAAAGAAACGAGGAGAACTTATGGGAAGATTGACTGAAATGTTGGGCATTCAATATCCAATATTACAAGGAGCAATGGCCCGGATTGCTCGTTATCCGTTAGCCAGCGCCGTATCAGAAGCTGGCGGATTGGGAATTATTGCAGCTGGTGGGTTAAGTGCAGCAGAATTACAGGAACAAATTCGAGCGACTAAGCAACGGACAAGCAAACCTTTTGGCGTGAATTTAATGCTACAAATGCCGGATATCTCAGAACAAGTGAACGTGTTGATTCGCGAGGGTGTAAAGATCGTCACAACGGGCGCGGGGACGCCCCAGCCGTATCTGAAACAGTTGAAAGCAGCCGGTGTTAAAGTTTTTCCGGTAGTTCCCTCCGTAAAAACAGCAAAAAAGATGGAGGAGCTGGGTGTTGACGGAGTGATCGCTGAAGGTCTGGAAGCCGGAGGACATATTGGTACAGTGACGACGATGGCTTTGGTTCCGCAAGTTGCACAGGCAGTAACGATTCCAGTCATCGCAGCTGGGGGCATCGGGGATGGTCGAGGGATGGCCGCGGCGTTTGCCTTAGGTGCTTGTGGAGTTCAAATGGGGACTGTTTTTTTAACGGCAGTAGAATGTCCGATTCATGAAAATTATCAACAAGCTATTTTACAAGCGGATGACACAGCGACAACCGTTCTGCAAAAAACGCATGGTGGAGCCCTGCGGGGATTGCAAAACCAACTGACGCTAAAGAATCCAGCTGAGGCATTTTCACTAGCGGCCTTAGAACGAGCAGCAGACAGTGGGGATATTCAAGGTGGTATCGTAATGGCGGGACAAATCGCCGGTTTATTCCAACAAGTGAAACCAGTGGAGACATTAATTACAGAAATTTACACAGAAGCACTGGAAGTTGCTCAAAAAATAAAAATAGACTAACGGGATACCCCCGTTAGTCTTTAATAAATACTTCCGCTAAATGATAATCGCCTTCATAAGGGAGATTTTCACCCTTCACCGTCATGTATTTATCAGTCCCCTTGCCAGCTAAAATGATGGCATCATTGGGACCGGCTTGTTGAATCGCTTGTTGAATTGCTTTTTTACGATCAGCTTCAAAATGAACTTGAACGTGGTCATTTTTGATTGCTTGACTAATTTCGTCAGCAATTTTTTGCGGATCTTCAAAGTTGGGATCGTCGCTAGTCAGCACTGCGACATCCGCATATTCGCCAATTGCTTGACCTAAGCCTTCGCGGCGGGACTCGGCTTTGTTGCCGGTAGAGCCGGTAATGACCAAGATTTTGCCAACTGGGTGCTGTTCTTTGGCAAAAGCCAATAATGATTTCATGCTCAAGTAATTATGGGCGTAATCTACATAGATATGGGCACCATTAGGTTTTAGTAACAGGTTCATCCGTCCGGGAACTAGTGCCTCAGCTAAGCCTTGTCGTCCGGCGTTTTGGTCGGCTCCGACTAGTGCGCTAGCTAAGAGCGCCGCAGCAGCATTTTCTTTATTGAAGTCACCGGCTAATAAAATTTGATAGTCGCCGTTTAAGTTCAAGCGGTCCGGTGTTCCAGCCAAGGCAAAGGCTAAAGGATGTTCTAAAGGTTGGACCTGATAATCGGCAGCTTGATTTCCATAGGTGATCATCGGAATATTTTGTTTTTCGGCCAATTCGTGCAATAGATCAAAATGATCAATCTCATGCTGCAAAATGACTTGTCGCGAATGGGTCACTAATTGACGCTTACAATAGAAGTAATCTTCAAAAGTCGGATGTTCGATCGGCCCGATATGGTCAGGTGAAATATTTAGAAAAATGCCCACATCGAAGATCAAACCATAGACCCGCGCTACTTTATAAGCTTGGGAAGAAACTTCCATCACTAAATGAGTCATTCCGTTGTTGACCGCTTCTGCCATCATCCGATACAAGTCGAGAGATTCCGGCGTCGTCAGTTTTGATTTAAAAAAGGTGACACCGTCTAAAGTGGTATTTAAGGTCGAGAAAAGTGCGGTTTTTTTATTCGTCGAGATATCTAAGATTTGTTTTGTAAAATAAGCAACCGTCGTCTTGCCTTTCGTTCCGGTGATGCCAATCAGCTTCAATTTTTCTTGCGGGTAATCATAGAAAGCCATGCTTAAAACGGCGAGCGCTTTGCGAATGTCTGTTACGATAATCGCTAACTCTGCTGAAACTTCATAGGGTTGCTCAGCGATGTAACAAGTTAAGCCGTCTGCTAGCGCTTGTTCTAAAAAGCGTTGTTGGAAATTGTTGCCTTTACAGAAAAAAAGTGTATCAGCCTCAACCTCGCGTGAATCATAAGAAATTTTGCTAAATGTTTTGTCAAAAGGAGCGTTTAGCGTCCAATTATTAGGTGTGATGAATTCCCGTAAAAGATCTTCTTTTTCAAGAATCTGTTGAACTTGGGTAAGTGTCAGCATATCGAGACCTCCAATATATAGTCTAGGCTATTATAGCATAGCTCAGAAATAGAAAAAGGAAAGAGTGATTGTCAGGAGCTGCTTTTAGCTTTACTATATAGAAAGGAGTATTTTTGAAGGAGGAGACCATGAAAAAGATACAACCCAGTGATCTGACTTATCAGGAAAAAATGATTCAAGGGTCTGCTTGGCTATCTGTGGGAAATATTTTTTCCAGATTGCTTGGCGCCATTTATATTATTCCTTGGTATGCTTGGATGGGGGAAAATGCCCGTGCGGCGAACGGTTTATTTAATATGGGTTATACTTTTTACGCCTTGTTCATGATGATCTCCACCGCAGGACTGCCAGGAGCAATTGCCAAACAAATCGCTCGCTATAATTCGCTGGGGGAGTATCAAACGAGCCGCCGCTTATTTATCAGAGCGTTACAGGCGACGGCAGTCTTAGGGATCTTCTTCGGCGGATTAATGTTTTGGTCAGCACCATTCTTAGCCGCTTTATCAGGCGGTGGCCGCGCATTGATCCCAGTGATCCAAGCGTTAAGTATTGCAGTGATTGCCTTTCCTTGCATGAGTGTTCTGCGAGGCTACTTTCAAGGTCAGCAAGATATGCGACCTTCAGCCATTTCACAAGTAGTTGAACAAGCATTACGGGTTTTGTATATGCTGTTAAGTGTTTTTATCATCATGAAAGTGATGCATGGCGATTATTTGAATGCGGTGATTCAATCGACCTTCGCCGCGACAATCGGAATGATCGGTTCCTATGCTGTTTTGTTGTTTTACTGGTTTAAAGATCACAAATCCAGCGATTTGCAAGTTTCGCGCAGTTTAAATAAAGTGACGATCGATCCCCAAAAATTATTACTAGAAACTATTCGACAAGCGATCCCATTCATTTTATTAGGTTCCGGGATTACCTTTTACAAATTAATCGATCAACTGACGTTTATCCATACGATGAGCGCCCACACTAATTTTAGTCATGAACAATTAGTTGATCTCTATGCTCTATTCAGTGCTAATCCCGATAAGTTAACGATGGTAGTCGTTGCTTTGGGAACATCATTGGCCTTAACGAGCTTGCCGATGTTAACGGAACTATTTACCCAACAGAGACGAGTCGAACTGGCCAAACTGGTGAATACCAATATTCAGCTGTTCACTTTTATTATGTTGCCGGCGGTTACAGGGATGATTCTCCTCGCCTACCCGTTGAATACCCTTTTCTATTCAGCCGATATTTTGGGTAGCCGGGTTTTAGTCGCTGCTTGTTGGACGGGATTAGTGGCTGCCTTATTCATGATGCTATCCACTACGCTGCAAGGAATTTCCCATAGCCGGATCGCTGTGAGGTATTGGTTAGCTGGCTTATTGTTAAAGGCCTTGATTCAAGTTCCGCTGATTGAATTGTTGCAAGTCTACGGTCCATTAGTAGCAACGTTCATTGGCTTGAGCCTAACCTGTGGTTTGTGTCTATGGAAGCTGCGGCGGGTGGTTCCCACAAATTATCAGCTCGTTTTTCGCCGCTGTGTCTTGATTTTGCTGTTAACACTAATTATGCTGATAGTTGCACTGCTTACCCGTCAGTTGAGCTATCTGGTATTTGATCGCAACACGCGTTTTCAGGCATTCATCATCTGCTTATTGACCGCAGGAGTTGGCGGGTTTAATTATTTCTATTTAGCGTTAAAGATTCGCTTAGTCGATAAACTTGTTGGACCGCAGGCCAAAAAATGGCGACGATTTTTACGAATAAAATAAGCAAGGTTTGCTCTTTCGGTAGGGCAACCTTTTTTTGTATTTTCAAATAGTTATAGGTATACCCAGGACTTATTCGTTTTTATCTAATGGATCGCTAGTAAAAACCAATTAATTCATTTTCAATAAAAAATATTCGCAAAATAATTCAAAAAGAACAAAAAGAAAGGGAGCTTTTTCTTTACAAAAAGATTTCAATATTTCTGAAATTAATTTTTGTAACACAAGGAAAAAACAGTAATATTGATTAAAAGCCTTATAATTCAAGGATTTGTGGTCGTGTTCCCCCAAATGCTATATTTCAAAGTGACACACAAGGAAGTCTTTTGTTACATTGTTTTATGTTTTTGTAATGAATTGTCATAATAATTTTACCCATGAAATACAAAAGGATGATAAAGTAACTCTCGTAGTCATGAAGACAGTAAAAAGACATAGACAATTCGGAGGAAGTTACATAATGAAATTAGGGAAAACAATTCTTTTTAGTACAGTATTAGCAGCAGGTGCAGGTTTAGCAATGGGAGCTACGGATGCCCATGCATCAGAAACATACACCGTTGAAGCTGGAGATACTCTATCAAAAATCTCTCACAAGTTTGCTGGTAATGATAGTTTAGTTAGCGCAATTGCAAAAGCAAATAAAATCAACAATGTAAACATGATCTTTGCAGGTCAAGAATTAACCATTGATGGCGCTGAAAAAGCGGACAAAACACCTGTTAAAGAAGCAGCTCCAGTTGCTCAAGCAGCAGTTCAAGAAACAGCAACACCAGTTCAAGAAGCAGCACCAGTTCAACAAACTGCGCCAGTTCAAGAAGCAGCTCCTGCAACAACAGCAGCGACAACTTCTTCAGCTAAAGAATGGATTGCTCAACGTGAATCAGGCGGTTCTTATTCAGCTACGAATGGTCAGTATATCGGTCGTTACCAATTATCTGCTTCATACTTAAATGGTGACTACTCTGAAGCCAACCAAGAACGTGTAGCAGATCAATATGTAACTTCTCGTTATGGTTCATGGGAAGGCGCACAATCTTTCTGGCAAGCAAACGGCTGGTACTAAGATTTAGCATACTTATTCAGAGAGGATCAGAAATTGATTCCTCTCTTTTTTTGTTTTGCAAAAAACCAGCGAAAACAGATAACAGCTCTGTTTTCGCTGGTTTTTTAATTACCAAAGTCCCGGCAATGCCTGGACGCTAATTGCTTGATTGGTAAAGGGATGTTGTAAATGTAATTCAAATGCATGGAGCATTAAACGCCCCTGCGGATTTTTACTATATAAAGGGTCACCAACTAGCGGGTGTCCGATACTGGCTAAATGCACGCGGATTTGATGGGTTCGTCCAGTTTCCAGCTGGCAATAAATCGCCGTTTGCTGATGCAATCGCTGAGCGATTTCTACATGGGTTAACGCGGCTTTCCCACCTTTAGGATCAATCCGGCGCTTTCTGCGGTCGTGGCGATCACGACCGATTTTTTTATTGATGGTCAGATCTTGTTTGATTGTCCCTTGGACGATTGCTTGATAACGGCGATAAATTTTTTTCTGTTCCAGCAAGCGTCCTAAAATCGGTAAGACAAAAGGGTTTTTGGCAAAGAGAATGGCTCCGCTAGTTTCTTTATCTAAACGATGAACCACATGAGGCTGTGCCTTTGGGGCTAGATAAGCGGCTAAATGATTTAATAGAGTATCTCGTTCTTCTGGCTGGTTCGGGTGCGTCTTCATGCCGGCAGGTTTATTAACGATGATCAAATGTTCATCTTCATAAAGAACCTTGATTTTTTGTTTATCACCTAATAGAATCTTTCTCTCAGGATAATCACTGGCCTCGAGTGTAATCGTGATACTATCGCCAGGATAAACCATTTCTTGAAAATGGCGGGCTTCACCGTTAACTAAAATACCTTTGCGGATACGAATAAAATGGCGGACTTTTCGCGGAACCAGCCATTCTTTTTCCAGTAAATCTTTGACGGTCATCTCAGCAGTTTGGTCTGGTAAAGTCATGGTAAATTTCATTAAGTTACTCCTTGTAGATATATTTAATCTTAGAAAGGCTTCATCGGGCTTATTGTATCACTTTTAACGGATATTTAAGAAAAAAATCAGCTTTTCCTTGAGAACCCATGCTAGAATACTTCCAAGTGTGTATCAGTCTCAAGACCCAAGCATTGAATCGTTGCTTTGTGATACACTGAGTCTGAATTTTGGATAGAATGGAGATCAAAAAATGGATTTTCAGGAAATTTGGCGCAAATTTAAAAGTGGTGCGAAAGTTTTTGGGCAACAGCTTAAAAGCGGTACGAAGACTTTTTGGCAATGGATCAAGCCTCATTTACTTCGTTTTCACCACTGGCGCAAACGTATTTGGAAAAAATATCATATCAATAAAATCTTGCTTTTATTAACCCTTGTGGGTGTTTTGGTCATGAGTGTCTACTTATTTTTCTTAGCAAAGTCGGTTAATGTGGAAACCTTGCAATCTAGCTTAAAACAATCGACGGTCATCTATGATGAAAAGAACGAACAAGCGGGGTCACTTTATGGACAAAAAGGAACCTATGTGGAAAGCGATCAAATTTCGCCGTATTTAAAAGATGCGGTAGTTTCAACAGAAGATCGCAATTTCTATCATCACCACGGCTTCGACATCAAAGGAATCGCTCGGGCAGCTTTAGGATTAGTGACTTCTGGTCATATTACCGGTGGCGGAAGTACCTTGACTCAGCAGTTAGCCAAAAATGCCTACTTGAGTCTCGATCAAACATTGGAACGAAAAGCCAAGGAAATATTCATGGCAATCGAAATTGAAAAGAAGTACGACAAAGATCAGATCTTAACGATGTATTTGAACAATTCCTACTTTGGTAACGGGGTATGGGGCGTGCAAGATGCTTCACGAAAATACTTTGGTGTTGATGCCAATCAGTTAACGATCGGGGAAGCAGCCACGATTATCGGAATGCTGAAGGGGCCAAGTATCTACAACCCGATCGACAACTTAGAAAATGCCGTCAACCGTCGAAACACCGTGCTTTCAGTCATGGTGGAAAATGGTAAGCTGACAAAAGAACAAGAAAATCAAGAAGCAGCGGTGGATCTCGGCAGCGAGTTAAATGACACGTATTCTTCAGCCGATGCTGGTTATCGTTACCCTTCTTATTTTGATGCAGTCATTGATGAAGCCGTCGGACGTTACGGCATGTCGGAAAAGGATTTATTGAATAAAGGTTACAAAATATATACCTCTTTAGATCAAGAGTATCAAAAACAGATGGAAGCCGTTTATCAAAATAATGCGAACTTCCCAGCTGATGCTGCTGATGGCGCAATGCCTCAGTCCGCATCTGTTGCGATGGATCCGAAAACGGGTGGCGTGCAAGCGTTGGTCGGTCGGCGCGGGGAGCATATTTTCCGCAGTTACAACTTTGCGACACAAATGCAGCGTTCCCCAGGTTCGACTATGAAACCTTTAAGTGTCTATGCACCGGCATTAGAAGCAGGCTATAAACCGGATAGCATCCTAAAAGATGAGCCTCAGTCTTATTATAAGGCCAAAAATTATGACGGTACTTTCCAAGGTGAAGTACCGATGTATCAAGCGGTCGCGCAAAGTTTGAACTTGCCGGCAGTCTGGTTGCTGCATGAAATTGGACTAAATAAAGGCTACAGTAAAGCGGAAGAATTTGGGATTCCATTGAGTAAATCCGATAAGTATTACGGTTTAGCATTAGGCGGTTTGGAAAAAGGGACTTCACCGATGCAGATGGCGGCAGCTTATGGCGCCTTTGCTAATGAAGGAAAAGTTTATGAACCGCATTTGATCACAAAGATTATCGATTCAACGGGCGCCGTGATCGAAGACAACAGCTCACCTAGATACGAACAAGTTGTTTCTAAAGAAGTTGCCAATGAAATGACCAGCATGCTTTTAGGGACCTTCTCAAATGGAACAGCCGCTCAAGCAGCACCAGCCGGCTTTACGGTAGCTGGTAAAACCGGAACGACCGAAACCAATTTTGATGCCAACAAGGTCAATGACCAATGGATTATCGGTTATACACCGAATGTTGTGATTTCAACGTGGTTAGGTTTTGAAAAAGTCAGTGAAACGCACTATCTGAGTGGAACGAGCGGTTCAGAAGTCGGTCAAGTTTTTAAAGCCGAAGCAGAATCAATCTTACCTTACGCGGGCCAGTACTCTTTTGAAGTAGCAGATGCCTATGCTACTGGTGGACAGGTGGTAGCGGCAGATCAAATCAATCAAGGTGCTGAAGACTCAGATGCAAGTAAATGGCGAGAAGAATTAAAAGATATTGGTGGTAAAGCAAGTGAAGGAGCAGCCAACTTTTTTGAAAAAGCCAAAGAAGGCGCCAATAAATTAAAAGAAAAAGGCCAAGAATTGTGGCAGCAATACCAACAAGGAAATTAGGGTGTGAACCCGTTTCCATTCGTGGTACAATAGAATGGTAACTTTTATAGAAAATGAGGGAATAAAAAATGGCAAATATTTATGATTCAGCGAACGGATTAGAACGCGAAATCCGCGAATTACCAGAATTTAAAGCTTTGGAAGAAGCTTTTGCAGAACTAAAGAAAAATGATTCTGCTTATGCAGCGTTTAAAGACTTCCAAGCTTTCCAACAAAGCTTGCAAGAAAAACAAATGCGTGGCGAAGACTTCAGTGATGAAGATGCTGAAAAAGCTCAAGCATTGGCAGAAAAAGTTCAACAAGAAGAATTGATCAATGAATTAATGGTAAAAGAACAAGCGTTTAGCGTGATCGTTAACGACTTGAACCGGATTATCATGACTCCAATTCGTGAATTATACGAAGGTTAATTAGCAACAATAGAGGTTGTGACAGAAGTTGCGACTGGAATACTGTTAGATAAAATAAGTGGGTATGACAAGCTTTTTGTCACACCCACTTATTTTTGTCTGTATTGTTTGAACAGCGCGGCTACTTTTGAACCGCATTGCTATTTTTTGTTAAAATAAATTTTTAAATTGATCGATCAAACCATCGAATTTTTCCGATTTAAGTAAGACCTTGGCTTTATCGTAATACTCCCCTAGTTCCTCTTTGTGGTCTTCGATAAATTCTTTGGCCTTATCAATATTTCCTTCATTCAATAATTCTTTGGCTTTTTTGATTAGTTCATCATTGTTCATTTATTGATTCCTCCTTCAGTTAAGTTTATTTTAGAGGATTTTGTTATAAATATCGAGGATTTACCTTTCTAAAATGTTAATTTGAATACGAACAAACTTTCGTTTTTTATGGTAAAATAAACGGGATAAGTTTCATTTTTAGTAGTAATGAGGGGGGATAAAATGAAATTTTTACATGCAGCGGATTTGCATTTAGATCGTTCGTTTGAAGGACTGACTAGCGTACCTGAAACGTTTCAAAAACGTTTGACGACAGCCAATCAAAAAATGTTGGAAAATATTATCGAGACGGCGCTAGTGCAGGCAGTGGATTTCATTTTGTTGGCGGGTGATACTTTCCATCAAAATCGACCAACCTTAAAAACACAACGTTATTTCTTTCAAGCCATGGCTCGTTTAGCTGAAGCAGATATCCCAGTTTTTATGAATTTTGGCAACCATGACTTTTATCAAGCGGAACGCTATTGGTTTGAATTTTCTGAAAATATCCACTTATTTACCGATGAAGCGGTTGAAACTAAAAATTTTACTACGAATGCTGGCGAAAAAGTCGCGATTACCAGTTTTAGTTACCAGCATCCGACGATTGAGACGGGGATGGTTGAAAAATTTCCTCGTAAAGGTGAAGTTGATTTTCAAATTGGGATGTATCATGGAGGCCAAATGCCTTATGCTCCTTTTCAGCTAACTGAATTAATGACTAAAGGCTATGACTATTGGGCGTTGGGGCATATTCATGTACCACAAGTCTTGGCTCAAAAACCTTATGTGATCTATCCAGGTACACCCCAAGGCCATACACAAAAAGAAACGGAACTGGCAGGGGTAACCTTAGTTGAAACGCAAGGAAATCAGCTGCTGGCTCAGACGCTGCCAGTCGAAGCGATTCGTTGGGAGAAACGCAAAATCTCCTTAGCAGGCATTCGGCAGCCACGAGAAATCTTTCCCTTAGTGCGGCGGTTAAGGAGCGATTTGCCGACGCTATTACATTTAGAATTTAGTGAGGTCACAGGATTAGGGGAGGAGTTGGCTTATCAGATCAACTCAGGTGAGCTGTTAGAGGCTCTTCAAGCAGAAGTTTCAACAGAAATCTTACTATGGAAGCTCACATTGGCAGAAGTACCAGCGGAACGACCGTATTTGTCAGTTGAAAAAAAATTAGTAGAACAGTTAATTGCGACTTACCAGGAGCCGGAAATATTCAGTGACCTCTTGAGTGAACTGGAGCAAAATCCTCAGCTACACCCTATGCTGGATCAGGAATTTAGAGCAGATGTGTTGTTGCAATTAAAAGAAAAAATAACCGATAATTATCGCTTTAGGGGGGCTGTAGATGTGGATTAAAAAAGCGGAGATCACTGGTTTTGGCAAGTGGCGTCAGCAAACTTTTTTATTTGAAGCAAAAAATCAGTTGGTTTATGGCTTGAATGAAGCGGGAAAATCAACTTTGTATCAGTTTATCCAAGCAATACTCTTCGGTTTTCCCACTAAGCGTAAAAAGGGGCAAGACTATACACCGAATGACGGGAGTGGCTTTGGTGGCCGGCTACTGGTTGTTCATCCAACTTATGGAACGGTGACTATCGAACGTTACAAAGCAAAAAATAAAGGCAAGGCCTTAGTTTGGTTGGAGGATGGTCAACAAGGCGGCGAAGAGTTGCTGGAAAAAATTCTTTATCCGCTGAATTTACAGCTTTTCCGCCAAGTATTTACTTTTCAACAGGAACAGCTACAACAACTAGAGCATTTAACCGAAGAAAATTTGCATGAGGCGTTGATTTCACTAGGCTTATCCGGCAGTAATGAATTATTTGAACAGCGGCTTCAACTGAAGAACGAGTATGAAAATCTTTATCGCCCCCGCGGTCGTAAGCAGCCGTTGAACCAAGCGCTCCAAACGTATCAAAGTCTGCAACAAAAAATCAAAGAAAAAGAAGAGCAAGAAGCCCATTTTCAACAATTGGTTCGTCAGGCGGAACAGGAACAGCGTCAAGTAACTCAACAAGCGATAGAAAATCGTAAATTACAGGAGCAACAATTACGGTTGGAGCAGCGGCGATTGAACTGGTCAGGGTATGCTGAGCTATTGGAATTACAAAATCAAGAACTGCATTCAGCCGCTAATCTGAAAGAGCAAGCCACGCTACAAGACTTCTATCAAGCGTATCAACAAACGATGAAAGAGCAGGAAAAACTTCACGCGGCCTTACAACAGCATAGTGGTAACCAAGAATCTGCGCGCTATTATTTCTATTTGGAAAATGAAACCTGCATTCAGCAATTATTAGCAGAAAAAGTTTCAGTCACCCGTATGCTAGACGAGGAACAACGAATTGCAGTCCAGCTTGCTGGGACAGACGAGGCACCTATAGAATGGCAGCAAAACCCACCCCGTCCTTTTACGGATGAACAGGCGATTCAACAGTTATTTGCACCACTGCAAGCGCAGCAAAAGACGGTAGAGGAACAAAAAATTCGTCTTCGTTTAGTCCAAGAACAACGAGATCAAGCGGAAAACAACTTGAATGCCTATGAACAAAAGCATCCCGAGCTGTTTGATCAGCAAAAGCAACTGCCGTGGTTCTTACTGGCCGCGGGAATCCTCTTGATCATTGCTTTTATTGTACCTCCGCCATTTCGTTATCTCCTCTTAGTTTTAGCTGTTGGTTGTGGAATTATTGGGGCATTGAAACAAAAGCCGGTCGACAAAGCAGCTTGGCAGGAAAAATTGGGGCAGTTAGATGTTTATGAGGGGCAAGTGGCGCAACTGAGCGATTCTATTGCCCAAGGTGAACAGCAAGTCACGCAACTATGGAATCAAATTCAAAATGAGTTACGGCAACGCAATTTGCCAAATGGCGAAAATGAATTTGTTGTGATCCGAGCAAATCAGCAAGCGCAAAGCTATTTAGCACAACGCCAAACACAGAGTGAGCTCCAGGATCGTCAGTTGGAATTGCGCCAAAAACTCATGCAGCAGGAACAGCATTTTGAATTTTTAGCAGATTGGCTGCCGCTGCAGGAAAAAAACTTGTCAGAAAAACTTGTAGTATTAGAGCAGTTTGCTAAAGAGATGGAGCAGATCCGTTTTGCGCAGACGTATCAGGAAAATACGGTGTTGCAGCAACGGATCCATGAAACTCAAAAGCAGCAGCAAGTAATACTTGAGCAAAATCGACCGTTACTAGAAAAATTAGGTCTGGCTTATCCTTCAGAGATTCCAGCTTTTTTACAACGCGAAAGCGAAATTTTGCAAAAACGAGCTCGTTTAGAGGAGTTGCAGGAAAGTGTGGCTCCGTTGTTTGAAAAAGAAACGACGTTGTCAGAAATTGATCAGCAGCTGCGTATCTTAGAACAGACGATTAAAACTGGTGAAAGTCACTTGCGTCAGCTACAGGAACAGGAACAACGCTCTCGTTTGCAGATTCAGCAAATGCAAGCGGATGGGACGTTGGATAGCTTGTATCAGCAACAGAGTCAGCAGCGGGCCTTAGTTGAGCAGCTGACGTCTGATTACGCAGTGGCTAAGCTGGAAAATCAATTATTGCAAGATATTGCGACCGAATTGTCTGAACAACAATTGCCGGAATTACTGAAACAGGCAACGATTTATTTTCAAATGTTAACGAATAATGCCCATAGCCGTTTAGAATTTTCCGAAGGTCTGTTGACGGTGGATCAAATGAGTCTGTATGCTCTCTCTACAGGAACCAAGGATCAGGTCATGATGGCTTTTCGCTTTGCCTATCTGGCTTTACAGCAGAAGCATCCACTGTGTCCGGTGATCATCGATGATGGCTGGCTACATTACGATCATCAGCGAAAGTTACAATTTGCCAAATTGTTACAACAATTTAGTCAAAATTATCAAGTCATTTGTTTGTCATCTGACCAAGAAATGGTAAGCTATTACCAAGAGCTTCACCAGCCAGTCTGGGAATTGAAGGGAGTCCAACGATGAAAAAAATCAAAGAATTAGTAGTTGACGAGCAATTTGAAATGTACGTTTTAATCAAAAATGCTGACGTCCGACTAGCAAAAAATGGTAAAAAGTTTATCGCATTTACTTTCCAAGATACTTCTGGCACAGTTGACGGCAAATTCTGGGATGCCTCAGAAGAAGAAATCAAGCGCTACAAAGCTGGACAAGTTGTGTTATTGAGTGGTAAACGAGAAATGTATCAAGGCAATCCGCAAGTGAAGATTCTGCATCTTCGCACGACGAAACCAGAGGAGCCAAACGACCCTGCTTTATATATGGAACGAGCGCCGCTTAAACGGGATGTGATGGAAGAAGAAATCAATCAGACATTATTTGAGATCACTAACGCTCATTGGAATCGGATCGTTCGTTTTCTATTAAATAAATACCAAAAGGAATTTTTTGAATTTCCAGCGGCGAAGCGCAACCACCATGCGTTTGCCGGCGGCTTAGCTTTCCATACCTTGACGATGCTGAGGCTAGGCAAGGCGATTGCCAAAGAATATCCACAGTTAAATGCGTCACTTCTATATGCGGGGATTATTATCCACGACTTAGGCAAAGTAATCGAGTTGACAGGACCTTCTTCAACTGAATACACTGTAGTCGGAAATTTAGTTGGGCATTTGGTCTTAGTAGATGAAGAAATTACCAAGGCCTGTGCCGAATTGAAGATTAATGATGCTGATGAGGATGTTGTGATTTTGCGGCACATGGTCTTGTCCCATCACGGCTTGTTAGAGTATGGTTCTCCAGTCCGTCCGCGAATCATGGAAGCAGAGATCCTGCATCAAATTGATAACATCGATGCCTCAATGCAAATGATGGCAAGTGCGGTAAAAAATACTGATCCCGGCACGTATACCGAAAGAATTTTTGGGATGGACAACCGCAGTTTTTACGTACCGAAAGATATTTAATACAGAGCTGCGCCGAGTTTACTTGGTACAGCTTTTTAAGGAGTTAAAGGATGATGATTGAAACGGAAAGATTGTATCTTCGTGAGTTGGGGCAAGCGGACATTGATTCATTAAGGAAAATTTTACAAGATGAACAAACGATGTATGCTTATGAAGGAGCCTTCGAAGAGATAGAAGTTCAACATTGGCTAGATAAACAGATTGAAAATTATCGCCGTGATGGATTTGGTTTATGGGCGGTCATTTTGAAGGAAACGGATGAAATGATTGGACAATGCGGATTGACTTGGCAAAATTTTGCCGATCAAAAAGTTTTGGAGGTAGGCTATTTATTTCAACGCGCATTTTGGCATAAAGGCTATGCGATTGAGGCAGCGCAAGCATGTAAGACTTATGCTTTTGAGGATTTACAGGCAGAAGAAGTTTTTTCGATTATTCGTGATACGAACAGTGCTTCACAAAAAGTCGCTGAGAGAAACGGAATGACTCGTTGTGGAGAGTTTGTTAAGCATTATCGCGGAATAGCTATGCCCCATTACGTATACTCTGTGCATAAATAGAACCGAAGCTTCAAAAATATTTTAAGAGCTAGTAGCGTTCAATGCTCAACACCGACTTAAAATACAAGGAGTGTTAAGATAAATATAGAGTAAATCATGGCTATCAATGAGATGAGGTGAAACCGGATGAAGAAAACGGAAGAAGTTCAAACGGTGGAAGAAAATTTTGATGATGTTGAGATTCCAGTAGGGATGGAAGGGCTAACAGTTTCCGAGGTTCAACGGAAAATAGAGGATGGACAGATCAATCAAGTTGAAGAGAATCTATTAAAGTCGGACAAAGAAATTATCAACGAAAATACGATCAATATCTTTAATATTTTGAACTTTGTCTTGGCTTTATTGGTATTATTGGTCGGTTCGCCCAAAAATACATTATTTTTTGGTGTAGTAATCATTAATACTTTGATTGGTGTGATTCAAGAATTACGAGCCAAACACACGATTGATAAATTGTCTGTTTTAGCGAAGACGAAAGCCGTTGTCTTGCGAGACGGGCGTTTACAGCAAATTGATCAGGAGCAGATTGTGCTAGGCGAGACCCTCTATTTGCGTAGTGGGGATCAAGTGCCGGTGGATGGTAAATTGCTGGCTGGTGCAGGAGTTGAAGTTGATGAATCACTTTTAACGGGTGAAGCGGATCGGGTACAAAAAACTTTGCAGGATCAATTATATAGCGGCAGCTTTATAACTGCGGGGGAATGCTTTTATCAAGGTACGGCAGTGGGAAAAGATAATTTTGCAGAACAGCTCACTAGTGAAGCCAAAACGAAAAAAACGGGTAACTCGGAATTGACGAAAGTCTTGAGTCGCATGATTGCAGTTTTGACGGTTGTGATTATTCCGGTAGGGCTAGGTTTGTTCTATAGTCAGTATCAAGCATCTGAATCGATCAAACAGGCCGTTTTAGGAACGGTTGCGGCTTTGGTCAGCATGATTCCAGAAGGATTGATGTTGTTAACCAGTGTTGCATTTGCCGTGGGAGCTGCTAATTTGGCCCGTAAAAAAGTATTGGTTCAAGCTTTGCCTTCAATTGAGACCTTGGCTCGTGTCGATGTGATCTGCTTGGATAAAACCGGGACGATTACAGATGGCACATTGAAATTTGAGGAAGCATTGCTAGAAGAAGGTGTTTCTGAGGAGCGTTTGGATCAGATCATGGGTGCATTATTAGCCCAGCTAAATGATCAAAATGCTACTGCCAAAGCTTTACGGGAAGCTTTCCCGCCAGTCGTTGAGTGGGCGGCTGAAAAAATTGTCCCGTTTTCTTCTGCTCGTAAATGGAGTGGTGTCACTTTTAAAGAGCAAGGCAGTTTTGCTTTTGGCGCACCCGAGTTTATTTTTAAAAATCTGCCGCAGAAAATACAGGAAAAGATCCAACCATATTTAGCTGCTGGACAACGGGTTTTAGTGCTGGTGGAATACCCAACAGTATTAGAAGAAGAATTAGCATATGAGCCGCAACTATTAGCCACCCTGATTATTTCAGACAATCTAAGAGAGAATGCTCGCGCAACTTTCGGTTATTTTGCCCAGCAAGATGTGCAATTAAAGGTTATTTCAGGGGACCATCCCTTGACTGTTTCAAAAATCGCGCAAAAAGCGGGAATCAAAGATGCTGAAATGTTTATTGACATGTCTAGTATAAGTGAACCGATTGATTATAAAGCATTGGTTGATCAGACGACGGTCTTTGGTCGAGTCACACCGAAACAAAAACAAGCATTGATTCGTGCCTTAAAAGAAACTCATACCGTCTGTATGACAGGTGATGGAGTAAACGATGTGTTGGCGTTACGAGAAGCGGATATCGGCGTAGCGATGGCCAATGGCAGCAGTGCAGCTCGAGCGGCTGCAGATGTAATCTTATTGGATTCTGACTTTGCCCGCATGCAAAATGTTTTGAATGAGGGCCGACGGGTGATTAATAATATTGAGCGGGTAGCCTCGATGTATTTAGTTAAAACAATTTATTCACTGATTTTAGCGGTCATCTTTATGTTTATCGCAAACCCGTATCCTTTTGAACCGGTCCAATTAACACCGATTAATGCACTAACGGTCGGAATTCCTTCCTTCTTTTTGGCATTGAAACCAAGTTATGAACGAATCAAAGGCGATTTTTTAAACAATATTTTACGTGTTTCACTACCTGGAGCGTTGACAGTAGTTAGTGCAGTAATGGTAATCCAACTGGCCGCTGTCTTATTTCAGTTGGATTACCAAGCAACCTCAACGATGTCGGTCTTTTTGACAGGTTGTGTCGGTCTTTTGGTTCTATACAAAGTGTCCTTCCCGCTAGATAAGAAAAAAATCGCATTGATTGCGGTTCTAGCTGGTGCTTATCTGAGCTGTTACTTATTTTTTCGAGAATTTTTTGATTTCGATAAATTATTGAATCGCAATCTATTCTTCGTCATACCACTAACCTTTGGGATCTACTGGTTGTTTAAAGGATTGACACTGATCATGGATAAATTAGTTGGTTGGCGAATCGCTTGGCAAGCAAAGCACCGTGGGAAACATAAGTAAAGGTCCGGAGTTTCTCTAAATCAGTATAATTTACTTAAATAAATGAAAAACCCTAGAAAAGGCTTTCTTCTTTTCTGGGGTTTTTGGTATAATAAACTAAAAATAGCGTTAGAGGCTATTATTCCCACGATAGTATAGGAAGTATTGACGTCATGAAGATAAAGTTATTTATTTTGGGAAAATAAAATTTAGTCGAAAGAAGGAGGTTTATCGATGGAATTAATGAAATTACAAAATGGTTCAGACATTCGTGGAATCGCTATCACTGAGGGCGATAAAGTTAAGAACTTAGGTACTGAGGAAGTCCGCTTGATTGCTTGGGGCATTCTCAATTGGTTAACTGATAAAGGCGTGGAGCGGCCTTTTAAAATCGGAATTGGCCATGATAGCCGTTTAACGGGACCGGAATTAAAAGCTGCAATGATCGAAATTTTTGAAAAGGCTGGTTGTGACGTTTTAGATTTTGGTTTGGCGACAACGCCGGCCTTATTTATGGCTACCCAATTTGAAGAATTTGCTTGTGATGTCGGGATTATGCTGACAGCTAGTCACCTACCTTACTATTTCAATGGCATCAAAATTTTCAGCCAAACCGGTGGTGCTGAAAAGCAGGATATTGCCTATATTTTAGCACATCCAGAAGCGGGAGAAACAGGGGCAGGAAGTGTTCAACAAGCTGATTTGTTGTCGCGTTATGCCGCCGATTTAGTCCAAAAAATTCAAACAGGTAGCGGTAGTGAGCGACCGTTGCAGGGCTTAAAAATTGTTGTTGACGCCGGGAACGGTGCCGGTGGCTATTTTGCTGATCAAGTCTTGGCCGTTTTGGGTGCTGATACGAGTGGCTCACAATTCTTAGAACCGGATGGTCATTTTCCAAACCATATTCCAAATCCGGACAATAAAGAGGCGATGGCTAGTATCAAGAAAGCCGTGTTGGAAAACCAAGCGGACCTCGGTGTGATCTTTGATACGGATGTCGATCGTTCAGCAATAGTCTCAAAAGATGGACAAATGATTAATCGGAACAATTTGATAGCGGTCTTATCAGCGATTGTTTTACAGGAACATCCTGGCAGTACGATCGTGACTAATTCACCGACTTCCGATCATTTGAAAGACTTCATTGAAGAAAAAGGCGGCAAACAATACCGTTATATTTCCGGTTATCGCAATGTCATCAATAAGGCGATTGAACTAAATGAAGTGGGGATCGATTGTCAGTTAGCGATTGAAACGAGTTCCCATGCCGCCTTTAAAGAAAACTATTTCTTGGATGATGGTGCCTATGTCATTGCTAAAGTCTTAATGTTATTACCTAAATTACAGCAAGAAAAGCGGGAACTAACAGATTTGATGGCGGAATTAGAACAACCGTTGGAAACTTTAGAAATTCGTTATCCAATCAGCGGAGAGGATTATAAAGTAACTGGTCAAGAAATGATCGAGTTGTTCCGCAAAGAGTTACCGAAACAGGTGGGCTTTGCGGAAAATCCTGAAAATCAAGAAGGAGTTCGTTTTTCTGTAACGGAACCTTATGGTAAGGGGTGGTTGCTGCTGCGCTTAAGCTTGCATGAGCCATTATTAGTGATGCAGGTGGAAAATGACCAAGCTGGGCAGATTCAAAAGCAATTACCAATTTTCCGGGAACTTTTAGCAAAGGATCCGCAGATTGAGCTAACTAAATTAGACCAACAATTAAATAAGTAGAAATTCTTGCAAAAAAAGTCCCTTCGTCTGATGATTAAGACAAAGGGGCTATTTTTTAATAGCTAAAAATAGGAGGGACAGCTTATGAAAATCAGACTTGATGAAATGGCTAAAGAAAAACTTTTGACCCATTTGGGAGGAGATAAAATTTTATTGCTGACATTTGAAGATGGTGTAGGTCCATACTCACAGCATGCGATGATTCATATGCAAACGCAATTTTCGCTTAATATTATTACGACGAATATGGAGAAGTCAGATTATAATGAAACGATTCCCTCTGAGATTGGTGATTTTTGGATTAAAGGATACTCTAAAGAAGATTTACAAGAAGAAATGTGGATCAAATTTAATCCCCGTCTCAGCACCTTCAGTCTATCGGGTGAAGGTGGCATGATTGATGATAATTTAGGCTTCATCGACTTTACTAAAAAATAAAGAAAAGCAGGCTTGTCTTTCATTTTTTTTCGGTTCTTTGATATGATGATAAGAAAGATTTTTGGGAATCTAAGTCCAGTCGAAAGGAAGAAAATAAAATGGCAAAAATCATGATTGTAGAAGACGAGGCAGTGATTCGTCAATTGATTGGAGAAGAATTGACGAAATGGCGGTTTGATGTCTATCAAATAACAGATTTCAATCAAGTATTTGAGGAGTTTGAAGAGGTTGCTCCACAGCTAGTTTTATTGGATATCAATCTGCCTGTTTACGACGGCTATTATTGGTGTCAAAAAATCCGGGAAGTTTCAAAAGTTCCCATTATTTTTATTTCTTCTCGTAATACCAACATGGACCAGATTATGGCGATGAATATGGGGGCGGATGATTATATTACTAAGCCGTTCCAAGTCGATATCTTAGTGGCGAAGATCAATGCCTTGCTACGGCGTTCTTATAATTATGCTGAGAGCGGCGAAGAGTTGGCGCATAATGGGATTACGCTGAATATTGATAATAGCAGTATGACAATCAATGGAGAAGTCGTGGACTTGAGTAAAAACGAATATCGGTTACTGTTTATTTTGATGAAACACCATGGCAAAATTTTGAGTCGGGATAAATTACTACGGGCACTTTGGGACGATGAACGCTTTGTTGATGACAATACCTTGACTGTTAACATCAATCGGGTCCGACGCAAGATTGAGCAGGCGGGAATCGAGGATTACATTCAAACAAAAGTTGGACAGGGTTATATTGTCCCGTAAGGAGCGGCTATGACATTTATCAAATATCTAAAAGATCGGTTGCTAGTTTTACTAGGCTGGGGCGTATTAAGTTCTTTGTTAGTCTTTATGGTGTGGCTAACCCCTGATTTGCACGGTTTTTGGGACAATCTTAGCTATCTATTGATTTTACAATTATTTTTGATTTTGCTTTTTTTTACGATTGATTATTATCGACGCAAGCGCTGGTACCGTTCGTTTGCTCAAGGAGAAGATTCTCAGTTGCAGCATTTTATTGAAACTGCCAGCAACAATGAAGAACATTTACTTCAAGACTATGTAAATCAACAAGTTCGAGAGCATCACTTGATGATGGAACAGCTGTTGGATAGTCAAAAGGATCAGAAGGATTACATGGATTCGTGGATTCATGAAATCAAGGTTCCTTTGGCCGCAGTAGACTTGATTTTAAATTCAATCGAATTTGACATCCCTGATGAAAAATTTGTCTTACTACAAAATGAAATCCAAAAAATTGATGAATACGTTGAGCAAATTCTCTATTATTCTCGTTCTGATGAATTCGTGAATGATTATTTGATTCAAGAATATTCGTTAAAGAAGCTCATCCAACCGATCATTCGTAGTCAAGCCAATTATTTTATTCAAAAAAATCTGCAATTGACGTTAGCGGATGAGGATGCCAAAGTCCTAACCGATGCCAAGTGGATCGAATTTATTTTTCGCCAATTACTAAGCAACGCGATCAAATATACTCCTGATCAAGGTCGGATTGATATTCGGATCGAAGCTAAAAATGGGGGCGTAGCCTTGATTTTGCAAGACAATGGTATCGGTATTCCGCCGGAAGATCTCGGACGGATTTTTGATAAGGGCTTTACCGGTGAAAATGGGCGCAAAGCTCAACAGCATTCGACCGGACTGGGTTTATATCTAGCTAAAGTTTTAGCAGGAAAACTGGGTGTCGATTTAACCGCAGAATCAACGTTGAATGAAGGAACAACAATGACGTTGTTTTTCCCGCGCTTAGATTATTATCATGAAGAACGTTAAGTTTTTTAGTTTTTAATTGCTAAATCCCCTTTTTTTCGCTAAACTATTTCAGTTGCAAATTGAAGGGAGTAAGGTTATGAATATTTTGATTGCCCTAATACCGATGGTAGCATGGGGAAGTATTGCTTTGGTGAGCGGGAAACTTGGCGGCGATGCCAATCAGCAAACTTTAGGGATGACGATGGGGGCTTTTGTTTTTGCATTAGCGACCTACTTTATTGTTCAACCAACTATCAATAGTTGGATTTTATTGATCGGTTTCTTGTCGGGTCTTTTTTGGACTGTTGGTCAGAATGGTCAATTTCATGGAATGAAATTCATGGGAGTTTCGGTCGGGTTACCGATCTCAACCGGCTTTCAATTAATTTTGAATACCGTCGCTGGGGCTATTTTCTTTCATGAGTGGACGAAAACAAAAGACTTTGTATTAGGCTTTATTGCGTTGGCATTGCTAGTCTTAGGAGCCTATCTAACCGCGCGCAAAGATGACGAGAGCGGTGTGGCAACGGATAATGGTCTGTTTGATTTTGGCAAGGGATTTCGTGCGTTGCTTTTTTCAACAGTTGGTTATGGTGTTTATACTATTATTATTACTTGGGCTGGACTCGATCCGTTGGCGATTATTTTACCACAAAGCGTTGGGATGCTAGTTGGTGCTAGTTTCTTCGCGTTTTGTAAAGCGAAAGTCAATCGTTATGTGTGGCGTAACATGCTTTCCGGCTTGTTATGGGGGATCGGAAATGTCTGCATGTTATTGTCCGTTCAAAATATTGGCCTAGCAATTGGTTTTTCACTATCCCAGATGGGAATTATTATTTCGACATTGGGGGGAATCTTCCTATTAGGTGAGCGCAAGACTAAAAAAGAGATGTACTATGTGATTATCGGTTGTTTGCTGATTATTGCTGGCGGAGCAGTCTTGGGTTATATGAAAGCATAAAAAATCAGTGGACCATTTTTGGTCCACTGATTTTTTATTTATGAAGGGAGTATTCTGGATTTATTGCCCAGAATTTAATTCCATCAGTTTTTGTTTTAAGTCGTTTTCCATATGTCCAATCTCGATTTCGGCCACTTGGCGGCGTTCCCGACCTTCTTTTTGGATCCGCAAGGTTTCTTCCAAGGTTTCGACTAAATCGTTTTGGGTTTGTTGCAAGGTTTCAAGATCGACGATGCCACGTTCATTTTCTTTAGCCGTTTCAATCGTTGAGATCTTCAACATCTCTGAATTTTTCTTCAATAAATCATTAGTCGTTTCAGAGACTTGGCGTTGAGCCGTTGAAGCATCCTTTTGCCGTAATAAGGTTAAAGCAATCGCAACTTGGTTTTTCCATAAAGGAATAGCGGTATTGATCGATGCTTGGATTTTTTCAGCCAAAGCTTGGTTCGTATTTTGAATCAAACGAATTTGCGGTGCTTGCTGAATCGTAATTTGGCGGGCCAATTTTAGGTCGTAGGTCCGTTTATCTAAACGATCGAGAAATTGGGTATAGTCATTGACTACTTGCACGTCCATTTGATCACCAGATGCTTGGGCCTTTTGGGTTGCTTCGGGAATCGTGGTCAATTTCAATTCTTCCATCTTTAATTCCGCTGCTGCAATATAGATATTCAAGGCATCAAAGTAGTCCTTATTTTTATTATAAAGAGTTTCAAGCATTTGATTGTCTTTTAATAAGCCATCTTTTTCGATATTTAACTTAGTCGCGATTTTATCGATTTGAGCACCGATTTTTTGGTATTTAGTGGTGATTTCATAAATCGATTGCTTGACTTTGCCAAACATTTTTTGGAAAATATTGCCTTCGCCGACCCGTAATTCGTCAGGGTTGGCTTCGTTTAAGCGATACATTAGTTGATTCAATGAATCGCCGATCGGACCGATATCTTGCGAAGAAACAGTATTTAGCATCGATTGCGAGAATTCGCTTAGTTTGGTTTGTGCCGTTGCACCGTAGCTGATCACTGCTTGTGAGTCGTTGACATCGATTTTTTTGGCTAATTCACGGGCTTGGGCTTGCCGTTCTTCCGGTAATTTATCCACTAAACGGTCCGCTTGTTCTTGGGACTGTAAGTGAGAGATTTCTTGTTGTTGAACGGGGGTTAAAGCATCACTACCGAAAGGATTGCTCAGTAGATCGTCTAAAGTACTCTCGACCGCGGGGGTCTGCGTTTGATTTTCTGGTTCCACAGTGGTTCCTCCTGTTCGAAAAAAATCTAGCTTTAGCCAGATTTTTTTGTTTAACTATTTTTTATTTTGTCGTTGGCTTGGGATGTCGCTCTAAATTCTTTTTCGCAATCGAGATTTCAACATCCATATCCTCTAAATCCTCGGCCACGAATTGTTGATAGTCTTTTACGATTAAAGCAGCCATTTGATCAATGATCTGTGCGCTTTCTTCTAGTTTACCATAAACTTCTTTTGACTTAATCTCATGTTCGTTGATTTCAACATAATTATCGGTCAAATCAACGATATTAGGCAAATGAGTATAAAGAAATTGACTACATTCAGGTAGCCGTTTCGGCTCTTTGACTAATTCTTTAAATAGAGCCTTTGCCGCTTTCAAAGTATCATGGCGTAAATCGATGGCTTTCAGTTTGGCGCTTTTTTGCATATTTTGCTGTAAACGTAAAATTTGCTGTTTCGAAAGATTCATCGTTTCGCGGAATATCTCAATCTCACGTTCACTCATCCCTGAATTCCGATAATATGCTTCTTTTTCTTTAGATAAAAACGGGAGATTTTCTTTTTTGGGACGAACTTTTCGGCCCTTAAAGCCACGATAAATTAGCCAAAATCCAACAATCAACATTAAAAAGATGAGAAAATTGCCGAAGTCTCCTTCAAAAAAGCAGAGAATGCCGATTGCTGCGATGATGATTGGAAATATTTTCCTTCGCATAATAATCCTCCTAATCTAGTAAAAAACCTTCACTTTATTTATTCAAAATCCTTGCTTTCTTTACACGCTCATCATAGCATGAAATTCTATAGAAATAGTATGGGACTAAAGATGGATTTTTCAGATTTAGAAAAAACATAAGAATTTTCTATGATACAATAAGGCAGAACCGTCAAGTGTGAGTTATTTGCTAGTCCAACTTTTCAAAGTTACTAGGGCCTGCGGAAAAACTGTTAGAAACGAAAATCTGATTGAATGACTATTTTTTATGATAGACAGCAACAAGTGCTTCGTTTTTCTCGGTTTTAGACAAATTACTTTCAGTATTTGTCTGATTTAGTGAATGAAGTTTTCAAGGAGAATAGGAGAGGAAGGCTGTAATGTTAGAGTATAAAGATTTTGAAGAGAAGACAATTACTCGTAAAGAATTGTTTAAAGGAAAAATCATCGACGTTTATTTAGACGATGTTGCCTTACCAATGGGGGGCACGGCCAAACGGGAATTAGTTTTTCATCATGGTGGGGTTGGGATTATTCCCATCACAAAAGAAAATAAACTACTCCTGGTCAAACAATTTCGGAAACCTTTAGAAAAAGTTGTACTAGAAATTCCAGCCGGAAAAATCGATCCGGGTGAAGGACAGCACCCAGAAAAAACTGCTTTACGAGAATTAGAAGAAGAGACAGGCTATCATACCGAAGCGTTGACTTACATAAATGAAATGTATTTGTCCCCAGGTTTCTCGAATGAAAAATTGTATATCTATGCTGCAACTGAGCTGGTCAAAGTGGAAAATCCCTTGCCACAAGACGAGGATGAGGTTTTGGAACTATATGAATTAACTCTGGAAGAGGCCAAAGAAGCGATCAAATCTGGGTTGATTTGTGATGCCAAAACGATTTTTGCAGTGAATTATTGGGAACTGCAGCAATGCAAGCAGGCTCAGTAATGGCTTGTTTTGCCAAACACATTTTTCAGATTAGTGATATAGAAGTTAAAAGGAGGGGATCGTGGATGGGCCAATCACCCTTGGTGACCCGCAGTGAATTGCGAAAACGCAAAGAAGAGCAAGCGCGTTTAGCGGAAGAGCAAAGCAAAGCCGCTGAGCGAGCCTATGAAAAAAGAGAAAAAGAAATCAGCAACGTGTATCGCAAAGAGCTGAAAAAGCATAAACCCGTGACAAAATCCCGCAGTAGTGAACGAGTGAAGCAAAAAGAACGCAGCAGTTTTTTGAATAAGGCGATTATTGTAGTCTTATTACTGTTAATTATAGTGATGTTGGCGGTATTCTTTATTTAAACAACGATGGAGGAATAACAGATGAAAATTGGTATTATTGGAGCAATGGAACCAGAAGTTAAAGCATTACGTGAAAAATTAGAGCATCCTTTATCTTGGGAGCAATCCGGAGCTTTATTTATTTCCGGTAGTTTAGGCAATCATGAAGTGATCGTCGTCCAATCAGGGATTGGGAAAGTCTTAGCCTCGATTACGACTTCCGTTTTGATTCAGCAATATAAAGTCAACATGGTGATTAATACGGGAACTGCTGGCGGGATTGGGGCCGGTCTAGGAATTGGCGATTTAGTGATTGCGGATAAGGTGGCCTATTTTGATGTGGATGCTACGACTTTTGGCTATCAAATTGGTCAAGTGCCTGGGATGCCGCTTTATTTTGAAAGTTCGACTTATCTAAAAAGCGAAATGCTGGAAGCTAGCAAAAAAATGGAGCAGACGGCGCATGTCGGGTTGGTAGTTTCAGGGGATACTTTTGTCAGCAGCCCTTCAAAAATTTATGAAATCAAAGCAGCCTTTCCCGATGCTTTAGCAGTCGAGATGGAAGGGGCAGCAATTGGGCACACGGCTGCACAATTTGGGATTCCTTTCCTAATTGTCCGGGCGATCAGTGATACCGCAGATAGCGAAGCCACTGAAACCCATGAAGAATTCGTTAACCGGACAGGGACTTTGTCTGCACAGCTAGTAATAGAATTTGTTAACCATTTGAAATAAAAACGGTTTTCTGAACAAGAGCTACTTTGTTGATATAAATTAGGAGGAATTTACGTGCGAGCATTACTTTCGATTGATTATACCAGTGATTTTGTTGCAACGGATGGAAAATTGACCACTGGTGAGGCGGGGCAAGCAATTGAGCAGGAGCTAGTAGCGGTGACAAAGGAATATTTTCAAAAGGGTGATTTTGTCGTCTTTGCGATTGATGGTCATGATCCAAGTGATCACTACCATCCGGAAAATGAACTTTTTCCGCCCCACAATGTCATTGGGACAAGCGGTCGGGATTTATATGGTTCGCTGGCTGATTTTTATCAAGCAAACAAGGCGGAGAAAAATATGTATTGGATGGATAAACGGCATTATTCCGCTTTTAGCGGTACGGATTTGGATATTAGGCTGCGGGAACGCGGAATCAAAGAGCTTTGTTTGACGGGTGTCTGCACGGATATCTGTGTGCTACATACCGCAGTGGATGCTTATAACTTAGGCTATCAGCTGGTGATTCCTGAAAAAGCGGTAGCTAGTTTTGATGCAACGGGACATACTTGGGCATTGAATCATTTCAAACATACTTTAGGAGCGAAACTTATCTAAAAAGGTCGCAACGAAAACTTTCGTTGCGATCTTTTTAGCTTAAATAAGTTGGAATAAACGTAGTGAAGTCTTCAATTACATTTTTTTTGGCAAGCCCTTCTGCTGCAAAGAGAGCCCGATTTTTACCGGCGGGATCAATCGCGACGATCGTGCCAATCTTGGCGTTATGAGCGGCTTGTAGACCAGAGTAAGAATCTTCGATGACTAGACAATTTTCAGGGGCTAGGCCGATTTTTTCGGCTGCGATCAGAAAAATATCCGGTGCTGGTTTACCAGGAAAGGTCCCATCATGATAAACGATTTTATCGTAATCAAACCATTTTCCTAAGTTTAAGTAGCCGAAATAAAAATCCATATTTACTTTAGGTGAAGCAGAAGCAATCGTCATGGGAAAATGATTGGCTTTTAAGTAATCCAATACGTCGACTAATCCTGTAGTAAATTCTTTATGAGCGGGACTGTCTAGAACCAATTTGCGATAATAGGCTTCTTTTTCATCTGATAATTTTTCCACTTCATCAGCGGTTAAGTTTGTCGAAATAAAATAGCGTAAAATCACGTCATTGGTCTTGCCGTGAATGTTTTTCAAAATATCCTCATCAGTCAATTCTTTCGTAGAATATTTTTGGAGTAAAGATAGCCATGCTTTTTCATGGAGATCTGAATCCATAAACATTGTTCCGTTAAAATCAAAAATAATACCTTTCATAAATAACCCTCACTTATCCAAGAATACTCTCAGTTTAACATGCTTTGAAAATAATTGATGAAAAAGATGGTATTATTTGCAACTTAAAATCAATCGTTTTATAGTGAAAAAAGAATAAAACAATGGAGATGAAAAGCATGTTGGACTATTTAGTCATTGCCTTTTTCGCATTTATCGGGGGAACGGCTCGCTATTGGTTAGGTCTCTGGATTCCTACCATAGGTGGGTTTCCGTTAGGAACACTATTAGTTAATTTATTAGGCTGTTTTATCTTTAGTTGGGTGGTAAAACATATTTTAAGTGATATTGATGTTTCTGCGCGGTTGGTTTTAGGGGTTGGCGTAGGTTTTTGTGGTGCGTTGACTACCTTTTCTTCCTTTGCCCTCGACACGCTGAAATTGGTTCAAACAGGCCAAATTGGGTTGGCCATCATTTATTTAGTGTTATCTTTTGTGGGTGGTTTAGGGATGACTATCCTAGGGGAGATTATTTATCATAGAAAGGCGGCAGCTCAATGATTGAGACCTTGTTAGTCGGAAGTGGAGCGGCGCTGGGTGCGATGTTGCGCTTTGCTTTGAATAATTATTTCGAACCTAAAACTACTCGTTTGCCGAAATCAACTTTCTTTATTAATTTAACCGGCAGTTTGCTGTTAGGTATTTTTTTTGGTATGCATCTTTCTAACCCACTGTATCTATTTTTAGGAACAGGAATTATGGGCGGGTATACGACCTTTTCGACTTATAATTTTGAATTATTTGTTTTATGGAAAAATGATCGCCCGATGTTTTATCGTTACGTTTTCGGGTCCTACGGTCTAGGCCTACTGTTAAGTTTTATCGGGATCGTTATTGGATCAAACTAGAAAAGGAGTTGTGACAAAAATTTTGTCACAACTCCTTTTCTAGTTTTGGCTCTATACTTTTTGATGTTGGTGATCTTTCACCGGCATCTTTTTTTGCACTAGAAAAGACACCTTGAAATCCTTTAGAATTAATTTGGCGAACCAATCCTAAGGAGGAATCAAGATGTCTTGCACTCAGCTTATCAAAGATATACTCGATATTCTAGACCTAAATGTCACTTTCGAGGAGAATTGCTTCTCGAAAAAAAAATATAAAGGACAGATTTGTGCTATTTATCGCGGGAAACTTACCTACGAACCTCTAGAATGTGTCCATTGCCATCAAACCAACCGTAAAGAACTCATTCGTTGGGGGCTAACAACCGTACGGTTGTTACTCAATGAGGTATCAGAATACCGAACCTATCTCGAATTAGCAAAGCAGCGTTTTCGGTGTAAGTCTTGCCAACAGACCTTCGTTGCGGAAACCCCAATCGTAAAGAAACATTGCTTTATCAGTGAAAAAGTTCGCTGGTCAATCGTGACTCGTTTAAAGAAAAACACCGCAATGACTGAAATTGCCGATCAAAAGAACGTTTCTGTATCCTCTGTTTACCGTATCATGAGAGGATTCTATCAACCAACAAATCCTTTTCGAAAGCAACTACCGAAAGTCCTCTGTTTTGACGAGTTTAAATCTGTGCGGAATACCATGAGTTTTATCATGATGGATGGAGAAAGTCATGAACTATTGGATATCCTTGAAACCCGCCAGTTGCCCAATTTGGAACGCTATTTTACACGCTTTCCTATTGAAACCCGTAAAAACGTGCAGTTTATTGTGATTGATATGTACGCCCCTTACGTTTCTTTGATCAAAAAACTCTTTCCGGAAGCGCAAGTAATCATTGATCGCTTTCACATTGTTCAGCATATTGGGCGTACTTTTCGAAATCATCGAATAGCAGAAACGAACCGATTCCTCAAGAGCAAAGATCCCGGTAAGCGAAGCACTGGAAAGAAACTGAAGCGTTACTGGAAATTACTTCAAAAAGACGAGACAAAACTCAATTACGAAAAGCGCCTTTGGCGTCCTAGCTTCAAGAATCACCTAACCGAAAGTGAAATCGTGGATTGGTTACTTCGGCACTGCCCTGAATTAAGATCCGGTTATCAGCTCTATCAAGACTTGCTTTACGCAGTAAGAAAGCGTGATCGAGTATCCTTCGAAGAAATAATTTTCACGGACGTGTCAGGCTTTCCTCCTAACTACAAAACAACACTCACGACATTCAAAAAGTTCTTATCACCTATCAAAAATGCCCTACGATATGACTATTCAAACGGTCCTTTGGAATGCCTAAATAACCACATTAAAGTATTGAAACGAAATGCCTATGGATTTCGAAGTTTTTATAATTTCAAACTAAGAATAATGATCCGCCATAATCATGCATTACTTGTGCACTAAAAAAGACCAAGGGAAAAATCCCTTGGCCTCCAATAATTCTAAGATTCTTCTTCACCAACATCATTTGACAAAGAGCCAATTGAAGAGGTATTTTAATGACTAATACGAATCAGTTTATTGAGACAAAAGAATATAAACGTTTTGCTGAATTTTGTGACGCATGTATTAAATATAAATACATTGGTGTTTGTTATGGTGCACCTGGTGTGGGCAAAACCCTATCTTCTCGCCACTACACAAACTGGAATACGTTTGGAAAGCTATTAGACTACAGACTCCTCTCACAAATAAAAGATTCTGTCACTGAAGAAATCTTGATTGCAAACAAACTTTTCTGTACAGCACCCGCAGAGAAAGCGACTAAAATCAGCGGGGATATTCGAGAACTGGGATACAAACTATCGTATGGAAAAGCAATCTATCAAGCCAATATGGCGAATAGTGAGATTGAATCTAGTAGTATTGGAGATCTTGAAGGTGTGGAATTAATCATCGTTGATGAAATAGATCGTTTAAAAGTGCAGCATTTAGAGCAATTGAGAGATATCTATGATCAAAATGATTTAGCAATGATTTTTATAGGTATGCCTGGAATAGAGAAAAGACTATCACGTCACCCACAACTCTATTCTAGAATTGGCTTTTCACATGAGTTTGACAAGTTGAGTAAAGACGAAACTCATCATATTTTAGAGTATAAATGGTCTGAGTTAGGAGTTTCAATTAAATTAGAAGACTTTTCTGATTATGAAGCGATTACCAGTATTATAAGAATTACTGGTGGTAATTTCCGTTTAATTCATCGGCTTTTTGCACAAATTGATCGAATTTTAGAGATTAATCAATTACAATCCATTACAGTTGAAGTCGTCGAAGCTGCGAGAGACAGTCTTGTACTAGGATTAAGATAGAAATGAGGGAGACAAAATGAAACTAGGTTATTTAGCTCTATCTATGAATAAATCCCAACTTCCAGAGTTAAAGACTCAATTAACAAAATTGATGGTTGAAAAAGTATTTATTGATTCGACCTCCAAAAAAGGCGTAGAAGTAACTGAATTTGAACATATGTTGGAATTAATTCAGACTGGAGACGAGGTTATTATTTTAACTCTGGACCATTTGGGCAAGAATAATAAAGAAATTCGTTATCGAGTCATAGCCATTCATTCAAAAAACGCTCGGTTAACAGTTGTTGATGCAGAATTTTTGAACTTTAATACTGAAAACCAGCAGTTTAATGAATTAGGGTTCCAATTATTCGTTGATCTTTTAGAGGAAATTCCAAGAATAAAAAAAGTTTGGAATAAAGAACGGCAATTAGAAGGAATTCAACGAGCAAAAGAAAAGAAAGTCTATAAAGGTAGACAAATAAAGTATTCCGAAACGACTACAAATTCAGAAAATCGAACGGTTTATTTTCAAATCAAGGATTTAATTTTAAAAGGTTTTCCAATTACATCTATTCAAAATATGACTGGAGCAAATCGAGTGACCATTTATCGAATAAAGAAAGAACTGGAAAGTTAAAAATCCAGTTCTTTTTTACATTTTAAATTATTTGAATAAATAGACTGAAATTATAAACCGCCATTTATCGAGGCAAAAACACCGCCATTTAAAAAGGAATTTGACAGACAATTATACTACTAAAATCTTACTAGGACAATTAAGTATACTTTAATGTCCTATATAAAATAAAAGTTCAAAAGGTAAGTGTGTGCTTCGCTCCCACTGCCCATCGACGTTTTAGTAGCCTTTCCCTCACTTCGTTCAGTCCAAGCTAACTAAAAATTTTCGGGCTACTCTCTCCTTTACCCTAAAAAAATAAATCAAAACGCAGTCTTTTAATATCTTCTAGTTAATCAAACAAAAAACAAGAACGAAAAACAAAGACCTCATCGTCGCAAAGAGGGCAAAAATATCTTAAATGGATTTTTGCCCTCTTTGCGACGATGAGGTCTACTTGGAATTTCTTCTATCAAATTAAGCTTAAGTAAATTTTCAATCGCTCCATACATAGTTCCTGCTGCTACCTTAACTGATCCATCACTTAACTTATCAATTTCTTGAATAATAGCATATCCATGAACGGGTGTAGTTAAAACTAAAATAATATAAAAAAGTTCTTTCCGTTAAAGGTAAATATGGATTTCTAATCATACAAAGAAAGTCAAGTATTAGAAAAAAGTTCAGTTCACTAGGATAATAGTCTAAGATTCTATTAAAAATTCAAAAGATCAAGTGTTCACTTCGCTCTCACTGCCCTCGACGTTTTAGTAGCCTTTCCGTAACTTCGTTCAGTCTAAGCCAACTAAAAGTTTTCGTGCTACTCTCTCCTTCAACCTAAAAATAAATCGAGTTGTGTCTCTGTTTTCGGCCATTTTGATATCTTATTTAAACTTTCTTGAATAAATGTACGCTCTAAACGAGGTCACTGGAACATCCGTTTCAAGCCTTTCGTGTAAGAATGATGAAAAAGCTGCAATTAAAAGGGCTCAAAAATGAAGCACAGAAACTGAAAGTAAATTGGCGTTTCTTAACTAAAAACAGACGGAATATTAAAAAACATGGTGTAGTTTCCGTGCACCTAAATTCCCACTTCTTACAGAAAGTTTAGACGAAGAATTTAGAAAAAACTACAAAATTTACTCAAATATAACGAAGGTATACGAAGTGCATTGATTTATACCCATACCAATGACAAAATAGAAGTTAAGAATACCCATATTAAACAATGAAACGTGTATCTTATGGATTTAAATCATTTGATAACATGAGCATTTTTTATTTGACTTTTAGCATTCTTTCTTCTTTTAACATAACTTTTTTCTTATTTATCTTCCAAATCTTGGATGGCCTCTTTTTTTTCTTCAAACCAAACTGCACCAACCAACTCTTGCCCAATTTCAAACGATAGCAATCCCCTGGTAGATCGGTAAAAGTGACTTGTCCGGTTTGATCTGTTAGTTCTTGATAGGCTTTTCCATTACGCCGCAGGGCTTTTTTCCCTTTTTTATCATAGAGTGCGATTGGCGTATGTTCTGCCACGCCTTCTAAGCAAACTGTGAAATCAAAACGCACTTTCCGCAGTCGGTAACGGGCGATCACATGATACAATTGATAAATAGCGGCTAAGATCAACAGGGCCGTCCCCGCCAAGATAGCGATTTGTTTCAACTTACGAAAACGATCGCCTTTGACTTGTTTTTTCTCGGCAGCCGGTGTATATGGCACGCGTTTTCCTGTGACTAACAAACGGTGACTATTGATCATATAAGGGGTACAGGTCATGAGCGTCACCAAGTCTTGGCCTGGTTCGATCTTTAAAACCGAAGTCTGATCTGGCGTCACGACTTGGCTGTCAAACACTTCATAAGCCAAGGTTTCCCCTAAGACATTTAGCAGAAAAATATCACCGTTTTTAAGCTCCGGCAGATTGGTGAAGAGTTCCCGTTCTGGCAAGCCACGATGAGCCGAGATCACCGCATGGGTACTTGCGCCACCAACAGGAAAGGACGTGCCATCTAGGACCGTCGCACCTTGTTCCAATAAATCATCATTGGTCGTATCAAACAGCGGTAACTCAATGGCCAAATCAGGAAGATTGATGGTTCCAATCAAATGTTTTTTGTAATAAGCAGCTGAAACCGTACCGCCATTCGGATTCGCAAACGGATCAGCACCCGGAGCTAACCCACTTTCGCTCAATTTACTATTTTCTTCCGCCAGTCGCTTGCGTTCGGCTTCAAATTCTTTCTGGCTTTCCTTCAAATAGCGATCGACGCGCACTTGATCGATCACATTATTCAACGCATCGACATAAAAGGGATAGAGCATGGTCAAGATGCCGACCATAAAAATGAGGATGATCGCAATTTGCGAGATCACTTGCCTATTTTTCTTCATTTTTTCGCTCCATTCTCCAGATAATAAGTAACTTTCTTACCGTGCTTTTTCTTCGTGACGCGGCTTAAAACAAACTGCCGATCTTTTAAACGGCGGACCTTGCCCTTAACTGGTTTTGTCGACCCATCGATCGCCTTGGCATAATAACGACCCCCTCTGATCTCAGGGAAAGACACCCATCCATCCACCTGGCTTACAGCAACTGGTTGGTTAGTGACATCTGTTGCCCAGCGTTTTTTACGGACTAAGGTAAAAGTCACGCCTGCTTTGGGTTGACCATTTTCCAATAAGTAAAAACAAAAGTCATAACTGTGTTTGCCACTTTGATAATAGACGAACTTGCGATACATCCAATAGAAAATCATGGCAAAGAAAAGCGGGATCAGTAGTAAATACAAGCGAAAACGCCGTTCGACCGCTTTTTTGGTACTGGTCACTTCCTCCGCCATTTCCTCCACATAAGGCACACGGTGTCCAGTGACTAATAAACGATGGGTATTGATGCCATAAGGTGTACAAGTCAATAAGGTCACCAAGTCCCGCCCCGGTTGGATGACCACTTTGTCGATATCCGACGGTAAAACGATCTGGAGGTCATCGACCGCATAAGCCAATTTTTCCCCAGCAATGGTCAAATAAAAATCATCGCCAATCACCAACTTTTCTAAATCTGTAAAAAGTTTACGTTCCGTCAATCCACTGTGGCCTGAGATCACCGAATGGGTACTATCGCCACCGATCGGATAAGACGTTCCTTGTAAAATCGTCGCGCCTTTTTCCAAAAGAGCAGCATTGGTTTCATCAAATAAAGGTAAGCTGACCGAAATTTTTGGAATATAGATAGCACCCACGGTGTGCTCTTCATAATAGGCTTTACCCGGATCTTTGGCATCATCGACCGCATTTTCAAACGGGTCTTCTACCAGTCCCATGCCAGGAATATTGGTCATGTTCTTACTTTCAGCTAGCTCTTTATTTTTTTCGGCCATTTCTTGGTGCCTTTTTGCTTGTTCTTTGGTATTTGTTGCGGCCATCTCAGCCAAGTTTTTTTCCATCATCTTTTGGTCATAATAGGAATTCACCGCATTGGCCAAAAAGGGATAGCTGAAAATAATGGCACCGGTCGTAAATAAAATCGCCATTAGCAGTTTTAAAATCAAATTGATCCGTTCATTTTTTTGGCGCTGATCCATGCTTGCACCTCCTTCTCCCTATTTAAAAGAAAGAAAAGGCAACTTCAAGAAATGAAGCTGCCTTTTGCTATTTTAAAACTATATCTTAGACTTCAGCTTGTGTTTTAGATTTCTTGAACCAAGCGTAAGCACCGATCATAAGAGCAGCACCGATAAGTAAGAAGGCATAGATCCCGTTACCACCTGTTGATGGAAGCAGACCTTTAGGCGTGTTAAGAACAGACTTTAGTTCTTGACTGCCATATTGACCGTGTTCAACAGTGAAATCGACATCTTCATCAAGTAACACATATTTATCACTTGAAGTCGCTTTTTCTTCTAATTGATAGTCACCATTTTTCAAACCAATTACTTTCAACTCACCTTTGTCGTCAGAAACGATTTTCGTTGCTTTTGCTTCATCAGTCGTCCATTCTTTAAAGATATATTCACCTTTAGTGTTTTTAGCATCTTCAAATATTGCAAAGTTAGAGTCTTGTTTTACGACAAATTCCGCACCAGATAAGGTTGCACCAGATTGTGAATCTTTTTTGACGAATTTATAACCACCTGTACCAAATTGTGTTGGAGGTGTAATTTTATCTTGAGGGTTGTTACCAATTGTTACTTGGGCACTATTGTTTACTAAATCGTCAGGATTTACTTCAGCAGTTAATTTCATTTTGTAAGTAGCAATCAATTGACTACCAGCTAATTTTCCTACATTTTCACTTTGTTTCAAAGTAACAGTAAATCCGCCAGTTGCAGAATCTTCAGCTAATTCATAGTCAGTTCCAGCTACTAAACCAGTTGCTGCAAAAGAATCTTTTACATAAGCAAGTCCAGCAGTTGGCGTATCAGTTACAGAGTAAGTGACGCCATCTTCCAGAATGTCCGCAGGAATATTTAAAGTTAATTTATATTCGATTTCATCGCCAGTTGTAAGGTTATGATATAAAACATTTCCATCAGCATCCTTAACTTCAGTGAACTTATCTAAATTGGCAACTTCTTTTTTATCAGTCTTGGTTTCGTTCTTTGGATAGACTTGAACGTTGGTATTGATTGTATCTGAATATTTGCCTTCTTTAAACGTATAGATTGGCATTGCTAAAACGATTGGAGCGGCTTTTGTCGTTACGGAAACATTGCCTGGCGTGCTTGTTTCAACAAACATATAGACTTTATCTTTGTCGCCATCTTTTAAAGCAAGTCCTTCAAAAGTTGTTTGACCATTGGCATCCGTTTTTTGTTCTGCTTTTGCTACAGTTGTGTAATCTGACGCATTATCAGCAATTTCTTTTGTTGCTTCTGCTTGTGACTTACCATCTGCAATCAGAGCAAGATAAGCATCTGTTACATCATAGGCTGTAAAGCCGGCTCCTTCAAGTGGATCTCCACCAAAGTCCATTTCTTCCCCAGTATTTTGCATGGAACCTTGTGCTGGAGCTTCGCCATCTTTCCAGATTCGTTTGTTGATCGTTACATTTGTCGTTGTTGCTTCAGCAGCACTTACTGTTTTCGCACCAAACACGCCGGTGAATAAAGGTACTAAAAGTAGTGCTGCAAAAAGTGTTTTCCATAATTTCTTCATTTCCTAATCCCTCCTTGATTTTTTGTACAATATTCCAATAGACCTTAGTCTTTTGTACCTTTGATTAATTGTTTCGTACAGAGTATTTCCGCCATAAAATGATCGCCGTACTGATCAAAAGAATCCCCAATATACCTAGGAAGGATTTTGCTTCACCTGTTTGTGGCAAGCGTTTCTTCGGTTTACTTGGTTTTTTAGGTTTAGTTGGTGTCACTGGCTTTTCAACGATTGTTCCCACATTTTTAGGATAAAGGTGAACGGTAGCTAATTCTTTGTCCGTATAGGTTTTACCGTCTGTGCTCATTTCATATACTGGTAAAGCCACTACTAAGGGTTCGGCCGCTTTTTCGACTTTTACCTTTTCAGGATCAGGCAATGCCGTTTCAACAATCAGGTAAACCGCATTTTTACCGCCACTGCTTTTAGGTAGTTGGGTAAATTTGATTGTGCCTTTTTCATCAGTCAGGCCTTGTTCTCTGATAATTTTTTGATAATCAGCAACATTTTCTTGAATCATTTGAATAGT
>WPCI01177091.1_pt1 | contig 46734 bp, 43 predicted proteins | sample 5399871 | NCBI WGS metagenome assembly WPCI01 (sample SAMN12869469, study PRJNA574797) | sludge metagenome | isolation source: wastewater treatment of pH7 | place: China:Beijing | collected 2019-05-20 | reverse complement strand
CTTGCGGCGCTGGGCGGGCAGACCCGCGAGGTGTTGCGTGGCACGGCTGCACACGTCCAATGCCACGGCGGCTCCCTCGGAGGAACGTAGGAGGCGTGGTTCGCAAATCGCCGCTGCCGCAGCGCGTTGCACCAGTGGCTCGGGAACATCGACCCACTGCCGCACAATACGCCTGATTGCCTCGGGATCGACATCTCCCAAGAGTTGCAGTCCGATCGCGACGCCCTCTTGAACCCGCCATCGAGGATCAGAGGCGAGGGTTCGTGCTTGAGCCTCGGATGCGGCGGTATCCGCGTGACGTCCGAGCGCTGCTGCGGCGCACATTGTTTGGTATTCGCCACCGTTGCGTAGCAGCTCCCGGATCTCCGGCACGTCAGCACACGCGGCGACCGCAGCGGCCAAGGGGAGGTTTGCTCGCGGTCCGGGCAATCCAGAGTGCTCGCTCAGGTACGCCGGCCACTGCGATGACTCCAAGCTTCGCAACTCGTCAATGTACTTGCTTGTCGGGTCGCTCATGAACTGATCGTACTTCCACCAGGATACGAATTCGCTGGGGGAGGCGCGGTGTTCGATTGGGAGGCGCGGTGTTCGATTGCGCCCGAAGGTGGTACTGCCGCGTAGCGCTGCGCTCTGATTCCAGATGCGTATCGTCGCTACGGATCCCTTCTTGTTGAAGGGGCAGCCCGGATTGCCGGTGTGTTGCGAAGTCCGTTCAAGGTGTATTCAAGTCGGCGGTTGTATCCTTCGCGGGATTGCTGACCACAGGCGCGTGCGATGATGCCCCGCTCCCAGATGAGAAGGTCGAGGTCCTCGGATGTGAGATCTGGGCGGATGTGGCCGGTGGCTTGCGCGTCAGCAAGGAAACGGTTCGCAACTTCATGGGCATGTTCGCAGAGTGTGTTGGCCGGTTCTGAGCCGGGAAGTGCTCGGAGCAGAACGTCGTTGACGGCCGGTTCGTCGTACTGGAGCAACCAGATCCGGTGCAGATATGCTTCGAACCGCTCGACAGGGTCCGTGATGGTCTCCACCAACGCGACGATCCCGGCAATGCGTTCGGCAACCAACTCGTCCACGACGGCGTCAATCAGGCCTTGCCTGCCGCCAAAACGGTGGTAAATGGTTCCCTTGCTGACGCCAGCTGCGCTGGCGACCTCATCGAGAGGGCTGCCCAGTCCGTGCTGGCGGAACACATCGAGGGCCGCTTGCCGGATCCGCTCGACGTTGCGCCGGGCGTCCGCGCGTAGTCGCGTGCCGGGTTTGCTCATCGCCCTGCCTCGGCGGCTGGGTCAACTGTCTCGTTCCAGCTCGTCTCCAGTGCTTGGAGGAAGGCCTCGACCGGTTGCGCACCGGACACGGCGTACCTGTTGGCAAACACGAAGAAGGGCACACCGCTGATACCGATCTCCCGAGCCTGCTTCAGGTCTTCCTCCACCGCATTGGCGAACTCCTCGGTTTCCAGCGCGGCCAGAGCCGCGGCGCGGTCGAGTCCGACCTCTGCGGCCATGTCACCGAGAGTCTGACGGTCGGCAACATTGAGCCCGTCAGTGAAGTATGCCTTGAACAGGCGCTGGATCATCTCGTGCTGCTTGCCATGAGCGGCGGCGAAATGACTGAGCTGATGTGCGGTACGCGTGTTCACTGCCAGTGCACGATCGAACCGGTACTCCAGGCCCAGCTGCTGGCCGCGCGCGGCGACCTGTGCATTCATCTGCGCCGCCTGCTCACGCGAAACACCGCGCTTGGTCGCCAGCATCTCGTCGAGATCAATGGGGACATCGCTGGACAGCTCTGGCATGAGTAGGAAGCTGTGGTAGCGGACCTCCACCCCGGACTTGTGGGGGAACTGTTCCAAAGCACGGGCGAGCAACGTATCGCCCATGTAACAGAACGGGCACATCACATCGCTCCACACATCCACAACGAGATGGCCCGTGGATTGTTCCAGTACGTCATTGCTCATCAGGAACACTCTCCGTCCACGGTGCACATGCCAAATGCTTCGGCCGTGGGGAGGTTCTCGAACGGTGACGTGAGCTGGGTGGTCACCTCTGGATTTGCCGTACGAGGAGGGCTGGGGAGAACTTTTTCATTGAATGCTGTATTACTTGACTCCATGGTCAAGAAGCCTAGAGTAACTTGAACATGGGGTCAAGATATCGGGGTCCCATGTGGCTGGGTACGTTTCTTGAAGAGAACTTGATGATTGTGATCGCGGACTCCATACGAGCCGAGCACTTGGGCCTCATGGCGTGACCAAAATCCGCGCAGTTCCGCACCGTGGCCCAGCTCTCGACTATCCTTCAGCTGACCAGTGTCGGCACGGATGTAGGGCAACGGATGAAGACTGAATTGGAACGTAACCTCGGGGTCTCGGGGATAGTCCTGATGGTGGTCGCTGCAGCGGCGCCGATCACCGTGGTGGTTGCGAACTTCCCAATCATTCTGATGGAGTCGGGCAATGTGGGCGCGCCGCTGATGATTCTGGTTGCGACAGTCATTCTTCTCCTGTTCTCGGTGGGATACGCCTGGATGACCCAACACGTGCCGGATGCCGGGGCCTTCTACTCCTATGTGGATCGCGGTCTGGGCCAGCGCCCGGGCCGGGGCACCGCGGCGATCGCTCTGCTCTCCTACGTACTCCTCACGGTCTCCATGACCTGCTACTTGGGAGTGCAGGCCGGAAACTTGTTCGCGCTCTGGACGGGTGTCCAACTGCCGTGGTGGCTCATCTCCGGCGTCGCGATTCTGATGGTGGGTGCGCTCGGTTACCGGCAGATTGATCTCTCCGCCAAGGTGCTCGGAGTGGTCCTGGTGTTGGAGGTCGCCGCGGTCCTCGTGATCGACATCGGTATCGTCTTTTCCGGGCGTGATCTGTCCATGACTCCGTTCAGTCCCGCCGAGGCGCTCAACGGCGCTCCCGGTCTGGGGCTGCTCTTCGCGTTTCTCGGTTTCTTTGGCTTCGAGGCGACCGCGGTGTTCCGTAACGAGGCCCGCGACCCCGAGCGAACCGTCCCACGAGCCACCTACATTGCTGTCATCGTGATTGGCGTGCTCTACACCGTCTCGTCGTGGTTGGTGATCTCGGGCCTTGGTGCGGATACGGCCGTGGAAGCGGCGACGGCGAACCCGGACGGCGTGATGGTGAACTTGGCGGCCGGTGTGGTTGCGCCAATCATGGCGGACGTGGTCCAGCTTCTCGTTGTCACCAGTATGTTTGCGTGCATGCTCGCTTTCCACAACATTGTCTCCCGCTACATCTTCACTCTTGGGCAGAGGGGCGTGCTACCGGTGGGGCTCGGCGAGGTCCACCCAACCTTCGGGGCGCCCTCGCGCGCTTCGCTATGGGTGAGCACGATTACGACAGCGATCGTGCTGATCTCGGTGGCGTTCCGGCTCGATCCGGTCACCCAGATCTACACCTGGTACTCGGGTGCAGGTGCGGTGGGCGTGGTTCTCATGATGGCCCTGACCGGGATCGCCGTCGTCGTCTTCGGTTCCGCTATGCGCAGGAGGGGTGACGCACGCAGACCGTCCGTGTGGATCATGGTGTTCTCCCTGCTGGGGGTCGTCGGGCTGTTGGGAGTGCTCGCAATCTCCGTATCGAACTTCGCCATGCTGGTCGGAGGAAGTTTCGCGGCCGCGATCTGTGGTGCGATCCTCGTGGTGGTGTTCGTGGGTGGACTTTTCCTCCCGGGCCATTCCGCGGTATCAATATCGGCGTAGTGGAGCAGTCAGCCACCGGCGATCGGATCACCACGACGAATCCACGAGTCAAGGACCTGGCGTTGATCTGCGTGGTCTGCTTGTCTGGCAAAAGCCCGTTCGCCGCTGACCATCCGTTCGCCGCTGACCATCCGAACGCTGCTGCGGATGACGTCAGCCGGGTAGTGGCCTTTCACGGGATTCAAGCCACCAGCGTTGCCACGCACCCTCCTGTGGGTGGCGTCCCACAGGGACCTCACCGGCATCGACAACCAGCGAGGTGACCGGAGAGATACCGTGCAGCGAGTTCACGAACCAGAGGGGGTGCCCACGCAAGTCTTCGGCGGCGACGTCGTCGTAGCAAACCGGTGTTCCCTCGCGTATCAGCCGCCTGCGAACTTGATCCGCGGTGATGCTGGGCAGGATCCGGCTCCTGCGTTTGGGGAACACTGCAGTGGCGCCATCCCACCACAGCAGGCTACCGGTGCAGGTCTCCAGAACCGTGCCATCGTGGTCACAGAGAAGAAGATCGTCGAAACCGAGAGCCACGGCGTGGCTGCGAGCCCGCGACAGCCGGCCGAGATCCGGCCCCTTGACCGACGGGTGACGGCGGGGATCGGGGAGTGAAAGGTGCGTCAGAGTCGTGAACGGTCGCAGCGGGGGAGCCGGCCGGATCTCCAGGAGCAGAGAGTCGTCGAGGACGTCGGATCCAGAGGCATGGACGCGGGACTTGGAGGTGCCTGACCCCGTTGCGTTGTCAGTGGACGGCTGCTCGAAGATACCTTGCCATTCATCCGCCCCCCGGCCCCGCAGGCTGATACGTGGGAACAACTCGGGCATATCGAGCTCCTCATGGGCGCGAAGAACTGTGCGTGCGACGTGCTCCCAGAAGCGATCCCACTGGACAGTGAGGAGATTCCCGCCAGACCTCATTCGTGAAACGGAATGCTCGAAACGGTGGCAATGCGCCTCGTAATCGGCCACGGCCCCGTCCGAGCTGCGCCAGGAATCAGCGACCATCAGCGCGAGGTCGTCGAGCGGGAGAAGCACGGGGTTGTCCGCAATGGCAACGCCCGGAGAAGCATCGCGAATCGGAGAACAACCAAGGTCCCCCAACGGGGTGAAGGCCCCGCCATCCCACAGATGAGTCGTATTAGCGCTCGCGGTCACGGCTACCCCACCTCCTGTTTCTTGCCGGAGTCCTTCGGAGCCTGTCGAATATGTGCCGGGCCATCTCCGAGATCTGCCGGGCCGCCCCTGAGATCCACCGCGACGTGCCGGTTCGGGGATCGATCCACCATACGGTGCAGCACGCTCACCAGCTTTTCAGCTTTGAGGTTCTTCTCCTCGTGCTCGGCATGTGGATCGGAATCGAGCACCACCGCGCCACCGGCACCGATGCTCCAGCCATCACCGTGCCGCACCAAGGTACGGATGGCGATGTTCAGATCTGCGCGCCCATCGAATGCGAGATAGCCGATCGAACCCGAATAGATGCCGCGAGCGCCCGCCTCCAGCGCGTCGATGATTTCCGCGGTTCGTTTCTTGGGGGCTCCCGTCATGGAGCCTCCCGGAAAACTGGCTCTGACGGCATCCAGGGCGTCGAGTTCGGGCAGCAGCCTCCCGCGGATGGTGGACACCAGTTGATGTACTGCGGGGTAGCTCTCGATGGACATGAGCTGCGGAACTCGGACGGACCCGGTCTCACACACCCGTCCCAAGTCGTTGCGAAGCAGGTCCACGATCATCAGATTCTCGGCACGGGTCTTGGGATCCGAACGCAGAGTCTCCTTGAGCAGGTCGTCCGCCTGTGGGTTTGGACTGCGGGGCGCCGTGCCCTTGATTGGCTTGCTCTCGACCATGTGATCCGCGTCGATGGTGAGGAAGCGCTCCGGGGAGGCACACATGATCTCGATGCGATCGCCGAACTCCGGAAAGCGAAAGTAGGCCGCGTAGGGCGCTGGATTGGCTCGTCTCAGCTCACAGTAGTACGCCAGGCCGTCAAGATCGCCGTCGCCAACGAATTGGTCCGTCAAGCAGATTTCGTAACTCTCGCCAGCGCGGAGGAGACGCTGCGACTTCTCGATCCGCTCAATGTAGTTGCCATGGCTCAGGCGCCAGGCCCCCGCCTTTGGAGGTTCGTCCGCCGCGTTGACGTCATCCCTGTTGGAGACGACCTCTGCCTTTCCGTCCGGGTTGTGCTGCCACTCGCGCAGGGGGTTCCGTTCCTTTCCGTGTTTCCGCTCGGCACCATCGGTCGTGGCTTCGCGCACGATGCGGGCGAGCTTGGCCAGTTCGATCTCCGCACGGTCGGGGAGTGGGGTGTTGTCGCCGCCCATCCATACGGCGTGTGCCTGCCGGTCCTTGTGGTCATAGAGGATGAAGGACTCGGGGCGGAGCCAATAGGCGTCGGGTGTATCGGCCCGATGCCGGTTGGGACCCAGGATCAGTGATTTCAATTCGTACCCGAAATACCCCAGGTATCCGCCGCCAAAGGGGAAGTTCGCCGGCAAGCCGCGCACCTTGGTATTTGCGATGCGCTCCTTCAGGAGTGCGAAGATGTCGACGTCGCGTCGTTCTTCCGTTCGATTACCGGTGCGAATGAGCGCTTTTCGTTGCTCCACGTGGTATCGGATGGTCTGAGAGTTTGGCCCGTCTGCCGCCCCCATGATTGTGTAACGGGACCCGTTCCCGGATGTTTGGTCCGGATCGATCCAGAACAGCGGTGCACCGGGATGCTGTGCGGCGAGTGCGTGGAACAAGACCTCAGTGTTCAGGTCGACGGCGAAGCTCCGGAACTTTGCGTGCAGGGTCAGGATATCCGTGGCCGCAGTTGATTCCTTTTTCGAATTGCTCCACCCGGGGATGGGGCGGGGCAATCCGTTGTTCGTCGATTCGCCAAAGGCTCCGTTGCCCTTGTCGAGTCCGGCCACGTGGGGTTCGATCCGGTTGGGAGGAGTTGAACTCGAGCTGGTGTGTAGGAGCTCTGACTCAACGTTTGCGAGGCGGTTGCCGGGCAGCTGAAGAAAGTTGGTGAGCAGCTGATCGCCGTGTTCGGTCAGGATCGATTCGGGATGGAACTGCACTCCCCAATGCGGCTGGCCGGGAACGTGAAAGGCCATCACCAAGCCGTCCTCGGATCTGGCATGGACATCAAGGTTTGATTCGTCCACCACGTGCAGCGAGTGGTAGCGGACCACGCGAAAATCCTGGGGGATGCCCGCAAACAGGCCACGGCCGGTGTGGGTGAGCAGGCTGACGAATCCGTGCTTTGCCTGTGGTGCGTTGATCACCCTGGCCCCGTGGCTCAGCCCGAGGCCCTGATGCCCCAGGCAAACGCCAAGAAGAGGAATGCCCCGGGCCGCGTCGATGATCACTCGCGAACCGGCGAAGTCCCGTGCCCGGCCGGGATGACCCGGTCCGGGTGAAATGACCACGCGGCTGAAGTGACCGCCTCTCACCAAGCGGGGAACTCTCCCTGACGTGACGACATCCCGTGCCTCAATCACCGTGACCTCTTCATCGGTCAGTTGTGAAAGAAGCTGGTAGAGGTTGTACGTATAGGAGTCGTTGTTGTCGACCAACAGGATCAATGCGGCTCCTCTGGTTCGTGGCTTCCAGAGTCTGTTCCCGATCGGATCTCTGTTTGCCGGGAAACCTTCAGTCTTCGGGTTCAGTGATCACTCATGTTAGCAAGTCGTTTTCAATGGTGAGGGGCTGCCCGCTCCAGGGAAGAAGCCGCGGAGGGATCAGGCATGAGGTGTCGATGCCCCGGGCGGGCACGCAGTGCTGGTGACATCGCCGTCGGCTACGCCGACCAACCGAGGAGCGCGGCGTCGAGGAAGTCGACAATTCGGAAGAAGGTTTCGTCAACGCTCCGTGCTTGCTTGAATCCGCCGCCCAGATCCAACATGACGAAACCATGCAGGGTGGAGCGAATGAGGCGAATGGCATCGGTTAGATCATCGCCGGACAGTTGGTAGGCACGCAAGGCCGATACGATGGCAAGCAGGACTTCCTCGGCGGCCGCTTGTCCATCGTGGTCTGCCGGGTCGGGGGCGATTTGCAGGGCCGCGTAGCGTCCGGGGTGTTCGCCCGCCCACGTACGCAGAGAGGTGGCGAGTGCCATCAGGGCGTCTCGACCAGAGAGGCCCGCGCACGCCGTTGAGAGCAACACCGCAGCCTCTCCCGACGCCTGTTGGCCGACTGCTCTGCGTAGATCTGCCACATCTTTGACATGGCGGTAGATGCCCGGGGGAGCGATTCCGAGAGCACGACCGAGCTTGGTGATGGTGAGCTCATCCAAGCCGATTTCATCGGCCAGTTCTGCCGCTCGCTTCACCACCGCGGTGCGGCTCAGGCGCTCAGCCATGCGACACCTCCGTGCTCTTGGGTTCCAGAAAAGGCAACATGACATCAAGAACTGCCGCGGGTTGCTCCGCCATCGGATAGTGCCCTGCCTCGGCGATCATGTGATGGGTTCCGTGCAGTGATTCAGCGACCCACCGTGCTTCGGCTCTCGGGTCGGCGAAGTCGCGATCGCCATCCCCCATGATCACCAGGGTGGGTGTGGACACCTTTGCCAGCGCAGCCTCAGCGGGTGTGTGCGATGTTCGTGTGGTTGCCTGAAAGGCCCGCCACCTGCCCGGTCTACGCAATAAGCCGATGGCACGATCGACGTGTTCTTCATGGTCCGTGGGCCTGCGTGGTCCGAACAGGGAGGCGTAGTACCTGCGCCACACTCTGGGCCCCCACGGGCGGGCGAGCACCAGGCGCATGAGCAGGGCCATGATGGCAGGCCCATGATCCCGCACGAATGGGCCGATCAAGACCAGCCGTTCCACGGCCTCGGGCTGTTGCGCCGCGGCGAGCACCGCTGCGGCGGCGCCCATTGAGTTGCCCACGATGGTGGCCGGCCCGCCGCCGAGTTCCTTGATCACTGCGAGAGCGTCCCCCGCTGCCGCCGGATCATCGTAGGTGTCGAAGTGCGCGGAGCTGTCTCCATGGCCGCGCAGATCCATGACTGCCACGCGGTAACCCGCCGTCACCAGACCTGGCGTCAAGTGACGGAAGGAGGCGAGCGATTCGCCCATTCCGGGTATGCACAGCACCAGTGGTCCGGATCCCAAGGTTTCGACGGCGATCCAACCAGCCTCTCGAGTAACGCGTAAAGTACTCATGTTATGAAGCATAGCAAAAAGTTATGAGTCGTAACAACGGCTGGCCGTGGGCGTACCGGCGGTGGCTCGATAGACTTTCGGCATGGCAAAGATGCATCCTCACATTGAGTCGCCAAGTCTGGAGCAACTGCGGACTCTGATCGTGGGGCGCCCGGATTCCCTTGCAGGGGTGTATCTTGCGTTGCACGAGATCGTGGTGTCGACTCTTCCGGACATTAGATTTTCGGTGGACACGGTGGACGCCGCGATTGGCTACGGCGCGCATCAATACGGGTACAACGGCTGGGGGATGGCAGCGTTGACTCCGTTCGGCAAGTGGATCTCCTTGACCTTGCTTCAGGGTTCGAAGATCGAGGATCCGCAGGGGCTCCTCTCCGGGACGGCCGTCATGCGCCATGTCCGACTGGGCAAGTTGGAACAAGTGAGGGAAAACCGCGCGCCGATCGCGGAGTTGATCGCCGCCGCCTCCATGTTGCTCGCGCGAAAGTGAGGGTCTCTCCTGAAAGGTGGGCCGCCCCGGGACTGTGGTGTGGGTGCGCGATGACATGGGGAAGCATTTGGGCTGGTTGGGTGTCGCTCCGAATTCTCTGTGGGCGTTGGAGGCGTCCGGAACCGTCGATAGTATGAGTCCATGGCAAACCTCAGCATAGATCTTGGCAAGCAGGCTTTCTCCTTTGGTGTGACGAACGCTTTTGGGGCTCCGCAGGAGGTTGACGGCGTCACCTTCGTTCCAGTCGCGCTCGCGTTCACCGGATTTGGTGGAGGTGAGGACGGTGAACAAGCGGGAGGTGGTGGCGGGGGCGGCCTCGCCATTCCGGTGGGTGCCTACGTTCGTCAAGGTGAGGGTCTTCGATTCGAGCCGAACATCATCTCGCTGCTCGCCGTCACCACCCCGTTGGTCGTCGCCACGGGGCTCGCGCTGAGTCGGGTCGTCCGAGCCTCCAGGAAATAGAACTGCGCGCGGCACTCCCTCGGATGGCAAGGTGTTGATCGCGAGGGGCTGACGTCATTCTGGTGCGGCAAGGAGTTGTTCGCTGGGTTCGGGTGACTCGTCAGTGCCCGGTTGCCTTTCCATGCGCTGGTGGGCGTCATTTAACACCTTCCTAAACTGTTGAACGGTTTTAGGTTTCTAGCGTGTTAATTTTTCTCCTTATGTCTAGAGAACAGGAATCTCATCATCTATGGTGAGAATAATTGTTCAACAATAGATGATGAGGAGTTTCCATGGCTCAGATATCCCTGGAACAGGAACTGGCTGCACGCCATGCTCGCCTGCGCGGCGAACTCGATGCGATGGGAGCCGGTGCCCTCGTGGTCACGCGACCCAGTGCGGTCACGTATCTCACGGGATACACGACGGCGACGTGGTCCAATTTCAGCCGCCCGATCATCGCCGTCCTCACCGCAACCCAACTGCTGATGGTGGTGGCAGAAACCGAGGCCGATGCGGTGCGGGAGCGTGTTCCGGGCGTGCAGGTTCGCGACTACGTGGAACTTCTTGAGGTTCCACGTGGTGCGCATCTTCCGGATGGTCTCGTCCAGTTCGCTCCAGCGGCTGGCCGCGTGTTGCAAGAGGTGATTCCACAGTCAGGGGTGATCGCCGTTGACGGCTATCGTGCCGCTTTCCCGCCGGTGGCGCAGGTGACCGATCTGGTTCCGGGTCTGAACGAACGCTGCGTGGATGCTTCCGGACTCATGTGGGATCAGATGCTGGCCAAGTCCGCATGGGAGGTGGAAAAGCTGCGGGTGGCCGCACATGTCTTGGATCAAGCTCTCGTGCAGCTGGAGGCAACACTGCGCCCGGGGCTCACGGAACAGCAGGTCTTCCAGAGGCTCGCCTCCGCGGCCTTCGATAGTGGGGCACAAGGGCTCGGCTACAACAATGTGGTGGCCGGTGTGAAGAGAGGACTCTTCGGTGCCCCCACGGAGCGGGTCTGGAGCAAGGGTGATGTGTTGTACGTGGACGGTGGAGTTCTGGTCGATGGATACTGGGCCGATTTCTGCCGCATGTACACGATTGGCGCTCCGTTGCCCGACCAAGCAGCGGGATATCAGCGTGCCCAGCGGGGACTGCGGGAAGGGCTGGAGTCAATCACGGAGAAGACCACGGCCGCTGATCTGTGCCGCACCATTCAACAAGCAACGGACCTTGATCCGGGCGACGTCGGCTTTGGGCGCTTCGGACACGGTTTGGGGCTCTACATGCCAGAGCCTCCCTCCATTCATTTGAACGACTCCACGGTGCTTTCCGGCAACACCGTGGTGTGTGTGGAGCCAGCGGTTGTGCACGAGGGTGGGAACTACGTGGTCGAGGAGGAGTACTTCTTCTCGGGAGGCGAGTTCCAACTGCTGTCCCCGCGCGTGCCGGACCACCTCATCGAGATCGGGTAGCGCTCGTGCGGAACAACGAAGCAGCCACCGGAAAAGGGCCGGACATGACGACAACCGGAACCGCGGCGGACATGACGACAACCGACACAGGTGCCGCACGAACCAACGATGAAGCCACCGAGCTGCTCGCGCAGTTGGTCTCCATTGATTCGGTGAACCCGGGTCTCGTGCCGGGAGCCGCAGGAGAGGAGGAGATCGCCTCCTTCATCGTTTCCTGGCTCGCGGAACGGGGAGTCCAGGCTCGGCTACTTGAACCGGTTGTCGGACGTCCCTCGGTTGTTGCTGAGCTGCACGGTACTGGCCCGACGCTCATGTTCAACGGGCACATCGACACGGTGGGCATCGAGGGGATGGTGGACCCCCATCTGCCCACGATCAGCGATGGCCTCTTGTACGGACGCGGCGCCTACGACATGAAGGCCGGTGTGGCCGCGAGTCTGCTGGCGCTCGTCGATCTCAAGCAATCGGGATTTCCCGGCTCCGTGGTGGTCACCGCAGTCGCCGATGAAGAGGATGCAAGCATCGGAAGTTCGGCGGTGATTGCGGAGATGAGACCGGACGCCGTCGTCGTCACTGAACCGACGGAACTTCAGCCGAGCATCGCCCACAAGGGATTCGTGTGGGCGCGGATGACTACTCATGGCAGGGCGGCGCACGGTTCGCGGCGAGATCTCGGGGTGGACTCCATCGCCCAGATGGGTGAGGTCCTGCAACGGCTCGCACAACTGGACAGCAGGTTGGAGCGCGAGGGGAATCACCCGCTCCTCGGCTCCGGTTCCGTCCACGCCTCACGAATACGTGGTGGGCGCGAGTTCTCCACCTACCCGGAGTCCTGCACCCTCGAACTGGAGCGGCGCACCCTACCCGGTGAGGTGTTGGACGACGTCGTCGCCGAGTTGCGGAATCTGGTTTCTGGGTTGGAGCCCGCCCCCTCCTTCGAGGTGACGCTGACCAGGCCCGCATTCGGCATCCCGGAGCGCCATGAGCTGGTCCAACTCCTCGTGGCGGCCGATCGTGCCACCGGCGGCAACGAACCGATTCGGGGCGAGCATCCGTGGACCGACGCCGCGCTCTTCGCAGATGTGGGAACCCCCGTGGTGATATACGGTCCGGGTGGTTTCGGGGCGCACGCCGATGTCGAAGGTGTGGAGCTCGCGGATGTGCAACGCTGCCGCGAGACCTTGGTGGACCTGGCGTGGAGGTTCCACGAGAACGGTGACGCCATGCGAGCCACGAATGGAGGAGACCGCTGATGCCGCAGGTCATTGCCAATTCCGGCACGGGCAGGCTGGAGGCTGCTGCGCCACCGGCCGCGCTGCGATCCTTTCATCGCTCACTACCGGATCACCAGCCAACCCGGCTCCTGAGTCTGGACGATCTGGCCACCGAACTCGGGGTGGGCAGCATATTGCTCAAGGATGAAACGGAGAGGATGGGCCTGCCCTCGTTCAAGATTGCGGGAGCTTCGTGGGCGGTCGCGGCGGGTGTGAAGCGCCGCCTTGGATTGGAAGATTCTCCAGAAGCATTGAGTGTGGAACGCCTGCGCGTTGCGGCACAGGGCGCAGGGCTCACCTTGTGTGCCGCCACGGACGGAAATCACGGGAGGGCAGTGGCCAGAATGGCGTCACTGCTGGGCGTTGCCTGCCGGGTCTTTGTTCCGGACTCGCTGCCCGAGGACCGGATTGTGGGAATCCTTGGTGAAGGCGCCGACGTCGTACGAGTAAATGCCGATTATGATGCCACAGTGGCCGAAGCCGCGCGGTGGTCAGAGGCGACTCCCGGCGCCCTCCATGTCCAGGACACCTCGTGGAAGGGGTACGAGTATCTTCCGGCCCAAGTCGTCCAAGGTTATGACACCATCTTGTCGGAGGTCGACGGCGAACTCTCCTCGCGTGGTTTGCCCGCGCCGGACCTGGTGCTCGCGCAGATGGGGGTGGGGTCCTTCGGTTCCGCGGTCATTTCGCACTACGGAACAGGGGGACCACGGTTCGTCAGTGTTGAACCGGATTCGGCCGACTGCGTGGCGGCCTCGATACGAAACGGTGAACTTACCGAGGTTCCCGGCCCCCACACCTCCATCATGGCGGGGCTGAACTGCGGAGTGGTCAATGAACAGGCGTGGCCCGTCCTGAAAGCGGGTTTGGATGCGTGCGTGACGATCTCGGACGACCAAGCCCGCGACGGCATGAGGTATCTGGCCGAACAGAGCATTGCCGCCGGGGAATGCTCCGGCGGCGCCGTCGCCGGACTGAGGCAGTTGCTGGTGGAACCTGCATGGCGCGAGAAGCTTGAGTTGGATCCCGATTCCGTCATCCTTCTTTTTGCCACGGAGGGAGTCACCGAGCCCTCGTCCTACGTGGACATTGTTGGTGCCGATGCGGCCCGGCGTCTGGGTATTGTGGGGTGAAGCCGGGCGTTGCGGTCAGGGCCGCTTCGCGTGGGAGGCCCTGATCAGATCGATCATCTGCGCCTCGGAATCCTCCAGGTAGAGGGACATCTCGCGTGCGGCTTCCTCTCGCCGCCCGGTGAGAATGAGGTTGGCAATCTTCTCGTCCCACACCACCCAGTGGGTGTGGAATCCCTCCTCTGCGGGAATGAGGCTGAAGGACAGGCGCAGCTCGGCGAGCACGTTCTCGAAGAAGGCGTTGATCCGCTGCGACCCGAGCATGTGCACGATGGCCTGATGAAAGTACATGGTGGAGGTGTTGACGCCGTCCCAGGCTTCGCCGCGCAGATGCTGTTTGGATTCGGTGAGGCTGGTCCGCAGTTGCTGCAACTGTTGTTCCGAGGCGGCAGAACTTGTGCTGATTGCCGCCTCCTCGAGGGCATGGCGAACCCGGTAGATGTCGCGAATGTCCTCCACCTCCAGCACCTTGACGCGTGTGCCGTTGTGAAGTTTCGTGACCACCAGACCCGAAAGTTGACGCATGGCCTCACGCATCGTGTTGCGAGACACCCCGTACTGCGCGGCGAGGTGGATGTCCTTCAGCTTCTCGCCCGGGCGAATCCTTCCTTGGAGAATGGCTTGCCTCAGTTGGGCGGCAACGCGCTCAGCTGAGTTGATCTCTTCGTCTCCCCTAGTGGACGACGCTGAACTCTCAGAGGGTCTCATGGCCCTAATCTAAGGGAGATCTGCGTCACTGGTCAACAGTATTGGTATCTGTTCGTGTGGGAAAAATGGCGTAGTTTCGGGGAAAAATGGCGCGAAATATAGTCGAAATGGAAATTTAACATGCAGGGTATCGAGAAAATTGTTCAACAGTTCTAGCCTTTTCTCATGGCTAGATATTCACGCATTGTCAGTTCGCTCGCTACCATCGCCGTTCTCGGCGCCACTCTCGGGGCCTGCGGGTCCTCCGATGAAACACCCTCGGCAGGCTCCAGTGATTCGCTGAAGATTGGTGCGGATCTCACCTATCCTCCCTATGCGTATCTCGACGGGGACACCCCCGCTGGATTCGATGCCGATCTGTGGTCCATCCTCGGACCGGAACTGGGAGTGGAGTACACCATTCAGGACACCCGCTTCGAGCAGCTCATCCCGGGACTCAACTCCAACCACTTCGACCTGATCTCCTCCGCGCTCTACATCACCGCCGAAAGGGCCGAACAGGTCGACTACATCCCATACTTCTCCACGGGCAACTCCATCGTGAGCAAGACCGGCTCCGATTCCCAGCCCGCCACGATCGAAGACCTGTGCGGGCTCAAGGTCAGCGTGCTCAAGGGCAGCGACATCTCCAGCAAGCTCACCACCGATGGGGCTGATGTGTGCTCGGCCGCAGGCAAGTCTCCCATCCAGGTCAACGATTTCCCGACCGACCCGGAGGCCACTCAGGCCCTGATCGCCAACCAGGTCCAGGCGCAGGTCACGGATGCTGCGGTTGCGGCCAACGTGATCGACGCCCAGAAGGGCCTGGCGATCACCAGCAACGAGCTTCTCTACCCGGTGCCGGTGGGCCTGGCCGTGGCCAAGGGAGACGACGAACTCAGAACTCGTTTGGAGGAGGGCCTCGATGCCCTGCGTGCGAACGGGGAATACCAGAAGTTGCTCGACCAGTACAACCTGTCCGAGCCCACTCAGGAACAGCTGGACGCCGTTCTCGGCGGTTGATGGACCCGATCGGCTGTGGGTGGATCCGGTGCGGTTGTGACACGTCGACGAAACGTTGCGGACGTGCCGATTGCGGCAGGACGATGCAGCGCGTCAATGAACGGTCGCGGAGCATGTGGATCCCGAAGGTCGCCTTCAGAGAAAAGCAGGAGAAGAATTCATGGACTGGGAATACATCATTGGGCTGTTCGGATACGGGCCTTTCTGGCGCGCAGCCCTCACTGTCGTCACACTGTCCCTGCTTTCATGGGTGATTGCAACGGCAATCGGCATGTTGGTGGCGCTCGGGCGGCAGTCGAGAATCACACCGCTCGCCCGGGTACTGGACATCTACGTGTGGTTCTTCCGCAGCCTTCCACTGCTGGTACTGCTGATCTTCGTGTACAACGCACCCTCGGCGTTTCCACAGCTGCAGACTGTTCTGGGCAACCCGTTCATCGCGGGTTTGGTGGCCCTCGTCCTTTCCGAGACGGCCTACATTTCGGAAATCCACCGCGGCGGCATCATGTCGGTTGCCAAGGGGCAGGCAGAAGCGGCGAAGGCACTCGGTCTGCGCTGGTCGAAGGTTCAGGTCAGCGTGGTCATTCCGCAGGCGTTCCGAGTGGCGCTACCCGGGCTTGGCAATGAGCTCGTCACCATCGTCAAACTGACGTCGTTGGTTTCGGCGATCTCGTTGACGGAGCTCCTGCTGGTGGGCCAGCGGCTCTACACCCAGAATTTCAAGGTACTGGATACTCTGTTCGTGGTGGCCATCTTCTATGTTGGGCTGGTGTCGATTTTTGACTTCGGATTGCACGCACTCGAACGCCACCTCGACGTGAGCAGGCGCCAAACGAAGGCCTCCGATCCCGCGCCGCTGGAGAGAACCGAGAACTTGGTGCGTACCCGTCAGCGCACGCCCCACTCGGGTGAGGTCCTCATCAGCGCGAAGGGCACGAACAAGAGTTTCGGCGAAGCCCACATCCTCAAGGGCGTGGACCTCGATGTGCACCGTGGCGAGGTTGTTGCGATCATCGGCCCATCCGGTTCGGGAAAGACCACCTTCATTCGGACCATGAATGGGTTGGAATTGATCGACGGCGGTGCCGTCACCTACAAGGACGAACCGATCGGATACGAGATTGACGCCAAGGGCATCCACCGTGAGGCCAAGGATCTGGAGATATCCACTCAACGCCGTGAAGTTGGAATGGTCTTCCAGCAATTCAACCTGTTCCCTCACAAGAGCGTTCTGGAGAACGTCACGTTTGCTCCCGTGGGACTTGGGCGCCTTGATCGAGCGGAGAGCCGTGCCATCGGACTTCAGGTGTTGCGCAAGGTGGGTCTGGCTGAGCACGCGGACAAGTACCCCTATCAGCTTTCCGGCGGCCAGCAGCAGCGTGTTGCAATCGCCCGAGCGCTGGCGATGTCACCCGAAGTGATCCTCTTTGACGAGCCGACCTCGGCGCTCGATCCCGAGCTCGTGGACGAAGTCCTTGCTGTCATGAAGGAACTTGCGGATGAAGGCCTCACCATGGTGATTGTCACCCACGAAATGCGATTCGCAGAGCAAGTGGCGGACTGGGTGGTCTTCATGAATGACGGACGGATCGGCGAGCAAGGTCCCGCCGAGCAGATTTTTGGCGATCCCCAGAACGCGCGCACCAGGGAGTTCCTGGAGCGCGTGGCCCAGTAGGAGTGCCGGTCCGCATGGGGCAGTAGAAACGTGATCCGCATGGGGCGTGGCCCAGTGGGGGCGCATCAATGCAGCAGGAGAGTGCCACAGTGGAAATGAGCGTGGCCCAGTGGGAGCCAACGAGCAACGAAGAGTTTCACCGATGAGAATCCAGGAGATGAATCAGGAACATGGCCACAACTCAAGCGGCGTATCAGTCCCTTCCAGGCGGCGTACTGGATGTGGATCGAGAGTTCTACGATGCGATTGCCAACGAAAATGGGCGCGACTTGGTTGACGAGTTCGAGATACCTGTCAGGTCCGGACGGGCCTGGAAGGTACCCGCGGGGCACGTTTGCCGAATTCTCTCCGTCGAAGGCCCACAGGTTGGCGACTTCAACGTGTGGAACGCACACAATCCGCGCGAACGGTTCTGGGCTGCACGGACGCGACAATTGCAGAAGTCGAGCGTCTCGACGTACGACAGATTGTGGTCAACTCTGCCCTACCTGCGTCCGATACTGACGTTCACGAACGACACGTTGCGAGATTACCGAGACCCGGAAGGGGGAAACATTCACGATCTTCTCGGTACGCGGTGCGATCCGTACATCAACGCGATGCTGGCGGGATACGACTTCGACTACCACTGCCATTCGAACCTCGTTCGTGCGGTGCAGCCGTTTGGGCTCACGGAGCTTGATGTCCATGATGTGTTGAACGTATTCCAGTGCTCGGGTCTGAATGAACACGGGCAGTACTTCATGAAGGACTGCCCGGCCCGTCCGGGAGATTTTCTGGAATTCTTCGCGGAAATTGATCTGTTGGCCGCGCTCTCAACTTGCCCCGGAGGAGATCTCTCGGTTGCGATGTGGGGCCCGGACGCCGCCTCCACCGAGGAGCAGCTGGAGCACTGCCATCCGTTGGGGGTACAGGTTTTTCGTATTGACGAGAACCTGCTCAAGGAGTGGGAGTCTCCGCAGATCGCTGCCTATCGGGGTGAGCACGGACGGCACGCGCTGGCGAGCGTGCCTTTTGCTTTGCCGAGCGACTGAGCTTCCGCGATTCGAGGTGCGCTGATGGCATCGAGGACCGTGACGGTCAGCCACCAGCCGTCGAGCTCTACCGTTGGAGCTCGACGTCGCACGCCCAACTGTAGAACTCGCACACAAAACATAGATCTCGTGAGGTGTTGCGGTGTCACAAGACCAGACCGGCAGGTTTCGGGCAGGTCTGCGCTCGAGGCGAGCGTCAGGGCAGCGTCACCAAGCCCTCCTCGGCCAACCAATCCCGCGCAACGATCGCCGGATCCTGCCCATCGGCGTCAACGCGGGCATTGAGGTCCAACATCACGTCATTGGTGATGAGTGGTGTCACCTGATCGAGGATCTCCTGGACCTCGGGATGCTCCTCGAGCAACTCGGAGTTCACTGCCATCGAAAGGTTGTAGAGCGGGAAGAACTCCCGGTCGTCCTCCAGAACTCTCAGTCCCAGACCTGGGATGCGGCCGTCGGTGGTGAACACTTCGCCGAAGTTGCATCGTCCTTCCGCAGTTGCGGTGTAGACCACGCCGGTATCGAGGGTCAGAACATTGGCGAGGTCACCGGTGTTCAATCCATACGTCTCCAACATTGGCTCGAAACCATCATTGCGATTCGCGAACTCCGATTCAATGCAGAATGTGAGTTCCTCGGCCGGCAACGTGGTGATGTCTGAGAACTTCTCGACGCCCAGTTCATCAGCCTTGTCCTCGCGGATGGCGAAGGCGTACGTGTTGTTCATCGGTGCCGGTGCCAGCCAGGTGATCCCGTTGGGTTCGTCGGCCTCCAGGACTGCCCGCCACTGTTCTTCCTCCCCCTTGACCGGTTCGTCGTGGCCGAGATAGTTGATCCAGCCGGTTCCGGTGTATTCCGGGGAGATGTCGGCGTCGCCGTCGAGCAGTGCTTGCCGGGCGCCGAACGATCCCGGAGTGTTGGACATGTTCGTAATGTCAGCTCCGGCCACGTCGAGAACCGTCGACACCATGTTTCCCAAGATCAACTGTTCGGTGAAATCCTTCGCAACCACGGTGATGGGCACGCCCTCAAGACTCTCGTGATGCTCGATCACACCCGGTTCGGCGGAAAGTACAGCTCCGGATGCGGATTCGAGGCCGCATCCTGCCAGGAGCAGAGCGGAGACCGCCGCGGCGAAACAAGGCGAGTGCATGCGTCGATTCACGTCAAACTCCCTTCGGTGCTGCCGAGAGTTCCACAACTCGGGCCAGCCAATCGATGAAAAGTGCGAGGGCCGCGATGAGCAGGGCTCCGATCACCAGAACCACGTTCTGACGCAGCTTGATGCCGGAGGTGATGAGCTCACCCAGACCGCCGCCCCCGGTGAAGGACACCAGTGCGGCCGTTCCCACGATCAACACCAGTGCGGTGCGGACGCCGGCCACGATGATCGGCAGGGCCAGGGGCAGTTCAACGCGCAGAAGGGTTGAAAATGCCGACATTCCCATGCCGCGAGCAGCCTCGACAAGTTTTGAATCCACTGAATCGATGCCGGCAACGGTGTTGGCGATGATCGGGAGGAGCCCGTAGATGACCAACGCCACGATGGCGCCGAATGGGCCGATTCCGAAGATGGCCGCTCCCAATGCAACCAGACCGATGGCGGGCGCAGCTTGGCCAAATCCTGCCACGGTGATGATTGGCTTGGAGAATCGACGCATCCGCCCTCGGGTCAGAAGGATACCGATTGGAACCGCGAGCGCCACGGTGACCGCGGTGGCAACCAGGCTGATCTGCAGATGTTGCCCCACCAGCGGCAGGAGATTCGAGGGTGCCAGCGATCGGGCCTCGGTGGTGGAAACGTTGGCCACCTGCACGAAAACGAAGCAGCCCACCACCAACAGGATGCATGCCACGGGCTGGACGAAGTAACGAGCCCGGCCCGCCTGCGCGGTCGAGGCAATTGTTGCCGTGTCGACGGTGGGTTCGGTGTTGGTCTTGGTGGCCGTACTCATGGGCGATCACCCGCCGGCTCGTTTTTCGCCGCTGCATTGGCGGCGGTCTCCCGGAACTGCTGCATCGCATCCATGACGGTCTCCACGCGGACAACCCCCTGGTATGCGTTGCGGCGCCCGGTTGCGACGACGACCCCGTGCGAGGAAGTCAGCATTTCGTCAAGGGCATCATTGAGCGTGGACCCGAGAGACACGACTTCCAGATTGGGGTCCCGGCGCACATTCTCCAGTGCCCCGGGCCTGCCCAACTCGCGCAGGGACAGCCAACGCAGTGGGCGCTCGAAGCGGTCCAGGACAATCACGTGTTCGCGATCAATGGAGCGAGCGCGACGCCTTGCCTCCTCGGGGTCATCACCGATGTGAGCGACGGCGGCCTCGTGCAGCTCGATGTCTCGCACACGGGCGAGTGAGAGCTGTTTCAGGGCGGCGCCGTGCCCGACGAAACCTTCGACGAACTCGTTCGCGGGGCTCGTCAGAATCTGCTCGGGGGTGTCGTACTGGACCACCTCCGAGCCCTTGTCCAAGATGGCGATCCTGTCCCCGAGTTTGAGCGCTTCGTCGAAATCGTGGGTGACGAAAACGATCGTCTTGTGCAGTTCGTCCTGAAGCCGTAGCAGTTCGTCCTGGAGTCTCTGGCGCGTGATGGGATCGACGGCGCCGAAGGGCTCGTCCATCAGTAGTACCGGTGGATCGGCCGCCAGTGCTCGGGCGACGCCCACTCTCTGCTGCTGGCCGCCCGAGAGCTCCCGCGGATAGCGTTCGCGGTACTCATCGGGTTCGAGTCCGACCAGATCGAGGAGTTCGTCCACGCGATCGGCGATTTTCTGTTTGCTCCACTTGAGCATGCGAGGAACAAGGGCTATGTTGTCGCCGACCGTGAAGTGCGGGAAAAGGCCCGCCCCCTGGATGACGTACCCAATACGACGGCGCAACTTGTCCGGATCGGTGTTCGTGACGTCCTCGTCGCCGATCATGATTCGCCCGGATGTGGGCTCGATCAGGCGATTGATCATCTTCATGGTGGTCGTCTTGCCGCATCCGGATGGGCCGACCAACACGGTGATCTCCCCCGCGGGGAATTCGATCGTGACGTTGTCGACGGCCGGTGTTGATTGACCACCGTACTTCTTGGTGATGTTGTCGAGCAGGATTCGCGCACCAGCGGTGTACGTGGAGTCAGCTGCGCTGGCAGTATGCGTGGAGTCAGACACGAGAAATCCCCTTGGAAGTAGTAAATCTGGTCAGCAGGTTCAGCGCGATGTCGAGAATGATTGCCAGCACGATGATGCCGAGAGTTCCGGCGAGTACTGAGTTCGTCGCGTTGGCTCCACCCATTCGGGAGATGCCGGAGAAGATGTATCCGCCCAGTCCCGGGCCGAGTGCATACGCCGCGATCGCAGCAACTCCCATCAACATCTGGGCCGATACTCGAACCCCCGTCATGATGACGGGCCATGCCAGTGGGATTTCAAGGCGCCACAGCGTGCTCATGCGTGTCATGCCCATTCCCCGGGCCGATTCGATCAATGCCGGGTTCACGGAGTTGAGGCCGACCACCACGTTGCGCAGGATCGGTAGGAAACCGTAGAACACGAGTACTACCACCGACGGAAGAACGCCGATGCTCAAGATACCAACGAGAAGTCCGAGGAGTGCATACGCTGGCAGGGTCAGCCCAACCGCGGAAAAGGTCTGCGCGAGAGTCGGACCCCACGAGACTCGGGTCGCCAATATCCCGAGGACGATCGCAAGAACCGCGGCGATTGCCAGGCTCTGCACAACGAGACTCATGTGCTGGTAGGCCAGAAACCACAGAACCGACCAGCGTTCGGACACGAAGGTGAAGAAGTCGGCTATTGCCGTCATACAACATCCTGTCGTCATTCTTGGCCATGGCTCTCATGGCCCTTTCAGGATGGTAGTAGTAATGCCGAGACAATTCATCAGCATTTGTGACCTGGGGCATAAATGCTGATGGAAAAAGGAGGGCTACGATGTTCCGGCTATCCGTTGGCAGCTCCCCGATAACTCCGTGACCTCCTTCGCACGAAAAAATAGCGGCAAATTGATGTTGCCCTGCCGTCCACATATTGAGAATTCTGGTCGACAGGGATCTTTTCCAAGACGGAAAGGCGCTGAATCGTTCCCCGCTCACGTCCTGTCACAGGATGTGGTGGGGTGATGGCTGCCCAAATGTCCCGTAAACATGCGTGATGACGGCTGCGAACCCTGCTTGCGGCGTGCCTGCCGGTGCGGTACCTGTGGCCCCAATCCTGGAGAAGCGGGTACAAGGGTCGATGGTCCTGACTTGTGGGGGCCACCCATTCCGCCTCACTCGAAGGCAGCGGAGGCCATTCCCGTGATGTATGCTGCCTGCCCGACGTGTTCGAGTGCATCGGCGGAAATACTGACCAACCGGGCGCCGCGAGTGACCGGTGGATCCCATTGGTCATCAATGATCTCCGACAGCGCAGCTTCGTCAAGAGTGTCGAGGTAGGCCCGCTGTCGGGAGATCACCGCGCCGAGATGTTCGAGGAGCAGATCGGGGTCCTTCACTCTGATCGCCCGAGCTTGCCGGGGCGAATGCCCATAGCCCACGTTCGTCGGCTCAATGCCGAGACCAAAGCGTCCGTCGAAACCTTGTGCGGTCCAGACAGCTTCCTCTCCCGAGAGTCCGGCGATCTGCACGTCGAGTTCGCGCGCTGCATGCCAGAGCAGCCAGGCGATGGAGTTGTCATGGTGTGGATGGGCATTCAGCAGGTCGGGTGTCAACTTCGCTCGCAGCGCCTCCGCTGCCTTTCGAGGGCGGTCGGCCAAGTCCTTGAGAATCTCGATGGAATCCATAACTGCCACGATAGGTGCCCCCATGCGCTCCGGAAAGGGGGCAGCCCCGGCACGGCGCAACTTCGGCACCGTGTGACGCCGGTACGTGGCAACAGTGGTAGATGCTTTTCCGGGGCCCGGTGTTGGGCCCCGGAAATCAACGCCGGGCCGCGCGTCGCGGTTTGCTGTGAGGTCAGGTTCTGTTGGGGACCAGCGCCTCACTCCGCTTCCACTCCTGATACCCGGGGTCATCGGCCATGAAGGACTCGACCTCCTCGGTGCTGGCAAGAAGATGTGGATCGTTCTGCAGGTATTTCTTTGTTTCGCGAGCCACCAGACCCGAGAGAATGATGAGTCCGATGAGGTTCGGAATTGCCATGAGTCCGTTCATGACGTCGGAGAACGCCCATACGACTCCCAGTTGGGTGGTGCACCCAATGTAGACGACGAGCGAGAAGACCACTCGGAAGGGGAGAACGGCCTTGCGCCCCAGTAGCTTTTCGACGTTGCGTTCGCCGTAATAGGACCAGCCCAAGATTGTTGAGAATGCGAACATGGCCAGAGCAATGGTCACGACCCAGTGACCCCACTGGCCGGGAAGTCCGTGCGAGAAGGCTTCGCCGGTCATGAGTGAGGCGGAGATCTGTTCGCCCGCTTCGTCGACAAACGTATGGGCGCCGGTGGTGATGATGACCAGACCGGTCATTGTCACCACAATGATGGTGTCGATGAAAGTTTGCGTCATGGAGACGAGACCCTGACGCACAGGGTGGCTCGTCTGAGCCGCAGCTGCCGCGATGGCGGCCGAACCCATGCCGGACTCATTCGAGAATGCTCCCCGTGCCATGCCGTACTGAATGGCAATGATGAGAACGGATCCCGCGAATCCACCTGCTGCGGCACTTCCGGTGAAGGCGTCATGAAAGATGGTAACGAGGGCGGCCGGTACATCGGAGATGTTGACAGCGAGGATGTACAGGGCGGAGACAACGTAGAAGACGATCATGATCGGGACGAATCCGGCGGTGACCTTGCCGATGGACTTGATGCCGCCCACAAGGACCACGAGTGCGAGAATCGTCAGGACCACGCCTGTCACCCATGGTGGCATGGAGAAGCTGTTCTCCATGTTTGCTGCGATTGAGTTGCCCTGAGTCATGTTGCCGATACCGAAGCAAGCCAGAATTGCGAAGATCGCGAAGGACAATGCCAGTACCTTGCCGAGTGAGCCCTTGATTCCGCGTTCCAAGTATTGCTGGGGCCCGCCGTTTCTCTCGCCAGCCGAATCGGTGGTCCGGAATCGTACGCCCAGAAATGCTTCGGTGTACTTCGAAGCCATGCCGAATAGGCCGGTAATCCACATCCAGAACAGGGCGCCCGGCCCGCCGATACCGATGGCGGTTGCCACACCAACGATGTTTCCTGTTCCAACCGTGGCGGCGAGAGCTGTGGTCAGTGCTTGGAACTGCGAGATGTCGCCTTCGGAACCGGCATCGCGGCGTCTGATCAGACCTAGGCTGAGCGCAGACCAAAGCCGGATGAACTGAATGCCGCCGAGGCGAATGGTCAGGTAGATTCCAGTTCCGAGCAGCAGAGGGATGAGGATGAAAGGTCCCCAGACGATGCCGCTGAGCCATTCGAAGAATTCTTGGATCTTCTCGGTCATGTTTTTCCTTCCGAAGCCGCAAAAATGGGTGAGTGCAGGTGCGGTAGTTGAGGATTTTCCGTTGCCAGACTAACGCTGTTCCTTGCCTGAGCGAGAGGCATCTCAGGGATTTAACATGGGCTTAACGAAGTTGGTGAGCAATGCGTGGAAGGTAACGCATTGTCCAGACTGACTCAGCACCTACGATGGGTCCATGGCGAAGATGCAGGGTCCTCAACGTGATCGGGCGCTGGTGTCCCCGCAGGGCGTGGTCGTCAGTGGGGTGGCGAGACTGGCCCGCTGGCTGGGGATGGGTGCGCTTGCCGTATCGCTTCCTCTTGCCGCGGGGATGGTGCTGCTCCTCATGGCGCAGGAAGCGGCGCCCGACGGAGCCATCGGGCTGACCGGATTCGCGATACTGGTATTCGTCCTTGTCATGCCGGTGAGTGTTGTGTGTCTTGTCTGTGGACTGCTCGGTGTTGCTCTTTCTCTCGTCGCCCGTGCGAAGAGTGGGGACCAGCCGTGGGTGGCGGCGTTCGTATGCGGATTGATTGGCGCCGTCCTGCTCCCACTGGTTGCCTCGGCGGTGTCGGGAAACCCTGGGCTCATCTGGGATTTCTTCGGCTGGTAACAGTTGGAATGGCTGGTGATGGCCGGAGTCCGGTTGACGGTATGTCCCTGTGTCAGAAGCGCTTTGGCAGATTGCCTATAGTCATCTGCCCGCCCGTGACACTGCCAGCGGCGTCACGTATCGCCTGCGGCGTCACGTATGGCCTGCGGCGACACGTATCGCCTGTGGCCGCGCATGACATCGCTTTTGCGACTGTTGGTTTCGTGTACACAACGCTGCATTCGAGAGAATATCCGCCGGGAATCTCAGCACTGTCATGGTTCCATCACAGGATGGAACCAGCAGACTTCCGATACAGCCTCTTCCGATACTTCCTCTTCGTGGAGCGTTTCCCCGAAACCAATGGCTCTATCCGGTGTTTTGCAGTCCAGCCGCAACCCCGGAAACCGACAGCAACAGCAGGTGTTTCCATTCGGTGGGTGCCTGAGCGGCGTCGCCCTCCTGTGAGCGCAGTACTCGCAGCGCCCGCAGCTGCAGCAGGGAGAGCGCATCCACGTAGGGGCTGCGCATCTTCACGGCCATCTGCAGCACAGGCTTGTTCTCCAGAAGTTTGGTTCCCCCGGTAATCTTGACGAGCCAGTCGCGCGTCAACCGCATCTCGTCCATGACCAACTCGGTAAGATCTGAACGATTCCCGAGGTCAAGGTAGCACTGGGCGATGCGCGGATCGGCCTTGGCCAAGCTCATGCCCACATTGTCGACAACGGTGCGTAGCAGTGGCCATTCCTCGTAGGCCCGGCGTAGCAATTCCTCGTCGCCAACGGCGGCGAGCGCGGTCCCCAGCCCAAACCATCCGGCAAGATTGATTCGGGCTTGAGACCATGCGAACACCCATGGGATTGCGCGCAGGTCCGCAAGCGACTCGACCGAGAGTCCGCGGCGTGCGGGGCGGGAGCCGAGCGCGAGCAGGCCGATCTCCTCCTGTGGAGTAACGGTGGCGAACCAGGGAGCAAAACCCTCCGCGTTGACGAGTGAATCGAAACGCTGCCGCGAGGAGTCATTCATCGTCTTGGCGACGTCGGCATACCGCTCGGCTGCCTTCTGGTTCCGTTCCTCGATGGAGGGCGCCACGGCAAGCAGCGTGGCAGCAGCAACCTGATCGATGTGCCGCAACGCGATCGTCGGATCACCGTAGCGCGCGAAAACCACTTCGCCCTGCTCGGTGACCTTGAAACGACCCTCCACCGAGTGTGGTGGCTGGGCAAGGATTGCGGTGTTGGCGGGACCGCCACCGCGTCCGAGTGCGCCTCCACGGCCATGGAACAGCGTGAGCTCATAGCCGTTGGCACGGGCCCACGCCCCGATTTCTGCTTGTGCCTCGTAGAGCGCGAGGTTGGCGGCAACAGGCCCCACGTCCTTCGAGGAATCCGAGTAACCGAGCATGACTTCAATCTTGCCGCCAGTGTCCTCAAGGCGCTGCGCGAACTCGGGGTAGGTCACGGCTTCCGCCAGGATCGCCGAGGCAGCCTGAAGATCGGCGTAGGTTTCGAACAGTGGAATGACGTCCAGTACGGGGACCTTGCCAGCGCTCCCAACGGCGTGATGGGCAAGTTTGTAGACGGTTTCCAGATCCTGAGCGGACTGTGTGAAGGAAATGATGTAGCGGCCGCTGGCTCGTGATCCGTAGCGGCGTTGAATCTGGGCGACCGTACGGAAGACCTCGAGTACTTCCTCGGTCTGCTCGCTCAGCTCGCCGCCTGCTTCGCATTCGGCGAGGGCTTTGGAGTGTACGGCCGAATGTTGGCGAACCTCCAGCTCTGCCAGGTGGAAGCCATAAGTTTCCACCTGCCACAGCAACTGTTGCAGGCTGCCGTATGCCTGGCGCGGGGAGCCTCCCCGCACCAGGGAATCCTGCACAACGCGTAGTTCGGCGATCAGTTCGGTGGGATCGGGGTAGGAAAGGTCGGCGTTGCGATTGCGCGTGGCCTGGATGCGTCGGGAGATCAACATCATGACGCGCTTGTGCGGTTCGTCCGGTGCTCGCTTGATCGCATCCTTGGCTCCTTCTTCGTCCGCCACGGCAAGGTTTTGCCACAATGAAAGAAGTTCCTTGCTCGGTGGAGTGGTTGCCGCCGCGAGCGTCAGCTTGCGGGCCACCCGATCCGAGGTCCGTTCCAAGCCGCGCAGTACATGGTCAGAGGCAATGGCCACGGCCTTCTGGGTCACGGAGGCGGTGACGAAGGGATTGCCGTCGCGGTCGCCACCGACCCACGTTCCGACCCGAACGAAAGGCTTGACCACGGGAGCATTCTTGCCCGAGTTGTGTCCCTGAATGGCATCGTCGACCCGCCGATAGGCCTTGGGGACCGTGGTGTAGAGCGTTTCATCGAAGACGGCCATGATCGCTCGGACTTCGTCCGTGGGCTCGGGGCGCTTGGGACGTACCGGGGAGGTGCGCCACAGCGTGTCGATTTCCTCGAGGAGGCGGCGTTCAGCCCGCTGCTGAGCCACCGGACTGGCTTGAGTGTTCTCGCGCTCGTCGAGTAGTCCTGCCAGACGGCGGATGCTCGAGGAGACAGCCCGCCGGCGAGCCTCGGTCGGGTGTGCCGTGAAGACCGGATGGAACTCGAGCTTTTGCAGGTGCTCCAGGGCTGCCGCTTCGCCGATTTCTTCGCTCAGCTGGGTGAAAGCTCCGTAGAGTGTCTTATTGCGATCTTCTGTTCCCGGCTGGGACCGGCGAAGTACGCGTACCCGTTGGAACTCCTCCGCAAGATTGACCAGGTGGAAGTAGACGGTGAAAGCCCTCGCGACCTCGTCGGCGCGGGAGACCGTGAAGGAATCGGCAATGGACACGGCGCGTTCAAAGGCCTCGGACGATTCGTCCGCGTATGCGGCGATGGTTGCCTGCCGAAATTCTTCGACATCTTCATATAGGCCGGGGGAGCCGCTTTCGCGCAGGACCTGACCCAGAAGCGAGCCGAGCAGGCGCACGTCGGCACGCAATTGCTCGGGCAGCTCTTGCTCCGAATTGATGAGCTCGCCAAGGGAGGCTGCTGGTGTTGAATTGACGTCGGACATAGGGCCCATGGTAGCCGACGTCGGTTTCCATCAGTTGTCCATATTCCCCATGAATGCAGGGAAAGCTGGTTGGGACCTTGGTCCATGTATGTTGGAGTGGTGTTGGTCAGACCGGGCGATCGCTACGCGTGCCTCATCGACGGCGGATCGCAATTGCGTGTGGTCTGGGCGGTATGTCCAAGCCGGAGTATTCGCCCCATGACTTCGCTAACACTTTGCCTGAGGAAGCTGGGGTGTGATTGGCGGCTCGGTGGGGGGATGTCGGTGGGCTGGAGAGCGAACATGCGCTTTCCAGCCCACCGATGCCGTGCGCAGCGTTTGCGCCCGGCCCCCATCTGTGTGCCATGGGAGGCCCGCCGTCAACGGTGTCCGCGACGGGACTCGAAGCTGAATCCCCCGTCCCTGCGCCGACCGCGCCAGCGGCGCAGTTCCGGATCTCCTGATCCATTGAAGGGATCGTCGTCGAAATCCTCGAACTGGTCGTGGGGGCCTGAACCGCGACCGCGTCCGCGACCGAAGCCGCGACCCTCGCCGCCACGTCCGTAACCTCGGGGTCCTTCCGAGCGTCCGTATCCACCGCGCCTGCCCGGTCCGCGAGGATCATCGAACTCATCGAATCCATGGTCCGCAAAGAATCGCATGCGATAGAGATCGGCAAGTTCATCCGTCTCGTGGTCGGAGAAGTTCTCCTCCATGTGAGCAATGATGCGCGCGAGGTAGTTGCTGAGGTTTTGCTGCTCTTCCTCCGAGAGGCAGTCGAACACCTGGGTCAGTGAGGTGGCCTTCTCGTCCGCCTCCGCTTCCTCGGTCTCTTTCTTGAGGGCGTTCCTGCCTTTTTCTGTCAGCGTGATGATGTAGGCGCGGCGATCCTTCTCCGACTGTGTGCGGGTGATGAAATCGGCGCGCTCCAGCTTTCCGAGGATCTCGGCAAGAGCTTGCTTGCTCATGTCGAGCAGATACCCCAGCTCCTTTTGGCTGATCTCAGGCTGGAGCTTGAGGATGGACAGGACGCGACCCTGGCCGCGGTGGGGGTTGTGCATGGGGCCGCGGCGAGGACCTTGGCCGCGGGGGTTGTGCCGTTGATAGCGGTGCGTCAGCCGCTCGAAGCGAATGAATTGTTCCAGAAGTTTTTGTTGAGTTTCATGCATGAGCATGTCACCTCTTTCATTGTTGTGATGTTGTTTGGCACCTGATGTCGCATGGCGGATGTGCGATCTCTGATGGCCGCGAACCTCATGGACATGGATTCGTCAGCCATCGCCGATCTGCATTTTCGCTGTGTGGATCACCCTATTGGTCAAGTGCTTGACTTAAATCTACAAGTGCCTGACTAACTAGTCAAGTACCTTATTTAATCTGATTGTGAGACCCTCTTCTCATTGAACGAGGCGTTTTGGGTACCCATCAACCGGCACAATTGGCGCATGCCGAATTCTCGACGTACGCGGGTAGCCCTCGCTTGGTCCGTGCACGCTTTCACCATCACGGGGGTGCTGTGGGCCGCTCTCGCAGCCGCGGCGCTGGTCAACGGGTCCATCAAGATGATGTGGCTGTGGCTGGGAGTCGCGCTGATCGTTGACGGCATTGATGGGTCCATGGCGAGGAAGGCCGACGTAAAGAAGTACACCCCGGGATTCGACGGTACGTCATTGGATGTACTGGTCGATTATCTGACCTGGACGTTCATTCCGGCCCTCTTCATGTATTTCCACATCCCCATGGGGCCGCACTGGTTGGCGATGCTGATGTTTGCGCTCATCTGCACGTCGTCGGTTTTCTGCTACTGCAACGTCAGTTTGAAGACCTCGGACTACTTCTTCCGGGGTTTTCCGGCCGCATGGAATGTTGTGGCCGTCATCATGTGGGTCCTTGGAACCGGCCCGATTCTCAACTTGGTTGCCACGATCGTCTTGTCCGTTCTGACCGTTGCACCCCTGACCTTCGTCCACCCGTTCAGAGTCAAGAAGCTGATGGTCGTGAACATCGCGGCATCTATTGGGTGGATTGCAATGACAGTGGTGCTGGTGGCAGCACGTCCTGACCGTCCGCTTCTGGTCGAGATCCTTTGGTGGATTGCAGGTGCATGGCTGATGGTCCAGAGTGCGCTACGGACGGTACAAGAAGTCCGGCGGATTCGCGGTACCGGCGGTGCAACACCTTCTCCTGCCTGAATTTCCATGCTTCCATTGCGATGGAGGCACACACCATGCCTGCAATGATGACGGTGACGTAGGGCGGACATGATCGGCCGTACCACCAGAAGTACAGGTACGGCGAGATGAAGGTGACGATCGTGGTCAACGTTCCCCAGAACCGTGTGGAGCGCTTTGAAGCGGTGACCATCGCGAGAACGCCCCAGGTGTAGGGCAGTGCCGTGACCATGTCGATTCCCCAGAGCACCGCGATGCTTCCCCGGAAACCTTCAATGAAGGTCACCGGAAGGGCTCTCAATGCCGAGTACGCCAGGACCATCAGATAGATGTAGAACTTGGGATTGCGAAGAAGTCGGGAAACGGCGCCGCGCTTTCTCACCGGAGTCTTCAGGGAGTACAAGCGTTCGGTGATGCCCCGGGCAAGCCGGGTGGTGTCAATGCCGTCGAAAGCGCGTGCCATATCCGGGAACATGTCCAGGAGGTGGCAGGTCAGTGCGGCAACCGAGACGCCATGGGCGCATGCGCCATCATCGAGGGGCGGCCCGAGCCGATGTATGAGCGAGGGGAAGGCTTGATCCAACTCGGCCAGCGTCAGGTTGTCCTCGACAACGAGGACCCACATCAAGCAGTTGTGTTCGAGGGAATACCGCAACTCCTCAGCGAGCAACGCTTGATCAAGCAGAAGGTCTGTGGTGACCTCGTGGACGTCGGTTGAGTGCATCTCCGCAAGCCGTGATACCCCTGCAACCTTCTTTACGATGTGCGGATCGAGCGGCATGTCGCGAATTGTCTTCAATTCCAGCGCGTGTTGACGTGAGAGCAGCGTATTGCGGGTGTCGCGCAGCAGGGCAGCCATGGACGCAATGACAGGGTGACTCACAGCTCGAAGAATACTCGGAACACGCCGGCGTGATTGAAAAAGAGGCGTATTCCTCACCCTGGGATTTCATGTTCTCGTGGCCTGGCGCATGCCTCTTGAGTCCACCCCTTCGGGCGCATGTGCTTCTCGTTCCCGGACACGTAGTCCCTGCGCCTTCCGGTGCCTTGGTGCGGAGTACTGGACAATGCCCCCCACCCCGTTCCTTGCGGTTGCCGTGGGTGGCGGGGCTGTTACAAATAGTTTTTCATTGAAAGAACATTTGAACCATCTCTGGGTGTGGCCATGGCCGGAGAGAGCGCCCGAACCTTTGGGAATGCGGAAAAACAATCTGTTAACCAGTAAATTTGCCATTTTGAACACTTGGTTCGCCATGAGCTTGTAAAGTACGGGGAAAGACGAAACTGGCAACGTGGCCAAAGGTTGTTCAGACCAATGTGGGTTTGTCATCGTCGACGACAAGGAGCTCTCATGCACCAGCGAAGCCGCATGATCGTGGAGACACGATGCGGCCCGGTGCGAGGAACCGGCAAAAATTCCGTGGAGTTCTTGGGCATCCCCTACGCCGAAGCGCCGGTGGGTGACCTTCGGTTCATGGCGCCGGTACCGCGTGCACGGTGGGAGGGGATCTTCGACGCGACTCGTTATGGTGCCACGTCTCAGCGTCGCGCTCTCGACGAGACAACGTTGATCCCCGAACCCTCGATCCCGGGCGAGGACACCCTCGTTCTCAACGTATTCACCCCTGCCCCCAATCGACGCTTCGCCAAGCTTCCCGTCATGGTGTGGATTCACGGCGGCGGATATGTGGCAGGTTCGCCCGCCAGTCCGTGGTATCACGGAAGATCCTTCAATGCCCGTGGCGTCGTCACAGTCACGGTGGGCTACAGAGTCGGCTTCGAAGGCTTTGGTTATGTGGAGGGATCGGATGCCCCGGTCAACCGAGGCCTTCTCGACCAAATCCTGGCGCTGAAATGGGTGAGGGAGAACATCACCGAGTTCGGAGGAGATCCCGGTCGCGTCACACTGGCCGGACAGAGTGCCGGTGGGGGATCAGCGCTCTGCCTCATGACGAGTCCGCGAGCGCAGGGGCTCTTTCAACAGGTGATTGCCCAGAGTGCCGCCACGCTCGAAACGTCGCTCGCCATCGCGAAAGAAGCGTCCGACGAGTTGGCGCGGACTGCGGGAATCACCCCGGATCTTCGTTCATGGCAGAGCCTCAGTGAGGAACGGATGGGAGAGTTGACTGGCGACCAACCTGATCCCATCGCTGGCTTCTCGCGTGATCCGATTGAGATTGCCCAACGGTTCATTTCCCTGGAGGGATCTGGCCACGGCTCGCTGCGGTTGGCGCGATTCAGTCCGGTTGTCGGCGACGACGTCGTCCCCGTGCCCGTTGCAGATGCCCTTGTGAGTGGTGCCGGTGCAGAGATTCCCCTTCTGATGGGCTGCACCCGCAACGAGTTCACGATGCTGATGAAGCCTTTCAGCGAGTACTGGCGGAGCTACGATCCGAGGGCGGTGCTGAACGAAGCCGGATTTCCCAAACTTGCGGCATGGGCGTTCGTCCGTGAACATCCGGAGCTGCGCGGAGACACGGCACTCGTGCTCGGACAGCTGATCACCGCAGGAATGTTTCAGCTCCCACTGATTCAACGTGTCCAGGCACGGATCGCGGCGCGGGTGACGGCAACGAGCGAGGTCGACGCCGGAGTGACGGTGCGGGGCAAGAAGGCACCCACGTGGGTCTATGAGTTCGCCTGGCCCAAACCGGGAAGTGGGCTGGCGGACCACTGCGCCGATGTCCCCTTCGTCTTCAACTGCATCGACGACGAGAACGTGGCCCGTATCTTTGGCACGAGCGAGCTTCCGCGCACCCTCGCGGCCACGATGCACTCGGATTGGGTGCGCTTCGTGACCACCGGACAGCCGGGGTGGAATCCGTGGGTGGAGGGAAACCGCGGCAGAATCTACGGTGTTGATGTCGCCGGCAGCGTGCGGACCAGGAAGCCTCTGAGTCTCGAAGTCGCTTTGGTCAAGGCAATCCGGAACCGCTGACGGGTCCGAATCTGTGAGGGGCGGGCAACACTCAGTCCTCGGTACGGCCCCGACTCCACACCCGATCTGGTGTTGTGGCCTACTCGCAGCCGATGCCGTCGCCGTCGTCGTGGAAGACGCCGCCGGAGTGGGATTCGGACATCGTTGTCTCAATCCTCGTATTCGGATGTTGCGCGAAGGACGGCCAGATTCTATGCAGGTGGTTCACAGGAAATTCGTGACGTAGGTCGCGCCTGTGTGCCTCGTCACGAAACGCTGAGGGTATGTCGCAACGTGAAACGAAGGGGCTATAGTCGATTCCATCCAATAGCAGGGTTATCCCTATCGCCTGCTTTACCAAAACATAAGGAGGGCTCTGAAATGAGCAATCTGCGTGGAAACAGTGACACCCAAAATCTCGCATCCGAGGAAAACATTGCTTTCGAAGCAGCCCAAGTTCGTGAAGAAGCTGCGTCCCATGAGGTGACGAACAGGTCGCGCGGTCGCGTCACCTCGATCTTCGAGGGCTGGACTCCTTTCGAGCTCGTGTGGCTGTTCTCGGCCACCCTCATCATCACCGTCATTTCGATCCTCATGAAGGAGAATTGGCTGGGATTCGTCTCCGCCATCAGCGGCATCCTGTGTGTGGTGCTCGTCGCCAAGGGAAAGATCGCCAACTACTTCTTCGGCATCGTTCAGACGTTGACCTATGCCTACATTGCCTACACTTACCAGTTGTACGGTGAGGCCATGCTCAACGGGCTGTTCTTCTTCCCGTTGCAGTTCGTCGGTTTGTATCTGTGGAACAAGCACCGCAAGAATCCAGAAAATGCAGGGCACGGCGAGGACGTCTACGCCAAGAGTCTGACCCGCGGGCAGTGGACCATTCTTGTCCCCGTCATCGTTGTGGTCTCGCTCGTCTATGCCTTCTTCCTTTCCCAGATCGGTGCCCAGCAGGTTCGTATTGATTCGGTTGCGGTTGTGATCAGCATCTTTGCCCAGATACTCATGACGCTGCGCTACGCCGAGCAGTGGATCATGTGGATCATCGTCAACGTGCTGACCATTGCGCTGTGGGTCATCACGCTCACCACCTCCGGCGGTGGCGACTGGGCGATTTTCGTCATGTGGTGCGCCTACCTCATCAATTCGACCTACGGGTGGATGAACTGGCGCAGGCTGTCCAAGGACACCGAGAACGCGACGGCGCCGCGGGCAGAGGCCGACGAAACAAGGCGTGGCACCCCGGTGATCGGTGCCTGACATGGACTTCGGACCTGACGTCTCGGCATACGAGGGGCAACGAGTCGGTCTCTTCGGCGGAAAGTTCTTCCCTCTCCACAATGGCCATCTGTCCATGATCACGGAAGCTGCGAAGAAGGTGGACGTGCTGTTCGTCGCCGTCCAATACGACGAGGCACACGAAGCTGCGCTCTGTGAGGAAACGGAGTTCGAACCGGTCGCGCCGCGTCTGCGCGAGCGATGGCTCTCCGAGCTCTACCGGGGCAACGAGAACATTCGCGTGTTCTCCGCCTACGAGAAACGGACCAACCACTGGCTCACCGATCCCGAACTGGAGGAGATTCATCGAGATCTGAGGCGGCGCTGCCACCACATCGACGTCGTCTTCAGCGGCGATGATCGCTACACGCCCTACTTCGACGCATGGCTTCCCGGCGTGGAGCACGTGGTGTTGGATGCGGCCAGCGCCGGAAGCGATACGCACTCCTGCGACATCAGGAGGGAAGGAGTCTTCGCGCATTGGGATCATCTGCCCGAGCCTGTGCAACGTCACTACACCAAGCGCATTGCCTTCTGCGGCTGGGAGAGCTCCGGCAAGTCCTACACCGCGCGGCGCATCGCGGAGGAACTGGGTGGCGGCTATGTTCCCGAGTACGGCCGGACCTACTATGAAGAGCTGAATGGCTACGAGGCCGTCGCCGAAAGTCAGGATGCGCTGAACACCGTGGCGGGCCACTTGTCCTCGCTGCACGGTGCGCGCGGGCGCAAGGTCCTGTGTGTGGACACGGACATTGTGTACACACAGTTCTACCACCTGAAGGACTTCGGATGTCTGCACCCGGCTTTGGACGAACTGATCAAGGCCAATGCGGACCAGATCGATGAATGGATCTTTCTGGAGCCGCGTCACCCTCTCGCGGACGATGGTTCCCGCTTCCGTTATGACGACGACGAACGCCAGCGCACGTCCGATGACCTCAAGAAGCTCTATCTCCATTACGGGAAGAAGATGCACGTCATTGACGAATCGGACGATGCGCGGCGGCTGGAGAAGGCCGCAGGGCTTGTGCGGGGCTGGGTGGGGTCGACAGTTGGGACAGACAGATCGGTGACCGTGCCGGCTGGTGAGCGGCGGCGAGTCCCGGCCACGTGAGATGGTCGCTCGGACGGGATAGTCTGGGAACACGGTCCCGAGCGACTGTCCGGGACGGCTGCGGTCGTTGCCGAGAAGCTACGGCTGTTCGGGAAGCGGTACCGAATCAGGAGAAGCAACATGTACGTCAAGGTATGCGGGCTGAAGACGGTTGACGCCGTGAGGGTCGCCGTTGAAGCCGGTGCCGATGCCATCGGGGTCGTGCACGCTCATGGTAGTCCACGCCATCTCGAACCTGATGAGGCACGTGTGGTTGTCACCGCCGCGCGGGGAGCAGTGGACACAGTACTGGTTGTTGCCACCACACCCGTGGCCGATGCCGTCGCACTCGCGACCGATCTCGAGGTCGACGTACTGCAGTTGCATGGCGATTACATGCCGGAGGACTTCGCCCTCGCGAGTTCCACGTTCCCGAGGGTGTGGCGGGCGACCTCCCTCGGGAAGAACCCGGATCTGCACGTGGGCGCCCATGGCGAGGAGCTCATCCTGCTCGATGCGCCCAGGGCCGGTGGCGGTGAGACTTGGGATCTTGATGCGCTTGCCAGCTCCCGGCCGGATGGCAAGTGGTTGCTGGCGGGGGGTCTCAATCCGGAGAATGTGGCGGAAGCAATTGCGGCGGCGCGGCCTTGGGGCGTGGATGTTTCGAGCGGTATCGAATCCGCGCCGGGGGAGAAGGATCTCAGGCTGATTCGTCAATTCGTAGCGCGTGCACGCGGCATCGAATAGTCGATTGGGTGGCGGGTTGAGGCCGACTCAGCCGCCGTGGAACGGCCCCCGGCCCGAATCAGGCACTTCACTGAAGGCGCTTGAATTCGGTTGAGGCTCGGTGGCGGCAACCTCACCCTCGATGAACACGGGCTTCTGCGATGGCTTGGACGGTTCGCCCGAGGCTTGGCTCTCCTGCATCGCCCGCCGCGACTGCTGGCCCCACGCGCCGCGCTGGCGCTGCTCGTGGGCTTCCCGCAGGCGGGCCTCTTCTTCGAGCCGAGCGATGTGTTGGAGCAGCGGGGTGGCATCGAACAGGGTGATATTCAGGTGGAGCACGGTTCCATCGCCACTGCGCACCATGAGCGATCGGCTCCCATTGCCGTCTTCAACACGGTATCTCACGATGTCGCTGTATCGGATTGTCTTGACGCGCCGACCAAACCGACGGAACGAAACGCGGTCCGGGCGTACGTCGACGAACCAGTTGCGATACGCCCACAAGAACAGAGTGCCGATGGCGAACAACGCCGTGGCTCCCAGGCGCGTCGAGAGAATCTTGTCCGGTTCGGGATGAGCGATGGACGAGTACAACGCAGCGAGGCCGCAACCCACAATGGCGAGCCCGACGAAGGGGACGAACCGCGGCATGCGTATCCGTTGCGGATTCTCCTTCGCCCGGTTGGGATGTTCGCGGTTGCGCAGCGTGGTCGCGGCACCGAAAGCAACGACCGTGACAAGGGCCAGTGCGCCAGCCGCTATCGGAAACCAAGCCATGAACGTCACCCACTGAGGCCCGCGAGGGCCTCAGTTCACCAGCGCGGCTGGATTGACGTGCACACGACCGCCGTGCTCGGTGCATTTTTCGCCGCTTACATGCTCGGCGCAGGCAACGAAACGTGCGCGGCAGCTGGCGTCGGCGCAGTTCACGAGCGTGGGGGAGGGTTGACCGCACACGGAGCACCGGCCGATGACCCGGGCGTCGGGTGCAAAATCCATGGTCTCGCGTCCGTCGAAGATTGCGAGTGAGCCGTCCCACAGGCCGTCGTTGCCGAAGGCTTCGCCGTACTTCACGATGCCACCATCGATCTGATAGACCTCCTGGAAACCGCGGTCCTTCATGAGTGCAGAGAGAATCTCGCAGCGAACCCCACCGGTGCAGTAGGTGATGACGGCCTTGTCCTTGATCGAATCGAGTTCGCCGGATTCGATGACGTCGATGAAGCCGTGCGTGGTCGAAATCTCGGGTACGATCGCGCCACGGAAGCGACCAATGGCAGCCTCGTAGGCGTTGCGCCCGTCGAAGAAGACGACGTCGTCGCCACGCTCGGCCACGAGCTTGTTCACATCGTGGGGACTGAGGTGCACGCCGCCACCAACGACACCTTCCTCGGTGATCTTCAGTTCATCGGGGGCCCCGAAGGCAACGAGTTCGTCGCGGGCCTTCACCGAAAGGCGAGGGAAGTCGCTGATCTTCCGCCATGGGACGGTGCGGTCCCTGCCACGCTGAAGCTGGGGCTGCTCGTTGACGAAGTCGGTCCCGTCGCTCCATTTGACGAAATCCGGCAGCCGGTGAAAGGGGCCGTATTCCTTGGTTCTCTTGATGTATTGCTTGCAGGCGTCGACTTCTCCGCCCACGGTGCCGTTGATCCCGTGCTTGGAGATGATGATTCGTCCACGCAGTCCGAGGGATTCGCAGAGCTCACGTTGCCACAGGCGTACCGCCTGGGGATCGGCCACCGGTGCGAAGACGTAATACAACAGGATCTTTGGGGTACTCACGGCACTCATCGTAATGGGGTTTGCCTCTGTGAGGACTGTGAAGCGTGTCGAACCGGATGGGTTCGGGCATCGGGAGGTGGCAGCAGGGAGTGACGGGTCTGTGGGTGAGCACAGGGAGTGACTGTCAGGCCGGCCACCAAGAGTTGCCAGATCGTGGGGGCGTTGAGAGACTGTGTAAGGACACGCGACTTCGCGTTTCGCCGCACGGGGACGACCCCGCGCGTGCAATTCATGTGGGACGGCCCGAAAGGTTGGCACACATGATGCACTGGGTTGTTCTCGCTGTTTCCGGGCTGTTCGAGGCCGTATGGGCAACTGCGCTTTCCCGCAGTGAAGGATTCACAAGACTTGTCCCGAGCTTCGTCTTTCTTGGCGCAGTCACCATTTCCATGGGCGGTCTTGCCTGGGCGCTCAAGGAGATTCCCGTGGGAACGGGCTACGCGGTGTGGGTGGCGATCGGCGCCGCCACCACTGTTGTATGGGCGATGTTCACAGGGGCAGAACCGGTCAGCATTGTCCGCGTCATGCTTCTCGCCGGACTCATTGGCTGCGTCATTGGACTGAAGTTGACCGTGGAGTGACGAGTTGTCCTAGCTGAGGTGTGCTTCTCGCTCAGCTGGCCATGCCAGCCAAGGGCGATCACGATGTGCCAAGCCGTCAGTGGCCCGGGGCCCACTGACCTCGGGTTCACTGATCTGATTCGTCCACGACCTCCGCTGAGACGATGGAATCGCCCTCGTGAGGTTCCTCCTTCTCATCCGTTCGCTCGATCTCGAGCGTGACTTGAGTCAGGAGAGCGGTGAAGGCAGCGATTGCCGCCACGGTGGGAACAGCCAGAACGGCCACGCCGCCGATCGCCGCGCCGGCCGTGACCGGAAGTGACAGCAGCTCTCTGCCGTTGGAGTTCTTGATGGTCACGCGACGAACATTGCCCTCGCGGATGAGTGACTTGATGGTCTCCAGAGCCTCGGCGGATGCGACTTCGATCCGTTCGGTCCACGATGTGCCGCCGGATTTCTGCTTGCCACCCGCGGTTCGCTCGCTGCGTCCAGTCTGTTCGTCGCCTGACGCCGACGAGTCGTGTTCGCTCGATGTTGTGTTCTGCCGATCCTGCTCAGACATCATTGCCTCCGATTCCCGGTTTGCATCCCCTACGGATGTACCCTCGTGCACCATTATCCGGCGTACTGCCCACTACAGAAAAGGTATTCGGCTGCGGGCATGAGGAATTCGTGAGTGGTTAACACAGGGCCGGAGTATCTGCGTACCATAACGTGCATGCGTGGACCGGTCGAAGTAGTGGGGCTAGTGGGTGCCCAAACCTACGCCCGCGGTCTCAGTTACGCTGAACAGGGCCGAACCGTGCTTCTGCAATCCGAACCGGCTGATCCGGCCGCCAAGGAACCGTATCCCGGTCAACGCGATCGCCGTACGACCAATTGGGCCGCGGGGATCTCGCGCGGTGCGGGAGACCGAAGCTACTCCGTGGAGATTGAATACCGGCTTTCACGCAACGGCGTCGTCAAGAAGATCAACGGATGGTGCAGCTGTCCGGTCGGCGTCAACTGCAAACACGCCGTTTCCCTGCTCGTTCTGGATCTTGAACGAGATGGGGAGAAACTCGACAAGCCCGGCACCGGTGGCGAATCATGGCGCGATACTTTGGGCTCCATCTTTGGAGAGAAGGACGAACCGCTGCGGATTGCGCTCGTCGTCGACTTGGACGAACCGCACAGCTCCACCGACAGCTCTCGCTCCGATTCGGCTCCGACGGGACGTCGCGAGTTGGGCACCTCCGGTTCCGTGCGTGTGCGCCCGATGGGACCAGGTAAGCGTTCACCATGGATCGCCTCCAACGTCTCGTGGCAGAGCGTCGCCAGCTACGGCCTATACGGTGCCGATCGGCGCCAGATCGATGCGCTCAAGGCCCTTCTCGGGTTGTACACGGCCTCGAACCCGTATGGCTTTGATGGGCAGTGGGTGCGCATTTCGGATATCAGGAGTGTCGCTGTGTGGCAGGCACTGCAGGAGGTCGCGGACTCCGGTGTGGAGCTCGTGGAGTACAAGACGTGGCTCCCGGTCTTTCTGGAGAAGGACACGGCCCGAGCCGATGTCACGATTCGTGAGGACATCACGGGACTCGACCTTCTCGATGGTGAACGCGATCCGACGGCCCGAGCGGTTGGCCCACAGCGCAACGGCCTGACGATCAGAGCGGAACTGACACACCCGGAGCTGATCAACCCGACCGGTGCCGTGCGTATCGGCCACCCGTTCCACGGGCTTGCCTGGCGCAAGGACGGAACCATTCGCCTTGCACGGCTTGAAGCCCCTGTTGCTTCCCAATGGCTGAGCCTGGCGAACCAGAGCGACGGCGTCCGTGTGCCGCCGGAGGGCAGGGAACAGTTCGAAAGAGACCTGCTTCCCTTGATATCGCAGGTGGGATGGACCTCGCCGGGGCGCAGCTACGTGCCGCCGCCGGAAGACCCCACCTTGCATCTCGTTCTCGGGTTGACCTCGCCCACCAAGGCGGGGGCGGATCCCAGGGCCCGACTTCACTGGTCGTGGGGGAGGGATGCCGCGGCGATCGAGGCCATCCGTTCCGGCGGCTCGACCGTACCCACCAAGCTTCCTCCTGCGACCGCGGTGGGCCCGGAGTTGGCGGAGATGCGCCCCATTCTGAGGGCCATTGAGGACGAGGCCGAGCGCGCCCGCCGGGAGCAGCGCCGACACCGGGCGCGCCACCAGCTCATCCCCAACCCGCAGGACCCGCGCCGCAGCGTGGAGACCGAGATGGAACTCCTGGCCCACGTGGGCCAGAGCCTCAGAACGATACCGAGGGCGCTGGACGATTCCCCGGCGGCCTCGTGGGCTGCGCGCAACATGGCGTCGGACGAGCCCGCGCCCGGTGCCCAGTTCTCTGGCCGGGCCGAGTTCCCTTTGCAGGATTGCGAGTTGCGAGGAATTGAGGTGGTGCAATTCCTGGAGAATGCACTGCCTCGGATCCGTGAACTGGGTGTGACGATCGAAGAAGTGGGTGATCTACCCAATTTCCGCGCGACGCGGGATTCCTCCGTGCAGCTCAGCCTCGGCCCCGGGGAAGGCGGCGGCCGGGACTGGTTGGACCTGAACGTCACGATGAAAGTGGGTGAGCACGAGGTTCCCATGCCGGTCCTTCTCACGGCTTTGACCAGGCAGGATGAGGCGCTCTTCCTTCCCTCGGGCGAATACGTACGGCTGGACATACCGGAGCTGGCCAGATTGCGTGAGCTCCTGTCAGAGGCTCGACTGCTCAATGACCGCAAACGCTCCGGACTGAGGGTTCCCAAGGTGAGAACCTCGTGGTGGCAAGATTTGCTCTCTCTGGACGTGGTCGAGACCTCGACGAACGCATGGTTCGATGCCATCTCGAAAGCCGTCACTTCTCCTCCGGAGCCCGCACCGATACCGAAAGGGCTGACTGCGAAGCTGCGCCCGTATCAGCGTGCAGGCTTCGAATGGCTCGCCAGCTTGCGGCGTTCGGGGTTGGGCGGAGTGCTCGCGGATGACATGGGCCTGGGGAAGACGGTCCAAGCCCTTGCCATGATCCAGGACGAACGTGAGGAACGGGCGGCGCGACGGGACATCCGCCGCCCGGAGGAGCCACTCAATCCGGAGGATGCTCACGGGCTCGCAGGAGGTGTGGGACCCTGGCTCGTCGTCGCCCCCACCTCAGTGGTTGCCAACTGGGCCGCCGAAGCGCGTAGATTCACGCCGGGGCTGCGCGTGGCGACGGTCGAATCCACCAAGAAGAGGCGCGGGGCGGAACTGTCCCACACTGTGCGTGATGTCGACATTCTCATCACGTCGTACACACTGCTTCGGCTGGAGTACGAACAGTACGCAGAACTCAGGCCTGCCGGAATGATCCTGGATGAAGCCCAGCAGGCCAAGAACCCGGCGTCCAAGACCTTTAGTTCGTTGCTGAAGGTGGGCGCGCCGGTGACCTTTGCCATCACCGGCACGCCGATGGAGAACAACCTCAGCGAGCTCTGGGCGATGTTTGCGTTGGTCGCGCCCGGCCTACTGGGCAATGCGAAGCAGTTTCGGGACAACATCCAGAAGCCGGTGGAGAAGGGGGCCTCGGACGCTGCGGATACTCTGGCGCTGTTGCGGCGCCGAATTGCCCCCTTCCTGTTGCGACGTACGAAGAGTGCGGTGGCCGCCGAGCTTCCGAAGAAGCAGGAACAAGTCATCGATGTGGAACTGGCCCCGGCACATCGGCGCATGTACGATCGCCAACTCCAGCGCGAGCGCCAACGAGTGCTGCATCTTGCGGACGATCTCGATCACAACCGGGTCGAAGTTCTCAGCGCCCTGACCCGGCTGCGCCAACTCTCCATCGATCCGGCGCTCGTGGAGCCCGAGTCGAAAGCGCCCTCCTCGAAGTTGGAGACGTTGCTTCCTCTGCTGCAGGAGGCGAGCGAAGAGGGACACCGAACCTTGGTATTCAGCCAGTTCACTCGTTACCTGCACCTCATTGCGGCCCGATTGGACGAGGAGGGAATCAACTACTCGTATCTCGATGGCAGTACGCCGAACAGGCGCGCGGTCATCGAGGGATTCGCCGTGGGCGACAACCCCGTGTTTCTCATCAGTCTCAAGGCGGGCGGTGTTGGGCTGAATCTGACCATGGCAGACTACGTGGTCCTCACCGATCCGTGGTGGAATCCTGCGGTGGAGGAGCAGGCCGTGGATCGCACCCACCGCATCGGCCAGACTCGGTCCGTGCACGTGTACCGGCTCGTCTCGCAGGACACCATCGAGGAGAAGGTGTTGGCCCTCCAGGACTCCAAGCGTCAACTGATTGCGGGGGTCCTTTCGAACGACGACGAAGCCGACGCAGTTGATGCCGTCGGCCCGGTGGTCGGGGGAGCACGTTTGTCCGCGCAGGACCTGCGGCTGCTTCTGGGCTAGTGACAGCAACTCTTATTTCGCAAGGGAAAACCCCAATAAGAATGTTTTGGTTCAAACACTTCGTGCATGAAATAGCATCCATGTCGCGACTGATTCCGAGATATGCTGGGCGCGTGTGCCGATGAGCAGTGTTAGGCGGCTTCAATGTCAGCGGATGTCGAGGCGATTCTGTCCCATCGAAACGATCAGGGCGGCCAGTGGTGGACAACTCCCGATCGGAAGCTTTTGAAAGGCGCGCCGTTCAATACGCTGGAGTGTGTCAACTATCTGCTGGAACTCGGAATCAGCCCGCATGGCTTGGAGCTGAAGGGCGCGATCGACCTCATCCTTGATGTCTGGCAAGACGATGGCCGGTTCAAGCTGTACCCCACGGGCGCGATCCTCCCATGCCAGACTGCTTTTGCTGCGCGGACATTGTGCCGCGCGGGGCTCGCCGACGATCTTCGCATTCAAACCACTTTGAGTCACCTACTGTCCTCGCAGTGGGAGGACTCGGGCTGGCGATGCAACAAGTTTTCCTACGGCCGGGGCCCCGAGACCCTGCATTCCAATCCACATCCCACGTTGCAGGCTCTGGATGCTTTCCGCTTCAGTGACCATTTGAATACGAGCCCTGTGCTCGATGATGCTGTTGAGTTCCTCCTAGAACATTGGACGATCAAAAAGCCCATCGGCCCCTGTCACTATGGGATCGGAACTCAGTTCATGCAGGTCGAGTACCCTTTCCGTTCATACAACCTGTTCTATTGGGTCTACGTCCTCTCGTTCTACAGCACCGCTCGAAATGATCCCCGATTCCGCAAGGCATTCGATTCGCTGCAGGCCAAGACAAATGCTGGCCAGATTGTTGTAGAGCGCGTGGTACCCAAACTGGCCAAGATGGACTTCTGCCGCAAAGGTGAACCGAGCGTCCTGGCCACTCGGCGCTACCATGAAATCCTCAACAACATCGCCATCTAAACCTACGCGGGAATCGCTGGCGTACCCGGCTCGTGTCGACGAGACCAGAGGTAGCTGGGATGGCAACCAGCGGAGCATTGACCTATCGAGGCGGCAGAGCCACGCCCGACCACTCCGAGGACGACGGTGGCGCAAGATGTGCACCACCGTCACCTGTGTTCCCATCCACGAGCACACCTCGGCGACAACGCTGTTCGGCCTGCCGGGGTGCGCTTTACGTGGTCATGCTCGTTGCCTGTTCTCGGGTCGTGACGGACGGGTCTCATTTGATGGGTGCGCACCGCTTCCCGCGCTCCCGACGACGTTCGGCGACCCGCAGTGTCGATACGGCGCTGGGGCGGCCCCGACATGGCGGGAGAGCAATTCTGGGGCATGACCCCGACTGTTCCAGCCGACCTGCTTGACAGGCGCACTGCTACCTGGAGCAGTTTTGATAGCCTCGATGTCATGTGCTCCTGAATTCTTACACCACACCTGACCCGTCCGCCGATGGGTCGTTTTCTTGTCGATTCATGGAGCATCAATGACTTTCACCTCACGCCCAGCACCGTTCAGCGCGTTCACGACCCCAGAGTTCTGGGACGATCCGCACATCTCCCAACAGATGCTGGTACAGCACCTCGACCCGGACGCACCGATGGCGTCTCGCGCACACGCATTCATCGACCAATCAGTCAGCTGGCTCATCTCAGCCCTCGGGCTACGAGAGGGTTCACGGGTACTGGATCTGGGCTGCGGACCCGGCCTGTACGCCGAGCGGCTAGCCCGGCACCGTATCCAGGTGCTCGGTATCGACGTCTCACGCAGATCTCTTGCGCACGCGCAGGAGACAGCCCGGCGTGAATCGTTGCCAATTACGCTGCGCCAGGGTGACTACCTACATGCGGACTTGGGGTCAGGACACGATGCAGCGATCCTCATTTACGAGGACTACAGTGCGCTCAGCCCCGCACAGCGAGCAGCACTCCTGGGACGAGTTCACGATGCCCTACGGCCCGGCGGGAGGTTCTGTTTCGACGTGACCGGCTCGGCGCGGTTCGATCAGATCGTCGAGAGCCACCTTGAGGAACCAAACCTGATGGACGGGTTCTGGGCCGATGAGCCATACATCGGCAAGCGCGAGACCTGGACGTATCCGGAAAAGCGTCTCGCGGTGGATCACTACACGATCCGTACCGAGACCTCTACCCGGGAGTTTTGGAACTGGATGCACTGCCTCAGCACGCACCAGGTGACCACCGAGGTGCAGACCGCGGGCTTCGCCTCGCCCGCCTACTATGGCGACGTCGCCGGGAGCGTCTACGAGGCGAGTCTCCCGACGTTCGCAGCCGTCACTGTGCGCAAGTAGTCCTACGGCTATGCACCGGCGCTCCAGCCCCCACAACAACACATGAACACGAACGCCGGAACGTCACCTACGTCCTGACACAGAACTGCCGCGCATGTCCTGACGCATCACACCACTGATCTGAATGAATGCACGGATGCCACCGTTGGTGGGGCGTGCGCACCTCCCTCATGAGACGACTCATGAGGGAGGCCGAGATGAAAGGCGGGATCAGCCTGTTCCGCGGCAGCGGTGCCGCCGCCCGCCGCTACGTCGAGTACTACCTCGGCGCGGACGACGCCGTGGCCAAGTACGCCGTGCTCGATGGCATGGGCGAGGTCACCGCCGAACGCATCGAGGCCAAGAACGTCGAGCGAGAGCACAAGCAGCGAGAGGCGGCGGGCCGGGAACGACAGTTGTCCGATCCGTTCGAGTACGACCCCTACCGTCACGACACTGGCCGCGAGGGACCGGCGCGCGGCCTGTAGCGAGCGGTGATCGTGTACCTGCACCCCCGTCGTGCGTGGGTCAGAGTTCCAGCCGATGCGTGTGGTCGATGAGGTCGGTCATAGCCTGCCGGAAATCGTCGCGGCGCTGCTGACCCCATCCATCGGTGAGCCTGTCGAAGACACGTTCCTGCCAGGCATGGGCCTGGGCGAGGAGTTCATGCCCGGCAGAGGTCAGCAGCGCCTGGCGACGACGTGCATCGTCCTCGCCCGGCCGCAATACCAGATAGCCGGCGCGTACCGCGTTGGTGACCAGGCGGGAGGCTCCGCTCTGGTCGATGCCGATCTCATGCGCGATCTGGTTGATCGTCGCGGCGGTACCGCGCTGGTTCAGGGCGTGGACGGCCTCGACGACGAGCACGAGCCGCCCCTGCTCCGCACCGTTCGGGTCGCTGCCCGGTGGCCTGCGTGACCAGTGCCGCACGAACGAGAACAGCACCTGGCCAGGCCCCGGCTCGGTCATTCCGTCGCCGCCATCTCGCGGCAGATGTAGGCCAGGTCGAGCGCGGAGCGCAGGTCGGGAAGCCGCAGCGCCGCTGTCACCAGCCCATCGCGTACTCGGAACACCGTCGCCACACGGGTCGGCCGAGGGCCCTGCGGCCAGGTCGCATCCTGCTCGACGACCATGAGCCGGTCACTGATTGGATGCCAGGAGCGGGGGGTCATCCTGATCCCCGAACGCTCCACCCATTCGGCGAACTGGGCGGAGGTGATCGGCCCGGCCCCTTTCGGCCCGAGCACCACGACCGGATCGCCGACGGCTCGGGCTGAGCGTTCCAGGTCGCCGGAGTTGACGCTGGCGTGCCACTCGGTGATCGCTTCTTCGAGGCTGGTATCCATCCCGTCATTATATGCGAATCGCATACAT
>WPCI01227195.1_pt1 | contig 46764 bp, 37 predicted proteins | sample 5399871 | NCBI WGS metagenome assembly WPCI01 (sample SAMN12869469, study PRJNA574797) | sludge metagenome | isolation source: wastewater treatment of pH7 | place: China:Beijing | collected 2019-05-20 | reverse complement strand
TTTGAACCACCTTAAGTTTATCTGCTGGGGATAGACCTTGATCAAAGCTAATATGAGCTTGTGGCGCTAATTTAATAACTGCATCTTGAGAAAAATAACTCACCCCACATCCATAATCATTTGACCATTCATCAACTTCTGCATCTAGGTGATAATCAACAGGCACAAACGCTAACTCATTTAGCCATCCAGTGATGTGACCTTTATGATCAACATAACCAGCTGCTTGAGAAGTCCCCATCGCAATTCCTAAAACCTTATTATCATCTAAACTCATCGCGCCAGCTAATGCAGTTACATCACCATCGTTAGCGACTTCTATAGGAATATCTCCCATTTCTTTTGCGATATCTATATAAATATTTTTAATATGTTTAGCGTATAAATCATCTGGAACTTGTCTAAACAATGAAGCGACCATCGCTTGATTGTTAACAAATACTCCAGCACTAGAGACTCCAATACCATCAACTCTTGGCATTTTAGATGCTGCTCTTAAGATTGAATCTTTAATACCTTCTATGTGATAAAACGGATCACTATTAGTTTTAGGATGCCAAATGACTTCTTCACTAAATATTGTTTCTCCATTAACTACCGCTGAAACTTTTCTATCAGAACCGCCAGCATCAAATCCAATACGACATCCGTCTAAATGTCTGCCTACTGATTTTGCAACTTCTTTTTCTTCTAGTACTTCATCATCTTTTAATGAGACAACTTCAAAAGGTTTTTCGTATATTCTTTCCATAAACAATACATCAAATGATCTTAACCCATCTTTCGTGTATGTTTTTTTTAAAAATGATTTAACACTTTCTGGACCTTTAATTAAAATTTGGTATCCACCCTTTGTCCAAAGCAATGCCTTTATCAATCTTTCAATAAAAAATTCATTTTGACTAGCATCTATATGATCATCGGAAAATAAGACTGTTTTGTGTACTGAAATGTCATCTTCTGCTCTTTTAATGCCTATTTCTACTTGATTATATTGATTTGTTTTTAATACACTTTTTTCAAAATTTAAATGTGCTAAAATCGCAGGATTAAAATTAGGATCCAAATGTGATTTTACTTTTGGCTTTGTGTTAAATTTAAATAAATTCATAATATATCACCAATCTTTCATACTCATATTACATGTAATATTGTAAAAACTCAATCATTACCATTCGAATTTTCGCTTTTGTCATATTTGAAAAATTTTTTTCATAGATGACTAACAATATCTAGTGCAGCTAGTCTACCTGTGGATAATGCAATGGTAATATTATATCCTCCAATAGGACCGTGTAAGTCAGTCGTTTCACCTACAAAATATAAATGACTGATCGCTTTAACTTGCATAGATTTTGGATCTAATGATTTAACATCAATACCACCTTTATTGACATATGCTTTTTCTTTATCTTCCACTTTGTCAATAATGATTTGAAAATGCGTTAATTTATTTACAATGTTCATAATATCTGCTTTTTTGATTTCAGCAATTTTTTTAAATTTTATATTGAGTTGTTCTAAGATGACATCAATTACTCTTTTAGTTGTATAGTCTTCTAATTTTTTATGAATAAACATATGAGCATCTGATAAAATTGAGTTTAGTATATCTTCTTCAGATACATCTACTAATGAGAATTCTAAAACTGATTTACCATGCTTTAATATATCATCATAGATAAACTCAGCTAAATGCATAATAACAGGTCCACTCAACCCAAAATGTGTAAACAGTAAATCACCTTGATATGCGATTTTCGTGTTTTTTATAGATGCAGTTCTTTGTGGTAATGAAACACCTTGAAACTCTTTATACCTCTCTTTAACTTCATTCGAATAAACATGTGTTTCAGCAGGTGTAAATTCTTTATAATCAATGCCTAAATGTTTTGCAAACATCAGTCCATCACCACTACTACCTGTCGAAGGAAAACTGTTTGAACCAACAGCAACAATGACATTCTTTGCATAAAAAGTATCATTTTTTGTAACAACTTTAAATACATCATCTTCTTTATGAATCTCTTTTACAGCTTGTTGGTATAATATATTTTCTCGTTTAATATCTTTTAATAAAGACTCTAATACACTTAAGCTTTTTTCTGTCTTAGGAAAATATTTAAAATTGTTTTCAAGGACAAGTTCTAATCCATGAACATTAAAAAAGTCTATCACATCTTTAGATCCAAATGATGTTAATGCATGATATAAAAACTTCTTATGTTTAAAAGTTAATGTGTCAATAAAGTCTCTTATCGATAAGTGATTAGTTACATTACATCTTCTACCACCTGTTAAAAGTAATTTTTTCCCGCATTTCTCATTTTTTTCTAAAAGTTTATAAATAACCTTGTTTTTTTCTAATACATTAGCAGCCATAAGTCCTGCTGGTCCGCCACCAATAATAAGTGCTTCAAATATCATTTCACATGCTCCTTTATATACTTCATTATGACTTTAGTAATTACTTCATAACCTTCTAAAGTCGGATGTATACCGTCATGAAAGAGTAGGTTTGCTGGCATATATCTTAATTTTTCTTCAACGTCTTCTTTTATATCTATACAGTCTAGATCATGAAGGGTTGCGACTTTTGCTGTTTGATTTCTAAAGTATTTGATATCTTCATATATCTTAACAGATACATGTCCTATAGTTAAAGCAAAAGGCTTTATCAGAACAATTTCAGTTTTTTTAGATTTTTCTTTAATTCGATTTACAAGATCATTATAGTCATTAAAAAATGTATCAACTGATGAGACTTGATTTAATAAATATGGCAGCCATGCATCATTAACACCAATCCAAATAAAACAATAATCAGGCTGAATTGATATAACATCTTTTTCAACTCTTTTTATGAGGTCTTTAACACGCTGTCCACTAATCCCACGATTAAAAAATAATGCTTTAGAAAACAGGTTACTTAAATTAAAAACATAGCCTCTTCCTAAATCATTATCATCCATCATATTTCTATCTGACTCTGTAACACTGTCTCCAAAAAAAACAAATTTATTCATGTCATAATCACCTATATCTATCATAGCAAAATTTTACTGAAAAGCCTATTAAAAAAATTAGGAACTTGTATTCCTAATTTCTATCTTATTTTTAATTATATTGTAATATCATATAGCTCATCAACTGATTCATACTGATCTAAATCTTTTGGAAATTCAGGCATTACTGTATTTGTTTTTAAGATGATTACAACATCATAATTAGTTGATCCACCATTATGATAAAAACTTTGGTCAAATGTAATATTGATCGCATCTAACTTCTGATCAACGATATCTAATGAGAGCTTAATGTTAAGTTTTTGGTTTTCGGTAACTTCTTTGATAAATTCAGTTTTTGCAGTAAGATATTGTAATTCATCATAATTCATCGGATCGATGAACATATCTTTGTTTTGACTTATTTTGTTTGAATCAATATCAAAATAAACAGATTGTTTACCATCTTGTTCATAGACATAAATCATATCTGATTCCAACAAGAAATGAAGCAATTTGTCTTGAGTTGTATGTGTTGACATATATTTATCAATCATCGTTTTATAATTTAATAACAACTGATCATCTAGCCCCAAAACTTCTTGGTTATTTAGTTTATATTTGCCATCAAGATCATTATCAAAGTCATATTCAACGTATAATTGTTGATTTGTAAAATAAGTATGAAGCATGCCGCTTAATTTTGTTTTCTCATTAAAACCCATATCAACTAGATTAGCAACTTCTTTTTTCATCGTGACTGTGTGATCTAAATAAAGTTCTAAATCACTACTTTCATCTTTAAGTTTAATAAATCCATGAGATGCAATTTCTACATTAAAATCTACTTTTGCAACATTACTAAACTCTTGATCGTATGCCATATCGATATACATAGATAAAGAGAATACTTTTTTTAATTCAGTTTCTATATCGATAGTATCTAATAACGATCCAATTTCGTCTTCTGTCATTTCAACTTTGTTGACTTCAAGATAAGTTGGAAACTCTAATCTTTCATTAACGCAACCTGCAAGTAATAATAAACTGGTGAAAATCAATATGATATATATTTTTTTCATAATCATACCCTCCCACAAGGTTATATCTTTATTTTTATTATAACAAAAAAGAGACTAAAAAGTCTCTTCATTCCTTATAAAATACCCAATTCATCTGCAATTTCTAAAAAGATATCATTAATCGGATAATACTCAACATCCAATTTATTAAATATTTCAAATGTTATTCGATCAAGTTTTTCAAACATATCTTGTGTGACATCTTCTTTATTTTCTATCTTTTTTGTGATTTCTTGCTCAAAATCAATCAAATCAGCCATATCAGTATCATCATAATCTTCTAAGGTTGCTAACTCATTTTGAAAATCAATAGCTGATAATAATAAATTAATTTCTTTAGATCTTTTCTCTAGAGCTTTGAACTCATTTTGATAGGGTTTTAATAACTGTGTGATTTTATCAATCTGATCAAACAAATAATAAAATCCTGTTTCAAATATTTGATCTTCTTCTTCCGAATATTGTGGATCATCGATTAATTTGTTATACAAATGATCAGTGACATCTAAGACGTGTTTAAAACGTATCATTAAATCGGAATTGTTATCAGTCAAATATTTTAATAGATCATGGTTTTCCATTTTCCAATTTGCATACTCATGATACTTTAATTCATCACGCATGATTTCACCTCAACAATTGTTATTATGCTTTATTTTTTGAACCAAACATTTCAATTTTCTCTGTAACAACGCGTTTCATCGCATCACAACCTGGAGCTAATAATTTTCTTGGATCAAAACCTTTACCTTGTAAATCTTTACCTTCTTCAATATATTTGCGAGTTGCTGCTGCAAACGCTAACTGAAGTTCAGTATTAACGTTAATTTTAGATACACCTAATGAAATAGCTTTTTTAACTTGGTCAGCTGGAATACCTGTTCCACCATGTAATACTAGTGGGATACCGCCAGTTACATCTTGAACTTGTTTTAATACATCAAAGTTAAGACCTTGCCAATTTTCTGGATATGTACCATGGATATTACCAATACCTGCTGCAAACATATCTACGCCTGTTTCTGCAATTAGACGACACTCTTCTGGATCTGCAATTTCACCCATACCGACAACACCATCTTCTTCACCACCAATTGAACCAACTTCTGCTTCAACTGATACGCCTTTAGCATGACAAGCAGCTACAACTTCTTTAGTTTTAGCTAAATTTTCTTCAAAATCATAATGAGAACCATCAAACATAATTGAAGTAAATCCTGCTTCTAATGCTTTAAATGAACCTTCATATGTCCCATGGTCTAAATGTACCGCTACTGGTACTGTTACATTATAAAATGCATCTAATGCTTTTACCATAGCCATCACTGTTTTAAAACCACCCATATATTTAGCTGCACCTTCTGATACACCTAAGATTACAGGAGACTTTAGCTCATTAACTGTTTGTAAAACAGTTTTTGTCCACTCTAAATTATTAATATTAATTTGAGCAACTCCATATCCTTCTTTGTGTGCTTTAACTAACATTTCTTTTGCTGATACTAACATTTTTATATTCCTCCTTGAATTTTAATCACCTATATTATATATTAAATACCTTGATAATACAATAATTATCAGTTGTGTAAACGTTGTTACTCTGCTATTTAGCTATAGAATATTTTATAGCAGCTTCTATAAAATCTTTAAATAGTGGATGTGGCTTTAATGGTCTTGATAAAAACTCTGGATGAAACTGAACAGCAATGAACCAAGGATGGTTCTTTAACTCAACAATTTCAACTAAATGGTGATCTTTATTAAACCCACTTATAATAAGATCGCTTTGTTCGAAATCCTCTAAATATGTATTATTAAATTCGTAGCGGTGTCTATGCCGCTCTTGAATAACTTTTTGATTGTAAGCCTTGAATGTTTTAGTGTTTTCTTTTAAATCACAATCATATAGTCCTAATCTAAGTGTGCCACCTAAATCCTCATCTTCATCTCTTCCTCTTTGAAGAGAAATAATAGGGAAAGGTGTGTTTTCATCAATTTCTGTAGAACTAGCACCAGTCATTAGCAATACATTTTGTGCGTATTCAATAACTGCTAATTGCATGCCATAGCAAATTCCAAAAAACGGAATTTGATGTTCTCTAGCGTACTTAATTGCTGCTATCTTTCCTTTAGTTGCACGATGCCCAAATCCACCAGGTACTAAAATACCCTCACAATCACTAACCATTGATGCTATATTTTCATCATCAACATCTTCAGCATTAATCCATTTAATTTCTATATGCTTTTTATGAAAATAGCCTGCATGCTTTAAACTTTCAGAAACAGATAAATATGCATCATGTAATTTGACATATTTACCTACAAGTCCAATCGTAATTTTACCTTCTAGATGTTTTATTCGATCGATGAGTTCATACCATGGTTTAACATTTGCTTGCATATAGTTTTCAAAATTAAAGTGTTTTAAAATCCAATCATCAATTTTTTGTTCATGCATTTTTGTGATAACTTCATATAAAACATCAACATCAACAGATTCAAAAACTGCATCAGCAGCAACATCACAAAACATTGCGATTTTATCTTTCACATGTTGATCAATCGGTTTTTCACTTCTTAAAACGATCATATCAGGGTGTATACCTAAACTCATCAATTCTTTGACACTATGTTGTGTTGGCTTTGTTTTTATTTCATTCGCTGCTTTTAAATAAGGCACAAGCGTATTATGAATATAAAGTGTGTTATTAAACCCAAAATCACGTCTAGCTTGTCTTATAGCTTCTAAAAAAGGTAGAGATTCAATATCACCAACGGTTCCACCAATTTCTGTTATAACAACATCGGGGTTCGTATGTCTTGCTACATCTACTAATTTTTTCTTAATTTGATCTGTGATATGAGGAATGACTTGAACTGTTGCGCCTAAATAATCTCCTCTTCTTTCTCTTTTTAAAACAGATTGATAAATTTTCCCTGTAGTAATGCTAGAGTGTCTATTTAAGTTTTCATCAATAAATCTTTCGTAGTGTCCTAAATCTAAATCAGTTTCGGCACCATCTTTAGTCACAAAAACTTCTCCATGTTGTAATGGACTCATCGTTCCTGGATCAACATTGATATATGGATCAAATTTTTGCATGAATACTTTTAAGCCTCTACTTTTTAATAATTGACCTATTGCTGATGCAGTTATGCCTTTACCTAAGCTTGATACAACCCCACCAGTAACAAATATATATTTCGCCATTTATATATCCTCCTATCAAAAATAAAAGAGTCTCCTTCATTAGGAGACTCTTTGGTGTGCCCTTATTAATTATATCAAAAATTAAAAATAATAAAAGTCTTTTTTTATATTTCTTTTTTATAATATAGTTCACCAAGGTAAGTTGTTTTTTCAAAACCTATTTTTTCTAGATACGTATTATGCTTTTCTTTTCCTGGTTTTGTTAAAAGAACTTTGAACCCTTGTTCAATAAAAACTTCTCTTTTTTGTGTGTAAATATATTCTGCTATTTTAAAATCTCTATATGTTGGTGTAGTATAATCCACCCATATCTCAAGTTTATTGTCTTCTACTTTTTTGCCAATAAATAATCCTGCAGGAATCGTATTTCTACTTATAAAGAATTTTATCAAACCGTTCTGTGTAATGTCATGTTCTAAGTTAATAAACTGACTCATATCTTTACGATAAACATCCATAAAATGCTCAAAATAAGCATTATCTTTTATTGGAATAAGTTCAAATAAATCTTTTTTACTATATATTTGATATAGATAATATGAGTTTACAAAAACTATTCCTAAATTCATGACTGCTACCGGATAAGAGGTGATTAATAATCCATAAACAGCAAATATTAATGATCCTGTTAAATTAATCCATCTTAATCTTTTTACACTGCTCATAATCAATGATATCAACACGATTAAACTTGCAGCATATCCAATCCATTCATACCAACCTGGCATATGTCTTCATTCCTTTCATTTATGGGTTAAAAAGAGCATGCTAAGCACACTCTTAAAATTGATTAGTCTTCGTCGTACATATCTTCATAGTCATCCATGATTTCGTTATAATCATCTTCATCATAATCATTATCAAATTCGATTTCTACGTCGTCATCTCCGTCATCATCATCTGTAGATTTGATAGGAAGTTCTACGTCAATATATTCTTTTTCTTCTTTGATTTCTTCGTCTTCAACTTCTTTTTCTTCTTCATCATCGTCATCATCAGCTTCTTTTTCAAGCTCTTCAACGTCATCCAAATTAAATTCAGTGAAATCTAAATCTTCTTCTACATCTTCATCATCTTGATCTGGAGTAACAAATGCGTATCCGTCTTTATCCCACATTTCAAGATTTCTCTCTTTTAAATCCCATTTATCTTCACCAACATATACAAACTTAGCACTTTGCGTAATGTCCATGTATAGTTGTGTCAATCGATCTACATCATCTGCAGTAATAGATTTTATTTCTCTAACTTGTGAAATCAAATCTTGGATAGAAATTGGTTCTTTATTTTCCTTTAATAAATGCTCGACAATATCGAGCATTGCCATTGTTTTTAAATTATCGTTCATTTTTGCCTCCTAAAACCGTATATATTGTAAACGATTCGTACTTAATTTGCAAGTTTTTTCTATGATAATCTTGTTAGAATGAGTACAATTGCTAAAATAACTGCTAAAACAATGAATAATTTCAACATTTTCTTAACAAAAGACAATATGCCTAGAACGATGATGATTGCAGTAAATACAACACCAACAATCTTAATCAATTCAGGGAGTGGTACAATAAACTCCTCATATAGTCCTATTAATTTACCGTCTATATCGAGAGTGTTTTGTAAAAATGCGTTGAATTTGTCGTATAGACCTAAAAGAAAACCTTTCACTGCATCCCAAATTGCTAAGTTCATGGCATACCTCCTAATACTTCATTCTATTTTCTACTGCTTTTGATAGTGTAAGTTCATCTGCATATTTCAAATCAGCACCAACTGGTAATCCAGAGGCTAATCTTGTCATATTAATCTTTTGATCCTCATAAAGTGATTTGATGAATTTTGCAGTCATCTCGCCTTCAACAGTTCCATTAGTCGCAATAATAAGTTCATTGATATGTTTCATCCGATTAGATAATGTATCTATGTATAAATCTTTATCTGTAATACCTCTAGAAAAATCTATAAGACCACCTAATACATGATACACACCTTGATAAGATTGCATTTTTTCTAAAACAAAAATATCTTTCGCGTCTGCAACTACCATGACAGTCGATTGATCTCGATGAGGGTTTGAACAAATATCGCATAGATCGTGGTCTGTCAACATATGACATACTGGACATGTTTTAATCTCAGATTTTAACCTTCGTAAATGATCGCTAAACTCATGAATCGCTTCATCTTCCATATCTGAAATCAAAAACAAAGCTAGTCTTTCAGCGGTTTTTTCTCCGATGCCTGGTAATTTTTGAAAATCATCCATGATTTTCTGTAAAATTTTAGGAATCATTAGAATCCAAATCCACCTAAACCACCAGAGAATTGACCCATCGTTTCTTCTTGTTCTTTATCAATTTGTTTTAACGCATCATTTACTGCTAGTAAAATTGCATCTTGTAATAAATCTACTTCTTCTAATACTTCAGGATTAATTTGTACATCAATCACTTGTCTTGTACCTTGCATAATCACTGTAACACCACTTGCTTTACCAAAGAACTCTTTTCTTTCTAAAGCTTCTTGTGCCTCAAGCATTTGTTTTTGAATTTTCTTTAATTTGTTTAACATATTTGGATTCATAGTATTACTCCTTTACTTTTACCTTTTCGCCAAAATATTCTTTTGCAAGATTTATTGTCTCAGAAATCTTTTTTTCTTCAACTTGATCTTTATAAAGTTTAAAATCATAAGGTGGAAGTTTTGGTTTTTTTTGACCTTTATGCCATAAATCAGTATATACTTCCTTTATTTTTAACCAATCTGTTTTTAAAATTGCATAATAGCCTTTAATGAGATTATTCTTATTATTAATAATTTCTAATACTTGTTGTTCTACTTCTGGATCATACATCTGCTTACATAAGTTTAAATCATCATATACAATGAGCATGTGATCTGATATAGCTTCTAAAGTCCCTTGATAAAGTAAATAAGCGGCCATTTTTAAATGTTCTTTTGGATAATCTTTTAAGTAAGTCCATCCACTTAGCAACGTTTGTTTCTTTTCTTTATCACCATTATTTAATATTTTTTCTATATCTTTTACAGTAACAAGTGGTTCTAGTTGTGTATTTTGTACTATTTTTGGTTGTGTTTTAAACTGTTCTTTTAAGTCGCTAATCGATTGTTTTAAATCTAGGATCGTAGCTTCATAGTCCATTTGCTTAATGGATTGATGCTCCATCATTTTAATGAGTGCTAACTCTACGTATGCACGTTTTTGATGAGTCCACTTCATGTCTTGAGATAATTGATTTAATATGTCTAAATAATAATATATCTTATCAATTGGAAACACACTTAAAAGTTCACTATATTTTGGTAAATCAACTTTTATTGTTTTTTCTAATAACATATCCCTTAATGCTAAAATAAGATCTGTTACAATACGACTGATTTCTTTACCTTCTGCAAGTAAATCTTTTAGAATAACAATAGCTTTTGATACTTCTTTATTGACTATAGCTAATAACATGTCTGACAGAGCTTTTTTAGAAACACTACCTGATACTTGATGAACGTCCTCTTCAGTAATTTCATCATCAGCATAAGAAATTGCTTGATCTAAAAGGCTTATGGCATCTCTAAGTCCACCTTCAGCATTTTCAGCTATTGCGATAATTGCATCTTTAGTAATCGAAATTTGTTCTTTTTCAACGATCTCATCTAATTTAGCAACCATGTCTTTAGTCTCAATGTTCTTAAAATCGAAACGTTGGCATCTCGATAATATTGTTGGTGGAATTTTATGTATTTCAGTTGTAGCTAAAATAAAGATGATATGCTTTGGTGGCTCTTCTAAAGTTTTTAATAATGCATTAAAAGCTCCTGGTGTAAGCATATGAACTTCATCAATGATATACACTTTGAATTTGCCGACAGATGGCATATATTTAACTTTATCTCTTAGTTCTCTTATCTCATCAACACCATTATTAGATGCAGCGTCAATTTCAATAACATCAGGAATGTCCCCCTTGTCTATACCTTTACATAAATCACATTTGTTACAAGGACTTCCATTTATAGGTGATAAACAATTGACTGCTTTAGCAAATATTTTTGCTATTGATGTTTTTCCCGTCCCCCTAGGACCACTAAAAAGATAAGCATGTTGGATTTTATCATGCATAAGTGCATTTTGTAGTGTTTTAATAATAACTTTTTGACCTGCTACTTCTTCAAAAGTTTTGGGTCTATATGCTCTATATAATGCTACATATGCCATAACGTAATCCTCGCTTTCTATCTTTTTTATTATAACATATAAAATATGTTAAAACATTATTTTCCTAAGCAAAATTTAGAGAACAATTCATTTAATAAATCATCTTGATAATATTCTCCTAAGATCTCGCCAAGTGACTTCCAGGCTTGTGTTAAATCTATCGCATAAACATCTACCGGCATCTCTAAATCTATAGATGATAAAACATTTTCTAAAGACAATTTAGCTTCCTTAACTTTTTGAATATGTCTGACATTAGATAAGTAATTAAAGTCTCTAGATTCAATATCTTCAAGTGACAAAAGTTTTAAAATTGCTTTTTCTAAATCTTTTAATCCGTCCTTAGTGATTGTGGAAACTTCTAGAACTTCTTCTAACTGCAATGCTTTTGGTAAATCTGATTTGTTACCAATTATTAATCTTTTATTATGTTTTGTAAGCTCGATCAAATCTTTGTCTTCTTTAGATAATGCTTTACTTTGGTCTAATACTAATAAAACAAGTTCAGCTTCTGAAATTGCCTTTTTAGAGCGATTTACACCTATTTTTTCCACAACATCTTCAGTATCTCTAATACCAGCGGTATCAATAAGCTTCAAAGTGACGCCACTAATATTTATATAGGCTTCTATGGTATCTCTTGTTGTACCTTCAATATCTGTTACAATCGCCTTTTCTTCATCTAATAACGCATTTAACAAACTTGATTTACCTACATTCGGCTTTCCAACTATAACTGTTTTAACACCATCTCTAATCAGTTGGTTCTTTTCTGATTCTTTTAGGATCGTATTGATTTCATTGATTAAATCTAATGTTTTTGGTTTGATGATTTCTCTACTCATAATTACCGCATCATCATATTCAGGATAATCAATGTTAACTTCGATTTGTGCAATGATTGTCAATAATTTAGAACGTAAATCTCTAATTAATTTTGATGTTTGTTTTTGAACACCTAAATTTGCAATTTTTAAGGCTTTTTCACTTTTAGCATGAATTAAATCCATGATTGATTCTGCTTCAACTAAATCGATTCTACCGTTTAAATATGCCCGTTCACTAAACTCACCTGGTTCAGCTAAGCGAATATCTAAATCCAAAATGCGATCTAATACTTTTTGCGTGATTAAAATACCACCGTGTGTTGATACTTCAACTGTATCTTCAGCAGTAAAAGTTTTAGGCGCTTTCATCACTGTAACCATGACCTCATCTAAGTATGATTGGTCTTGATTTAATATATGTCCATAATGAATAGTATGTGACTTAACTTTTGTTAAATCTTTGCCTTTAAATATTTTATTAAACTCAGAAATTGCGTTACTTCCTGATATTCTAATAACTGATATACCTGCAGTTCCAAATGCGGTTGATATCGCAGCTATATTTTCTAAATTCATTTTTTATGATTCACTTTCTTGTTTGACTTCTGATTTATCATGGGGCAAGTCTTGTTTATCATGTGGCTTAAATGGATTAAATCCTCTAACAATGTCTCTTACTAAAATTAATATAACCATAAATAAGCCTAGAATAGTACCCACAAGAATATAACCACTACCTAAGATAAGTCCAACCATAGCCGTTACCCATATGGTTGCTGCTGTTGTAATACCTTTAACAACATTTGCTTGATCTTTAATGATAACTCCCGCACCAACAAAACCAATACCAGTTACGACTTGCGCTATTACTCTTTGTTGCTCTGGGTCTATACTCACGCCTTGACTTGCAAGTAACATCTGTTGTTCAAACATTAAACGCTGCATAATAGCAATACCTGCACTCCCCATTGCAACCAATATATGTGATGATAATCCAGCGGCTTTACCAACGTTTTGTCTTTCTAATCCAACAAATGCTGAAACTAAGTAAGTTAAAAACAATGGCAAAATAATTTTTACTAGAATTTCATCTAAACCTAAATTTAAATCTAATATCATATTTTTTTCTCCCTTTCTTCGTAAATATCATTAAAATGTACTTTCTTACCTGCTTGATGGTATCCCAATATTGCATCTAGATTTACATTGGTTGCTGCTGTATATATTGATTTATCTATATCCGGATGCAATGCTTTAAGTTGATCAATTAACTGTTTGATTTCTCTTCTTTTAGAACTTGTTTTTTCAGCTACCACAGTACAACCGCAATTCATGGCTTGTATCCCACTGTGTTTAATCCATCTAATAATATCTTTTTCTTTGATGAGCATCATAGGTCTAATTAGTTCTATATCCTCAAAATTATCGGCTTTAATTTTGGGAACCATTGTTTTAAATTGTCCCCCGTAAAACATGTTGAGCAGTGTAGTTTCTATAACATCATCAAAATGATGACCTAAAGCTAATTTATTACATCCAAGCTCTTTTGCTGCATTGTATAAAAAACCTCTTCTCATTCTAGCACACATATAACATGGATTTTCTTTTGCGATTTTTCCAATAACATCAAAAATACTTGAATTTCTAATTTCTAAAGGAATGTTTAAATAGTTACAGTTTGTTTCTAGTAACTCACGATTCACGTCTCTAAACCCTGGATCCATAGATAGAAATATAATCTCAAATGGAATTTTATTATGTCTTTTAAGTTCTTGAAATAATTTAGCTAGTATTAAACTATCTTTTCCTCCTGATATACCAATAGCTATCTTATCACCTGGTTCTATAAGTTGATACTCATTAATAGCTTTTGTAAAGGGGCGAAAGATATCTTTTTTATATGTTGTTATTAGGCTTCTTTCAATATCTAAAAGTGGTAGTTTAGGATTTTCAACAATAATGGTTTCACATGCTTGAATCATATATTTATGCTTTATATGCCTTTACTACTGCTTCGCAATCTTTTACGAAATCATCAAGCTGATCCCAATTTTCTAAACGACATCCAGCAGCTTTTGCATGTCCGCCTCCACCATATTCATTTGCTAAATTACTAATTGTTGGTCCATTAGAACGCAGTCTAATTCGAATTTCATTTGGATACTCAATAAACAATGCCCAAACTGGATATCCGTCAATACCTGATAATGCATTAACAACTGATGCAGCCTGCTCATCAGAAACGTTATATTTTTCGATGATATCTCTAGTCATTTTTAAATAAATAAAACCATCTGCTGCTACATAGTTTGAATAAACATATCCTTTTAAAGCAATCATATCTAGTGTTTCTTTACTTAATTGTTGATCAATGTATTCTACATCAACACCCTTCTCAAGCAACATGCCTGCAAGTTGGTGTGTGACTTTAGATACACCTCTATATCTAAATCTACCTGTATCTGTTACTATACCGGTATATAGCGCTATAGCGCCTTCTTTTGTTAGTTTAAGTTCATTTTTAAATTTATAATAGAAATATGCTATCATTTGTGCACATGATGGGAAATTCGTATCTACCCATCTTAAATCACCATAATCATTAACAGGAATATGATGATCGATTTTAATTAAATATTTTCCATTGTTATATCTTGGATCGCTTATTCTTTCTTCTGTTGCAGTATCTACGACAATCACTAAAGCATCTACATACTGATCATCAGGAATCGTATCAACTTTCCCAACATAGTCTACAAAATCTGATGTTTGACCGACGACATATACTTTTTTATTTGGAAAACTTGATTCAATGATATTTTTTAAACCAAATTGTGCACCATAACAATCCCCATCAGGTCTTTTATGTCCGTGGATAATAATAGTTTCAAACTCTTTTATTTTACTTAATATTCTTTTCATAATTTTTTGCCCTTTCATCAAAATCTATTAATATATCTTCAACTTCATTCCAATTCTTTAGAGTAGCACCACAAGCGTTGTTGTGTCCACCACCGCCATATTTTTTAGCGATATCTACGATGGTAATGCCTCTTGATCTAAATTCTCCTACGATAGAATTATTCTCTTGATCTTCTGTAAAATTCGCCCATATAGGCACTTCGATAATCCCTGCCATTTGGTTAACCATACCTCTTGAGATACTTTGGAAATCAAGACCACTTTGCTCAATCACTGAAACATCATTTTTACGATATGCTACATTATGCTTTGTCAGTTCAAATGTTTGGAAGAGATGTTTTGTCTTTCTTTTTTTAAGTGGTTCTGTGTATATATAATTATAAAATGATTGTATATCAGGTTCATACTTTGTAATATATGATGCTAACTCAAAGGTTTGTGATGGGTTAGTCATATATAAAAATCTTCCTGTATCTGTAACCATACCTCCATAAAGGTAGGTTGCTGCTTCTTTGGTAATGATAAACTCAAAGGTTTTAGCTAGATCAACAATCATCTCTGCGGCTGATGCAAATGTAGGATCTTTATAAAAAATCGATACATTTTCAACATCTGTATCATTTTGGTGATGATCTATAATAATGATATCCTTTGCGAGTTTATAGCGATCATCACTGATCATTTTAGTCACTGATACATCTGTGATAATGACTAATGCTTGTTGATACAACTCATCTTTGATGTCATCCATTCTTGCTAAGTAACTCATATCATTTAAGTCACCAACAGTATAAACATTTTTATCCTTATAATTCTCTTTTAACAACAGTGATAGGCCATATTGACTACCAATGGCATCCATATCGGGACGCTGATGTCTGTGTATAATGATTGTTTCATAAGATTCAATCATTTTTTTAATCTCATGTTTAATATTCATTGCTTTTCCTTTCTTTTACGGATTATATTAGTATATCATAAATCGATGAAAAAAGCGATTATAAATCGCTCTTTTGATTGTCTTTTAACTGCTCAATATCTTTTTGTAAACCTTCAGTCGCTTTATCTTTTCCAAGTGTTTTTGGTTTTCTAATAAAGACTAGATAATAAACAATGATCACAACAACTAAATATATTACCATATTGCGTGCTAACTTATCTCTAAAGCTAAGTTCAAGTGGTTCATTATAATTGACACCATCTATTTCTTTGTTAGGTGCTTCATTATTTAGCTCAATATATGTTTCTAATGGTTCTGTGATTGTTAACATCTCTTTTGTTAGTTCTACCTCTAATTCAAAGATGACTTCGCCTTCTTTGTCAAAAACGAGCTTTTCAATCGTTTGAAACTCACCATCAATTTGATAATAATTTTCTAAGATTAAAGACCCTTTTGTCTCTGGATCAAAGATAGAGTAAACACCTAGCTTGTATAAATTGAACCCCGTATAATTTACAACTATATCTTGTTTCGCATAAACGTTGACATCGTAGTAATCCGGGAAATATTCACCCTCATTTTGGATGATTAAGAGTTGAAAACCATCTAAAACAATTAATTCTTGATTAGATGATGATGTTACATGTGCTGCTTGATATATGAGTACTAATAACTCTTTATCATCTAGAAGGATTGTTTCTTCAAAAACTGGAGTTTCATGATAATAAGCAGCGGAAATTAAATCAGTATATGCATGTTTCGATAACTTCTCTTCGGTAATTTCTATGATTGCTCTTGAACGGTAATACTCATCTGTAATTTGTGCTACTAGCATGATACCTACAGCTACAATCAGTCCAAAAATGATGCGATTAACAATTTTCATCTTATCTCCACATACCTAGGTTATTATCTTTAGCGTATTCTTCAGCATTTTTAAACCATTGGTCTAATGACACACCATTAAATACTAATCTAAACTGTGTATCAGAATAATTATTTTGTGAATAACCATATTTTACCACTTCATAGTTTACTAAGATATCATCAGCCCATATTAAACCTAAATAACGATCATAAGTATCTTTAATACCTGATGCTGGATCTTGTTGAATATAAACGTTAGTAGCATTTATTAGTAAATTATAAACAAAATTTGTAGCATCTGTTGCTAGTTGACCAGTTCCTGTTTCAGGAGTATCAATACCGACAAAACGTATGCGATCATTTACTAAAAATCCTGGAGTAAATTGTGCTGTATCTCCATCGTTATTCGATACAAAATCGACTTTAACGATACCACCAGGTTGTGTATAATAATCTAATAAAAAATATCTAGCTTCTAAAACAAATGAATCTGGATATTCAACTGGATGTGATCCAAACATTTCATAATTATCTAGAGCATAAATGCCCCATTCTTTAATATCAAATGTTGGGTTTGCTTCATCAACAAATATATGTCTAACAAATGTTCTTTCATTTGAGAATAGTAATCCTGATGTTGGATCTCCAAAGACATCAGTGTGTGTACCACCTTTATGTGTTAAAGCAATCGCTTGTCTTCCTGTATAGACTAAATCAGCTGATTCCATATCAGCTAATAGTAACATAGCTGCATCGCTTTCAGGGTTCGCAATAATAAATGTTTCTTTAGCATCTAATTCACCTGTTAAAGGAATTGATGATGTTACTGTTTGTCCAGCAACTCTATTAAAAATTGTTAAACTAAAGCTCGATAAATCTATTGATTCATCTGTTGTATTATATAACTCTACCATTTTGGAATCCGTAGAACCTTCAAAATATTTAGAAATAATAAGTCCTGTATTTGGTACTTCAGTAGCAACATAGACAGTAACAACAGTATAGTCACTAACGATATCTCCAGCTTCTAAATCATCACCATAAGTTACAAATAAGCCTTCTGCTACGTCATTTGTTTCCATAGTTAATACTTCGACTACTAGTGTTGGAAATTTGGTAAAACTAGAATAAACTTGTGCTTGTGTTCTACCTGTTAAGTTTGGTAGTATATTTGCAAATTCAGCAAAATTTACGACAACTTCATCTCCAGCTTCAAACTCCTGTCCAACAGAAAAACCTTCTCCGTAAGATACAAAATAGCCTTCTTGAACATCAACATTAGGTACATCTTCAAATACTCCAGTAATACCTAATCCTGAAAATATATTGACAACTTCTTGTTTTGATTTACCATTTAAATCCGGTAGTTTTAACGCTTCATCTTCTTTACATGCTGCAACTGTTAATAACGTCAGTATTGCAACAAAAACTAATACTATTTTTTTTATCATACTATACATCTCCTAAACTTAATGTGCAAGAATATTATATCATAAATAGCGGTTTATTTATAGTATAAGTATCTATTATTGATTTCATTGTTTTGTCTTATCATTTATCAAAAAATAACAAAAAAAGTGACTCCATATAAATACGAAATCACTTTTGATATAAATCAATTAAACAAAATTAAACTATTAGATTATTCTGACAAATATATAACTGTAACTTCCATAATATATAATGCAAAATTATCATTTCTAATTAAAAAGTGTGTGAAATCAGTATCAGAAAAGTCATAAGTATAAACTCTTCCTTCAACTTCAGCTGTTAAAGCAGTATCTTCATCAAGTGCTGAATAACCACCAAAGAATGTGAATGTTGGATCATATTGTTGATCTGGATCAAAAGTCACAATAACTTCAATAATGTTTAGTTCATCTAGATTATATAATCTACCTGTATTTGCTCTACCTTGCATAGTTTTGCCATCATAATTTGAGAATTCAACAAAACCAAATTCTACACCATCAATAGTAAATGATCCATCAGCATAAGCTGCAAGTCCAGCATCTACATAATCAAAAGTCAGAGTTTCTTCTGTAGCATTATCCATAATGATTTTTACATCATCAAGATTCATTCTAGAGTTATTACCAGTTGTTCCACCAAATACCCATCTTACAGAAATTAAATCTGAAGCTGAAATACCAGTGATCGTATCATAATCTAAAACTACTGATGCTTGAGTTAATGTTGCATAAGTACCTGCATCCATTTCCCATACTTCAACCCAAGTTGTACCTTCATCATTGGAAATTTCTAGTGATAATATACCTTCTGTTAATGTTCCATAATGTGCGAACTGGAAATCGATTTGTGTTACGTTAGCAAATTGATTTAAAATTTCTGCGTAACCAGCAGCTCTCCCTCTTACACTAAAGTCACCAATTTTCTTATCATTGTCTAGATTGCCAACTAATGCTTCACTAAGCTCCCAATCTATACCATCTACTTCAACTACTCCTACAGCGTATGACGCTTTTGAAGCTGTTTCAAAGCTTGTTTCATAGTCTCCACCTATAGAAGAACTCGCATCTATCATTGTATGTGTTCCTAAATAGATGAATGTATCCATAGGATAAGTAATCCATTCGCTTTCCGTAAATACAGTATTAGGACCTGTTACAGTTTCAACACGAATAACAGTATGATCAGTTAATGAACCTTCACCAACAGTCCAATACTCATCAACACCAACTTCACCAATAACATCAATGACTGTGCCATCTTTGACAAGTTCTATTGCATCATTACCATTAAAGAATGTTACAGTTGATGCGATATTTCCTACATTTTTAATAGCATCAACAGAGCCAGAATTATAAATTACATATACTTCACCATTTGGCAATATACCTTCTAGATCAAGTACATTTGATGCTGAAGTACCACCATTTGAATATTGTAATACTGAATATGGTGTTAAGTCAACATCAGATCCTGTGCCATTAAAGATTTCTAATGCTTTATTATTTGATGAACCTTCAATATATTCTGAGAAGAATAAATCTGTTGCTCCAGAGATAGTACTTACACCTAATCTTATAGTGAAATCTACTTCTAATTCTTTATCACCTTTTGTAAGGATTGCTGTTAATGTGACATAAGCAAATCCATCTTCTGGAAGAACCAATGCACCAGTAGCAGTATCAATAAGATCAGAATCGCTTGATTCCCATGTAATGGTTGAACCATATGTACCTACTGTTGGTAATGTAAGGATCGTATCTACGAAATATTTGTCAGCAAGAGATATTTCTAAAGCATCAAGTGCCAACTCATCATCAACAGATAATGTTCCTTCAGATAATTGAGTAGTGCTTGCATATTGTAAGAATGGACCGTTTAACCAAGCCATAACATTTACAACGCTAACTACATCTCCAACTTCTAAATCTTTAATTGCTGCATCAGCATCTTCAGATAAAGTGACTCTAGAATCCCATTTCAAATCGATAGAAGTACCTTCTGCAGGTCTACTTAATGTTACTGTAATATTGTTAAATGAATCTACATTTATCTCAGAAACATATAAATTAGTTAATTCAACTAACATGCCTTGGAAAGGCATCATGCCTGCTGAGCTAAGATCAAAGTCATCTACATTCTCAGCTTCTGGTAATGTTGCTTCACCAACTAACTCATATGAGTGAAGGTTTTCCATTCTTATAAGTCCACTATTATCTTTTCTTTCACCTAAAATAGTTACTTCTTTTCCAACATTGTCTCTAAAGAATGTTAACACATCTGCATTGCTTGAATACATAGCAATACCGCCAGTTTCATCTTGTAAGAAGAATGTTCTATAGTATTCAGATTGCGTAATTACACCTGTTACTTTTACTAAGTGGCCAGGACTTAACTGTCTTGCATCATAAATTTCTGTGTTTGGAAGATCTCCTGCTAAGAAATTAAAATCATAAATTGATTCTTCATCTCCAGATGTAATTGTGGCTGTAAGTATTACTTCTTCATAACCAGTTTCTGGCATAGTTAATGCACCAGTAGTTACATCAATTAATGTTGAATCAGTGCTCCATGAAATTGTAGCTCCTGAAGTGCTCGTTACCGGTAAGTTTAATGAAGCATCTTCGATATATTCATTATTAAAAGATCCTCTTAAAGCTAATTTAGCTAATACTACTGCTTCAATATCTTCAGAACTCTCAATATCTTCAGCTTCACCAGTGAAAATAATTGAATAGATAGTTCTATCTGATCTATATCCATATAGTATTGCATTAAATCTAACAATCTCACCATCTAAATCATTGAATGCTGCTTTGTTTGATTTATAATAAATCATGAATGCGTGATTAGCATATGATGAAGTAGCAGAAGTGTCAATATTTCCTCCACTATAATCAGCATTAACAAATACAGTATCATAACTTCCTGTACCTTGGACTCTAACTTGAGCAGTGATTTCTAAATATTCATAAACAAATATATTATTACTGTCATACGTTGGAGCTTGTGCAGGAGTATAATCTTGAATATAATCGATAATGGTTGGTGTTAACACTGTAACTTCACCATCAGATGGCGTTGCAACTGTAGGCATTGTAGAAACTTTAGTTGCACTAAATTGTGGTGCGCCATATCTTACTTCATATAATCCATAAATGTCGTATACTTCTCCTACAACCACTTCTTGAGAACTATTATAAACCATCATTAACCCTGTACTGTCTGCAAAGAAGTATGTATCATCAGTTATACCAATAACTGTGACATCTTCAAGTAGCACGAAAGTATCAGAATCAGCATTCTCTAAAACATCCGCTACATTTGCAAATAATGTAGGTGGAATATCTGCTAATACTAGAATTTCAAATTCCTTAGTAACTGATTGACTATTTAATGACAATGTTGCAGTTAATGTAACTGTTACATCATCTAATCCCATTTCAGGTCTTGTTACGGTACCGTCATTAGCGATAACATCTGTATCACTTGATGACCAAGTAACTGTTACACCTTCAGAACCAACTGTTGCTGGTAAATTGAGGTCTGTAGCTACACCACCTGAAACACCATCTAATAATAATGCTACTCTAGCTTCTTCTAAAATCTGCGATACTGGTTTTTCAGTAAACGCTAAAACTTTGATTAAGAATTGTGCTTCTTCACCTTGAATAGTAGCTGTTAAAGTAATAACTTGATCAGCAATACCAAAGTTAGGTCTAGTAACCGAACCATCAACGCCTACATACTCATCATTTGAAGTTGACCATGTAATGTTTAAGCCCATTGAAGTTGCAGGAAGTACTATATCAGTTGTTGTTTCATAAACTGAACCAACTAATTCAAGAGTAGAACCTGTTATTTCAATTGCTTCAAGCGCATCAAGCGGATCAGTGACCGCTTCAGCAGCTTTAACAGTAACTGTTATTTGAACAGTTTCTTCTGCATCACCTAAAGTTAAGGTTGCTGTCAATGTAACTTCCGTATCTGATTCAGGTCTTGTAACTACACCAGTGTTAGAGATAACACTTGTATTACCTGAAGCCCATGTTACTGTTACTTCACCAATTGATTGTGGTAAAGTTAAATTTTTAGTAACTGAATTCTGAGAATCGCCACTAGCATATGTAATAGCGACTGTGTTTACTGCTTCATCTACTAAATCTTGGTCTTTATCGCCACAAGCAACTAAGACTAAAGATGTAAGTATCATGAACATAAACATCATCAGAACTTTAGAAAAATTAAATCTTCGAGATTTCATTTTATTCCTCCGTTTTCTTTATTTTTAACGTCTTTATTGACTTTTTGAAACTATATGTATTTAGGTTGCTAACAAAATGCTAGCAACCTTAATAACCTAATTGTTATGCGCCTTTTCTAGCTTCGTTATAAGCTTCATCAAGGGCATTTTGGATATTTCCATCACCAAGCATAATACGTTCTAATGCAAGACCTACTTGAGTACGAGCTCTTGAAGACCCGATGAATGCAGGATCAAAGAACATATGTCCTGACTGTAAATATGCAGCATTAGCAGCCATTGAGATATACTTCTGATCATTAGTTGGCTCATTTAAGAAAGCTTGATATCTATCTGATGTATAACCACTAGTTCTTACTGGTAAGTAACCTGTGTTCATCGCCCAATCAACAGTGTTTTCTGTGTTAATTAAGAACTTCAAAAATAACCAAGATGCTAATTTTTGTTGTGGTGTACCTGTATTCATTAATGAAATATTTGTCCCTTGTTGAATCACTGCTTTTTCATCAGGCATATTTTCGTTATATGGAACCGGTGCAACACCAATTTCAAATAAATCTCCACTAGGTACATTATATCTAACACCTGCAGATGATCCAACAGTCACGAATGTTTGTTGGTTAACAAATGGTGTAGATGCATATTGTTGATCCCAAAATTCTGGTAATGTAATAATACTCTTATTATCTTTTAAGAATTGCATAGCAGCAAATGTATTCGCATTTTGATGCCATAAGAAATTTCCTTGGAAAGTTGAATAGTTAAGTGATGTATATTCACCACCAAATTGTCTTGCAAATGTAATAAAAGCATTACCAGTTGAATCATATGATGCTGGAACAACTAATGCTTGAGCAGCAGCAATTTCATTTGTCAGTTGAGACTCTCTCTTGCCTGGATTAGCAGCTAAAACTTTTTGCTTAGCAATTTCTCTACCTTCAGCTCTTAACTGAGGTGCGATAGCAATAATATCTTGCCATGTTTCAGGCACATCTAAATTAAGCTTGTCAAAAACAGTCTTATTATAAATCATTACTTCTGTTGATTTATTAAATGGTAGTGAGTAGAATGTTCCATTTGCATCATATTGCGTGTTTTCTTCTAAATATGATCCAATGATATCATCTAATGCATCATCTCCATTCAATCCCCATTGTGATGAATAAATATATGGGTTTAAGTTAACAACAGCATTACCGTTTAAGTATTCTGCAACATGATCAGGATAACCTTGAACCATATTTGGGAAATCCCCAGCAGTAATTGCATTAATCATGTTACCTTTTAATGTGTCATAATTACCCACACCTTCAGGAATGTTGATAGTCACATTAGGATACATCTCCATAAAGTCATCTGCATAACCTTTTACTAGGTCTGTGTTTGCTTCACCCATTGCGTGCCAGAAAGTAATTGTAACGTTTCCTGTCAATTCTGTCGGAATATTACTATCAATAACTGTTAAACGAATCGAAGCACTCGCTCTAACACCTTCATAAGTAACTCTAACGTTAATCGTATAAGTCCCTGCAGCATCTAATAAATAAACGCCTGAGAACACGATATCATCAGTAATGTCAGTACCATCTGGTGCTTCAGCTGTAATACCTGCTCTTGGATCATAATCACCTGAACCAATATAATATGTTTGTTGAGGAACAACACCATATAATACAGGAGGTTCAACTTCAGTGTCACCTTCAACTGTTAAATTAATAGTTGCATTTGCTGTAGCGCCTGCACTATCTTCAACTGATAATGTAATTACATAAGTACCTATAACGTCATTATCCCCTTCTTCATAACCATCAATTTGAATTTGATCAGTTATGTCTCCATCTTCTGGATCTTCAGCTATAACCCCAGCAAGTGGATCAAAATCATCACCTTGTTGAATCACTTGAGTAGGATTTTCAACTGTAATTACTGGAGGTTGATTTCTTCTTGTCGCACATGCTGACAAAGTCAAGACTCCGAGTAAAATTAGAACTGTAAATAAAATTTTCTTCATTCTATTCCTCCTAGAAATATATTATAAATATTTTTATAATCAAAATTAACCTTTAGTACCGCTTCGTCCAACACCTGAGATAATGAATTTCTTTAAGGTGAAGAATAAAATAACTAGTGGTACGGTAACAAGTGCTGTTGCAGCTAACTGTACGTTATAAACTGGTCTAGCATCACTTGCTCCTGAATCTGTTGTAAAGCTCGTTCCACGAAGTGCTACAGAAATCAGCCAATTATCTTGAGTTCTAGTAACAAGTTGTGGCCAAATATATGCATCCCATGCACCAATAGCACTTAAGATGATAATTGTGATAATCGTTGGTTTAGCGATTGGAATCATAACTCTTGTTAAATATTTAAAGTCTCCACATCCATCAACTCTTGCAGCTTGATATAATGTATCTGGAATTTGTTTAAATGATTGTCTCAAGAAGAAAATATAGAATACACTAACCATAAATGGGAAAATTAAAGCTGCCATTGAATCAATCCATCCTAATCTTGATACAGTTACGAAGTTTGTAATTGTATAAAGTTCACCAGGAATCATCATTGTTAATAATAAGATTGAGAAAATAAATTCACGACCTTTGAAGTTTAATCTAGCAAAAGCAAATGCTGCTAAGATTGTTGTAACAACAGTTCCTAACATGGTAAGAACACCAACAGTAATCGTATTCCAAATATATGTACCAAAATTAAATCTTGTAATAGCTAATTTGAAATTGACCCATTGCATTTCGCCTAATCCAATAACAAATCTTGGATTAAGTGCTTCTGTTAATTCTGTGTTCGTTTTTAAAGCAGTTAATATCATCCAATAAAATGGAATAAAGATGAATAACGCCATTAAAGTCAAAAATGTATACGTAATAGAGAGTCTAACAATTTTTAAAACAAAGTCTCTTTGACTTACTTTTTCTAAGTCTTGTTGAGATTCTGATTGTGCTGCTCTTCTCAATTTACGTTCTTTAGCTTTTCTAAATGTTTCTCCTGAGAAAAATAATTTAGATTTCTTCCAAGCATTAATCATAGTTTGCTTAAACTTATAACCCAATACGATTTCTTTCATTCTAAATCCTATGATAAATCTTAATACTGCTGATACAGGATTTAATGTGAAGAAACTCATCGCCATATATAGATGCTGTGTTCTATATGACCATTCATCTAATTCAACAGCTTCTTTACTAAAATATCTTTTAACATTTTGTGCTGCTGTTGGAACAAATACTAATAAATACCCTAGCAACAATCCAATGAGTAAGTTAACTTGTTCTTGAACAATTTCAAAACCTAATAATTTGTATGTAGTATTTGGATCAACAACATCAGTAATCGCCGCTGGTTCAACCAATAATACAAATAAGTAACTTACAATAATAACCGCAAATATTGCATATGCAATATCGATTAGGTTAGCTATGAGTTGTAGTTTTTTAATATCTTTTGTTATTCTTTTCATAATATCCTCCCTTATCAATAATGCACACGTTTTTTACCTGCTCGTAATTGAATAACAGTGAAGACCATAATGATTAGGAATAAGATGATGGCTGCAGCTGCTGCCTCACTTAATGCCCCGTTTCTTCCTGTTTCTTGCAAATAGTCGTAGATAAAGAACACGATAGTTTTTAAGTTTATTTGTCCAGTTGCACCCGTTGTAATGATACCTTGTGTATTAATAATCGCAACAACTGATGAATATGTTTTAAACGCTCCAATAATTGATGTCACCAAAATATAAAATATCATTGGTGAAATCATTGGTACGGTAATTCTTCTAAATGATTTAGAACGAGATGCCCCATCAATTTGAGCCGCTTGATAATATTGTTTATCAATACCTTGAATACTTGATAAGAATACTATAATTTTAAAAGCAAGCCCTGCCCATACACCATGGATCAAAATAACAAACATAGCAGACCAATACGTTGCTCCAACACCTATCCATGGAACAGGTGTTCCACCAAACCATGTCACAATTTGATTTGCTAAACCTAAATTATATAAATCATTTGTATTTCCTTTAAACATAAAGGCAAATACCAAACCAACTGCAATTGAGTTTGTAACGTATGGTAAGAAGAATATGTTTTGGAAAAACCCTTTTAATGGTTTGATTGAATTCATTGCAACAGCGATGAACAATGCGACTAATATAGCAATTGGTACACTAACAAATACAATGATTGCTGTATTTAATACCGCTTGTCTAAAGCCTGACTCGTTCAACACTGTAACATAATTACCAATCAATGTATAACCATCAAACTCTCCAGTAATAACATTATAGCCTTGGAAAAATGAAACTAAAAATGAATTTATAATTGGATAAAACGTAAATATACCTAAGACAACTAATGCAGGAAGCAAGAAGAATATTGCTTTAAACCATCCAGGCATATGTGCGAAAAATCTCATATGATGCGCTTCTAAGAAGTCGTTAATCTTAACAGCAATATGGTGTGTTTTAGACCTAAACGTCCACTTTAGTTCTCTAATAAACTCTTTCATGACAGAACTTTTCCTGTTTCTTTGTCAAAAATATGGATTTTGCGAGATTTAATTGCCAATTTTATAGTTTTTTTGCCTTCAACAGATTCTGAATCTACTAGAGCTCTTAATTGTTTTTCTCCGATCATAAATCTGATCATTGTGTCTCTACCAGTATGTTCAATTTCGGTTGTATCAACTTCAAAACCATTATCATCAACTTTAAAATCTTCAGGACGCAAACCTAAGTCATACGCACCATCTTTGACTTTTGATTCTCCAATTACTGTTCCATCTAATAATAAAATTTTTCCTTTTTTCACTTCACCTTCAATGACATTGACAGGTGGGTTTCCTAAGAACTTAGCAACAAATAAATTATCTGGCTTGTTATACATATCTTGTGGAGCATCCATTTGTTGTTCAACGCCATAGTTAAGTACAACCATTTGATCGCTAATACTCATAGCTTCTTCTTGATCATGTGTAACAAAAATAGTAGTAATTCCAGTTTCTCTTTGAATACGTTTAATTTCTTCACGTGTTTGAAGTCTTAAACGTGCATCTAAGTTTGAAAGTGGTTCATCTAATAATAATACGCGTGGCTTTTTAACTAAAGCTCTTGCGATGGCAACCCTTTGTTGTTGACCACCTGATAATTGCGCTGGTTTTTTATCTAACTGATCTTCAATACCAACCAATTTCGCCATCTCTACAACTAACTCATCAGCTTCTTGCTTTTTAATGTTCAAGTTTTCAAGTGGGAACATGATGTTTTGTCTAATTGTCATATGTGGATACAATGCATAGTTTTGGAAAACAAGTCCTATCCCTCTTTTTTCTGGTGCCAAACGAGTGACATCATCTTCTCCAAAATAAATTTTTCCACCTGTAGGTTGATGTAACCCTGCAATCATAAATAAAGTGGTAGATTTACCACAACCTGATGGCCCTAGTAAACCTACTAGCTTACCTGATGGAATTGTAACTGTAAGTTGATCTACTGCTCTAGTTTGATTTCCAGATTTATCAGTAAATACTTTGGTCAAATTCTCTAATCTAATCTCCATGTCTAATCCATACTCCTTATAGTAATTTTTTTGACTTTAAATAAAAATAAAAGCACCTATGGCTAACCCAAAAGTACTTACGTTTTGTATATGAAAAAAACGAAGTTCATCGTTTCCATATTCATAGTTTGAAAAGCATTTTGTAAACTGTACATAAATTGCTCACCTCAACACTTGTATTATATAATAATACGTTTAAAATTTCAATGAACGAAAAGCAACTAAATTAACAATTTTACACATTCTTTTCAAGCGAAAAACATGAAAGCGCTTTTAGGGGTAATTAAATTATAGTATTTAATAGGTCGAATGTCAATTAAGAAAATTCATATATATAATAATATGAAAAAAATAGACACTTTTTCAGTGCCTATTTTCAGATTTTAGAACTCACAATTTTTTGGTGTTCTAGGAAATGGTATAACATCTCTAATATTTTCAACGCCTGTCAAATACATAATTAATCTTTCAAATCCCATACCATATCCTGCATGAACACATCCCCCGAATCTTCTTAGATCCAAGTACCACTCAAGATCTTCTTTTGGCACATCCATTTCTTTCATGCGTTTTTCAAGCATATCTATGCGTTCTTCTCTTTGAGAACCACCAATTAATTCACCAGAACCAGGCACTAATAAATCCATTGCAGCAACCGTTTCTTGATCATCATTTAAACGCATATAAAAAGCTTTGATATCCTTTGGCCAATCTGTTACAAAAACCGGAGATTTAAAGTGTTTTTCAGTTAAGTATCTTTCATGTTCTGTACTAATATCTTCTCCATGTTCTGGTCTATTTTCAAATTTAACATTAGCATTTTTTAAAATATTAATGGCTTCTTTATGCGTTATTCTGGCAAATGGCTTGTTAAGAACATTCAGAAGTTTTTCTGTTAATCCTGGTTCTACAAATTTGTTGAAGAACACCATTTCTTCTGGTAGTTTATCGTATACATATTGAATGATATACTTAACCATTTTTTCTGCAATTTCCATATCCTTGTTTAAGTCTGCAAAAGCCATTTCAGGCTCTATCATCCAAAACTCTGAAGCGTGCCTTTGTGTGTTTGAGTTTTCTGCTCTAAATGTCGGTCCAAATGTATAAACATTTTTAAAAGATAACGCATATGCTTCAGCTTCAAGTTGACCCGTTACTGTTAGATTTGTTCGTTTACCAAAGAAATCTTTTTTATAATCTATTTGTCCAAATTCATCTTTTGGAACTTGTTTTAAATCAAGCGTTGTAACATTAAACATTTGACCTGCACCTTCACCATCATTTCCCGTAATAATTGGTGTATGGGTATAAATAAAACCTTCTTTTTGAAAAAATTCGTGTATCGCAAACGCCGCAACACTTCTTAATCTAAAAACAGCATGAAATAAATTTGTTCTAGTTCTTAAATGAGCAACTTCTCTTAAAAATTCACGAGAATGTCTTTTGGGTTGAATAGGATAATTTTCTGGGGAATCACCAAGTAAAACAACCTCATTTGCTTTAACTTCAAAAGGTTGCTTCATATGAGGTGTTAAAACTACTGTTCCTTCTACTTTAACGCTGCTTCCAACTCTTATTTTTTGGACATCTTTGAAGTTACTTAATTTATGGTCTTCATACACAACTTGTAGTGATTCAAAAAATGTTCCATCGTGGAAATTTATGAATCCAAACTCTTTTTGTGCGCGATTATTTCTTACCCAGCCATATAGTGTTATTTCTTTTTGATCAAACTGCTCCATTTGTCTAAAAATATCTTTTACTGTAGTTTCCATCATAAAACCTCTTTTCTCTTTTTATAAAATTAAAAACGCCCTTAAATAACTCTAAGGACGTATATATACGCGGTACCACCTTAGTTCTAGAATACTCTAGCCCTCGACCCCTTAACGCAGGTATACGGATAGTTCTACTTTCTTAAAAAGATTTCTTCTATCACTCAGAGTGTTTTTCATTAAATCGTTTGATTGGCTTGCACCATACGCCAACTCTCTTAACAAATAAATTTAACTACTCATCTCTTCATCGTTTTCTATCATATTATATATGTTATATTAACTTTTGTCAATCCATCATGTTTTGTTTATTTATATTTATTATAATTAATGTACTACGATTCTACATCCTCTAAATCTATATCCAGTTCAACCAACTCTTCTTGATCAAGTTCTTCTTCTATAACATCAAATTTAGCATCTTTGATATGACTAAATTTCTTGCTGATTTTTTTGCCTGTTTTGTCTACTAAGTCTGCGTGTTTTGATACACTCACTATAGCTCTATTAAGCTTATCCCATCTCTCATCGTATCTTTTGAATTCTTCCCCTAGTTTTCTTAACTCTTCAAGAATTATTGAGGTTTGTTCATCTCTTTCCATATTTTTAACAATGGTTTGAATCATTGTTAGCGTTGATAATAGAGTTGTCGGAGATGCAATCCAGACCTGATTTTTTTGAGCATAATCCATAATATCTTCATGATATGATGTAAGTTCAGCAAAAATAGCTTCTGCTGGAATAAACATAATAGCTTGATCAGCTGTATCACTAGGGATAATATATTTATCTTTTATTGCGTTGATATGTGTTTTGACATCTTTTTTAAACTCTTTTTCAGCATTTAAACGATCTTGTTTTCCAAGTTGTTTATCCATCATACGTTTATAATTATCTAAAGGAAACTTAGAATCAATTACAATATCCCCTAAAGGTTTTGGTGCGTGAACCATAGCATCAGCTATAAAACCATTAGAAAGCGTCAATTGCTTTTCATATAGTTTATGATTGTCTCCCATCACAGCAGTTAATAATTGATATAATTGAACTTCTCCAAAAATACCTCTGGTTTTTTTATCTGTTAAAAGCCCATTTAGGCTTACAACTTCTTCAGAAAGTGTTTCAATTTTCTTTTGTGCTTCATCTATTTTAGTTAATCTTTCGATGACATTTGTAAACGTTTCGGTCGTTTGTTCAAACCCCTTACCTAATCGTTCTTCTACTTTATCATTAATAACTTTTAATTGTGTATCTATTTTTGCCATCATGTAATCTTTAAACTCATTTAAATCTTTTTGACTTTTCTGATTAGAATCTCCAAACAACGTAGCAACTCCTGTTTTGAACTCACCGAACTCTTTAGCTAATTTTTCATTAAAATAACCTTGAATATCTTTCTCAATTGAAAAAGATGGGCCACTCTCATTTTTTTTATTCACTTTTACAAGAATCACTACCATAATAGCAATTAAACCTATTAAGATCGCGATGACTGCATATTCAAAAAATCCCACATTATCCCTCCATATCTTCTAAATAATATATGTGTACAATATCATCAATAACTTCAAAATAAAAAGCTAAATATGTCTCTCTACTTAAAATCATATCATTAACTGACGTAATAAACCGATCGTCATTTAACGCCTTAGAGTAATTTCTTTGTTTTTCTTCAGGTACCATAACATGTTGATAAGCTCTAGAAACTAAATCTGTACAATAATATTTATAATCCATATCTAAGAAAAATAAAAAATTATATAAATTTTTATTAACTTTGTCTTCAGCATATTCGATAGCACCATTAATTTGCTCCTCTGTAATATCTTTAACTCTCAACCCTATAATTTCTTTTCTGTAATAAGTCCCAAAATCTTCGTAAAATGGATTAGATTCAACGCGATGTCTTGGATTTAGGAAGTAGTTCCCACTAGTTTTGTTAATTGTAACGCTAAAATCGTGTGGTTGATCTCCCGGATGTCTAATGATATCTAGTAGAGATTCGTCATCCTCTGGGAATCCAACAGCTTCAATAAATTGATTGGTATCAGTTTTAATCGCAGCATGTCCACCAAAATAATATGAGATGAATTGATGGATTAGCAAGCGATCAGGAAAAGGCGACTCTTGAGATAAAAATATATCGCCAGCTTGCCCCAAAAACTTCCTAGAATCATTATAAAATACTGACCGACTATCATTGATTTCATAAGATGTTTCACGTGGAACTTTATAATATCTTCTTGTCTGGTATACGCCTGTTTGATACATAAACTCTTCTTCATACTCAAAGACAGCTCTATTCTTGAATTTTTCGATTTCAATATTGACTAAAACATCTTTAGTTATGGCCTTACCTAAAGTAAAAATACCAGCGCCTAAAATGAGTACGACAAGTATTTTTATGGCGGTTTTTATTTTATATTTTCTTTTGTTATTTTTGTTTTTTCTAGTTTTCAACATAAATATTTTAATCATGCGATCACACCTAATTCAAGTTGTATATATTATAACATAATCAAAAAGAAAAAAGAGCCTTATTAAATAAAACTCTTTTTCGTAAAAACTTTCTATAATTTTGGTTTAATAACAAGCGCTCTATTTTCGCCTTCACCTTCAGATTCTGTAATAACATCTCTCCACTCGCTTAGTTTTGTGTGAATGATGCGTCGATCAAAAGAATTCATTGGGTCTAATTTTACTGAAATCTTAGTTTGTGCGACTTCTTTAGCTGTTTTGGTTGCTAAAATTTCTAGTTGGCGTTTTCTATTATCATGATAGTGTCCAATATCTAAGGCAACTATTAAATGCCCATCAGTAAATGTGTTTAAATAGTTTCTTAACATATATTGAATAGATAACAATGTTCTACCTTCTCTACCAATTAGTAATGCATTTTCATCACTATCAATACTATAATGTATTTCGTTACCGTCATCAAGTGTTCTAACTTCCATTCTAGATCCAATTTCCATTGTTTGTAGAATACTTTCAAGATACATTTTGCCTTCAAGAGCTAAATTAATATTTGGAGTTGCTTCATAAGTTGCAGAAGAACCAATATTAAATAGACCTTTTTTTTCTTTAACGACAGTTAACTTGATTTTTTTAAGTTGTATTTTCAACGCTTCAACAGCTTGTTTTTCGGCGTCTTGTAATGTTTTAGCTTCAAATTCTACTTTTTTTAACATATCCTCACCCCAACAATTGTTTTTCTTGTAGCTTAGCATGCTTCTTTTCATTTAATCTTCTATTAAATAAAGTTTGCCCTAAAGAATAAATATTACCAAATATCCAGTATAATGCTAGCGCGTTACTTTGGTAAGAAATGAACATCATCATGATCACCATAAAGTAACTAACAAATTTCATTGTTTTTTCTGTTTGTTGTGCTTGTGGATTTGGGTTGTGCTTATGCGTGTTTTTAGCATAACTTGGTTTTTTCATAGATATCTTTTGCAATCCAAACATTGTAGCACCAACGATAGCAGCTAATAATAACGCTGTAATACCATCATTTGTGTTCGCTAGATTAATACCTAAGAATTGTGTGTTTGAAACTTGATCTGCATACATGCCACCTTCGAGTGATATACGTCTAACAACACCATACATCGCAATAAAGATAGGCATTTGTAAAAATGGCATTAAACACCCGAGTACATTGATGTTATGCTTTTTATAAACTTGCATCATTTCCATTTGCATCATTTGTTGCGATTGAGGATCTTTTTTAGTCGCATATTTTGCTTGAACGCGTTGCATGTCTGGTTGAGCTAAATTCATCTTCATTGTCATGTCATTACTTTTAGCATAAATCGGCCATGCGAGTGTTCTTACAACCAAAGTTGTAAACAAAATACCTAATGCGAATGAATTGCCCATGAATCCTGCAAATAATTGCATGATGAATGCAACCGGAATCACTAAAACATAATCAAAAAATTTAGCGTCTTCAGTTGTTATTGGTCTTTCACCACCAGCAACATAAGCTTCGAAAGTCTCAGTATATCCTTCATATGTAAATGATATAGGGAAACTCACTTGGTTTTTAAATCCATCTTGACCCATTGGGTTATAATCGTGATTATCAAAAGCTTCTAGAAAAGCTTCTTCACTTAAAATTTCGTGAAGCTTAAGGATGTCTCCATCTTTTTGTACAGCATACACTTCAATATCTTTTGGTTCAAATGATTGCCCCATTTGATATAGTACACCTTCAGTAGTTGGGAATCTAAATGCGATCATCGCTATTTCATTATCCTCAACTACAGTTTCAGGTTTGATATAGATTTGAAATGAAACTTCTTGTTCTTGAACTGTAAAGGTAAATGTTTGAACGCCACCTTCAACACCTATTTCATTTGGCTCTACATTTGAAGGGAGTAACCCTTCATAAGGGATTGGTTCATTTGATGGAACACCAGCTTGTGATAGTGTCCAATATGAAAGACCAAAATCTCCTTTAAATATGATTGAATTTCTATCTTCATAATCAAAAACGAGTTTTTCTCCATTTTGACCATAAGGATTGTTGACAACAACTTTACCTACTTTATCATTTCCTCCACATGATGCTAAGGTAAGAACAAGCATTAAAATCATTGCAATAAAAAATATTTTCTTATAATGTTTTTGCATCTTCGTTCTCCAATAGTTTAGATTTTTTAAACAACACGAGCAATTTTTCTCTCATTTCTTGATAAGTAAGTGCTTTTGCTTGTGGTTTAATAATGATTAAAAATCTTTTTTCTTTAGAAAATAGATTCTTAAACTCACTGACGATCATGCGTATTCTGCGTTTAGCTAAATTTCTTTCTACTGCATTGCCGTATTTTTTTCCAATAGACATAGCAAAACGAAAATTTAACTGGTCAGAATCCGCAGATTGATATACACCGAAATAATTGTCACCTTTTGATATTTTCTTTTTGAAAATCGCATCGATTTCGCTATATTTCTTAATGCGATATTTTTTTTTCATCATTTGGTTATAAATTATTTAAAAAAGGACCACTCAAAATAACTAAAAGTTATTATTTTAATCGAGTAGTCCAAGTGTTTTAAAATAATTTAAATTTATACAGTTAATTCTGCGCGGCCTTTCAATCTGCGACGTGCGAGTACGCGACGACCACCAGCAGTTGCCATTCTAGCTCTAAAACCGTGAGTCTTTTGACGCTTTTGCTTACTTGGTTGATATGTTCTTTTCACAAATAAAACCACCTTTCTTGCGAAACCATGCTTTTTTATTATATAAAAAGAATCTATGTTTGTCAATAATAAAAATTCTTTTTCAAATATAACATTTAAACGCGAGTATAAACCTTTATATAATATATCATTTTTGTGGACAACTTAAAAAATAGAATGTGGATAACTTAAACACATTCTACACACATTGTGGAAAAAGGGATAAATTATATAAATGCTTTTACAAAGGCAATAAAGGTTTATATTTTTCCACAATTTAACATAAAAAGAAAAAAAGGGAAAAAAGTTTTCCACAAAAATTGTGGGTAAGTTTTTATTAAAAATCAATCATTTCATGATATCCTATTCGTACAGTGATTAAGGGGATTTAAAAATGAATGAATTTGATCAATTATGGCAACAAATACTTAATGATTTAGAGAATATTTTCTCTGAAGAACTATATGTTGATGTCTTTGAACCATTAAAGAAAACACATAAATTTTCCAATGGTCAAGTTTTTGTCTTGGTTCCTAATGAATTTATTAAAAACAGAATAAATAGATTTTACATAAATAAAATAAACGAATTGGCTGAGAAGTACTACAAAAAAACGATTCGTTTTAAATTTGTCACTGAATCTGAACTTATTCCTGAAGAAACATTAGTGAGTCCTGAAAGAAACTTGAGTCTTAAGTATCGCCCAGGAAATTTAAATAGAAGTTACACTTTCGATAATTTTGTCGTTGGTAAAAGTAATAATTTTGCCTTTAGAATGGCTATGAAAGTTGCTGATCAACCAGGTACAGTAGCAAACCCGTTATATATTTTTGGTGATGTTGGTTTAGGTAAAACTCACTTAATGCAAGCAATCGGTAATTACATCTTAGATAATGATATTCATCAAAAAATAATGTATGTAAAAGCAGATGGTTTTATTGAAGATTTCGCCAACTTACTTAGAAAAGAAAAAATGGATGATTTTAATCAAAAATATAGAGATATCGATGTGTTATTAGTCGATGATATTCAAATTATGGGTGGCGCAACAAAGACCCAAATGGAATTTTTTAAACTCTTTGATTTCTTATATCATCAAAACAAACAAATTGTTATTACAAGTGATAAACCAGCATCAGAATTAAAAAATATAATGTCACGTTTAACTTCAAGATTTGAAGTTGGATTAACAGTAGATATTCAAGTACCTGATCTAGAACATAGAATAGAAATCTTAAAGCGTAAACTAGCTACAGAATCTTCAGATATACATGATATACCAAACAATGTATTAGAGTTTATTGCTTCATCATTTGTAACGAATATTCGTGAGCTAGAAGGTGCATTGAAAAGAGTCTTATTTTATTGTTTAGCTAATAATTTAGAACTCACTATTGAATCCGTTAATGAAGCCCTTGAACCTCTTTTAAAAACAAAGAGAAAAAGTGATTCACTTAACGAAAATAATTATGATAAAATACAATCTATTGTAAGTGACTTTTATGGTATAACCATCGATGATTTAATAGGTAAAAAAAGACACTCCAAATATATATTACCTAGACATATCTCTATGTATATCATAAAAGCAAAATATAACATACCTTATAAAACGATTGGATCTTTATTTGGAGGTCGCGATCATTCCACTGTTTTAGCCGCTTGTGAAAAAATAGAAAACGAGATGAAACAAGACCAAAGTTTAAGAATTGCTATCGAAACAATTCATAAAAAAATCGATAATTTTACTCAAAAATAAATGTTTATAAATTGTTGATAATATGGTATAATAATAGCAGTGTTAAGCCTTAATTAATAGTTTTCCACTTATCCACCGCTACCAATAACAATATTTAAAGATTAAATAATAAAAATAAAGGAGCTTCCGCTATGATTTTTAATATCGATAGAGATGTATTATTAAATCAATTACTTACAATTCAAAAAGGATTACCTTCTAAAACACCACTTCCAATTTTATATGCAATTAAGTTTGAAGTGAATGAAGATCATTTAATACTAACATCAAGTAATACTGATGTTGCTATTCAAGTTTTAATTGATGATGCTTCAATTTCAATTAAAGAAACAGGTAAAGTTGCAATCCCTGGACGATATTTAATTGAGATTATGAGAAAAATTACTTCTCAACGTGTTGAGTTTGCACTTATAGAAGAACATCTAATTGTTATTAAAGCAGATCGCTCAGAGTTTAAATTACGCTTAATGGATGTTGAAGATTATCCAGAAGTTGATTTTCTTGACTTAGATGATCCAATTGTTTTAGATAGTCAACTATTTAAAAATATTATTAAAGAAACTAACTTTGCGACTGCACAAAGTGAAAAAAGACCTATTTTAACAGGTGTTAATTTTAAGTATAAAGATAATCATTTATATTGTGTTGCAACAGATAGCTATCGATTAAGTCAAAAAAATGTGAAATTAAGAACACATTCAAAAGAATTCGATATCGTTATTCCAAATAAGAGTTTAGATGAATTAAGTAAAATCTTAGATGGATCAAATGATGATGTTGAATTATACATTAATCCAAATAAAGTTTTATTTAAAATGAAGAATACATTATTTCAAACAAGACTTCTTGAAGGTACTTATCCTGATACCATGAGAATTATACCAACAGAATTTCCAGTAATTATTCCATTTAACAAAGAAGAATTATTACAAGCTGTCGAACGTGTATCACTTTTATCTCCTAGAGATCGTGAAACAAACTATAACATTATTAAACTCAGTTTAAGAGAAGATCACATCGTTGAAATGAGTTCTACAAATTCTGAAGTAGGAGATGCACTTGAAGAAATTATTCCATCTTCTGATGTGATAGGACCTGTAATTAAAATAGCATTTAGTTCAAGATATTTAGTCGATGCACTAAAGTCATTTTCATCAAATGAAATATCTATACAATTTGCTGGAGAAGTTAAACCGTTTGTGATAAAAGGTAATTTAGATCAAGATTTATTACATTTAATTTTACCAGTAAGAATTGATTAAAAACAAAAATATTTAAATAAACCTAAAAAACAAAAAAAGCCGAAATTTCAATTTTAAGGCTTTTTTTTATACTTAGATAAACTAGACATTTATATGATTAAAAATTGTTGAAAATAGGTGTTTTTTTCTTTATATTATGTTATAATATAAAAGAATACAGAGGGATAAAAATATGAAAAAATTCAAAATACGAACAGAAAACATTACTTTAGGTCAATTTTTAAAAGCGGCTAGTTACATTGGCTCTGGTGGAGAGGCTAAGTTTTTTTTAATGCAACATGAAGTTTATGTCAATCATGAACGTCGTACAGAACGAGGAAAAAAACTTTTTCATGGTGATCAAGTTATGATTTTTGATATCTTGCATTATATCGTTTATGATCCAAAAGATAACACTTAAAAATTTTCGAAACCACGAGTTCTTAACTCTAGATATCCAAAAACCCTTTGTATATATTTATGGAGAAAATGGTTCTGGAAAAACTAGTGTGTTAGAAAGTATATATTTTTGTTCTACAACGAAATCGCATAGAACATCAGATGAAAAAGAAATGATCAAAAAACAACAACCATTTGCTCAAGTTGTGATTAAAGATAGTGATCAAACGTATGAAATTGTCATTTCAAAATTTGGTAAAAGAACAAAAATTAATCATATTGAGAAAAGAAAGATTAGTGAATTTGTTGGTCATTTAAATGTGGTAATGTTTGCACCTAATGATCTAGAACTCATTAAAGGTGCACCCAGCATTAGAAGAAATTTTATGGATTTCGAACTTTTGCAAATAGATAAAATGTATCTGCATCATTTAAATGAGTATAAACAAATTCTTAAACAGCGTAACAGTTTGTTAAAAAAAGTAGATATCAAAGATGATTACACATTTTTAAACATTTTAGGGAATCAACTATATGAAGTAGGTGTTAAACTCATTGAAAAAAGAAATCTATTTATCACTGAATTAAATGAGTTATTTATAAAAAATTATAAAAAGTTTAGTCCACACGAGGTATCACTCATCTACAAACCGGACCAAGATGATACAAGTTTTAAAAAACATTTAGAAAAACAACAAAAACAAGATATCTTGTATCAGACAACACTTGTAGGACCTCACAGAGACGACTTTTTTATTGGTTTTAAAGGTTTTGATTCAAAAAGTTATGCATCACAAGGGGAAACGAGATTAATCGTCATAGCGTTAAAATTAGCGCTCTTAGATTGGATAGAATCTAAAACTAATAAGAAAGTTGTTCTACTTTTAGATGATGTTTTATCCGAGTTAGATCAACAAAAACAAGAAACATTTTTAAATGAATTGCCAAAACAACATCAAATCATTATGAATAGTGTGTCACCTATTCAAAAAGATCACATTCAAATGATTGAATTAATAAAGGAGCGTAAACATGTCAAATTATGATGCATCGAATATTCAAATCTTAGAAGGACTAGAAGCGGTAAGAAAACGTCCTGGTATGTATATCGGAAGTACCGGAGCAAGAGGTTTACACCATCTTGTATGGGAAATCATAGATAATGCTATTGATGAAGCGTTAGGTGGTTATGCGACTAACATTAAATTAGAGTTATTAGAAGATGATGTCATTAGAGTTACAGATGATGGTCGAGGTATTCCTGTAGATCTTCATCCTAAAACAAATAGACCAGCAGTTGAAACCATATTAACTTCACTGCATTCAGGTGGTAAATTTGATGGAAAATCATATAAAGTATCAGGTGGTCTACACGGTGTAGGTGCATCTGTTGTTAATGCTTTATCAGAGTGGTTTTTAGTTGAAATTCATAGAAACAACAAAAGCTATCAACAAAGATACGTTCGTGGTGTACCTATGACTGAAGTTGAAGAAACAGGCGATAGCGTGCATACAGGAACTGTTGTTACATTTAAAGCAGACCATTTAGTCTTTACTGAAACAATAGTTTATGACTATGAAATATTAAGAAGTAGAGTGCAACAATTAGCATTCTTAAATCGAGGTATAAAAATAACAATTATCGATGCTAGACAAGAACAACATGTTGAACATGAATATCATTATGAAGGTGGTATTGTAGAATACGTTGGATTTTTAAATAAAGGCAAAGGTAAAGTTAACCAAGATATTATTTACACAGAAAAAGAAACTGATGGCGTTACATTAGAAATTGCTATGCAATATAACGACTCTTATGCAACTAACCTTTATTCGTTTGCTAATAATATCCCAACACATGAAGGTGGGATGCATGAGGACGGATTTAAACTTGCACTATCAAGGGTCATTAGTAAATATGCTAATGAAAATAATTTATTAAAAAAAGATGACACTTTAATTGGTGAAGATACTAGAGAAGGATTGACAGCTGTCATTTCTGTTAAACATCCAAATCCACAATTTGAAGGACAAACAAAAACTAAATTAGGTAATCCAGAAGTTAGACAAATATCTAGTCAAATTGTTGGTGAAGGTTTAGAAAGATATCTTAGTGAAAATCCTCAAGATGCAAAAGCAATCATTGAAAAATGTTTGTTAGCATCAAGAGCAAGATTAGCTGCTAAAAAAGCAAGAGAAGCTACAAGAAGAAAATCACCACTAGATCAACTTGGGTTTGCTTCTAAATTAGCGGATTGTAGAAGTAAAGATCCAGTAATATCAGAAATGTATATTGTCGAAGGGGACAGTGCTGGTGGATCTGCAAAACAAGGTAGAGAATCAGAATATCAAGCAATTTTACCTCTAAGAGGAAAAGTTTTAAATGTTGAAAAAGCTCGATTAGATAAAATACTAAGCAACAAAGAAATTTTATCAATGATTCAAGCGATTGGTACTGGTGTTGGTGAAGAGTTTGATGCGTCTAAAACAAGATATCATAAAATTGTTATTATGACCGATGCGGACACTGATGGTGGTCATATTAGAACATTACTATTGACATTTTTCTTTAGATATATGAAACCTCTGATAGACTTAGGCTACGTATTTATTGCTCAACCACCGTTATATAAAGTTCAACAAGGTAAGAGAATAGAATATGTATATACTGATGATCAGTTAAACAAAATATTAGAAGAAATGGGTGGAAGACCATCTATTCAAAGATATAAAGGTCTTGGTGAAATGAATCCAGAACAACTTTGGGAAACAACAATGAATCCAGAAACAAGAACGTTACTTCAAGTATCATTAAAAGATGCTTTAGATGCTGATATGGTATTTAGTATGTTAATGGGTGAAGAAGTTGAACCAAGGAAAAATTTCATTCAAGATAATGCGATTTATGCAGATAACATTGATGCATAGGAGGAAATCATAATGGAAGAAACTAAAAAAACAACCGAGGGTTTAGTCAAAGAGATTAATATTTCCAGTGAAATGAAATCATCATTTTTAAATTATGCGATGAGTGTTATTGTATCAAGAGCACTACCTGATATTAGAGATGGACTTAAACCTGTACAAAGACGTATTTTATATGCGATGAATGACTTAAATATGACGGCCTCTAGTGCACATAAAAAATCTGCTAGAATCGTCGGTGAAGTTATTGGTAAATATCACCCACATGGTGATTCAAGTGTTTATGAAGCAATGGTTAGAATGGCACAACCTTTTAACTACAGAATGCCACTAATTGATGGTCATGGAAACTTTGGTTCTATTGATGGTGATGGTGCAGCTGCAATGCGTTATACTGAAGCTAGAATGAGTAAACTTGCTGGAGAATTAGTAGCTGATTTAGATAAAAATACAGTCGATTATATCGATAATTATGATGGTTCTGAAAGTGAACCAAGTGTTCTACCTGCAAGATATCCAAATCTTTTAGTTAATGGATCTACAGGAATTGCAGTTGGGATGGCTACAAATATACCACCACATAATTTAGCAGAAATCATTGATGGTATATTTGCTTATATGGAAAATCAAGATATTACTGTCACTGAATTAATGGAACATATAAAAGGACCGGATTTTCCTACAGGAGGCCAAATTCTTGGACTTACAGGTTTAAGACAAGCATATGAAACTGGTAAAGGAATTATAGCAGTTAGAGCAACAACAGAGATTGTCACACATAAGAACAGAAACAGCATCATTGTTCATGAAATACCTTATCAAGTGAATAAAACAACACTTATTGAACGTATTGCGGAAATCGCAAAAAATAAAATTATTGATGGTATAACTGATTTACGTGATGAATCAAATCGTAAAGGTATGCGTATCGTTATTGAATTGAGACGTGATGTTAACCCTCATGTTATGTTAAATAACTTATATAAATATACACAACTTCAGTCTTCATTTGGAATCAATATGATCGCCCTTGTCAAAGGACAACCAATGATGGTGACATTAAAAGATGTTTTAGTAAATTATGTTGAACATCAAGTTGAAGTTATTCAAAGAAGAACGATTTTCGATCTCGAAAAAGCAGAAGCAAGAGCTCATATATTAGAAGGTTTATTAAAAGCGTTACACGATATCGACCATGCTATAGAAATCATTAAAAAAGCAAGTACTGGTGAAGAAGCTAGAGAAGCTTTAATTGCTGAATATGAACTTACAGATATTCAAGCAAAAGCAATTTTAGATATGAGACTTCAAAGACTTACTGGATTAGAAATTGGTAAAATTGAATTAGAAGCTGCTGAGTTAGTCGTTAAAATTGATGATTTCAAGGATATCATTAACTCTCATGAAAGAAAAACACAAATCATTAAAGATGAATTACAAATCATTAAAGACAAATATCAAGATCAAAGACTTACGGAAATTAACTTACATGAAGATTTAAGTATCGAAAATGAAGATTTAATTCCTGTTGAAGATGTTATCATAACTGTAACTAATAACGGTTATATCAAACGTATGAAAGTTGATCAATATAAATCACAAAATCGTGGTGGTGTTGGTATGTCAGGTATCAAAGTACATGAAGATGATTATGTTGAACATATTCTAATGACATCTACACATGATTTTCATCTATTCTTTACCAATAAAGGTAGAGTATATAAAATCAAAGGATATCAAATTCCTGAAGCATCAAGAACAGCAAAAGGTCTACCAATAGTTAATTTATTAGATTTTGATAAAGATGAAGTATTAACCAACTTTACAAGTGTAAAAGATTTTCAAGCTGAAGATGCATTCTTAACATTTGTGACTAAGAAAGGTGTCGTAAAACGTACACATATTTCTGAATATCAACACATTAGAAATAACGGTATTATTGCGCTGACACTTAGAGAAAACGATGAGTTAATAACAGTAAGACTTACTAATGGTAACAAAGATATCTTATTAGGTGCATCCAATGGTAAAGCGATTCGCTTTAACGAACAAGACGTTAGAACAATGGGTAGAACAGCTTCTGGTGTTCGTGGTATGAGTATAGGTGAAAATGATCAGATCATTGGAGCAACACTCATAGAAAACAACGAACAAGAAGTATTGGTTGTTACTGAAAATGGATATGGTAAACGTACAAAGGTCGATGAATACAGATGTCAAATGCGCGGAGGTAAAGGTGTTAAAACACTTAATGTTACTGAGAAAAACGGTAAACTATGTGCATTAAAAGCAGTATCTGATGATGACGATTTAATTGTTGTATCAGATAAAGGTGTTGTCATTAGAACACATGTTGATCAAATTTCTCGAACAAAACGTGCAACACAAGGTGTAAGAGTCATTAAACTTAGACCTGATCATCATGTCGCAACCATTGCGTTAGTTCCAAAACAAGAAGATGAAGAAGAAATTCTAAATCAAGAACAGTTTGTACAAGAAGAGATTCAAGTTGATGAAGAAAAAAAGAAAATTGAATCGATCGAGTTAAAACCTGATGAAGTTGAAGAAGCACAAGAAGAAAAGGTTTCAAAAGATAGTTTATTTGATGAATAACAGTGAAAAGCATGTCTAAAGATTAGATATGCTTTTTTTTACTTGTTCATACTTGTTCTCTTTTGTTGCAATGTAAAAATAGTGTATAATATATATTAAGCAATTGAGTACAAAGGGGTAAACATGAAAAGACTTACTGTTCAGACACAATATTTAATATTTATTGTAGCGTTTATATTTTTAAATATTATAAATACATATTTTTTGACAGTCATTCATCTCAATCGTTATATTGAGCCTTTTTTGCATAGTTTTGTTGGAGAAATTAATCAATTTTTAGGCAACTTTTCTGTATTATTCTTTTTAGTTTTTATGACATCACTTATTTTTACTAAAGCTAAATCAAGAATGAAGACTTTAATCTATATTTCACTTATATTGAATTTTTTCATTTATGTATTTGGTATTTTCAATTTATTTTATGGAACTGCATTTTCAAGAAGCGCAATCGTTATGTTAAAAAATCCCGCAGATGGGTTTGCGTTTGGAGTAGTTTTAGAAGGTTTGCTAGAGCTCATCATCTATTATAGAATTCTTGTGTTTTTACCAACAATCATTTTGTTAGTTCTATACTTAACTTCTTCAAGAGATTTACTTGCACAGTTTAGATCAAAAATTAACATGAAAAAAGCTTTAATTTCTATATTAGCTATCTCATCAATATTCTTTGTTTCATTAAACACATATTATCAATTGCATAAGAAAGTAACACCAGTAGCATCAATGACATCAACTTATGCGATCCAACATATAGGTGTTTATCCATATTATGTTGGACAGCTATTCAACGTTAGTTTTGAGATTGATTATGAAGATATCCTCGAAATCAACAACGATGAAGACATGTTTCAAGCGTTTAACGCTTATAACAAGAATAAATCATCTTATATAAACTTCTTTGATCAAAAGACTTACTACAACCGATTAATGATCTCTGATGCAGTTGATGATTTATATGTTGATCCAAATCTTTCTACATCGAATGATTTAACAGGTATCTTAAAAGATAAGAATTTAGTACTTATCCATTTAGAATCATTTAATCAGTTTTTATTAGATCATCCAGATATTAATAAATTCATGCCATTTATTAATGATTTATTTAAAGAGAGTTTTGTTTTCAATAACTTTTATAATAATGTTGGCATGGGTGTTAGTTCAGATGGTGAATTGGCTGTATTAACAGGATTAAATCCAACGGGCGATGAAACGCTTTATTGGGAATATGATAACATTAAATATGAACTCACAAATCTAGTAGAATATTTCAATCAAATAGGGTATTATACAGAAGCTATTCATGGTGATAAAAAAGAATTTTATAATCGAGACGTTATTTACCCTGAACTTTTCGGATTTGATGAGTTTTATGCCATAGAAGATTTTATTGAAGATGGATATGTAGTTGAAGATGGATATTTGTTTAACGAAGAACTTAATCTTGTTCATCATTCACCTTGGATTAGTGATTTTCATTTAGCAGATTACACATTTGAAATAGGAACTGGTTTAGAAAATCAACAGATACCTTATTTCTTATTTCCAATCACAATGATGGGGCATACACCATATGATTATGATCCATATGATGGACATAGAGAAGATCAGTTTCCACAGTTCGTTGATTTGATTCAAAAAATCACATTAAGATATATAAATTACTCAACTTACTATAATGATATCATTCAAAGATTTTTCTTAAATGAAAAAGGCGAAGATCAAACATTGGATCAATCAGTATACGTTTTTTATAGTGATCATGGTTCAGGCTTAAAAAATGGTGATTTATCCATTTTATTTGATGAAGAGCTAAACCCTTTACAAGAAAGACAAATGCTTCAACAAGTCACTGCGTTTATATACGTACCTAGTGACGATACTTATGTAGATTATGGTGATTATCAAATAAGAAAAGGTATGTTAACTGGAACACAAGATTTAGTAAGATCTCAAATTGATCTATATAGAACGATTATAGAGCTGTTTGATTTACCTGTTGATAATGACATGTACTTCGGTGTTCACGGTATGAGTAAAGAACCAACATTCGCTTTAGATAACCGTTTAACAGATGTTGTTACTGATAAGTATATATATTCTATGCGCAATAAGAAACGTATTTATCCAGATGATCAAGTCGTCTCAGATGATATCTATGATTACATATTTAGATATAAAGTCTTAAGTGATTATTTATTATCTGAAGCTGATATGCAAAAACGATTGAACACAAGGATAAATAGTAATGATTGATATTGCTAAAAAATATATTAACAGATTTATAGTATTGGGCATTGGATTTGTTTTGTTTAGTTTTATTCTAGGTATTTATTTATCTAATGGACTTGTCATCTTTCTTTCATGGAATATGGTACTAGCTTTAATCGTGTATGTATTTAGCAGTTTAACAGTTTATCTATATGAGATGAAGGTTAAAATCATGTGGATCATACCATGGTTT
>WPCI01140202.1_pt1 | contig 47254 bp, 39 predicted proteins | sample 5399871 | NCBI WGS metagenome assembly WPCI01 (sample SAMN12869469, study PRJNA574797) | sludge metagenome | isolation source: wastewater treatment of pH7 | place: China:Beijing | collected 2019-05-20 | reverse complement strand
CCCAGGTCGTCAGCACTGGCCACATTGATCGCGGACCCGCTGTCGCTCGAGATGTTGACCCCGTCGAGGATCAGCACGACCTGGGCCTCATCCCCAGCGTCAACCACCACCTGCCCGTCGAGGGCGCCATCCAGGCGGTAGACCCCGGCTTCAGTGATGGTTACGACCCCGCCCCCACTGGCCACTGCCGCCGAGGCGCTGCTGGCCCCCGTGCCGCTGAGAGTCACCTCGACCGCAGCAGCGGCCGACCACTCGTCGTCATTCACGGTGGTGTAGTCCGCGTTTTGACCCAGCACCGCGTCCGGGCTCAAGTCGCCGGTAAACGCCGACAGTCTGGTCGGAACCGGCTACACCGCTGACTGCTCGGTGTCTGGCTCCACCGCTGATTGCTCGGTGTCCGGACGGCCCGACGCGGCGGTAGTTTCCCCGGCCTGCGCGGCGCAGCTCGAAAGCAAGCCCGCAGACAGCAGGCCGCCCACAATCAAGGCTGCACCAGCCATTGGTTTCTTGTGTCTCATCTTGTTTCTCCTAGCTTCTGGGCGCCGGCGGTAACAGACTGCTGGGCAAATGGGCCCCGCAGGACCCGCGCCCACTTGTTGCGCGGCAGGTTCGCGTGCAGGGCAGCCGTCCCGGTCCCAAACTTGCTCAGGCTGACCGGCCGGGAGCCGACTCGCCAAAGCGCCCGGTCCAACTGGCCGGGCCGACCGGTCGACTTTGTTTCAATGATGATGTGGTCTGGAAGCGAGGTGCCGCACCCACCACCGGTCGCCTCCCACCGGAGCTGCCTGTCGATGGTGGCGCGGCTCCCGCCGGGCAGTAGCAGCGTGGTTCGGCAGTACCGAATCTCCAAAGTAGGGCGCAGTTCGTCCACCAGAGCCGGGTCGTGGCCGAGGTGGCCCAGGAGCCCGGCCAAATAGGCGCGCCCACCCGGGGTGAGGGTCTCACGGTTTCCCGGGTCGGTTGGGATCCGATTCTTCACCGTTCGGCCGCGTCCACTCCGAGTTTTCAGCTCCAGGAACGAGGTGCCCGTGTCCAGGTAGCTCCGAGTCCGAACCTTGAACCGGTGCCGGCGCCGGAGGGCAGCGAGTCGGTAGCTGAGATGATCGGGCGTATCAAAGTAGACGGAATCATAGGCAAACTCGCGCCGACCGTCGATCGCCAAGACCCGGGTGCGCGGGTCGAGCGCGTCCAACATCGCCTCCGCAACTGGGTTCTCCACCAGATACTTCCGGTCGACTCGCTGAAGCAACTCAGCTTCGGTGACCAGCTCGCCCAAGCCGACCGGACTGAGGGTTTCCAGGCGATCCCAGGGTCCGTTCACGACAGCTCCCGCGCGGCGCGAACAGCCTGGGACGGGGTGCCCGCCCGCTGGGAATCAACCCGGAACCGGACATCGACCAGGGTCGAGTCATTCACCAGGTCCAGTTGCTGCACGGTCATCGCTGTCACCTTCGCGCCCAGGCGCAGTTCGAGCTCGGTCCGCAGATTCAGTTCATCCGCAATTGCGCGGTCGATCCGCACCAGCTGGTGTCGACTGCCAGCCAGCAGGGCCGGATGATCCGCCACCCACATGACGGCGACAATCACCGCAATCAGGGCCGAGGCCAAAGCCGGATCCCCGGAGCCAAGCCCGCCGATCAGCCCGGTGGCCAGCGCGGCAAAATAGTAGGCGACCTCGCGCTGAGAGATTTCGGATGAGCGCAACCGGATGATGCTCAAAACCCCGAACAGGCCCAAGCCCAGACCAGCAGCGACACTGGCCTGACTGAGCATCAGCGACACGGCCAACACTCCCACGTTGACTCCGAGAAAGGCCACCACCAGGTCTCTGCGGCGGTGCCTCGGATAGTAAATGGCGAGTGTCAGCACCAGGGCGGCGATGAGGTCAACTGCCAGGGGAACCAGGCTGTTGGGGTTCATCGGGGCCACCTCCCCCCGCGGCAAATGCCATTCTGTTTCGGCTCCGGTGTGAACATGAGTGTGCTCCTTCGTCTGATTGATACTGACCTTGATCCAACCCGAGAAACATTCATGAACGCTAAGAATCGGCTAAGCGTCAAACAAGACTTGCTGCACAGTGCCGGGGTTGATTGTGCGAGCTCCCCGCTATGCGCAACACTGAAGGCATGAACGAATCGCCTGCCCAGAAGCCCTTCACCCGTCCCGACGGGTCCCCGATCCGCGCGCTGGTGGTGGACGACGAGCAGTACCTGGCCGACCTGCTGCAAATGGCCCTGACCAACGAAGGGTGGCTGGTTGAGACCGCCGCCAACGGCCAGGAGGCGCTAAACACAGTCCGCGAGTTTCGCCCCGACGTCGTCGTCCTCGACGTGATGATGCCGGCCGTCGACGGGATGGAAGTGCTCCACCGCCTTCGAAGCGCAGGCAATGATGTGCCGGTGCTGTTCCTGACCGCGAAAGATGGCGTGGACGACCGGATCGACGCCCTCACCGCGGGCGGCGACGACTACGTGACCAAACCGTTCCATCTGCGCGAGGTGGTGGCGCGGGCCCGAGGGATGGCTCGGCGCTATGTCGGGGCCAGCGGCTCCGGCGGGCCACTGGTGGTAGGGGACCTGACGCTGGACGAGCGGACCTATCAGGTGCAGCGGGGCGGCACCCCGGTCCAGCTCACCGCCAAGGAGTTCGAACTGCTTCGATACCTGATGCAGAACCCCGGTCAGGTGCTGACACGGGCCCAGATTCTGGAGAATGTGTGGAGTTATGATTTTGGCGGCAAGTCCGGCGTGGTGGAAATCTACATTTCCTACCTGCGCAAAAAGCTTGATCCGCTGGGACCGCCACTGATTCACACGGTTCGAAGCGTCGGTTACGCGATCCGGGACGAGCCGGCATGAGCCTCACCCTGCGGTCCTGGCCCCTGCGGAGGAAACTGCTGGTCGGCATTGTCGCGGTGGTGCTCTCGGCCCTCCTGATTGGTTCGATCGCCACCCTGCTGTCGCTGCGTGCCTCCTTGTATCAGCGCTTGGACCGGGACGTCCTGATCGGGCTGGAACTGGCGGCCGGCCCGCCCGGATCATCGCCGGGGGGCCGTGATCCCGGGCCGACCGACAGCACCGGACCCCGTCAGCGAATCGACACCCTGGAGGTAACTTTTGCCGCTGACGGGACCCCGCTGCGCTCGGCCTACGTCACCCCCGCGGGTGAGACCATCTCCCTCACGGAGCCCCAGTCGGACCTGATTTGGTCAGCAATTCAGGTGGGCTCGGGCCCCTGGACGGTCGAGGTGGGGGAACCGCTCGGCTCGTTTCGGCTGGCCGCTCAGCCGACCCAGGCCGGCGTGGTGGTCTCGGGCCTGTCGACGCGGGACGTGAGCGCAACCATCGCGTCGTTGGAGCGGATTTTGCTCGGAGTTATGGGCGCCACCTTGCTGGTCGTGATCGTGGGGACGGCCTGGCTGGTAACGCGAACATTGCGCCCCCTGCACCGCGTCGCTGACACGGCCGAACGAGTCTCGCAGCGCCCACTGGCGGCCGGGGCGGTCACTTTGCCCGAGCGGGCCGCACTTTCAGCGGATCCGCGCACCGAGGTTGGGCGAGTGGGGGCCGCACTGGACACACTTCTTGGCCATGTGGAGCAGGCGCTGGGTGCCCGGCAGGAAAGTGAGGATCGGCTGCGCGCTTTCATTGCCGATGCTAGCCACGAGCTTCGGACTCCCCTGGCTTCCATCCGCGGCTACGCACAGTTGGCTCAAAGTGAAGACACTGAGAAAACACCCACCCAAGAGCGCTCCCTCAGCCGAATAGAATCCGAAGCCGGACGAATGGCCGCACTGGTGGAAGACTTGCTGCTGCTAGCCAGGCTCGACTCCGGACAGACACAGCCTCACGGGCCAGTCGACCTGGCACTGCTGGCCATCGAAGCCACCAGCGATGCCCACGCCGCCCACCCGGATCACCACTGGTCCGTGGAGGTGAACGAGTCAGTTGTCGTCCCCGGGGTTGACCATCAGCTGCGCCAGGTGTTCGTGAACCTGCTGGGAAACGCCGGGGCGCACACGCCCCCGGGCACCCGGGTCACGGTCACGGTGGCTACCAAGCCGGATCGTGCCCTGATCACGGTGTCCGACAACGGTCCGGGGATTGAGCCGGACCTGCTTCCGAAGGTGTTCGACCGGTTTACCCGGGCCGACCTGGCCCGCAACCGCGCAGCGGGCAGCACCGGACTGGGACTGTCCATTGCCGCCGCCATCGTCCAAGCCCATGGTGGAACCATTGAGGTGACCAGCAGTGATGCTGGGACCACCTTCCAAGTGGGTTTACCCCTGCATCCCGCCGACTGATTGGTGAGAACCAGCGCGGGGATCAGACCCTGCTGACGGCGCTTCTCACCGCCGGCCCGACACTTCCCTACTTTTCAGGGGCAACCACGCGGGCACGCAAAAAAGCATTCCCCACCATGTGAAAGCGCCCCACGATGGACGGAAACCAGGATCGTGAGGCGCCTCTAGGGGTTAATGTGAAACAGTCGCTTTGGGGTTGCGACTAGCCGTTATTGTAATCAGCTAGGCTCGTCCCAGTCAACACAACAAAGAGTGCAGGCATATTTAGCCAACATCCGCTCAAGGTCAGTTGACCGGACGCGTACCACGTAGCCCGCGACTCGCACGGCTGGCAGTTTCCGGCGCCGTAATTCTTTCCCCGCCCGGCGTGACAATTCTGGCCTGCCAATTCCCGGAGGGCAATCCGCGAACGCTTCCCCATTTACCTGCCAGGCCCTTAACTGTGCCAAGGGTGCGGGTGGGCATCGTGCCCACAACGTGCCCACAACGTGCCCATTTCTGCACAACTTGGCCCGACCGCCCACGCGGCGCGTTTTCTGCAGACTAACAACGAAAACGCCCCCAGACGGCGTAGCCGTGGGGGCGCATCGAACCTACTGGTGGAGATGGCGGGAATCGAACCCGCGTCCGACAATCAACGCCGAGGAATTCTCCGGGTGCATTCTGCCAACTATTTCTCAGCCTTCGGCTACATGCAGACCTGCTACCGAATAGGCTCAGTCAACAAAATGTCGGAGGAGGAGCGTTGACGACTCCCCCACCCAGTGGCCCTATTCACGACGCCAGGAACCGGGGCTAGAGCAAACACCCGGGCTGACGGACTTTTAAAGGTCCTGGCTGCTACTAGGCAGCGAGGACGAAGTCAGTGCGTTCAGATTTAGCACTTATTGGTTTGCATGCATCGTTAACGAGATGAGCATACATTCTCGACCCGCTTCGCCTCGATCGACAACCGCCGTCGAAACCGATCATCCCCTATGTACTTCTTCATTCCTGACCCAACCGGGCCAGTGCTACAGCATATCGCCACTGCCGGGCAAAGACAACCCTTGCTAGGCGTTTCCGCGCCGGACGTAGCGGCTCATCGCTCGCTGCGCCTCGCGCTTGTCCTGGGCTTCACGCAACGCTTGCCGCTTGTCCCATTCCTTCTTCCCTCGACCCAGAGCGACCTCAACTTTGGCCCGCCCGCCCAGGAAATACAGTTCCAGCGGCACCAGCGTGTAGCCTTTGGCCGCCACCTTGTGTTCCATCCGCTGAATCTCAGTCTTGTGCAGCAGCAGCTTCCGCTTCCGGGTCGGCGTGTGGTTGGTCCAGGACCCCTGGGAGTACATCGGAATGTTGACCCCGTACAGCCAGGCTTCGCCGTCCTTGACCTCAACCCAGCCGTCCACGAGCGACGCGCGCCCCATCCGGAGGGCCTTCACTTCCGTCCCCATCAAGGACAGACCGGCCTCCCACGTTTGCTCGATCTCGTAGTCGTGGCGGGCACGCCGGTTGCGCGCGATCACCTTCTTCGCGTCTGACTCAGCTTTACGTCGTTCCGACTCGCTGGGCTTTGGCTTCTTCCAATCCTTGGGCACGGTCCCTCCTCTCCTGGTAGCGGTGGCAGCGAGACACTACTCTACCTGATCGGCAGGAAAACCCAAGTCGCCCGGCGTTAGCCGATGTAATCCAGGGGGTCGACCGTGCTGCCGTCCCGGTACAGGGTCAGGTGCAGGTGGCACCCGGTCGAGTTGCCGGTGGACCCGGTCCACCCGATCACGTCACCCCGGTTGACCTGCTGGCCCACACTGACGTTGGAGCTCTGCAGGTGCAGGTGCTCGGACACCCAGGAGGACCCGTCGATCATCCCGTGGTTGATGGTGACGAGGTTTCCCCCACCAGAATCAAAGTAGGACGCGACCACCACGCCGGCGCGGATCGCATACTGCGGGGACCCGCAGGCCGCCCCGAAGTCGACCCCGTCGTGCAGCTTGGAGGTTCCGAAGATCGGGTGGATCCGCCAGCCGTAGGTCGAGGTGACCACGGCGGAGCCGGCCGGGAGCGGGAACCCGAACATGGAGTTGCCGCTGCTCGGGCCGGGAGCTTCGGCGAACTCCAGCGCCTTCTTCCGGTTCTCCTCGTCTATCTTCGCCACCCGATCGGCGGCGTCCTGACGCGACTTCTCCCACTGTTCCAGCTGCTTCTTAGCTTCCGCTTTGCGTGCATCCCACTGCTGCTGCTTGGCTTTCAAGTCCGACTGGGCGGTGGCCAGGTTCTCAACCCGGGTGGCCACCTCGGCCTGGGCCGCTTCCGCTTCCTGCTGCTTCTGGATTGCCTCCGCCTGCAGTTCCTCCACCCGCTTGGTGGTGGCCTCCTGCTTTTCCGCCTGGTTTCGCACCACCGCCATCGATGAGCGCACCTGCTCGAGGGCGCGCGTCTGCGCCCGCGACATGGTGACGGCTGAGGAGGCGCGCTGGGCAATGTCGCCGGTCCCCTCCGCGGACATGACCAGGCTGAGGGGGCTGCTCTGGCGGCCCCGGTAGAGGTCCCGGGCCATGGTGCCCACGGCAGCGCTCAGCTGCTCCTCCTCGGCCGCGGAACTGTCCAACTCGGCGGCGAGCCGCTCGACGGTAGCCTGGGCGGCCGCCAACTGCTCCGTGACCGCCTCGTACTCAAGCTGGGCGGCAGAAAGTGCCTCTTCCGCTACGGCCAGATCGTCCTGCGCGGCCGTCAGCTGCCCGGTGACCTGCTCCAGTTCGGTGAACAGGTTGGCCAGGTCGGCGTCCAGACCTTCGATCTCACCTTGGAGCTCATCAATCTTCTGCTCGGCCTCCTGCTGGTCGGCCACCGCATCGTCGCGTTCGTCCCCACTGGCCGGCACGGTGGCCAACAGGCCGCCGACCCCAACCAACCCGGCAACGATCACGGGGGTCAGGAACCGCGACAGCCGTGCGCGCAGAACCGTTCTCATGGCGGTGTCCTTCCTAAACCTTGGTGTACTTCCCCAGCGAGATGGCCGAGGCGATTAGGGCCAGCAGCAGGGCCGCCCCCACCAGAATTGGCGTGATCAGCCACATGTCCGTCGTGGTGATGAAGTTGGTCCACGGGAACGAGGGGGCCAGCCAGTTTTCGATCAGCAGTCGCACGGCCGCGAAGAGGGATCCGACTGCCAATCCAGCCCCCACCAGGGCGGCGATCGCCCCCTCAATCATGAACGGGGCCTGAATAAACAGGTTCGAGGCGCCCACCAGCCTCATGATTTGGGTTTCCTCTTCCCGGCTCATGGCCGAAAGCTGGATGGTGGTGGTGATCAGGAGGATCGCGGCCACCACCATCACGCCGGCCAGTCCCAGCGAGATCAGCTTGGCGTTCTCGACCACCTTGAACAGCGGCTCAATCAGGTCGCGCTGGTCCCGGACTTCGGATACCCCGGGGGTGCCGGAGAACTCCTCCTGGATGATTTGATACTGCTCCGGGTCAACCAGCTTCACCCGGAAAGAGAAGCCGAGCATGTCCGGAGTGGTCCACTGGGCCATCGGGTTGTTGGCGTACTGCTCCTGGAAGGCCTCGTAGGCCTGCTCCGGGGTTTCCTCGTACACCTTGGAGATGTAGGGCGCCAGTTCGGGCGAAGCCAGGCGCTGGCGAACCGCCTCGATCTGCTCGTCACTGGCCTGCTGCAAATCGCAGGTGGGTGACTGGTCCTTGTTGGCACACATGTAGACCGAGACTTCGATCTTGTCGTACCACTGGCTCCGCATCTTCCCCACCTGGAGCTGAGCCAGGGAAGCGACCCCGACGAACAGCAGCGAGACGAAGGTGACGATGATGACGGCCACGGCCATCGCCTTGTTGCGGGCCAGCCCTTTGCCGGTCTCGGACAGAATGAAACGTAAACGCATGCTCTACCTCGCCCCGCCGTACACACCGCGGTCTTGATCGCGAATAACCTGACCGGCTTCCAGTTCAATCACCCGTTTGCGCAACTGATCCACGACTTTGGCGTCGTGGGTCGCCATCACCACGGTGGTCCCGGTCCGATTAATCCGGTCCAGCAGACGCATGATCCCCAGGCTGGTCTCAGGGTCCAGGTTCCCGGTCGGCTCGTCCGCCAGGAGCAGTTGGGGCCGGTTCACCATGGCACGCGCGATCGCCACGCGCTGTTCCTCCCCTCCGGACAGCTCCGAGGGCAGACGGCGCTCTTTGCCCTGCAACCCAACCAGTTCCAACACGTCGGGCACGGCCGACTGAATCGCGTGCTTTGGTTTGCCAATCACCTGCATCGCCAAGGCGACGTTTTCGTAAACGGTCTTGGACTGCAGCAGGCGGAAGTCTTGGAAGACCGTGCCAATTTGGCGCCGAAGCTTCGGGACGCGCCAGTTCGACAATTGCCCGACATCTTGGCCCAGCACCCACACGTGGCCGGAGTTGGCCCTTTGCTCACGCATCACCAGTTGCAGGAACGTCGACTTCCCTGAGCCGGACTTTCCCACCAGGAACACAAATTCTTCCCTGACGATTTCCAGGGACACGTGGTCCAAAGCCGGACGCGCCCCTTTTGCGTAAACCTTGGTGACGTTCTCGAATCGAATCATCTTCACTCTAATTTGCCGGGCGAGGCAGCTCTTTGGGCACAGCCTGCCCAAAGCACCGCCGATGGTCCTTCTCAGACTAGGCCCGCCATGCGCCGCACCAAGCCAGCGACACGCCGCCTCCCCCCACCCTGACCGCGAGGTTCACCTGAGGCGAAGCTCACTGAGCGAGTGAATTAATCCTCTTGCGCGCTGCTCTTCCGCCAGCGGATGCCGGCGTTGATAAAGTCGTCGATTTCGCCGTCAAAGACCGCGCTGGTGTTGCCCGATTCCTGCTCGGTCCGCAGGTCCTTCACCATCTGATACGGGTGGAGCACGTAGGACCGCATCTGGTCCCCCCACGAGGCTTTGACGTCGCCCTTCAGCTCATCCTGCTTGGCTTTTTCCTGTTCGTGGCGCAGCACCAGGAGGCGTGACTGCAGCACCCGCAGGGCGGCCGCGCGGTTCTGGATCTGTGATTTCTCATCCTGCATTGAGACCACAATGCCGGTGGGAATGTGCGTCATCCGCACTGCCGAGTCCGTCGTGTTCACCGACTGGCCTCCCGGGCCGGAGCTGCGGAACACGTCGATTTTTAGTTCCGACTCCGGAATCTCAATGTGGTCGGTGGTTTCGATCAGTGGGATCACCTCGACCGCAGCAAACCCGGTCTGGCGCCGGCCCTGGTTGTCGAACGGGCTGATCCGCACCAGCCGGTGGGTGCCAGCCTCCACAGACAGGGTGCCGTAGGCGTAGGGGACATCCACCTCAAAGGTAGCGGACTTGATCCCGGCCTCCTCGGCGTAGGAAGTGTTCAGCATCTTGGTTGGGTAGCCGTGGCGCTCGGCCCAGCGCAGATACATCCGCAGCAGCATTTCCGCGAAGTCGGCCGCGTCGACGCCGCCGGCCCCGGAACGAATGGTGACCACCGCGAACCGCTCGTCGTACTCCCCGTCCAGCAGGGTGCGGATCTCCAATTGGGCTAGGTCATCTTTCAATTTGGCCAGGTCCGAGCCGGCCTCGGCCAGCAACTCGGCTGCCTCGTCGGTGTCGGTCGACTCGTCCGCCATCGATACCATGGCTTCCAGGTCGTCGATCCGAGCCTGGGTTTTCTCCAGCCGTTCGAGTTCACTTTGCAGGTGGCTGAGGGCCGAGGTCACCTGCTGCGCGGTGGCCGGGTCGTCCCACAGGTTCGGGGCGACCGCCTCGTCTGACAGACGCTGAATCTCAGCCCGCATCCTCTCCGGACGGGACACAGCGACGATGTTGTCCATCACTGACTGCAGGTGGCGGATCTCCTCCGCGAACTCGATACTCACCTCACCAGGTTAGCGGATCAGGTCAAACAGATCGCCCCCAGGCCGAGTCCGGTGGTGGGCCTCACTGGCCGTCTTAGGCGGGAATCACGGCTTTTGGCGCGTGCCAAACGTACACCTGTGCCCGTTCCCGGTAACTTGAAGTCATGGAACCTTACAAGAATCCCCTTGAGTTGGCGGCGCTGGCTTCCGCCGCACTTCCGGGCCTGCAGGTGGTCTCAGTCCTGGGTGAGCAGGCGATTGGCGACACGGTTTCCGCCACCCGGGTGGGTGATTCGGAGGGCAACTTTTGGAATGTCGTTGCCTATCGCACCAACTTTCAGGATTGGCAGTTGGGGGTGATCCAACAGAGCTACGCCGCCCTGCACCAACTGGGCGAGGCGGGGGTCCTACCCTTTACGGTTCCCCGCCTGGAGGGGGTCGCCCCGTGCGGCCCAACGGGGTTCGTGGAGGTGTTGACCGTGACGGCGGGACGCCCGATTCGCGAGGCGGAGCTCAGCAAAGACGGTCTGTTGGCCGCCTCCTTGGGGCGCGCCCTGGCAGCGTTGCACAACGTCAGTCCCACCGAGTTCGACTCACTACGGATTGAGCGGTACACCCCCGACCAGATTCGGGCTCACTACCTGGAGATGCTCGCTTCGGTGGGGCGCGAGGTGGGCGGGCGTCTGCGGAAGCGGTGGCTGACCGCGCTCAGGGAGGACGTGCTGTGGAATTTCGACCCCACCCCGGTTCACGGGCAGTTGACCTCCAACTCGATCCTGATTGGCGGCGGAGCCGTCCTGTCGCTCACCGATTTTGAGGCTTTGTCGATTGGGGATCCGGCCCTTGATTTGAGCTGGCTGCTGCCGGTTGTCTCAGACCAGTTCCTGGAGCGGATGACGGGATCCTACTCGCTGGCTCAAGATCGGACCGACCTGCACATTTTCACTCGCGCCCAGCTTCACTCGGAACTGGCCCTGCTGGATTGGTTGCGGGAAAGTCAGGAGGAGGGAGACCGGGACGCGGTAGCTCAGGCCGTTCAGATGATGACGGAGTTGGAGGCCGACCTGGCCGGGGCCATGCTGGTCAACCCAACCCGGCCGGTGGTCGAGGTGAATTTCGAGGCGGCCGACGAGCCGCTCAATCGGATTGCCCGGGCCAGCCACGTGACCGAGTTGGAAACGCAGGAACACTCGCCCGAGCCGGCTCTCAGCCCGGACGAGGTGGCGACCACCAGCCTGTCCACCGGCGAGGTGCTGGCGCCCGATTATCCAACGCCCAATGATCCAGTGTCCAACGACCCAGCGCCCGCCGAGACAGATTCTTTGCGGACCGAGTCGGCCGCGTTCCAGTACCTGCGGGCCCGCGAGGCCAGCGCCGACGATCGCACTGAGGCAATTGAGTATCCGGATGACGGCCTTTGGTCCGGTGTGGAGTTGGAGGACGCAGACTCGCCCTCTTACGAGTATCCGCGGGGCGAATCGGACGACCGGGACTAGTCCGAACTCAACTCCCGTTTCCACCGGCGGGCAATCTCCTCCACTGACAGGGGACTCCCCGCCCACTGCCGATGGGCGGCTCGCAGCTGATCCAGCTTGATCATCTCGGTCCGGTCCGGCCGAACGAAGACCAGGGCCGCCTGCACCGGATGCTCCGGACCGTGCCGGCGCTGCCAGGCGGCCGTATAGACCTCAAGTTGCACCAGGTAGCGGATGATCTCCGCCCGGTCGATTGCCTCCACCCGATCCAGGTCGGGGATTCGCCCGGTTTTCCAATCCACCAGCCAACTGCTGGAATCGTCCGGATCGGTGAAGACCGCGTCTACCCGGCCGCGGACCAGCAGACCACCAAGGTCCAGATCGAAGGGAACCTCCACCCCTTCCACCCGCAACCGGCCGAGCCACTCCAAGCCGGTGAACTGGGATTGCAGTTCCCCCAATACTTGCCGCTGTTCCGGATCCAGCACCGCGTCCGCCCCGAGGTCCTGATCCGCCCCTCCGAGCGGCAGCAGGTCCTGGCCGGGCTCCTCCTCACTGGCGCGAGCCGAAGCGCGCCGCAGCACACTTTCCACCCACTGGTGGAATGCGGTTCCGATCGCCGCCGCCGGCATGGGCCGGGCGGGCAGTGGCCGGCGCAGCTCCACCCACGGATCTTCAACCAGGTCCAGGCGGGCCAGCTCGGTCGCAGAGAAGGCCCGGTCCCCGGCAGCGGCCAGCTTCACTTCACGCCGCGCCCGCTCGGACCGGCTCAACCGGCGAAGGGCCTGCCGGTCCTCGTGTTCGCGCAGCAGCACCTGCATCGAGGTGGCCAGCTCTTGGTCCGGCAATGATGCCAACAGGTCGGCCGGGCGCCATCCGGAGCCGCCGGACAGGAGCGCCAACTGCTCCTCCACCTTCGCAGCCGAGAGGGAGACCCGCTTCCGGAGCGGACCCGGTTGAATCGGGAAGACCACTTCCGTTTCGACCTGCATGAACTCCTGAACCTGAACTTCGGTCGGGGGGTCGTCCCGCCGGCTATCCACCCCGGGCACTTCCTCCGCTTCCTGGTAGAACAGGGACGGATATCGGCGGGTTTTGGCGCCGTGGTACCAGGCTCCGGTCAAGAACATCCGGGTCTTGGCCCGGGTGAGGGCCACGTAGGCTAGGCGCCGGTCCTCCGCCAACTGGTACTCCCCCAGACACGTCTTGAACTCGGTAAAGACCTTGGTGAACGCCTCGTCACCGGCCCACGCATCCGGGTTGGGTAGGTGTTCGTGGTCTCGCCGCGCCGGATAGGGCAGTTCTCCCAGATTCTGCCACCAACCGGAGACAGTCGGGGGCATGGGCGGTGGGGTGGCCTTGACGGACCCATCCGGCTGGTCGACAAGCTTGCCGGGTTGCCCCCCGGGGAAGTGCCCACTTTGCATTCCCACAATTGCCACCGTGTCCCACTCCAGGCCTTTGGCGCCGTGAATGGTCAGCACCTGCACCGCCTCCGGGTTGGGTTGAACCGTGGGCAACGGCAGGCCCCGCTCAAACTGGTTCGCCGCCGACAACCAGGAAAGGAAGCCTCCCATCGTTGGCTGCACTGCACTGTCGACATAGTCCTGGGCGGCCCGCGTAAACGCATCGAGCACTTCGGTCAGCCCGGCCAGGTCGCCAAGGGCAAACGCCTGCTCATCCAACTGGAGGATCCGACGGGCGTTCTCAACCTGGTCGACGATCGGCCAGTCGGCTGCGCGGCGCATGGCCCGCAGTTGGCGACCCAGGCGGACAATCCGTTCCCGACCAATCGCCGAGATCTGCTCGGCTTCGGACAGCTCCAACCGCTGAGCCTGGGGTCCACTCAGGTAGTCCACCGCGTCGATCAGCAGCGGCACCTCCCGCCGGTCCGGCTGCTCGGAGTTCTTGGGTTTGGCCCGCCGGGCCAACTGTTTGGCCAGCCGGCTGAGTGCCCACAGGTCTTTGGAGCCCAAATCCAGGTTCGTGAGTAGGCGCATGATCTGGCTGGACCGACCCAGGTCGTGGCAGATCTCCAGGGCAGCGCGAACGTCGAGCACGGCCGGGTGCAGCAGCAGCCCGTCGTCACCACCGGTTTCGGCCGGAATCTCGGCCGCGCGGCACGCCTCCAGGACCGGAGCCATCAGCCGACGGTTTCGGCACAGGACTGCCGCGGTTGGTCGCGGCAAACCGTTCTTCTCCGCCTGCCGGTAGGTGTCCCGCAAGAATTCAACCACGTCCTGGATCGACTCGGTTTCAGTCTGCCGGTATCGGAGCGTTACCTCCCCGGTTGGGGCTTCGGGCCGCGGCTGCAGAGTGGGTGAGAAGACCAGCTCTTCGCGCATGGTGGCCGACTCAAGCCAGGCGGGGGGCCGGGCCAGATCCTGCGCCACCCGGTTGGCTACATCGAGAATCAGGGTGGAGTTGCGCCAGGCGGTGGACAGGCTCAGCGTGCCGCGCGGGGCACGCCGGTTCTGGGTGAAGTAGCGATGGAAGTCGTTGAGTGAGGCTGCCGAAGCCCCCCGCCAACCGTAAATGGCCTGGTTAGGGTCACCCACCGCCGTCACCGGGTGGTCGGCAAACAGGGCCGATAGGAACCGCAGCTGGGCCACCGAGGTGTCCTGAAACTCGTCGAGGAAGACCACCTGGTGCCGGTCTCGCAGTTCAGCCCGGGCGGTGGGCAGGTGCTCGACAATTCGGGTGGCCAGCAGGACCTGATCCGAGAAATCCAAGCGCCGTTCCTCGCGTTTGCGCTCTTCAAATGCTTCGATCACCGGCAGCAGGGCGAGGCGTTCGCGGTTGAGGTCGCGTCCTGCGGCCAGGGGTTGGGTGAACTTGGGGGCTTCCTCATCATGCTCGCGGGCATTGAACCGCTGATCGATCCGCTCCAGCGCGCGGCGGGCCTCCGCCAGCGTCATCGCCTGGTTGGCAATGGCATCGCGCAGCTCCAGGGCCGCCGTGGTAATCGTGCTCAGCTCTCGGCCCTCCGAGATCCGCGTGGGCCACTCTTCGATGATGGAGTACATCAGCTGCCAGCTGGCCGCCGCCCCCAAATGGCTGAAGTCGGTCGGGATTCCCAGCTGCGGACCGAACTCTCGAACCACGTCCAGGGCGAAGGAATCGTAGGTGGTGGCCGTAGGCGAAGATTCGAACTCCAGCGCACCGAGGTCCGACCCCGCTTCCAGGCGCAGTTGCGCCAGCCGGTCGCTAAGCCGGGCAGCCAACTCGGCCGCGGCCTTCCGGGTGAAGGTCAACCCGAGAATGGCATCGTCTGGAATCCCCTGGGTGGCCGCCAGGTAGACGGCCCGCAGGGACATTGTTTCGGTCTTGCCGGACCCGGCCCCGGCCACCACCAGCAGGGGCGTGGCCACCGATTCCCCCTCCCGGTCCAGCCGGAGCGGGTAGGTAATTACTTCGGCTTGTTCGGGCGTGGGTTGATGGACGCCGAGTTGCGCCACCAACTGGCTGAGCTCGTCGTTACGGGACACTGCGGACCCCCTCGTCTTTCAGTGGGCACACGGCCAAGAACTGACAGGTCCGGCAGTTCCCATTGATTTCATCTGGCCGGAAGGTGGGGCCGTGCATCCGCTGGGCCAGCTGGTCCAGGTGCTCCCGTTTCGCGCCGGCTTCCTCGTCGGTTAGCGGAAGTTGGGCTCGGAGCAGACCGGACTTTGCGGGTGCCGCCACCGTCAGCAGGCCGGCCTCGGCAATTGCCAATTCCTCGCGCAGCGCCAGCTGGTAGCTGACCAACTGCCAGTTGGATTCTACCGCCTGGGCGGATGGAGCCGTCTTCATGGTCTTGATGTCGACAATTCGAACGGCTCCGTCGTCAAGGAACTCCAGCCGATCGACCCGACCGTAGACGGTGGCGTGCTCCAGTTCGGTCCGGACCTGTCGTTCCACCTCAACCGTTCCGGGCACTCCGGCCACGTAGCTGGCCAAGACGTCCACCCAGTTGACCATTTGCTCCCTGGTGCGCTGGACCCACCATTTGTTCTCATCCAGTTCCAGTGCATCCCACTGCCGGGCGAACTCGGCCTGCAGTTCAGCCCGGGATCCGTGCGGGTACGCTTCCGCCACCGCGTGAATCAGGTTTCCCTTGTCGGCGGCCCCCAGCGGGGTCGGGGTGAAGATGCCCGCTCGATCTTCCCCGTAGGCGCTCTGCATGAACCACCTGAGCAGACAGTTCTCACCGGTCTCCACCTGGGATGGGCTCAATCCTAGTTTCCCGTCCACGATCGGTTCACCGGCGGCGCTGATCCCCCCGGCGCCCACCCAGGTTCGGGGGTCGGCGCCGTCAATCCCCGCCTCGGCCAACACCGCCAGCAGCGCGGCAGCCTGCGTCTGGTCTGCACTGCTGAGCTGGGGATCGACGGTGGCGAAGCGAAGCCGGCCCACCAGGGCATCCAGGTCAAACGGCGGCGGGACTTCGGTGGGAATCACCTGGCCGTCCTCGGTCCGGAAGTCCGGGACCGCCCCCTGTTTGGCCAGGTAGTTCAGAAAACTAGAGACCGCGTCTTCCTGACTTTCCACCGCCACCAGGTAGAGCCGGTCCCGAGCTCGTGAGCAGGCCGAGGCCAGCAGTCGGGCTTCGTCCTTGCGTCGTTCCAACCGGTACTGGCGCTGATCCAGTTGCAGCCGCAGCAGGTCGGGGTCCAGCCGGCCGAGGAACTCTTGCGCCTGCCCGGCAGTGGCACTGACCGGAAGTTCGGCTAGGAGCTGCTGGAGGCGAGCCAGGTGGAACAGTCCGGATAGTCTGGGTCGAGGCGGCCAAGCCCCTTCCTGCAGGCCCACCACGTACACCACATCCCACTCTCGGCCCGCGGCTTGGGCGACGGTCAGGACTTCCACCCCGGGCTCTCGCAGCCCTCCGGTCGCGATCGAGTCGGCCGAGACGGTCTGCGCCCACAGTTCTTCGGCGAATACCCGGGCGGAAGACTGCGTCCCCTGCCCCAGCGCGGCCCGCTGCTGCTCCCACAGGTCGGCCCGACGAAACAGGCCGGTGACCGCGTCGAGTCGACTATCGGCCCGCTCGGCCTCCACCCCGTCCCGAAGGGCCTCCTGCTGCCACTGCTGGGCCACCCCGGCCGCCTCCCACAGGCGCCAAAGCCCGCCCTGCGCACCATCGGCGGCCGCCTCCTCACGCGCCAACCAGACTGCGCTGGCCCGTTCGAGCCGGTCTCGCAGTTCGCGCGGGAGGGCCGCACCAGCGGGAACCAAGTCGGGTTCCTGCAACCAGCTGAGCAGCGTGTCTGCAAGGGACTGATCCCCCCGCTGATCCTGGCGCAGCAGCTGATACAACTCCAGCCGATCCACCTGCACCAACGCGGAGAACAGCAGTTCCTGGGCCAGTTGGGCCGGGTCCTCCGTCGGCAACAGCAACTGCAGCAGCATCGCCGTGACGGGGATCTTAGAGAACTGGAGGGCCCGCTGCCCGGGGGCCAGGCGAACCCCGGCCCGCAGCAACTGGCGCTGCAACTGGTCGATGTCCCCGGCCTGTCGGACCAGGACCGCCTGTCGGTCCCAGCCGATCCCATCGAGATAGTGGTGGCGCCGGATTTGCTGGGCCAGCCAGCTTCCCCGCCGACCGGGTCCGGTCAGAATTACCGCCTGGGCGGCCCCGCCGCTGACCGCGAGCGGCTCCGGCTGCGCCCCGGGCGCCGTCCACCGGTCAATCGCCGACACCACCTGGTCCAGGTCCGGGTTGAGGCGCCACTGCCGGGTGAGGGTGAGGACCGGCCAGCCACGTTCGCGGGCTAGGCGGGGCCCCAGATCGTAGCGGGCCCCCCGAAAGGACCCGGTGGCGGTAGCCGGTGAGCAGGTGGCGACAATCTGGGCCCCGGCCCCCTGCATGGCCGTCAGCAGCTTCGCGGTGGCCGGGGTACAGTCCTGCAAATCGTCCACCAGCACCCACCTGGGAACCGGCGGACAGGCGGTGACTCCCTCTTGGGGGGCGCGCTCTTCCCAGTGTTCCAGCAGGCTGGCGGCCACCAGCTGAATCCGGGCGGAGTCAATCCGCGGCGTGCGCTGATCAAAGGCGCAGCCTTCCACCCCGGCGTAATCGCTGTAGGCAGCCGCCGCCAACTGCCAAGCCGGCACACCCGCTTCCCGGGCCAGGTCCGCCAACGCCGGCCCGTCCAGCCCCGACTCACCCAGGCGGGCCACCAGGTTTCGCAGTTCCATCCGGACGGCCTCGCTGTTGAGGGCGTCGGCGGGCAGCAGGTCGGGCCAGTCGGCGCCATGTTCACTGAGCCAGCGGGAAAACCACAGGTCTTCCTCTGCCCCGCCGGTCAGTTTCGGACGCGGGAGAGGCTCCTCCCGTTCCAGAGCCCATTCCGACAGCACCAGGTAGGCGTAGGAGTTGGTTCCCCGAACGACGCGGTGCCCGCCGGGAGCGGTGATGGCACCCAGCAACTCGCTAGGCACCTCCCGCTCAAATTGGGCCGCGCGCCGCCGGTCAGGGGTCAGGACCAGGAATGGAGCCCAGTCCCACCCGTCCCGGTCCTGCGTCATTATCCAGTCGATCGCCCGGTGCAGGAATTGAGTCTTGCCCGTGCCGGGTCCCCCCTGCACCAGGAAACTTTCCCCGGTGCGGAGCAACTCCATTGGTTCAGTCACGGTCCCCCCTCTCACTTCCAGCCACTGCAGTCCAACTGCATCCAGTGTGCCCGATCGCTCCGACAGGTCGAGTTCGCCCTGGGCACAAGCCGCACCAGGCGTTCGCAATCCCACCGAGAGCTTCGTACCATTACGGTAGGACAGATTATGGAGGTACCGATGAAAATTGAGATCCGCATGCGCCACGGCGGCCAGCTGGACTTCGAGACTGCTGCCACCGCGGAGCAGCTTCGCGAACTGCTGAAGCAGGAAGACGAAATCCTGGACCTGACCGACTCGAAGGGCAACCGCGCCCTGATTCCGATCCACGCCATCTCGTTCATCGTGATTCCCCACGAGCGCGAAATGCGCGTAGGCTTCGCGCGGGCCTGAACCTGACTGCAGCGGCACCTGGGACCCACCGTCTCAGGTGCCCGGTCAGTTACGGCTGCAACCCCACGGCCTCCAGCCGCTCCTGGTGGCGCTTAATCGTAGCGGCCACCACCGCGTCAACCGTGTCCGGGTCCACCGCGAGCTCCGGATAGGTGAACAGGGTGGCCCGCAGCAGGCCAAACGCCTCGCCCGCCACCCGACGCGCCCACAGCGACAGTCGGGCTGCCAATTGGGGATCCTTTTCCGTCAGCGGGGCCAGGTGCTCACGCACCCACAGTCCCTGGCCGAAGTCACCGTCCCATTCCTCCTCAACAAACAGCTGGTGCCGCTCGTTAATGTCGGAGAGCGCATCTGAGAATATCCCCAGCGTGACGTAGGTTTTGACCGACCGCTCCCACCAGTTGGAGGGGCGGGTCCGCGCATCAATTTCGTCAAACAGGCCGGCAAACTGGGAGGCCTGCTCAATCAGGTCAAACCCGTTTTCGGCCGCGAACCGCTCCAGGTGTTGAAACTCACGAAACGCCTGTGCGGCCATCCGCGCATGTTCGACGTGAAACTCGGTGCTGGGTGCCTGATCCCCGTCCTTGGCTAGGCGCGTCATCGCGGCCAAAGCAGAGAAAGCTAGCAGTCCAACCAAATTCTTTGTGCCCTCATCGAGGGGAGCTGACGACGGGACCGGGGGTACCAGCGGAGCAGTATTGTCGGTGGCGTTCATGCCTCAAGCCTAACCTCTTCCCGGCACAACCGTTAGACTTGGAGGGAAATGGTGTCCGGTCGTATTGAGACTGTGAGTTTTTGCCGTCGGTAACGAAAACCTTCGAACCCCAGACGGCCTGGAAGATGCTTCCATCTGATATGCACGATCGGCCCGCAACTGGTGTAAAAGACCTGCGCGAAAGGCAGATTTGTGACTGAAGAACTAAAAACTGACCAACCTTCGACTCCTGAGGCGCGCGACTTCGCCTCGTTCGGGATTCGATCCGAGGTGGTGGAGGCTCTGGCTGAGCAGGGCATCACCCACCCGTTCCCCATTCAGGCACTGACCCTTCCCGTGGCGCTCACTCGCCACGACATCATCGGTCAGGCCAAGACCGGCACCGGCAAGACCCTTGGGTTCGGCCTGCCGCTGCTCCAGCACGTCCACGGCCCCGACGACCCGGAGTACGCGGCGCTGTCCCACCCGGGCCTGCCCCAGGCGCTGGTGGTGCTGCCCACTCGTGAACTCTGCAAGCAGGTGGGTGAGGACCTGCGGGCCGCCGCCAAGCATCTGAGCGTGCGGATTGTCGACGTCTACGGCGGCGTGGCCTTTGAGCCCCAGATCGAGGCCCTCACCCGCGGGGCCGACATCATCGTTGGCACCCCCGGCCGGCTGATCGACCTGTCGCGCCGGAAGATCCTGAACCTGTCCCAGGTGCACTCGATCGTCCTGGACGAAGCTGATGAGATGCTGGACCTCGGGTTCCTGCCCGACGTCGAGCGCCTCCTCTCTTCCATTCACCACGACCACCACGCGATGCTGTTCTCCGCGACTATGCCCGGCCCGGTGATCGCACTGGCCCGCCGGTTCATGACCCAGCCGACCCACATTCGGGCGCAGGACCCGGACGACCAGGGGGCCACCGTCGCTACGGTCGACCAGTTCATCTACCGCTGCCACGCGATGAACAAGGTGGAGGTTATCGCCCGGATTCTGCAGGCGCGCGGGCGCGACCGGACCATCATTTTCACCCGCACCAAGCGCAGCGCCGCCTCGCTGACCGAGGAACTGACCGAACGTGGCTTCGCGGTCGCCGCCCTGCACGGGGACCTGGGCCAGGGAGCGCGCGAGCGGGCCCTGCGGGCGTTCCGGAACCACAAGGTGGACGTCCTGGTGGCCACGGACGTGGCTGCCCGCGGCATTGACGTGGACGACGTCTCCCACGTGATCAACTACCAGTGCCCGGAGGATGAGAAAACCTACCTGCACCGGATCGGTCGGACGGGCCGGGCCGGCGCCTCGGGCAATGCCATCACCTTTGTCGACTGGGACGACGTTCCCCGCTGGGGCCTGATCAACAAGACCCTGGACCTGGGCCTGCCCGAGCCGGTGGAAACCTACCACACGTCCCCGCACCTGTACGAAGACCTGGACATCCCCACCGACGTCACCGATCGGCTGCCCCGCTCCCAGCGGAAGCTGGAGGGGCTCCAGGCGGAACGGCTGGAAGACATCGAGGGCAAGGGGGGCCGAGGCCGCCCCGCCAAGTCCGGCCGGGGAAGCTCCAACGGGCGCGGCCGGGGCCGGGATCAGGGCTCCTCCCGCTCGGCAGCTCCCGAAGCTAAGTCGACCCGGAGCCGCCAGCGGCGCCGCGTGCGAAAGTCCGACTCCGACTAGGAGGAAAAGCCGAGCTGGCTCAGGGGAGTCCCCTCGGCCAGAATTTGCTCAAGCACCGCCTGGGAGGTGAGGTTTTCCCCCAGGCGGTTTGGCTTGCCAGTCCCGTGAAAATCCGACCCGCCGGTGAGGGCGATCCGCCAGCGGTGGGCGAGTTGGTCCAGGGCTAGCCGGTCGGCCTCGTCGTGCTCGCGGTGGTCTCGTTCCAACCCGAACAGGCCCGCGTCCACCATGCCTTCCAGCACCTCCTCCGGCAGTGGGAGCTGACGCCCCCGGGTGCGGGGGTGAGCCAGGACCGGCACCCCGCCGGCCGCACGCACCAGCTCAACCATGTCGCGCGGGTCGGGTGCCCACTGCTTGACGAAGTAGGGTCCCCGATGGCTGAGGATCGTCTCGAAGGCGGCCGTCCGGTTCGGCACCACCCCGGTCGCCACCAGCAGGTCAGCCACGTGGGGTCGTCCCCAGGGCGTTGCCTCCCCGGTCGGTGCCGGCAGCGGTTGGCTGGCCACGAGGCGCTCCCAGGTGATCTGGGGATAGTCGGCAGAAATGTTCTCAACAATTTGGCGGAGCCGGTTTTCCCGGGCGGAGCGAATCCGGGTCAGCGTCTCCTGGAGTTGAGGGTGGCTGGGATCGGGCAGGTAGGCCAGCAGGTGGGCTGAGTTTCCCCGGTACGAGGTGGAGATCTCGACTCCGGGCACGACCAGGAGCCCGGTCTGCCCGAGGTTGGCTTGGACCGCGGGACCAACCGTCGTGTCGTGGTCGGTAAGGGCAAACCCGGACAGGCCCGCGCGCTCGGCCAACTCTGCCACCCGGGCGGGTGAGTCGGTGCCGTCGGAAATGTCGGAATGCACGTGGCCATCGAAGCGGATCATGGCCCCAGTTTAGGGCGAGCCGGTCCCGGTGCCGAGGCGGTCCTCCCCCAGCGAACCGGTTGGTTTCAACCTGTCGGACGGCAGTGAGATACTGAGATCATGACGAACAACGCTGATGAAACCACGAAGGACCTGGCGGAACGCGGGTCAAATCGCAGCCACCGACCAAATTCGGCCGCATTCAAAGAGTTCATGGGCTCAAACTGGGGTGAGCGCCCCCCGCTGCTGACCGAGACGGCGCCGGTGGCCCAGTATTTGGCATCGCGTCACCACGAGGCCGGGGCCCCCTTTGCCGGTGAACGGCTGGTGATTCCGGCGGGATCACTGAAGACCCGCAGCAACGACACCGACTACCGGTTCCGGGCTCACTCGGCCTTCGCCCACCTGACCGGACTCGGTGGAGAGATGGAACCGGACTCGGTGCTGGTGCTGGAGCCGGTCGAGGAAGACGGCCAGGTCACCCACCAGGGGGTGCTGTACTTCCAGCCGCGGGCGTCGCGCTCGTCAGAAGAGTTTTACGCGGATTCGCGCTACGGCGAGTTCTGGGTGGGGGCCCGCCCGTCGCTGGACGAAATGGAACTGTTCACCGGGCTGAAGTGCGCTCCGATCGACACGTTGAAGGACGCCCTGGCGAAGGACGCCGGTTTGGTCCAACTGCGGGTGCTCCCCCAGGTGGACGCCACGGTGGAAGCCCTGGTGAACGAGGTGCGGGTCCAGGCGGGGCTGCCGGCCGGCGCGAACGCGGCGGCCCAGGACGCTGCCCTGGTTGAGCACCTGTCAGAGCTTCGCCTCCAGAAGGACCAGTTCGAGGTGGCCGAGCTGCAGCGGGCCGTCGACGCCACCGCCCTCGGGTTTGAACGCATCATTCGTGAGCTGCCCCGGGCCGTGGGCCACCGTCGGGGCGAGCGCGTGATTGAGGGGGCTTTCGCCACCGCCGCCCGGGAAGAGGGCAACGGACTGGGGTACGAGACGATCGCGGCGGCCGGCAACCACGCCAACACGCTGCACTGGATGGATAACTCCGGCCAGGTGCCCGCTGACGCCCTGGTGCTGGTGGATGCCGGGGTGGAGGTCGACTCCCTCTACACCGCGGACATCACCCGGACGCTGCCCGTCTCCGGGAAGTTTGGCCCCACCCAGGCCAAGGTCTACCAGGCGGTGCTGGACGCGGCCGAGGCGGCCCTGGTTCGGGCCGGGGAGCCCGGCTGCCGCTTCCGCGACGTCCACCAGGCCGCGATGGAAGTGATCGCTCAGCGGCTGGAAGAGTGGGGGATCCTCCCGGTGACTGCGGCCGAGTCGCTGGCACCGGAAGGCCAGCAGCACCGGCGGTGGATGCCGCACGGCACCTCCCACCATCTGGGCCTCGACGTACACGACTGCGCCCAGGCGCGCCAAGAAATGTACCAGGACGCGGTGCTGCAGCCCGGCATGGCCTTCACCATCGAACCGGGACTCTACTTCCGGGCCGACGACCTGGCGGTCCCCGCGGAGTTCCGCGGGATCGGGGTGCGGATCGAGGATGACGTCGTGGTGGAGGCGGACGGTTCGGTTCGCCGCCTGAGCGAGGATATCCCCCGGACCATCGCGGATGTGGAAGATTGGATGGCCCGAATCTGGGCCCAGTAGGACACAAAAAGAACCGGGTGGGTACCCTTCAGGGTCCCACCCGGTTCTGCCGTTAATCGTCAGTCGGGGGTCGGGTCTCCGCTTCGGAGTGTTCGGCCTCCGGGGCCGGGGAACCCGCCGGGGCGGAGTCCTCGGCCGGTTTCGGGGCCGACTCGCCCGGCACCTCAGACAGGCGCACCCCGAACCGAGGCTTCTCATCGGGCCGGGAACCGTACTCCGTTGGACCGGTGGACGCTTCCGGCCGGCGAACCCGGCGCCGCTGCACCCGGTTCAGGTTTCCCTGCGATCCCTGCAGCAACTGATATGCGCGATCCGTCTGTTCGGACACCAGCAGGGCGTAGCGCGTCGCCACCAGCTGGGACTGGGCGGCAAACGACCGGCGCCCCCGCTGGCCCGACCAGGACAGGACCGCGGTCAACATCCCCACCCCAATGCCGGCCCCAATGGCCAGCAGCGGAATGATCACCGAATACTTGTCGGCAAACAGCATCACCATCAGGGCCAGCAGCAACCCCCAGCTGAGGCCCTGGCCCGCCCCCACCAGTGCCACGCGAGCGGGGGTCACCTTGCCAACCACCCGCTCGACCATGTGCAGGTCGGTGCCGACAATGCTGACCGACTGAAGCGGGAATTGGGATTCCGCCAGCGCGGCCACCGCCGCCACCGCCTGGTCGTACTGACTGTACGATGCCACCTCGGTGCCGGTGGGTAGCGTCGGCATTTCTCGGCTCACGGCGCGGTTGTTGCTCATCGGCTTTTCTCCTCAAACTGGCCGCCGCGATTGCGGCTGCCCCTCACGTTCCAGATTACGGGGTGGCGGCCCTCTTGGCGACGTGTGTTTGTTCGCCGGTGGCCAAGCCCGCCCCGACTGTGACGTACCTTGTTCGTCACCCGCCCACCGAGGCCCTAACATGGAGGCATGGCCCTGACAGAAGACACGATTCTCGAAGTACTCGCAAAAGTCCAAGATCCAGAAATTCATCGCCCCATCACCGACCTGAAAATGGTCAACTCGGTCGCCATCGACGGTGGTCAAGTTACGGTCGAAATTCTGCTCACCACCCCCGGCTGTCCGCTGAAATCTACCATTACGCGCGACGTGGAACAGGCCGTCCAGGCTCTGCCCGAGGTGGAAAGCGTCGAAGTAAAAATGGGTGTGATGGACGACGACCAAAAACGGGAACTGCGAGAATACCTGACCGGCCATAAGGAACGGGACATTCCCTTCTCGCAACCGGGCTCACTGACCCGGGTCATCGCGGTCACCTCCGGCAAGGGCGGAGTGGGCAAGTCCTCCGTCACCGCGAACCTGGCGGTGGGACTGGCCGCGCAGGGATTGAAGGTCGGGGTCCTCGACGCGGACATCTACGGCTTCTCGCTGCCGCGCATGCTCGGCATCACCAATCAGCCTCAGTCCATCGACGGAATGATCATCCCCCCGATTGGCGCGGGCGGCGTGAAAGTCATTTCCATCGGGATGTTTGTCCCCGAAGGCCAACCGGTAATTTGGCGCGGACCGATGCTACACCGCGCGCTGCAGCAGTTCCTGGCCGACGTTTTCTGGGGTGACCTGGACGTGCTGCTGCTGGACATGCCCCCCGGCACCGGCGACGTCGCCATTTCCATTGCCCAGCTGCTGCCGGGCTCGGAGATTCTGATTGTCACCACCCCGCAGGTGGCGGCGGCCGAGGTGGCGGAGCGTTCCGGCTCCATCGCCAGCCAAACTAACCAGCGGGTGATCGGAGTGGTTGAGAACATGTCCTACCTGACGCAGCCGGACGGCTCGCGCCTGGACCTGTTTGGCTCGGGCGGAGCGGACATGGTTTCGGCTCGGCTGGGAAAGCTCCTCGGCTACCCTGTGCCGGTGCTCGGTCAGGTTCCCCTCGACATTGCGCTGCGCGAGGGTGGAGATGCGGGCCAGCCCGTGGCACTGTCCCCGGAAAGCACTCCCGCGTCCGAGGCGTTTGACGAGCTCAGCGGCAAACTGGCCCAGCAGGCCCGCGGCCTGGCGGGTCGCCCGTTGGGAGTGTCCCCGCTCTGATCGGCGGCGTTGATCCTCGGTTGGGTCTCCGCGCAGGCGAACAACCCACTAGAATCTAGCTAACGGCCCGGTTTTGCCGAGCCGAGGTGAGCAGAGCGCCTCGTCCATCTCATTTCCAAAGGAGCAGCCATGGCCCGCGACATCGCCCAGGTGTGGGACTTTTGCGAGAACTACGTGTCCGAACCGGAACCGATGGTCCGGGCCCGCGAAGTGGCCTTGGAGCTGGGGGCAGACCCGGTTAGTCCGGGAACCGGGGCGCTGCTGCGCACCCTGGCCGCCACCCGCGACGCCCGGGCGGTAATTGAGATCGGAACCGGCGCCGGGGTCGGCTCCCTCTGGCTGCTGGCGGGCATGAACCCGGACGGGGTGCTGACCACCATCGATCCGGAGGGCGAGTTCCAGCGGGCGGCCCGGACCAACTTCCGTCAGGCCGGAATTGCCTCGCACCGGTCCCGGTTCATCAACGATCGGGCCCTGGACGTGCTGCCGCGGATGGCAGAGGATGCCTACGACCTGGTGGTGATTGACGGTCCGGCGGAGGAAACCCCCCAGTACCTGGACCACGCGGCTCGGATGCTGCGCCGCCAGGGGATTCTGGTGGTGGTCAATGCGCTGTGGAATGGAAACGTGGCCAACCCGGCCAAGCGCGACATGAACACGGTGATTATGCGGGAGATGACTCGCGCCCTCCTCGAGTCGGAGCAGTTCGTCTGTTCACTGCTGCCGATCGGAGAGGGCGTCGAGGTGGCGGTTCGGGTCTAGGTCCCGGATTCTTCAGCCAGCTAGATGGCGGCCGACAGGGCGGCGGCCAGGGCTTCCGCCTCGTCCGGTGTCAGCTCAATGACTAGGCGGCCACCCCCTTCGCTGGGGATCCGCATGACAATACCCCGCCCCTCTTTGGTGGCTTCCAGGGGGCCGTCCCCGGTGCGGGGTTTCATCGCTGCCATGGTTAACTCCTCACTGCAGATGGGCACGGCACACGCCAGTGCTCTTCTATTCTACCGCTGAGGACACAAACCGGCATGAGATAAGGGTTCCCACCTGGGACCGGGGCGGTTTCTTGCGCCTAGCTTTGGCCGTTCTTCTCCATGAACTCGAAAATGGTCGCAACCGCCTCCTCAGCGGTGTCGACGATGGTAAAGAGGTGCTCATCCCCGGGGGAAATCAGCCCTCCCTCACGCAGTCGGTCCCGAATCCAATCCGCCAGCGGCCCCCAGAAATCGCGGCCCACCAGCACGATCGGGAAGGATCCGATCTTGCCGGTCTGGACCAGGGTCAGGGCTTCAAACAGTTCATCGAGGGTGCCAAAGCCACCGGGCAGGGCCACGAAGGCACGGGAGTAGCGGACGAACATGACTTTGCGGGCAAAGAAGTAGCGGAAGTTGACCCCCAGGTCCACCCACTTGTTGATCCCCTGCTCAAACGGCAGCTCAATCCCAAGTCCAACCGAGATCCCGCCGGCCTCGTGCGCACCCTTGTTGGCCGCCTCCATTACGCCCGGTCCGCCACCGGTGATGACCGCAAATCCGCGTTCCGCAATCAGGCGACCGAGTTCCTCCCCCAACTGGTATTCGGGGCTACCCTCCCGCGAGCGGGCCGAGCCAAAGACACTGACAGCGTTGCCCAGCTCCATCAGGGCGCCGAACCCCTCGACAAACTCTGCTTGGATCCGGAGCACGCGCCAGGAGTCTTGCCGGCGCGACTGCAGCAGTTCGGTGTCGGCGGTCGTGGTGGGAATTTGCTCCCCCCGCATGATTGCCGAGCCGCTTCGATACGACCGTCTTGCTTTGCTCATTGCCACCTCCAGAAGTTGATTGCACAGAACATTGTTGCAGACAAGCTGCAACCACCCCGCCAAACATACCTTCAACAGGTAAAACCGGTAACGTAGGGTCATGGAAAATTCACCTGGTATTGACAATCCATTTGCTTTGGCCCAGCAGGCCGCTGACGCCCTGCGTGAGCGCTCCGGGGTCGAGAAATACGACATCGCCCTGGTGCTCGGCTCCGGTTGGGGTGAGTCGGCCGACCTGATCGGCACCACCCTGAGCGAAGTGCCGGCCGCGGAGATTCCCGGCTTCCACGCTCCGGCGGTGGCGGGTCACAACGCGAGCCTGCGCACGATCCGGGTCGAGGAAACCGGCAAGATTGCACTGGTCCTGGGCTCTCGCACCCACTATTACGAAGGCCGCGGGACCCGCGCGGTCGCCCACGGCATGCGCACGGCGGCTGCGGCCGGTGCCACCCAGGTGGTGCTCACCAACGGTTGCGGCGGGCTCAACCCCAGTTGGGCTCCGGGCCAGGTCGTGCTGATCCGCGACCACATCAACCTGACCGGGGCCACCCCGCTCGAGGGCGCCACCTTCGTGGACCTGACCGACCTGTACTCCACCCGACTGCGCACCTTGGCGCACACCGTCGACCAGACTCTGCCCGAAGGCGTCTATGTTCAGTTCCCCGGGCCCCAGTACGAGACTCCGGCCGAGGTGAAAATGGCCGGCATCATCGGCGGCGACCTGGTCGGGATGTCGACCACCCTCGAAGCGATTGCCGCCCGCGAAGCCGGAATGGAAATCCTGGGCCTGTCGCTGATGACCAACCTGGCAGCCGGCATCGGCACCGAACCCCTGTCGCACAAAGAAGTAATCGAGATTGGCCAGGCGGCCGCTCCGCGGATCGCGAAGCTGCTCGCCCAAATCGTCAACCGCATGTGAGGAACCAATGACGAACTACAACCGGGAAGAAATCGAGCGGTGGATCACGGATGATCCCGACGAAACCACCGCCGCTGAAATCCAAGCACTCCTAGACCAGGCGGACGCAGGCTCGGAAGCCGCCGCCGAAGATCTGGCCGACCGGTTCGCCGGCAGCCTGACCTTTGGCACCGCCGGCCTGCGCGGTCACCTCGGTGGGGGCCCCAACCGGATGAACCGGGCCGTGGTCCTGCGGGCGGCCGCCGGGCTGATGAAGTTCCTGCAGCAGAAGCTCCCCGACGGCTACACCGTGGTGGTGGGCTACGACGCGCGCTACGGCTCGCGCCAGTTCGCCCTCGACACGGCCGCGGTGGCCGAAGCCAACGGAGGCCACGCGCTGATCTTCGACTCGGCCCTGCCGACCCCGCTGACCGCCTTCGCCCTCCGCCACCTGGATGCCGATGCCGCGGTGATGGTGACCGCCTCCCACAACCCACCCGAGGACAACGGGTACAAGGTTTACCTGGGCGGGCGAGTCATCCAGGACTCGGGGCAGGGAGCCCAAATCGTTCCCCCCTACGACCAGGAGATTTTTGCCGCCATCCAGTCGGTCCCTTCGGTGGCTTCAATTGCCCGGGCCGAATCCGGGTGGGAGTGGCTCGGGTCGGAGCTGGTGGACCGGTACCTGGCTCGCATTCAGGAGCTAGTCCAACCCGGACCCCGGGACCTGCGGATCGTGGTCACCTCCATGCACGGGGTTGGGGGCGAAACTATGCTGGCCGCCCTGGACCGGCTCGGGTTCACCGACGTCACCGCCGTGCCCGAGCAGCAGCAGCCGGATCCGGACTTCCCCACCGTCGCCTTTCCCAACCCGGAGGAGCCGGGCGCCCTGGACCTGGCGATGGCGCTGGCCGCCAGACTGGACGCCGACATTATCCTGGCCAACGACCCGGACGCCGACCGCTCCTCGGCAGCCATTCCCGACCCGAGCGCACCCGGCGGGTGGCGCCAGCTCTCCGGAAACGAAGTTGGGGGACTCCTCGGCGAGCAGACGGCAGCCGAACTGGCCGGACAGTCCGAGGCGGTGCTGGCCAACTCGCTGGTTTCCTCGCGCCTACTGTCCCGGATTGCGGCGCGCTACGGGCTCCAGCACCGGCGCACCCTGACCGGATTCAAGTGGATTTCTCGCGTGCCCGGCCTGGTGTACGGCTTCGAAGAGGCGCTGGGCTACTGCTGCGACCCAAACTACGTCCGGGACAAAGACGGGATCTCCGCCTCCTCCCGGCTGGCGGCGCTGGCAGCGCAGCTCAAAGCCGACGGCTCCTCCATTCAGGAGATGCTGGACCGGCAGGCGCGCGAGTACGGCCTGCACGCCACCGCTCCCCTGACGATCCGGGTCGATGACCTGTCACTGATCGCCCAGGGGATGGCGAACCTGCGCGCGCAGGGGATCCAGACCATCGCCGGTTCCCCGGTGGTGGAGACGGTGGACCTGGCCACCGGCAGTGACGAGTTGCCCCCCACGGACGGTCTGCTCTACCTGACCGAGGCCGGCGACCAGGTGGTGGTGCGCCCCTCGGGCACCGAACCGAAGTTGAAGTGCTACATCGAGAGCATCGTCCCGGTCGAAGGTGACGACGTCGCCTCGGCGCGCGCCGTTGCCTCGGAGCGCCTGGAAGCCATCAAGGTGGACATGCGGGCGGCGATGGGAATCTAGCTTCTCTCCTCTGCCGCTGAGAGCCCCGACCTGTTCGTGCAGGTCGGGGCTCTTCTGTCGCTTCGAAACAGCTCCGGCAAGGCCCTGACCTGGGCGTTCCTCCGAAATCGAGACTGAGGACTTCCGTCCCTGTTAGCTTCCCCTAATTGTCCACACAATCCGAAAAATGGCCTGCAAGGCTGTGCACAGAGGCAACCGGAGGCTGCAACTTATCTCATTTCTTCCTATTCTGAAGGGGACGGTCTTTCATCGCTGAAAGAGCTCATCCAACCCAACAACTCGAGGCCAACAATGCACTTTGCAGCTTCCGACGACACCCACCGACCCTCCCGTTCCCGCCTGGCCAAAGGCGCCCTGCTCGGCACCTTTGTCCTACTGTTTCTGGGCGCCTGCTCCGGCAGCGGAGCCCCACCCGGATCCGGGGAGGTGCATGGCGGCGAGGCCAGTTTGGAGCTGCCGGACCTGAACGCGGCCCTCACCTGGGCGGGGTGGGGCGGACGGACGGTCCTGTGGGCGGCGCTGGCGGTCTGCCTGATCGGATTCGCCTTCGGGATTGTCAACTACATGCGTCTGCAGCGCCTACCCGTGCACCGGTCGATGCTGGAGATTTCGGAGCTGATCTACACCACCTGCAAGGCCTACCTGCTCAAGCAGGGTCGCTTCCTCCTGATCCTCTGGGTCTTCATCACCGCGGTGATCGTGGTCTACTACAAGGTCCTGGTGAACTTCCCCTGGGGCCGGGTGCTGACCATCGTGCTGTTCTCCCTGCTGGGGATGGCCGGCTCGTACTCGGTGGCGTGGTTCGGGATCCGGGTCAACACCTTCGCCAACTCCCGGACCGCGTTCGCGTCGCTCCGGGGAAAGCCCCTGCCGCTGCACCAGATTCCCCTGCGGGCCGGAATGTCGATTGGGATGGTCCTGATCTCGCTGGAACTGTTCATGATGCTGCTGATCCTGCTGATTTTGCCCCCCGAGATTGGCGGGGCCTGCTTCATCGGCTTTGCCATCGGTGAGTCGCTGGGCGCCTCGGCGCTGCGGATTGCCGGCGGGATCTTCACCAAGATTGCGGACATCGGGTCTGACCTGATGAAGATCGTCTTCAAGATTGACGAGGACGACCCCCGCAACCCCGGCGTGATTGCCGACTGTGTGGGCGACAACGCCGGCGACTCGGTCGGCCCCTCGGCGGACGGCTTCGAGACCTACGGCGTCACCGGGGTAGCCCTGGTCACCTTCATCATCCTGGCGGTGCCCGACCCGGCCATGCAGGCCCTGCTGCTGGTCTGGATTTTCGTCATTCGCGCGGCCATGCTGATCGCCTCCGGAATCGCCTACTGGGCCAACGCCGCCTGGGTCTCCCACCGCTGGCGCCACGCCTCGCAGATGAACTTCGAAACCCCGCTGTCCTCGCTGGTTTGGGTCACCTCCGTCATCTGCATCGGTTTCACCTTCGGAATGACCGGCCTGATCCTGGGCGGGGCTCACTCGGGCCTCGGCTGGAAGCTGGCCACCATCATCAGCTGCGGGACCCTGGCTGGCGCCCTGGTGCCGGAACTGGTCAAGTCCTTCACCTCCACCAAGTCCCGCCACGTGCGCGAGACGGTGAAGAGTTCGCGCGAGGGCGGCGCCTCCCTAAACATCCTGTCCGGCGTGGTGGCCGGCAACTTCTCCGCCTACTGGCTGGGGCTGGCCATCGTTGGGCTGATGTCGGTCGCTTTCGTCATTTCCGAGACGGGCCTCGGCGACTTCATGCAGGCCCCCGCCGTCTTCGCGTTCGGTCTGGTGGCGTTCGGGTTCCTTGGGATGGGACCGGTGACGATCGCGGTCGACTCCTACGGGCCGGTCACCGACAACGCCCAGAGCGTCTACGAGCTCTCCCAGATCGAGCAGGTCCCCGACGTCAACGCTGAGATCAGCCGCGACTTCGGGTTCACCCCCGAATGGGACCGAGCCAAGCTAATGCTGGAAGAAAACGACGGCGCCGGCAACACCTTCAAGGCGACGGCCAAGCCGGTGCTGATTGGTACCGCGGTGGTGGGGGCGACCACGATGATCTTCTCGATCATCATCGGCCTGACCAGCGGCCTGAGCGAAAACATGGATAAGCTCTCCATCATGCACGCGCCGTTCCTCCTGGGCTTTATCCTGGGCGGCGCGGTCATCTTCTGGTTCTCGGGCGCCTCAATCCAGGCGGTCACCACCGGGGCCTACCGCGCGGTGGAGTTCATCAAAGCCAAGATCAAGCTGGACCACACCTCGAAGAAAGCCAGCACGGCGGACTCTCGCCGCGTGGTGGAGATCTGCACCGAATACGCCCAGCAGGGGATGCTCAACATCTTCCTGGCCGTCTTCTTCCTGACCCTGACCTTCGCCTTCATCGAGCCGTTCCTGCTGATCGGATACCTGATGTCGCTGGCCATCTTCGGCCTCTACCAGGCCATCTACATGGCCAACGCCGGTGGAGCCTGGGACAACGCCAAGAAGGTGGTAGAGACGGACCTGCATGCCAAAGGCACCGCTCTGCACGACGCCACCATCGTGGGTGACACGGTCGGGGACCCGTTCAAGGACACCTCTTCGGTCGCCCTGAACCCGGTCATCAAGTTCACCACCCTGTTCGGCCTGCTGGCCGTCGAACTGGCCGTCAGCTTGACCGGCCAGGGACAGCAGGTGCTGGTCCACGTCCTCGCGGCCGCGTTCTTCCTGGTCGCCAACTTCTTCGTCTACCGGTCCTTCTACGGGATGCGCATTCGCACCACCAGCGAGGAAGAGAACCCCGAGGGCGAATCGCTCCCGGAGACTCCCCTCCCCGAAGGTACCCGCCAGTCCACCACTCAGAGCGGAGCATAACCATGAAAATTGCGGTCAAACGAGCGGCAACAGAGATAGACGAGGCGGGAAACGTCGCCGGGCACGAGGCGGGCGACACCCTGACCCGGCGCTTCCTCCGGATCTTTCCCGGCGCCCAAATTATCGGCCCCGAGCGCCGAGCCGGCAACGGGTTCGAAGTGGTGCCTCTCAGTCAGATTGATCCCCGGGACACCGTCATCGTCAACTTCGACGTCTACGACTCCCCCACCATTTGGAACGACCTTTACCTGAGCACCGGCCACCAACCCAAGGTGATGAACTTCCTCTGGTGGCCGCTGTCGCAGTTGGAGACGCCGGCCCAGCAGGCTACGACGGCACTCTCGTGCGGGCTGTTCCCGACCTTCGCCAACTCGCGCCGCACGGCCGGTGAGATCACCGAACTGGTCCGCCGCCTGACGGTGCAGCCGATCTACGAGCAGATGACGCTCGGGTGGGTGAACCTCGGGTTCCGCCTCGACCACGTCCAGCAACGCCGGGACACCGAGGTACCGATCGTCGAGTACCCGGCCATCTACCTGAACTCGCTGAAGCGGCCCGAGCTGTTCATGGAGATTCTGGAGCGGGTCCACCAGCGCACCCCGGTGCAGGTGGAGATGCGGCTGGAGGAGTCGAACCTGGTCAGTGAGAAGGCGATGCGCTTCTCGCGCCTGCCGTGGGTGTGGGTGGGCCCGCTGACCTCGTCGCGGACCTCCTACTGGGAGGCGCTCTCGCGGACAACGGCCCTGCTAGCTACCGCCTCCGAGGAGTCCTACGGCCTGGCCTACGTGGAGGCGCTTGGGGCCGGGGTGGTTGGGGTCTTCCCCAACCTGGACTGGGCGCGGGCAATTTTGCCGCCCGAGTACCCGTTCCTCTACCAGTCCAAGGTGGAGGCCGAGGAGATGCTCTACCGCGCGGTCACCGACCCCGACGGGTGCCGGGCAGAGATGGACCGGGCGGTGGGCGGCTCCTTCGTGGAGTGGATCAGCCAGCACCACTCGGACGCCACCTTTGACCGGGAAGTGCAGGATTTCGTCGCCCAGACGTTCGCCGACTAGCGCAAACCGGATGCCGGGGCTCAATCCCAATCGGGGTTGGGCCCCGCTCTCATCCCGGGTAAGCCAAAGGCTCCCTCCGAAGAGGGAGCCCGGCCATGTTGGTTACTTCCAGTCCGCCAAAATGGCGGCAGAGGCCGAGAGGCCCAGGCGGGACGCGCCCGCCTCGATCATCTCGGCAGCGGCTTCGGCCGTCCGGATTCCGCCGGACGCCTTGACCCCCAGTCGATCGCCGACCGTTTGACGCATCAGGCGAACGGCGTGAGCGGACGCGCCCCCGGCCGGGTGGAACCCGGTCGAGGTTTTCACGTAGTCGGCTCCCGCCGCTTCGGCAGCCCGGCAGGCCGCGACGATTTCGTCGTCGGTCAGCACGGCGGACTCGATGATGACTTTCAGCAGCACCTCGGGGGCGGCTTCGCGGACGGCGCGAATGTCGTCCTCAACTGCCTGCCAGTCCCCCATTTTGGCCCGGCCCAGGTTGATGACCATGTCCACCTCGTCCACGCCGTTAGCGGCGGCAGCCGCGGCCTCGGCCGCCTTCACCGAGGAGTCGTGCGCCCCGGAGGGGAACCCCGCCACGCAGGCAACCGCCAACCCGGCCGGCGCCTCGACCGGCAGCAGCGACGGCGACACGCAGACCGAGAAGGTCCCCAGCCGCGCCGCTTCCTCCACCAGTGCCTCGACGTCGGAAACGGTCGCCTCCGGCTTCAGTAGGGTGTGATCGATCATGTGCGCAACCTGGTCGCGCGTCAACCGTTCTGACATCTACATTCCCTCTTTTCTAGTTTGAAATCTTGTCGAGGACGACCGGCACCGACTCGGGCTGGCTGGGGCCGATCTCAAAGGATCCGTCCAGCGCCTCGATCGAGCGCTCAAATCGCTCTGGGGTGTCGGTGTACAGGGTCAGCAGCGGCTGTCCGGCCACCACCTTGTCCCCGGGCTTGGCGTGCATTCGCACGCCGGCAGCCGCCTGGACTTTCTCTCCCTGGGCGGCGCGGCCCGCTCCGAGGCGCCACGCGCACACCCCGACGCCCCACGCATCCAGCCGGGTCAGGTAACCCGACTCGGGGGCGGTGATCACCTCCGAATGCTTGGCCACCGGGAGCGGTGCGTCCGGGTCTCCACCCTGGGCAGAGACCATCTGCCGCCAGCGATCCATCGCCCGCCCGTCGCGCAGGGCCGCGCGAACGTCCTGGTCGGGCTTTCCCGCCAGGCGCAGCATCTCCTCGGCCAGAGCTACGGTCAGGTCGACCACGTCCTGGGGCCCACCCCCGGCCAGCACCTCGACCGACTCTTCCACTTCCAGCCCGTTCCCGGCGGTCAGACCCAGCGGGGTATCCATGTTGGTCAGCAGCGCGCTGATGTTGACGCCGGCGTCCACCCCCAGGTCGACCATGGTCCGAGCAAGTTCGGCGGCCTCCGCGCGGGTCTTCATGAAGGCCCCGGAACCAACCTTGACGTCCAAAACCAGGGCTTTGGTGCCCTCAGCAATCTTCTTGGACATGATCGAGGTGGCAATCAGGGGGATGGTGTCGACCGTGGCGGTGACGTCACGGAGCGCGTACAGCTTCTTGTCGGCCGGGGCCAGCCCCTTGCCAGCCGCACAGATCACCGCCCCCGGACCGGCCAGGATCTCCATGATCTCTTCGTTGGACAGGTCGGCGCGCCAACCGGGGATGGCCTCCATCTTGTCCAGCGTGCCCCCGGTGTGGCCGAGGCCCCGCCCTGAGAGCTGCGGGACGGCCACGTCGAAGGCCGCCACCAGCGGCGCCAGCGGGAGGGTGATCTTGTCCCCCACCCCACCGGTCGAGTGCTTGTCGGCGGTGGTGCGCGGCAGGGCGGAAAAGTCCATCCGCTCACCCGAGTTGATCATGGCGTTGGCCCAGGTGGAGATCTCCTGTCGGTTCATTCCCCGCAGGAAGATCGCCATTGCCAGCGCAGACATTTGCTCGTCCGCCACCACGCCGCGCGTGTAGGCGTCGATTACCCAGTTGATTTGAGCGTCAGAGAGCACCCAGCCGTCACGCTTAGTCCGGATCACGTCCACAGCGTCGAACAGTTCGCTCGCCATCAATTACCCTCCTGCTTTGCATCCAGGTCTGCCGGCCCAAACCCTCCGGGGAGCACCTCGTCGATCGTCATCCGACCGGCAGGCATGGCCAGCACCAGTTCCGGGGCGGCGTGCTCGAAGAGGAGTTGGCGGCACCGGCCGCAGGGGGCGGTGGGTTCGGACTGCGAGTTGACGCAGGCGAAGGCCACCAGCTTCCCGCCACCGGTGTTGACCAGTTCTGAGATCAGTCCACATTCGGCGCACAGCGCCACGCCGTAGGCGGCGTTCTCAACGTTGCACCCCGTGATCATTCGGCCGTCGTCAACGAGCGCAGCCGCCCCCACGGGGAACTTCGAATACGGGCAGTAGGCCCGCTCCATCGCCGATACTGCCAGACGATAAAGCTCGGCCCACTGGTCCTCAGTTACTGTCACGGATACGGTTTCCCTTCCTCAGCTGGCGGTCGAACCGCGCCGACGAAGCCGGCCACCGCCAAAATGGTGACGATGTAGGGCGTCATCAGCACGTACTCGGCCGGGATTGGCGCCCCCACCGACTGCATGACGATCCCCAGGCTGGTCGCGAACCCGAACAGCAGCGAGGCGGCCAGCGCCCCGGTCGGGTTCCAGCGACCCAGAATCATGGCCGCCAGGGCGATAAAGCCGTTGCCGGCAGCCATGTCCTTCGAGAAGGCCAGGTCCTGGCCAATGGTGAAGACCGCGCCGCCCAGACCGGCCAGGGCCCCACCCAGCAGCACCGAGTGCCACCGGATCGAGTTGACCTTGATTCCGACGGTGTCGGCGGCCTTCGGCTTCTCACCCGAAGCCCGCACGCGCAGACCCCAGCGGGAGTTGAACAGCATGAACTGCATGATGATCACGGCCGCGTACATCAGGTACACGAGGATGGTCTGGTTGAACAGCACCGGCCCAATCACCGGGATGTCGGCCAGCACCGGGATCCGGATGATCGGCAGTCGCATCGGCTGGTTCAGGTGCGGTGAGTTCTTCAGCAGGGTGGAGAACAGGAACGAGGTCAGCCCCAGGGCCAACATGTTCAGCACCACGCCGACGACGATGTTCTCGGTCCGGAAGGTGATGGTGAACCACGCCAGCAGGACCGCCAGGCCCATGCCCGCCAGGGGAGCCCCAATCAGGCCGACCCAGGAGGTGCCGAACATGGAGCCGACCAGGACCCCGGCGAAAGCACCGAGCAGCAGCTGGCCTTCAATCGCAATGTTGATTACGCCGGAACGCTCGTTGACGACGCCGGCCAGCGCGCCAAACACCAGCGGGGTGGCAAACATCAGCCCGCCGGAGAGCAGCGAGACCAGCGGCAGGTTGGCGGTGGGCCGGTCAGCCACCATCCAGACCAGGAAGGTGATCACGAACGCGACCCCAACCAGTCCCAGCAGCCAGGCCGACACCTTCTTGCGACCGATGGCCCGAACCCAGATCAGGACCGTGACCACCGCGGCGATCGCGACCATCAGCCAGCCGGTGGTGGCGGCCGGAATGGTCCAGACCCCACCTTCAAACCAGGTGGTCGCCTTGTTGAACGAAATATTCGAGTACCCCTTAGAGAAGAGGGTCAGGATCAGAGTCAGGACCGTCATGATCGCCGAGACGACCGGGTCGCGCCACTGAATCGGGAGAGTGACCTGTTGCTGGTTCACGCCACCGCTCCTTCCTTGGAGGCGGAAACCTCCACCTTTTCAACGGTCTGTTGGTCCTGTTTCCTTCGTTGACGCATCCACCTGACGGCCTCGGATCCGGCGATCATCAGCACGATGATGGCCTGGGTGATCTGGACAATGTCAACGGGAATGCCAGCGGAGGACTGCATCAGGGCCCCGCCGGCGTTCAGTGCGCCAAACAGCAACCCGGCGAAGAACACCCCCATCGGGCGCGACTTGCCGAGCAGCGCCACCGTGATGGCGTCGAAGCCGATGGTGCCGGCCAAACCTACCGAAAGCCCCTTTTCCGTCCCCAGGACGGGTGCGGTGGCGGCCAGGCCGGCCAGGGCCCCCGAGAGGACCAGGGTCAGCATCATGGTCCGCTTCACGTTGATACCTGCGGTGTTGGCGGCTTCGGGGTTGGCCCCGGCCGCCCGCAGCTCAAACCCGAAGGTGGAGCGGTCCAGCAGCCACCAGAGGAAGACGGCCGCCAGGATCGCGACCAGGAATCCGAAGTGAAGGCGGAAACCCGACCCCATCAGCAACGGGTAGACCGCATTGGGGCCAACCGGCATCGACTTGCCGGCATATCCGGTTCCGTGGAAGGCCTCCGTGTTCAGCAGGGCTTGAAGTAATAGCAGCGCAATCGAGTTCAACATGATCGTCACGATTACCTCGTTGGCCCCGAGTTGAGCCTTGAGAATGCCCGGGATGAAGCCCCAGAGGGCACCGCCGATCACGGCTGCCAGGATAGCGACCAGCAGGTGTACCACCGGGGGCAGGTTCAGGGCCAGGCCGACGTAGCCACCGAAGATGGCGCCGAGGATGATCTGCCCCTGCACACCGATGTTGAACAGGCCGGCGGTGAAGGACAGGGCGATAGCCAGACCGGCGATGATCAGCGGGATGGCCCGAACAATCGACTCGGTGGCGGGGCGAATCGCCTTGGCAAAGGTGGGCTGGGTCCAGTCGAAGATCGCTCCGCGCACCAGGGCGGAGAAGAAACTGCTGAAGGCCCGTCCAGCTTCGGAGAAGAAATCACCGGGGCGCTGGAAGAAGTAGCCCATGGTCGCCTGGACCTGCGGGTCGAAGAAGACCACGATCAGGGCGCCGATGACCAGCGCACCCAAAATAGCCAGGGCGACCGTGCCCGCGCTGGGGCTGAAGAAAGTGCGAATGATTTTCTGGACCCAGTTGGTGGTTTCGTCCGCGTGGCCCTGACCGGGCGCAGGCGGATCGACGGGCGCCAGCGTTGCCGCGTTGCTCATTTATTTGCCTCCTCGTAGGGAACGCCAGCCATCATCAGACCCAGGACGTTGCGATCGGTGTCCGCCGGGACAATGCCGACCACCCGGCCGCGATACATGACCGCAATCCGGTCCGCCAGGGAGGTGACCTCATCCAACTCGGTGGAGACCACCAGGACGGCGGTCCCGTTGTCGCGAGCCTGCACGATCCGCTGGTGGACGAACTCAATTGAGCCCACATCCAGGCCGCGGGTCGGCTGTGCTGCCACCAAAATGTCGATGGGGCGGGACAGTTCGCGCGCCAAAATGGCCTTCTGCTGGTTTCCGCCCGACAGAGTGGAGATGGGATCGTGCACCGAGGTCACCCGGACGTCGAACTCTTCGCGGAGCTTCTCAGCATTCTCACCCACCACCTGGGGGTGCATCTGCATCCCGGTGGCAAAGGGCTTTTGGTCGTAGACGTCGAGGATCATGTTCTCTGCAATCGAGAACGTGGCAATCATCCCGTCTTTGGAGCGGTCCTCCGGCACGTAGCCCAGGCCGGAACGGAGCCGCTGCTTGATCCCGGTGGAAGCCACATCCTTGTCCCCAAACAGGATCCGGCCCCCGGCGGGTGCGGTCGATCCCAGGATCACCTCGCACAGTTCGGTCTGACCGTTGCCCTGCACGCCGGCGACACAGAGGATTTCCCCGCGACGGACCTCGAAGGAGACCCCGTCCAGGGAGGTGTGACCGGTGTCTTCGATGACGGTGACGTTGTCCAGGGTGAGCTGAGCTTCGGCAGGTTGAGCCGGTTCCTTGTCGACCCCCAGGTCGACCGGACGGCCCACCATTAGCGAGGCGAGGTCCTGCTCCGAGTCGGTCGGCTTGGCTTCACCGACCACTTTGCCGCGCCGGATCACCGTGATCTTGTCGGCCACGGCCCGAACTTCCCGCAGCTTGTGGGTGATGAAGACGATGGAGGTGCCGCTGGCCTTGAGCTGGCGCATGATCTCGATGAGTTCATCGGTTTCCTGCGGGGTCAGCACCGCGGTCGGCTCATCCAGAATCAGCACTTCGGCATCGCGCGACAGTGCCTTGATGATCTCCACCCGCTGCTGGACCCCAACCGGAAGGTCTTCAATGTAGGCATCCGGATCAATGTCGAACCCGAACCGGTCCGACAGCTCCTTCACTTTCTGGCGCGCCTTCTGATGATTGATCACCCCCAGAGGGCCCACCGGCTCGTACCCGAGGGCCACCGACTCGGCCACGGTGAAAACTGGGACCAGCATGAAGTGCTGGTGCACCATGCCAATCCCGACCGCCACCGCGTCGCCGGGGCCCTGGAAGCGGACCGGTTTGCCATCAATCAGAATCTGACCTTCGTCGGGCTGGTACAGCCCGTAGAGAACGTTCATCAGCGTGGACTTGCCGGCGCCGTTCTCACCCAATAGGGCATGGATTTCACCAGGTTCAACCTGCAGGCTGATCTGGTCGTTTGCCACTAAGGGTCCGAAGACCTTAGTGATGCCCTCCAGCTCAAGTTTCACTTTCTCTCCTTCTGGGGGAGTTGTGGTGCGCAAACACCTCTTTGTGATTTCGTCCCATCCACTTTACCGGACTTGTTGCGCACACGCGGGGGAAGAAAGAGGGAGCCACCGGGGTGACTCCCTCTTCACTAGATGATTGCCGTTTACTTCGGAGCGTTGACAGTCTCGACAACAATCTTGCCGTCGATGATGTCCTGCTTCAGCTGGTCAATCTCGTCCTTGATTTCCTGCGGGACAACGTCCTCGAACTCGTGCCACGGGGCAATGCCGACGCCACCGTTTTCCAGGGTGCCAATGTAGGGGTTGGCATCGAAGGAGCCGTCCTGAACCGCCTTGATGGTGTCGAACACGGCGTTGCCGATGTCCTTCATCACCGAGGTGAGGATGATGTCCTTGTACTCGGGCTGGGTCTCAACGCCGTCGGCGTCAACCCAAACCACCCAGGTGTCAGCCGAATCCTTGGCCGCGGCCAGGGTGCCGGCGCCAACCGGGCCAGCCACGGGCATGATGACGCGAGCGCCCTGCTCGATCAGCTGCTCGGTAAACTGCTTGCCCTTGGGCACATCTTCGAAGTTGCCGACAGCCATGCCTTCCTGCTTGGCCTTGTCCCAGCCAACCAGTTCGACGTCCTTGCCGTGGACCTCGTTGTACTTAGCGATACCGTCCGCGAAGCCGTCCGCGAAGATAGCGGTGGTCGGCAGGTTGGCGCCCAGGTAGGTGCCGACCTTGTCGGTGGTCATCGCAGCAGCCGCGTAACCGGCCAGGTAGGAGGCCTCAGCGGTGTTGAACACCAGGGCCCGAGCGTTGGGCAGACCGTCGACGCCCTCGGCCTGGGAGGCGAAGGTCGAGTCAACCAGGGCGAACTTGACGTCCGGGTGCTCGGCCGCAGCCTGATCCATCGCGTCGGCCATCAGGAAGCCAACACCGATGATGATGTCGCAGCCACCCTGAACCATGTTGTTGATGTTCGGGACAAAGTCCTGGTCGCTCTGGGATTCGGCCTGGTCGACCGCAACGCCCAGTTCGTCCTTGGCGCGCATCAGGCCCTCGTGACCGGACTGGTTGAACGACTTGTCGTCAAAGCCACCCGAGTCAGAGACCATGCAGGCCTTCACATCGCTGCTGGGCGCGGCACCCGCGTCCGACTGAGTGGTGTCACCGCTCGGAGAGCTCTGCTCTGCCGGGGCCTGCCCACAAGCGGCCAGAGACAGCGCCGCAACAGCCGCAATGGCTCCAAACTTTAGCGTGTTCTTCACTTATTTCCTCCAAAGTTATTTTTTGGGACGAGAATCTCTGCCAGGCGATTCACGTCGGTGAACCATAATATCCCGGTCGACGCCGGTTTTCAGCGGTTCCTACTGTTCTTCCAGGGAAACGCAACCGATCTGTGATCGACCCTGTGAGCATTGTTACACTCAAGCCCAACCCAGCCCTAGACGAAGGTCTCTAGATTAGGCTATTGGTCCCAGTTTCTCGCAGCCGATCAACGATCTCTTTCACTTCCTGCGCCTGCTCCAAGTCCAGCACCAACAGCGCATCGGGCGTGTCAACCACCCCGATCCCGGTCAGTCCCAGCACTTCAACGTGGCGCTCGGACAGGATCAGCGGGTCGTTCCCCCGCAGGCGCGCCACCGCGGCGAAGTCGCCAATGTCGGACCAACCCAGATTCGGCGAGGTGCGCACCACCGCCACCTGCCCTCGGGCCGCCATCGGCTCGGCCAGGGCGTAGTCAATCGCAATTCGGGTCAGTCGGTCCCAGTGTTCCGCCCGGATCTGCCCGTTCTCCCCCGTTTCCACCAGTGTCTTCAGGTGGCGCCGGGCAATGGCTCGCAGCTGCGTGTCCATCGCCGGTAACTCGGCCGCCAACCCCGCGGCAATGGTCCCCGCCTCCGCCACGAAGATGCCCGCGTTCCACAGGTAGCCGGCGGCCACATATTCGGCAGCTCGCTCCTCGTCCGGCTTTTCCACAAAGCGGCGGACGGCGGACAACTCCTCCTCCCCGTCCGGCTCAATGTAACCGAAGGCGGTCGAGGGCTCGGTGGGAACAATCCCGAGGGTGGTCAGGAGGCCGGAGCGGGCCCCCTGCTCGGCCAGACTCAAAGCCGCTTCGAACGCCGCTCGGTCCTCGATCACGTGGTCCGCGGCGAAGGACCCCACCAGGGCCCCGTCCCCGTAGCGCTCGCGAATGATGTAGGTGGCCAGCCCGATCGCCGCCATCGAGTCGCGCGGGCTGGGCTCAATCAGAATCTCACCGGGGAAAGGGTTGTCGCCGTGTTCGGTCAGGTCCGGAAGCTGGCTGCGCACCTCCTCGTAGTGCTGGGGTCCGGTCACCACCGTGATGGTGAGCGCCACCTCGCGAAGCCGATCAAATGTCTCCTGCAGCAGCGTCTGCCCGCGACCGAGCGGGTCCAGCAGAAACTTGGGCTGGCTTTGGCGAGACAGCGGCCACAGGCGCGTGCCGGCGCCTCCGGCCGGAATGATGGCGTGCAACATGGGTTCCTCTTTCGGTCGAGACGTCTCTGATTCTAACGGCCAAACTGACCGAGAGGGCCACTAGCAGGACGCCGCGGACCACCAGGCCCACGGTCGCCACCCAGGCGGGTCCATTAAAGAGGTAGTCGTAGAACAGCGGGTAGGTCAGCCCGGTCAGGAAGCTGATCACCAGCACCGCTGGAATCCACCATCTGGGAAGTGGGCGCCGAGCCACCAACCAGAGCACAGCAAACGCTGGCAGTGCCCACATCAGATACTGCGGGGAGAACACCTTGTTGACCGCCAGCAGCGTCCAAAGCACCCAGTTGACGGCGAGCGCCACCGCGGTCACGCTTCGGTGCCGGCCCACCCACCAGGCCAGGGCCAGGACCGCCGCAAGGAACAGCACCCACAGGACCGAGCCAACCGCCAGGGTGGCCTGGACTCCAGGTCCCGTGAAATCAACCGAGTTGTTGTCGGAGAGCCCCGCCTCCCACCGGTCGGTGAACAGGCGCGCAACCTGGATCCACAGGGCCAGCAGCGCCTCAATATGGAGGCCGCGTTCACCCTGCCAGGTAAACGGAGACAGGAGCCGCTCCGGCCCGGCTATCGCCAGGCACACCCCGACCACCAGCACCGCCGAGAGCAGGGCCGGCCACAGGCGCCGCCACTTCCAGCCACCGAGCGGCCAAATCAGGACCGGCCAGACTTTCAGGGCGGTCCCGGCCGCCAGCAGCACCGACCAGCGGACCGGTCGGGCGTAGTTCCACAGGGCCAGCGCCACCAGCAGCCCGGGCCAGAGGTCGAAGCGAAACAGGCTGAGGGGTCCGGCCGCGGCCAGGCCGGCCAGCCAGATCAGCGCCGGCCGCTCCCCCACCCGCCACAGCGCCCAGGCAAAAACCAGGCACAGGGCGGCGTTCACCAGCCAGAAGACGTTGAAGTAGGCCGGAAAAGTGGAGACGAACAGCGTCGGAAGCCACAGGAGAATGGCCGCCGGGAGCGGATACTCCGGCAGAACCGGGCCGAAGCCGTGCTCGGGCACCATGTTGACGTAGGCCCAGTAGTAGCCCACGTCGGTTTCGATCGTCCCCCGCGGCGTCAGCACCCACCAGAGCAGTTGCACCGCCACCACAGCCAGAGCGGCAAAGACCGGAACCAATTTTCTCACCTGGCCAGAATAGCCGGTGGTGGCCGAGTTACACGGCCGGTCAGCCGGCCCGGGCTGTGGATCGGGCCGCGAGCACCTGGCCCGGAATCGCCAAACCCGCCCCCAACCAGGTTGGAGGCGGGCTGGATGCGAGTTGACTACTCGGCAGCCTCTTCGGTGGCGGCTTCTTCTTCCGCCTCGGCAGCCAGGGCCAGGATAGAGACGACGTCGCGGTCGGCGGGGGTTTCGGCAATCACGTCGGCCGGCAGCTTCAGGTCTTCCACGCGAACGATGGCGCCTTCTTCCAGGCCGTCCAGGGACACCTCGATGTGCTCGGGGATATCGGTGGCCGGGGCCGAGATCAGCAGGAAGAACTCTTCCTGCTGATGCTGGGTACCGGGGGCGGATTCGCCAGTCAGCACCAGCGGCACCTCAACCTGGACCTTTTCGTCGGCGCGGACGGCCAGCAGGTCAATGTGCAGGATGTTCCGGCGCACCGGGTGCACCTGCACGTTCTTGACCAGCACCAGCTGCTGCTTGCCGTCGTACTTGACGGTGACAACCGCGTTGGCGTTGTCCTTGACGATCAGGAAGGCCTCGTGGCCGGGCAGGTCCAGGTGGACGGGATCAATGCCATGACCGTACATGACGGCCGGGACCAGGCCCGCGCGGCGCGAACGACGAGCGGCACCTTTTCCGGTTTCGGTGCGCAACTGCGCCAAAAGAACGTTGGTCTGCTCTGCCATGAGAGCTCCTCTCTACGGGTGGGACATCCTTGGTTCACCCGGCAAAAGCACTCCCTGTCGATAACGGAGGAAACCTCCCTCGCCGGGGCAACTGTTACATTGTAGCGGAAAACTGCGCCCGCCTAGCGGTGAGCTAAGCCACCCCGTCAAACATGGAGGTGACCGAGCCGTCCTCGAACACCTCGTGAATGGCCCGGGCCAGCAGCGGCGCAATGGACAGCACCGTCAACTGGGGGAAGCGTTTCGCCTCGGAAATGGGCAGGGTGTCGGTAACGACCACCTCGGACGCCCCGCAGCCTTCGAGCCGCTGAGGGGCCGGATCGGACAGAACCCCGTGGGTGGCGGCCACAATCACATCTTTAGCGCCGGCCTGGTAGAGCACCTTGACCGCTTCGGCAATCGTGCCGGCCGTGTCAATCATGTCGTCCACCAGCACGCACTGGCGGCCCTCCACGTCACCCACCACCCGGTTGGCCACCGCCACGTTTGGGCGCGAGGTGTCCCGCGTCTTGTGGACGAAGGCCAGCGGGCAGTTGCCCAGCTTGGCCGCCCACTTTTCCGCCACCCGGATGCGGCCGGCATCGGGGGAAACAACGGCGACGTGTTCCGGGTCGATCCGCTCTTTGACGTAGTCGACCAGCACCGGCATCGCCCACAGGTGGTCGACCGGGCCGTCGAAGAAGCCCTGAGCCTGGGCGGCGTGCAGGTCCACGCTCATGACGCGGTCTGCCCCGGCGGTCTTGTACAGATCCGCAATCAGGCGAGCCGAGATTGGCTCGCGGCCCTGGTGCTTCTTGTCTTGGCGAGAGTAGGGGTAGAACGGCGACACCGCGGTGATCCGCTTGGCGGAGGCACGCTTGGCGGCGTCGATCATGATCAGCTGTTCCATCAGCCACTTGTTGATCGGGGCGGCGTGGGACTGGAGGACAAACACATCTGCGCCGCGGACCGACTCGTTGAAGCGGACGTAGATTTCCCCGTTCGCAAAGTCGTAGGCGGTGGTCGAGGAGACCTCGGTCCCCAGTTCCTCAGCGACAGCGGCTGCCAGTTGCGGGTGGGCCCGCCCCGAGATGAGAATCAGTTGCTTTTCACCCGAGGACACAATTCCGCTCACAGGGATTCTCCTTCTGGCCGCCGGCGCGACCTTACACAACCGATCTTAGTCGCATGCCCGTGCATGACTTACCCGACCTGACGGGTGAAAGGAGCCACAGCCTGGCCCGCCGGCACCTCGGTGGCGGTCAGGACGCTGTGGGGGACGGTGGCCCCGGCGCCCACCTCCACGTCGGTGAGGGTGGTGCAGGGCCCCACGACGGCGCCGGTGCGAACCACGGTCCGGCCCCGCAAAGCGGTACCCGGCTCAATGGTGCAGTCCGGCTCTAACTGAACCTGAACGTCCAGCTGAATGTTGGTTGGGTCGACGATGCTGACCCCGGCCAGCAGGTGGCGTTCACACAGGCGTGCGGTCAGCACCTGCCGAAGCTGAGCCAGCTGGGCCAGGTCGTTGCACCCTTCCGCCTGCCACCGGTCGGTGAGCACAAACGGCAGCGCCTTCTTTCCCTCGGCCACGGCCCGCGCCACCGTGTCGGTGAGGTACATCTCACCCTGCGCGTTGTCCTGGCCCAGGTTTCCAAGCGCCGCCAGCAGGAACTCGGTTTCGAACGCGTAGATGCCGGCGTTGATCTCCCGAACCTGCCGCTGCTCATCGGTGGCGTCCTTCTCTTCCACGATGGCGGTGACCAGCCCGTCCTCGCCGCGCAGGACCCGGCCGTAGCCGTGGGGGTCCTCGGCGATGGTCGTCATCAGGGTGACGGCGGCTCCGGCCGCCTCGTGCGCCTCCACCAGCTCGACCAGCGTGCTCGGCTCCAGGAGGGGGACGTCGCCCGAGGTGACCACCACGGTTCGCCCCAGGTCCCCCTGAGCCTGCTCCAACCCGCACTGGACGGCTCGCCCGGTGCCGGGAATCTCATCCTGGTCGGCGACCACTGCCTGAGAGCCCACTTCAGCGGCCACCAGGTCGCGCTCATGGCGAACCACCACGATGATTTGGCGCGGGTCAAGGCCCTCAGCCGTGGCCAGAGCATGGCCGAGCAGGGTGCGACCGCACAGGGAGTGCAGGACTTTGGGGACGGCGGACTTCATCCGGGTGCCCTTACCGGCGGCCATTACGACGACGGAACAATCTCGGCTCATGCAGCACCTTTCAGCGGTGGCGCCTCCCGTTTCGGCGCCACTTCGCTCCGCCCCCAGGATTCGAACCCGGACTAAAGGCACCAAAAACCTCTGTGCTGCCATTACACCAGGGCGGAATGCACATCCGATTGTGCCACATTCGCTCTCGGATCACACATCCGGCTACCGTATGACTATGGCCTCAAAACGACAGCGAATGACCGGGATTGAGCGGCGGGAGCAGCTCATCGATGTGGCGCGCTCCATCTTTGCCGCCAAGGGCTACGACGCCACCACGGTAGAGGAGATCGCCAAGAAGGCGGGGGTGACCAAGCCCGTCGTCTACGAGCATTTTGGGGGGAAGGAAGGCGTCTA